>WNFP01026192.1_pt1 | contig 11329 bp, 11 predicted proteins | sample 5400201 | NCBI WGS metagenome assembly WNFP01 (sample SAMN13153355, study PRJNA577476) | soil metagenome | isolation source: 115 cm saprolite under Madrone tree | place: USA:California | collected 2016-06-14
CTCACTGCCTACGCAAGCCTGCTCCGAGGCGCGCGCAGCCCGAAGTCCGTCATCCAGGAAGTCGGCGCTTTGGAGAAGTACGGCGTCTCGGCCGGCACGCTGGCCGTAGTGACCGAACCGCACGCCTAGAAACGTTTCACGCCCGGCTGTTCAGCTGCCGGTGCGGTTGATGCCCAGCTCTTTCTGGCGCTCCATGGCGCGCTCGGCGTGGTCGACCAGGTGGCGCGCCTGCTCGTTCTCGCGCTTGTGGGAAGCGGCGTCGACCGCGATGCCGAAGGTGGCGGTGACCGCGATCTCCTTGCCCTCGAAGTGGGTGCGCATCTCCTCGATGCTCTGGCGGAGGCGCTCGGCCAGCGTCTGCGCGCCGAGCAGCTCCGTTTCGCGCAGGAGGATGGCGAACTCGTCGCCGCCGACGCGGGCCACCACGTCGGCCCCGCGGATGACCCCCTGCAGCACCTGCGCGACGCCCCGGAGCACCTCGTCGCCGGCGGGCCGGCCGTGCGCCTCGTTGACCCGGTTCAGATGGTCGACGTCGAGGAGCACCAGCGAGAGCGGCCGGCTATAGCGGCGCGAAGCGGCGAACTCGGAAGTGAGCCGCTCGCCGAAGTGGCGCCGGTTGTAGACGCCGGTGAGCGGGTCGCGCAGGGCGATCTCCGCCAGGCGGCGCTGGTAGTTCACCTCCACTTCGTCGGCGTAGGCGACCTTGAAGGTGGTGGCCGCGCCGATCTGGACCCGATCGCCGTCGGACAGCACCTTCTCTTGCGTCCGCTCGCCTCCCACGTAGGTGCCGTTCTGGCTGCCCAGATCGCGCAGGACCGCCTCCGCTCCGCGCGCCTCCAGGCTGCAATGGAGCCGCGAGATGCCTTCGTCGTCGAGACGAATGTCGGCTTCCTCGCCGCGGCCGATCCGCACCTCGCGCCCGGTAGGCAGCTTGTACAGCTCGCCGAAGCGCGTCCCGGTGAGGACCAGCATGAACGAGCTCTTCGGCAGGTCGCCGGGCGCCGCCGAAGGCACCGTGACTGACGTGCGCGCTCTCGGATCGCCTGCTTTGGGCATGTGCTCAAGCCCCCCGGTCCGCCCAAGGAGCGCATGAAAGGCGGGGCAGCGTCAATTCCTTGCCGTCCAGCCTGACCCCAAAACGACATCGCCCGTGGCCGTCGGCGCGCTGCGTCGGTCGTGGTCTCGTGGCCGGCCGGCGACCGACAAAGCGCTTGACGTATCGGGCGGTACGCTTAGAGTGCGCCGCGCCGCCGGGCGGCGGAGCTTGGCTTTCAGCTCGCGCAAGGCAGCGCGAAGGGGATGCGGCAGATGGGTGAGTTCAAGGAAACCAGGATCGCTCCCGCGGAAGGAAGGCTGGCCGTGCTGCTGCCCGGGATGGGCGCCGTGGCCACCACCTTCATCGCGGGCGTCGAAGCGACCCGCCGCGGGCTGGGAAAGCCGATCGGGTCGCTGACGCAGATGGCCCACATCCGCCTGGGAAAGCGGAGCGAGAAGCGCTGGCAGATGATCAAGGAGTTCGTGCCTCTCGCGCGGCTGGAGGACCTGGTGTTCGGCGGCTGGGACCCCATCCCGGACGACGCCTACACGGCGGCGGCCAAGGCGCGGGTCCTTCTGCCCGAGCTGCTCGCGCCGCTCAAGGAGTTCCTCTCCGGCATCAAGCCGATGCCGGCGGTCTTCGACCACTCCTGGGTGAAGCGCCTGGAAGGCCGGAACGTGAAGACCGGCACCAAGCGGGAGTTGGCGAACCAGCTGGTGCAGGACATCCGCGCCTTCATGGACAAGAACAAGTGCTCTCGCGCGGTGATGGTGTGGTGCGCCTCGACCGAGGCCTACCAGGAGCCGGGGCCCGCGCACCAGTCGCTGGCCGCGTTCGAGAGGGCGCTCGACCTGAACGACCCGTCCATCGCGCCCTCGCAGATCTATGCCTATGCGGCGATCAGCTCGGGGGTGCCCTACCTGAACGGCGCGCCGAACCTGTCGGCCGACTTCCCGGCCATGATCGAGCTGGCGGAGAAGAAAGGCGTCGCCATCGGCGGCAAGGACTTCAAGACCGGCCAGACCCTGATGAAGACCATCATCGCGCCCGGGCTCAAGGCGCGCATGCTGGGGATGGAGGGCTGGTTCTCCACGAACATCCTGGGCAACCGGGACGGCGAGGTGCTGGACGACCCGGCCAACTTCAAGACCAAGGAGGTCTCCAAGCTGTCCGTGCTGGAGCAGATCCTGGAGCCCGAGCGCTACCCGGAGCTCTACAAGGACCTGCAGCACAAGGTGTCCATCCACTATTACAAGCCGCGCGGGGACAACAAGGAAGGCTGGGACAACATCGACATCGTCGGGTGGATGGGCTACCCGATGCAGATCAAGGTGAACTTCCTCTGCCGGGATTCGATCCTGGCGGCGCCCATCGTGCTCGACCTGGCCCTCTTCGGCGACCTCGCCGCCCGGGCGGGCATGAAGGGCATCCAGGAGTGGCTCAGCTTCTACTTCAAGAGCCCCCAGCACGCGGCCAGCGTGTACCCGGAGCACGATCTCTTCGTCCAGAAAGTTCGGCTGGAGAACAACCTGAGGTATCTGATGGGCGAAGAGCTCATCAACTATCTCGGGTCGGACTACACCAACGAGTAGAAAGCAGGGAGGCAGGTTGCGAGCGGCTGGCGCGGCATTGCTCTTGTGCTTGCCGGCGGCGGCGCTCGCGCAGGCCCAGCCGGCCATCCAGGGGACGTCCGCCGCGGCGAGGCCCGCCCCGCTCACGCTGGCGCAGCTGCAAGAGCTGGCGCGCAAGAACGATCCGCGCACGGCGCAGGCGCGCGCTCATGTTGCGGGTGCCCAGGGCAAGCACGACGAGGTGTACTGGGCGAGCCGCTTTCCGACCATCAACACCACGGTCTCGGTCGCCGGACCGACGCCCGAGGCGCGGCTGATCCAGGGCGTGGACCCGAACGGAGTCAGGCACCCCACCAGCCTGCTCGACGTGACGCAAGGATCGAAATGCTGGTTCTGCGGAAACCTCGGCATCGGGGTCGGCGTGACCGCCACCGTCGTCGTGCCGATCTACACGTTCGGCAAGCTCACCGCGGGACGAGCTGCGCTCGAGCAGCTGATCGTAGCGATGACGGCGCTGCTCCAGCGGGCGAGCGACCAGGCCACCTTCGACGTGACCAAGGCTTATTGGGGTTACCAGACGGCGCGCGGAGCGGCCACCACGATCCTGGACGTGCGCCGGCGCCTCGCCGAGGCGAAGGACCGCGCCCGCAAGCTGCTCGCCGAGGGCAGCGATCAGGTCTCGAAGAGCGACGCGATGAAGCTCGACTACCTCAGCGAGGAGATCGAGGCGCGCAACGCCGAATCCGAGAAGGGCGCGGCGCTGGCCTTCACCGCCATCCGGCTGATCGTCGGCAAGGCCCCCGAGGAGCCGCTCGAGATCGTCGAGGACAAGCTTCCCGATCCGCCGCCACAGCCCGACGAGAACGAGATGCTCCGGCGCGCCCTGGAGAAGCGGCCCGAGACCCGTGCCGCGGCCGCGCAGGTCGCGGGCCGCCGTGCCGCGCTCGACGCCGAGCGCGCCAAGCTCTGGCCCGACCTCGCGCTCGTCGGCGGCGGGACCTACAACTATACGAGCAGCGCCGACGACCCCATGACACCGTTCGCTTACAATCCGTTCAATCAGAAGAGCGCGTTCGTCGCGCTCACGCTGCAGGGCAGCCTCGACTTCCCCCAGAAATTCGCTCGCATCCGCCAGGTCGAGGCCGATCTGCAGGACGCCATCGCCCAACAGCGCGGCGCCGAGCAGCTCGTCCGGCTGGAGCTGCGCCAGGCCCTGGGAGATCTGCAGGAGGCCCGCGTGCGCAGCCAGCGCTATACGAACGAGACGACGATCGGAAAGCAGCTCGCCATCCAGGCGGGCCTCGCCTTCGATTCCGGGTTGGGCGAGGCGCGGGACCTGATGGAGGACATGCTCCTCTGGGCGCGCGCCGACGGCGAGCGGTTCAAGGCGCTGTTCGACGCGCAGATCGCCTGGGCCTCCTTGCAGAAGGCGACCGGGGGGCTCTGACCGTCCTCCGCTCGGCGTTGACCGTTGCGCCGGCTTGAAGAGCGTGGCATTCCCCCGCGTCCAAGGGACTTCTGGAGGTCTCCGTGCCTCGCCCAGGCCACGATGGGGAAGCACTGGCCGCAGCTGACCGCGGAGCAGAGGGTGCGCTACACGAATGCGCTGCGCGGCGCGATGGAGGCGAACTACCTGAGCAAGATGCAGCAGGGCCAGGTCGACATGTCCAAGGTGCGCAACGAGATCCTCGGAGAGACGAAGCAGGGCGACAAGACGCTGGTGAAGACGCGCGTGGTCACCGGCAAGGACAGCGCCGAGGTCGACTACCTGCTCGAGCGCACCAAGAAGGGCTGGAAGGCGGTCGACGTGATCACCGAAGGCGTCTCGCTGGTGGACACGTACCGGGAGCAGGTGAACAGGATCATCCCCAAGAAAGGCGTGAACGGAGTGATCGACGCCCTGGAGCGCGCGAAGAAGAGGCTCGAAGAGGAGCAGGACAAGCCTACCGCCTCCGCCGAGCCATCGAGCGACTCGGCGCCGGCGAACAAGTAACGGGCGCTAGAGACCGATCTCGTCCGCGATGGGCTTGAGCGCCTCGATCAGGAAGGCGACGTGCTCCGCGAGCGGCCTCCCCACCGCCTCGGCGCCGCCGTAGACGTAGCTGCGGTCCACCGAGCGCGCGAACGCCTTGTCCTTCAGCTTCTTCACCACCGACTCCGCCGGAAGGTCGGCGAGCTTCTTCGAGGGCCGCACTTTCGCGCAGGCGCCGATGAAACCGACCAGCTCGTCGCAGGCATAGATGGCCTTCTTGAGCGGCGTATCGCGCGGGATCTTCATGTAGTCGGCGTGCGAGCAGACGGCCTCGACCACGTCCTCGGGGTATCCCCGCTCGCGCAGCACGCGCTGCCCGACGTGGAGGTGGGTCTCTTCGGTGGGGTTCTGCTCGTAATCGAAGTCGTGGAGAAGGCCGACCATGGCCCACTTCTCGATCTCGTCCGGGTCGGTGACGCCGAACCAGCGCGCGTACGCGCGCATCGCCTCCTCGACCGCCCGCCCGTGCTTGCGGAGCGCGTCGCCCTTGGTGAACTCGTGAAGCAGAGCTTCGGCGTCCGCCCTGGTCGGCATGCCCGCATGATATGCTGCCGATGCGTGGAGGGTGTGCCATGGTTCGCTACTTCGCGTACGGGTCGGTGCTCTCGAAACGGCACGTCGGCGAATGGGCGGGCGAGCACGGCGTCGATGCCCGGCTGTTCGCGCGCGGCGCGCCCGCCGTGTTGCGGGGGTACGCGCTCACCTTCGACGTGGAGAGCCGCTTCTGGGGCGGCCGCGTGGCCGACCTGCGCGAGGACAAGGACGGAGTCGTCCACGGCGTGCTGTTCGAGATCCCCGTCCCCGCGCGCGACGCGGTGCTGAAGAAGGAAGGCGTCGCCACCGGCCTCTCCCAGGAGATCGACGTCACGGTGGAGGTCGAGGGGAAGCCGATAGAAGCGAAAGCCTACGTAGCCCGTGCAGAGCGCCGGACCGAACCGGGACCCGCGAGCGGCCGGTTGCTGCAGTATCTGGTCGAGGGCGCCCAGGAGCGCGGCCTTCCTCAGAGCTGGGTGGACGAGCTGAAGCGCCACGCCGCAGGCGCCTCCCCGTCCGCTCCCGCGCCGGGCCCGGTCGGCCTCAAGGTGGACGTGAAGCGGACGTAGGCGAGTGGTGCGTCAGGCGTAGCCCCAGCGGCGGCGCAAGGTCCACTCCACGCCGACGATGCAGCAAAGGGCGGCCAGGACTCCCCACCGATCCCAGAGCGGATGGGACTTGCGCTGGCCCACCTCGACGCGCTCCGGATCGCGGAACGGCAGCGTGTCCAGCCGATCTTCCTCGTCCAGCACCCGGCCGCGGGTCGCTTCCGCGATGGCGCGCAGCACGTCGGGCCGGGGCGCCGGCTGCAAGAGCTCCGCGCCCGAGGGCTGGACCACGAACGCCTCCTCGGCCTGCCCGACCTCGCCGCCGTCGGGCCGCTGAGCCGTGACCACCGCCTTGTACGCGCCGGGCGGAAGCGGCGGCAGCGGGATCCGCGCCGTGCCGTCTGAGCCGGCCACGGCCTGCCCCGCCGGGCGCGGGGTGGCGTCCTCCGCCGAGGAGAGCTGCGCGCGGAGCTGCGCGCCCGCCGCCGCTCCGTAGTCGCTGCCCCGCACCTGCACGTCCAGCGCGGGCGGGTCGCCGCCCGGCTCGAAAGTGGTCCGCTCGGCCGCGACCCGCATCGGCGTCAGCGCCGGGTCGCGCACCAGCCAGCGGATGGCGCCGTGCCAGAACGTCTCGTAGGCGCGGGGGCCCATCTCCTGCCCGGCGGCGACGAAGCTCCAGTACCAGGACGCGTCGGTGGTCAGGGCCATGGTGCGCCCCCGCCCGACCTCGCCCACCACCAGGACCGGCCGCCCGTCCTTTGCAGTGAGCAGCGTCTGCGCGCTGTCCTTCACCGGTCCGACGGTGTTGAGCCCCGGCAGCTGCGGCAACCGCTCCCAGGCGTGCTCGTTCGCCGCCACGCCCGCGACCAGCTCGGTCACCGGGTGGCGCTTGCCGGCGTCGGTGAGGCGCACCTGCGCCGGCGTCTCCTCGACGGGCGGTCCGGACGAGGTGAGGCTCACCGGGAGCACCGAGTCGATCGCCGTGCCGCCGAAGTCGCTGGCGGAGAAGGCCTGCTCGCCGCCGATCACCGCCAGGGCCCCGCCCTCCCGCACGTAGGAGGCGATCCCGTCGTCGAACGTCTTCAGCTGCTCCTGGAAGATCTCCTGGGTGGGGAACGGGATCAGCGAAAGCTCGTCCTGCGAGGACCGCGTGTCGTCGCCCGGGGTGCGGAGGATGAAGAAGCTGATCAGGTCCACGTTGGGGTCGCGCTTGAGCAGCTGCCGGAGGAAGCGCACGTCCCAGCTGGGCCGGCCCACCACCAACACCACCCGCACCCGGTCGCGGATGACCTTCAGCACGAAGCTGCGCGAGTTGTTTTGCGCCAGCGCCTCGCCCTCGTACACCGGCGCCGCCACCTGGAAGGCGAACTTGCCGGTCCGATCCGGCACGAAGGAGATCCTGGCCTTTGCGCGCTGCGTATTCCCGCCTACCCGGATCATCTTCTGCGCGACGATCTGTCCCTCGCGCTTGATCACCAGCGGCACGTCGGTTGCCGGGAATCCGCGAGCGCTTACCATCACGTCGACGCTGACCTGGTTGCGCACGAAGGCGAAGTCGTCCACCGCCACCCGGTCGATGGAGAGGTCCTTGACGGCTTGCGCTCCGATCGGCAAGGCGAACACCGGCGCATGCAGCTTCTGCAGCTCGTCGGAAGCCTGCGGGGTCATCCCCTCGATCAGCTCGGCGTTGTCCGCGCCGTCGCTCGCCACCAGAAGGCCCGCCAGCGGCCGCCCGCCGGTGCCCGCCGCCGCGGCGCTGCTCAGCGCGCCCAGGATGTCGGTCGAGGCCCCCTGGGCCAGCTGATCGGCCTGCCCCACCGAGGCCGCCAGCTTCTCCGGGTCCTGGGGCTGCAGTTCCTTGTCGAACCCGTAGACGTCGATCTGGAAGCGGGAGGCCAGCGCCGAGAGGTCCGGGAGGCGTGACTTGAGCCAGCCCAGCATCTGCTCGGCGCGCGAGGGGCCGCCGGGCGCGGCCGGGAAGCGCATCGACCGCGAGGTATCGAGCAGCAGGGCGATGCGCGCGCGGACGCGGCTCTCCGCGCGCAGCTCGACGCCCGGCTCGAGCAAGAGGACCAGGAGCAGCGCCCCCGCGGCGACCCGCAGGCCGACCAGGATCCGCCGCCGCAGCGCCGACGGCTCCGCCCGGATGCCCCGGAAGCTGAGCCAGATGGCGGCGCAGAGGGTGGCACAGGCGAGCAGCAGCACCCACCCCGGCAGGGTCGAGAGCGAGGTGATCCGCCAGGCGTTGTAGTGGACCTGCTCCATGGTCAGATTCGGCGCCGTTTCATGATGAACGGGATGTGGACCTGATCTTCCTTGTAGTCGAGGCACAGCGCGTACATCGATAGATTGACGCCCAGGCGGATGGCCTTCTCCCGCTGCCCCTCCCCGCCGGGCACCACTTCCAGCTCCCAGGTCCCGAGCGAGTCGCGGGCGAAGGCCCCGACCAGGTCGTTCGGGGAGTAGAGCACGGCCAGCCGGCCGCCGACGTCGATCGCCTCCAGGTCCGGGCGCGCCACGCTGCGGCCGGTCGGCCCGTCGAGCAGGTAGAACGACTTGTAGAGGACGTGCTCCCGTGGCACCCGGGTGAGCTTTCCGGCCGGGAGGACGCGCGCCAGGAATTCCCGGGCGGACATCTCGAACGGACCGCCGCTCAGCGCGCTGGCGTCGTCGACCAGGAGGAAGCCGCCGTAGCTGATGTACCGGCGCAGCGCGGACACCTCGGCGTCGGCCATCGGCGCAAGCGCCGCGTCGGAGGAGAGGACCGTGAAGGGGTGCCGGAAAAGGTCCGGGTCCGCCGCGGAGAGGGCGCGGACGATGGGCGAGGTCTCGATGCTGGTGCGCTTGGCCACCTCCCACGCCAGGCGAGGCAGGCCGTCGGGCCGCGGGTCCCAGCGGCCGCTGTGGCGGATCTGGGCGAAGACCAGGCGCGAGGCGTCGCCGAAGGCGAGGGCGCGCAGGGGCCAGCCGAGGCCAGCGGCGACCGCGGCCTTGAGCAGCGTCCTTCGCGACCACCCGGCCATCCCGGAAAAGGCTAACCCAAGATCCCCCGCAACGCTCCGAAACAGTCGCGAAGTCGACCTGGCAGTCCGTTCGGAGTACCTTGCCCGCGCCATGGCCCAGAACACGCAGTCCGCGACTGCCTCGCGCAACACCGTCCCGGGAACCGCCAACGAGAAGCCCGTGGCGCCCCCGCTCTTCACCACCGCCAAGCGCGAGTACATCCCGGACGCGAAGCGGGTGACCGAGCTGCTCCAGACCAAGGAGATGGAGGAAGCGCGGGCCCTCTTCGAGGACGGGGACTACGGCGCGGCGCGCCGGGCGGCGAAGAAGGTGCTCAAGGCCAAGGACATCTCGGGCGAGGCGCGCATGGAGGCGGGCGACCTGCTCGACCGGACCGCGATCGACCAGGGGCCCATCGCCGCGGCGGTGGCGTTTTTGATCCTCTTCGGCCTGATGTTGATGTACTTCGCGACCAACGGCCGCTGACTCGAGCTGGCGGATCGGACTTCTATCCGAGTCACAGAGGGTCGATCTTCAAGTTGTCGAAGTACGTGTCGTTCTGCCAGCTGGAGAACCCGAAACGATCGTGCCCGTCGAGCGGCAGCGGAGCGGGATCGTTCAGCTCCAGCACGAACTGGCCGTCCTGCTCCCAGCGGATGAGCCCGGCCCTGCGGGTGACGGTCTCGTGGTAGGTGCGGCCGCGCTCGACCTTGAGGTCCAGCCGCTTCACCACCAGGGGCGTGTCGGGCCGGTAGTAGGTCCCGTTCTCGAGGCGATCCAGATCGGCGCGGGCCCCCGACTTGACGAAAGGCCCGCGCAGCCTCTCCCAGAGCGCCTCCAGGCCTTCCAGCTTGCGAGGGTAGGGCTGCGCCAGGTTGGCGAGCTGCGCCCGCAGCTCGGATTCGGTGAACGCGTGCTCGTCCAGCTTGGCGATGCGCACCTCGCGGTTGTGCCATCCGCCGAAGATGAAGACGTACCCGGAGGCGTGGTTCCGCCCGTCGCCGAACGCCTCCCACTTGATGTCTCCGTCCGGGGCCTCGCTGCGCACGTCGAATTCGATCCGCACGTCGCGGGGCAGTCGCGCCTTGAGCCAGAGCGGGTTGTTCCCCACCCCGGGCGAGTAGACCTGGCCGCGCACGATGCGCCAGTCGCCCCCGTTCGACCAGTACGCGTCGCCCAGCGTGGCCCGCTCGAAGTCGTCGCGGAACGGCACCGCCGCGGTCACCTCGGCGGGCCCGCGCAGCCAGGCTTGCAGGAAGGGAAGGTGCACCAGGAAGAGGAGCACCAGCACCGGAACCAGGATGCGGGGCCGGCGGAGCGGGTGATCGCGCAGGGCGAGGGGGAGATCCACGTCAGTCCTCTTTCGGCCTCACCGACAGCTCGGCGAAGTCGGGCAGCTCGCGCCGCAGATAGTCCCGGAGCCGGTCGGTGAGGCGCACCTCCAGCTGCCGGGCGCGTTCCCGCGTGAAGCCGTACTTGTTGCCGACCTCCTGCAGCGTCATCGGCTCCGCCCCGTCGGGCAAGGAGAGGCGGTGCTCGAAGAGGAAGCGGTCCTTGGCATCGGTGAGTGTCTTGCCGAACTCGGCCAGCTTCTCCTTGAAGATGCGGCGCAGCTCCTCGTCCCCGAGCTGGTCCTCGGCCGGCCGGGCCGTCTCCACGATGCGGTCGCCGTAGGTCTGCCGGGCGTCGTCGGAGCCGGCGACCGGCGCGTCGAGCGAGAACTCGTCGTTGGCGAGGCGCTGGTCCATCTCGCGCACGTCCTGCTCGGTGACGTCGAGGCGCTCGGCGAGCAGCTTGGGCACGGGCTCGAAGCCCTGCGCCATCAGCCTGTCCTGCTCCTTGCGGAGGTTGAAGAACAGCTTGCGCTGCGCCTGCGTGGTCCCGAGCTTCACCATGCGCCAGTTGTCCATCAGGTAGCGCAGGATGTAGGCGCGGATCCACCAGGCCGCGTAGGAGGAGAGCTTCACGCCCCGGAACGGGTCGTACTTCTGCACGGCCTGCATCAGCCCGACGTTTCCCTCCTGGACGAGGTCGAGCAGGTTGAAGGCGGCGCGGCGGTATTCGTTCGCGATCTTGACGACGAGGCGCAGGTTGGCGGTCACCAGGCGGTAGGCGATCCGGGGGTCCTCCGTCTCGCGAAACCGGACCGCAAGGGCGTGCTCCTCCTCGCGGGACAAGAGCGGGTGGCGCGAGACCTCCGCCATGTAGCGCTGCAGGGCGTTGGCGTGCTCGAGATCGCGCTCGACCCGCACCGGGAGGGTGGTCTCCTCCTCGCCTTCCGGCGGCAGCACCTCGGGCTCGGCGGCGGCTCCCTCCGCCTCGATGGCTTCCGGCGCGGCCACCTCACCGGCGGCCGCCTCGGGCTCGAGCGGCTCCTTGGTGGCCTCGGGCCTTGCCGCGGCCGGCCTCGGCCGCGGCGCCTTGGCGCGCTTCTTCTTCTCCGCTCTGGGCGCCGGGTCTGCTCTCGGACGCTTGCCCGGCCGTCGCCGGTTGCTGGGCATGGCTGATCGTCTATCTTCCCGCGGGTCGCGGTGCTATACAGACAAACTTTTCGCGGTTCAAGGATGAGCGATTACGTCAGCAGTACGAGCTTTGCGGACCTTCC
>WNFP01012763.1_pt1 | contig 11328 bp, 12 predicted proteins | sample 5400201 | NCBI WGS metagenome assembly WNFP01 (sample SAMN13153355, study PRJNA577476) | soil metagenome | isolation source: 115 cm saprolite under Madrone tree | place: USA:California | collected 2016-06-14
TAATACCACATGTTGCGCTCGCCGATTTCTCCCGCCAGCTTTTGCACATTCGCGCGGAGCTCTTCGCGCAACACAACTTCATCAGGCGAGAGCGGCCCCGCCTTGGAAACATTCTTCCCGGGCATCCTCATTCCAAACCACCAGAGTAACACCAAAACGGCGACGATGACGATGGTGACGCGCAGGACGCTGAAGAAAATTCGTTTGTACACGTTAGCTTACATTACGAAAGCCGTGTCCTTATTGAAAAACGTGTTCGCGCTGCAATTCCCGGTAGCGCACGCGTCTCGCGTGCTTGTTTCGGCGTCGCGCCGAAACAAGCTTTCATAAGACGCATCAGTCGCACGGAAGGAGGAATTACAGGAAAAATCCGCGATGGCGACGACGCCATCGCCAGCACGCGAGACGCGTGCACTACCCGGACGCATCGTTCACGCGAGCTTTTTGCGAAACCGCAGAGCGCACAGACTAAAAAGCAGATTCGACATCACAATAAGCACTAAAAGGTTCGGCCAATATTCGAAAAAATTTGCGCCGCGCAGAATGATCGCGCGCATCAGCGCAATGAAATACGTCGTGGGAAAGAGTGCGCCGAGCGCATAAAAAATCCAGGGCATGGTTTCGCGCGGAAAAATGAACCCAGAAAAGAAAACGCTCGGCAACAGGAACACCATCGACATTTGCAGCGCCTGCATTTGGTTTTCGGCTCTGGTCCCGACGAGTAACCCCAGGCTTAGCAGCGCAAACACGTACACCAGCGTAGAAAACATCATGGCGAAGACACTGCCCTCGATGGGAACGAAAAACACAAAGCGCATAATGCTGAACAAGACAACCGCCATGGTCATGCCAATGCATAGATACGGAACCAGCTTACCGAGCATGAGCCCAGCAGGGCTCAATGGGCTTACCAGTAATTGTTCAAGCGTTCCGCGTTCGCGTTCACGCACCAAAGCCATCGCCGCTGCAACTGTCGTCCCAATTTGCAAGACGACGCCGATCACCCCGGGCACAAAAAAGTTCGGCGCCCGCATCGCCGGATTGTAAAGCATCTGCGGACGGACATCGATTGGCATTCAAATTACTTCGCGATGCCCACGATTTTTTGAAAATGTTTCTTTTGCTCGATCGCATCGAGCATGAATGCCGCGACCGCTTTGCGAGAAACAGTGAAACCCATCTTGGGAGCGGCGCCTTCCCGACTTCGATAGGTCGAGTAATCTTCCTGAGTGAGACGCGGAGGCCGCGCGATTGTCCAGTCAAGACCGTTGCGTTGCATGACTTCTTCCATGGCCAGCGAATCGCGCATGTGATTTCGCATGATCAAACTGGCAATTCGATTGGGGATACCTGGAAAATGTGCCGCCGCCGAGAGAACAACGAGCCGTTTGATTCCGGCGCGTTGCATTGCACGCGTGGTCGCAAGTGCGCTGTCGTGAAGAAGCGAACCCGGTTTGAAAACCTTTCGCGGTCCAAGGGTCGAAATGACCGCGTCATGATTTTGCATTGTGTTAGCGAGTTGGTCTTCCTCGAGCGCGCTTCCTTCGATGACGGTGAGTCGCTCATCTTGCAGGTTGATGCTTTCGGGCGACCGAACAAACGCTGTTACGCGATGCCCCCTTGCCAGAGCTTGCTCAACAATCTCGCGGCCGGTTCGACCGGTTGCTCCGATGACGAAAAGTTTCATAATTAGTTTCCTTCCCTTTGCGTTTGTGTTTCTAATCCAAAGTTTGCCGGTAGCGTTTAATTCCGATCGTCAGAACAATGAGAGCGAAGAGCGCGATCTGCCAAAGCTGAAGGCTGACATCGATGACGCTGTTGCCCTTCAACAGAATTCCCCGGACGATGCGCAGAAAATGCGTCAGCGGAAAAACTTCGCCGACGATTTGGGCCCAGTGTGGCATGCCGCGAAAGGGAAACATGAAACCGGAGAGCAAGATCGACGGGAGAAAAACAAAGAACGCCATCTGCACTGCTTGCAGTTGGTTTTTCGCGATCGTGGAAAACGTTATGCCCATGGCGAGGTTCGCGACAATGAAGACGAAGGCGACCCCCAAGAGAAGCAGGATGCTTCCCTGCATGGGCACCTGAAAGAGAAAGTGCGCCGCGATCAGAATGACCGAGACCTGGATGTAGCCGACTAAAATATAGGGGACGATTTTGCCGATGAGCACTTCGCTCGGACGCGTCGGCATCGAGAGAAGATTTTCCATCGTCCCGCGTTCACGTTCGCGAGTGATGGCCAGACCGGTGATCATCACCATCGTCATCGTTAGGATCACGCCCATGAGACCAGGCACGATGTTGTATTGGGTAACAACTTCAGGGTTGTAAAGCGCGTGAACGCGCAGATCGACCGGACCGTTCGTCGCGGCGAGCGGCCCCAGCATTCCCTTCCAATCATTTTGGAACGCCGTATCCAAAATCGGGCCTAACGAGCCGAGCGCGATTCCAGTTGCAGCCGGATCGGTTGCGTCTGCCTCGACTAACAGCGCCGGCCGATCGCCGCGCAAAAGATCGCGGCTGAAATTTTGCGGAATGTTGATGACAAACTGCACTTGACCGCGGGCGAGCAGGTCGTGACCCTCCTCCTCGGTTTTTACCTCGCGCACAAAATCGAAATAAGTGCTGTTTTTCATCGCGTAGAGTAGCGTCCGTCCCTGCGCACCCTGGTCCGCGAGAAGCACCGCCGCGGGCAGATGCCGCGGATCGGAATTGATCGCGTAACCGAACAATGTGAGTTGAATCAGCGGAATGCCGAGCATCATCGCGAAGGTGAGACGGTCGCGGCGCATCTGCATGAATTCCTTTGAGATGATCCCGCGCAGGCGTTGAAACGAAAATTTCGGATGTCCTTTCATGCTGAGTGCTCCATTAAACTGATGAACGCGTCTTCCAAACCGGACTCAATCTGATGCCATTCGTACGGCTCACGGCGAAACGGCGCGATGGCACGTTCAAGCTCGGCGGCATCGGTGCTGCTCACATGCAGCGAATTGCCGAACGCCACCGCCTGCTGCACGCCGGGAGTTTTGCGCAACTCTTCGGCTAAATGAGCGAGATCAGGTCCCTGTACTTCCCAAGTCGTTAGGCCAACACGCGAAACCACTTCATCGACCGTGCCGTCCGCGAGCAGTTTCCCCTTGGAAATGTAAGCGAGCCGCTGACAGCGCTCGGCCTCGTCCATGTAATGCGTGGTGATCAGAAACGTCAGCCCTTGCGCTGCGAGTTGATGAATTTCTTCCCAGAAATCGCGCCGCGCTTTTGGATCGACCCCGGCCGTCGGCTCGTCCAGCAGCAATAGTTTCGGACGATGAATGAGACAGGCAGCGAGCGCGAGCCGTTGTTTCCATCCGCCGGAAAGCTGACCGGCCAGTTGCTTCTTGCGTTCCGCCAGCCCGAGTTCTTCGACGCTCTGGCGCACTGTTTGACGCCGCTTCTTCACGCCATACATGCGCGCGACGAAATCGAGATTCTCCTCAATGCTTAAATCCTCCCAAAAACTGAATCGCTGCGTCATGTAACCGACTTCGCGCTTGATCGCTTCACTCTCGGCGATCACGTCGTGCCCGAGGACCTGCCCGCTTCCTTCGTCGGCGCGAAGCAAGCCACAGAGCATTCGCAAAAACGTTGTCTTGCCGCTCCCGTTAGGTCCGAGGAATCCGAAAATTTCGCCAGCGCGCACGGTAAGATTGACATGATCCACCGCGGTAATCTCGCCGAACCGCTTGGTCATCCCGCGCACCTCGACGACATGTTCTCCGTTTTTCATTTTGGCTCAAATTCGACATCCACCGGCTGACCTGGATGAAGATTGGCCGCTGCTTGCGCATCGAAAATTAGTTCGACCATGAACACCAGCTTCGCTCGCGTTTCTCGGCTGTAGATGACCGGTGGCGTGTATTCCGCGCGCGGCGAGATGTAGCTCACTTTCCCAACGAAAGAATCTTTCACGCCGTCCACCTTCACTCGAGCGATGTTGCCGTAGTGGATCGAGCCGACGCGCGTTTCAGGAATGAACGCGCGCACCTTAATGTTTTGCGGGGGCAGAAGGACGACGACTGGTTTGCCTGCCGCAACCCATTCGCCTTGGCGAAACAGTGTGTCGTACACCAGACCCGATTGCGGCGCAGCCTGTTTTTTCTGATCAAAACTCCAGTTTGTTTGATCAAGTCGCCGTTTATCCTGATCTCGAGCGGAACGGGCTCGGTCCAGATCTTGAGTCGCGGCCACACCCGTGCGAAAAAGTTTTTCCTGTCGGGCGAGCTCCCTTTCAGAAAGCACGAGCGCCGCCTCGATTTGCTCGCGCGCCGCTTTCTCAGTGATCTCATCCAGTGCGAACAGTGGCTGGCCCGTTGTCACCTGTTGACCGCGCTGCACGGATAACGTTTCCAACTGCCCAGCAAGCGGCGATGCGACATAAACAAACTCGCCCTCCACATAACCCTGGAACCGGTCCTTTTTCGGATCGCTGCAACCGGCGGACAAGAGCAGAAGCGCCAAAGCTCCCGCCGCGTACACCGATTGTCGATCCTGCCTAACGAACAACATATTTACATTTTCCGTCCTTTTGGTGTAAGCGCTCCTTCGAGAACAATCTTGAGAATTCCGGTGAAGCCTTCTTTCGGCATCATCCCGAGCTCTTCCATCTTTGGCGGATTCATGATCGCTTGAACCATCGCCAGCAAAATCTCGATAATGAGATTGGCCGGAACATCCTTGCGCCATTCCCGTCCTTTGTCCCTGGACGAAGAATTTCCCGATGTAGCGCTGGATTAGCGCGGCTCGGCGGCGTTCGACAAGTTTGAAAACCTCAGGCGCTTTCTGGCGCATATCGCGCACGAACGGCGGCTTAATCTCATCCAATTCACGTCGCGTACCGGCCAACAACTCGCGCAAAGTCGCTGAGAAATCGTTCGGGTGGGCGCGTGTAACTTCTCTAAGCGTCATCTCGACGCCTGTTAATTTGTCGGCCAACACAGCCTCGAGAAGATCGAACTTACCCGGAAAATGGGCATACAGCGTTTTCTTGCTAATGCCTAGCTCCCCCGCCAGATCATCCATGGTCACGCTGCGGAATCCGTGATTAAAAAAGTGGGCCCGGGCCGCATCAACAATTCGCTGGCGATTCGGATCGCGCTTTCGGCGCGGCCGCGGTGTGTGCGCCCGTTTCATATCCACCCAGCTTATCACAACGCGGAAACTAGTCCAGTGTATTTAGTTTCCACAGACAATTGTGCGATATTTTGAGCTGTCGCCTGTTACCCAGGCTGCCGTAAGCTGTGAAAATCCTTCGACAAAGTCCCGCTGTATCCGTAACGCACTGACGATGGCTGGTTATTCAGAGACACCGCTACCACAAAAGCTGGGAATCAAACCGGGCCTGACCGTCGTCACAATCAACACACCCAAAAACTATCGCCGATCGCTCGGTACAATTCCCGAAGGCGCAACCTTTTCCGATCGCTTGAAACCGGATTCGAGTTTTGTCCATGTTTTCATTGAGGAGCGCAGGGAATTAGAGAGGAGATTGCCTGTCTTGCGCGAGAAAATTGCAGACGCCGGTACAGTTTGGGTTTCCTGGCCAAAGAGATCGTCTGGCGTGCCTACTGACGTAACGGAAGACGTGATTCGCGCTGTCGCATTGCCGCTCGGATTCGTCGACGTAAAGGTGTGCGCGATTGATGAGACCTGGTCTGGGTTGAAATTGATGGTGCGTCGCGAAAATCGAAAACGAGCAGTGAAATGAAGTCGCCCATGTTTCCACAGCTGTGCGCTGCGCAGAAATACCAAACCGAACGCGGGCAACCGCGCCCCGGCGCGATTTTCTAACCCCTGGAGAAATTCAGCGCACCCAATGTCGCGTTAATCCACACGCAGTTTTGGTTTGATTTTATTAAGCGCCAATTGCGTCGTCCTGTCGGCCGAGTGATTGCGCCGCATGACGTAGTTTCTCGATGGCTTCGTGATACGGAACGGGGTGAAATTCCGCGAAACCGTGGAACGCGCGGAGCGGAATTACCTGGTCCTCCTCGCCTTCTCCCGCGTGCAGCCAAAGCGCCTCGAAGTTCAGCGCTGGCACTCGCAACAGACGCAAGTTGTAACGGGTTTCGCCACGCTGCAGGCCTGACACCGCAGCGAGCGCACGCGGCAGCAATTGCAAATAGGGACTTGTGCCAGACATCTGCTGCACCGCTCCGGTATGGGCGTCTGCCAGATCGTAAAATGCCTCCGGTGTTTCGGCGCTGAACTCCATGACGCGCACGCCAGTCTGCGCCGGCGCCGCGTGCTCAGTAGTCAAATCATGCAGCGTAAGTGTGAAGATCGGGTGCGCCAATCCGAGCGTGCGGTCTTGGGTGCTTAGAATTTCGACGGGCGGCAGCCCAGCTTTCACGCCGAGCAGAGGCCGCGCCTCCCAGATGTGCTGCAGGATTTCGTCTGCAAGCAGTAAAGGATTCAGGATCATAAAACCAATGTAACTCTTCGTGAAATAGGTGTGCGTCCAGCTGCCGCTGCCTTGATAATTGTTTGTAAAATCAGAAACGGAGATGTGTGATTTTCCGTAAATCGGATCGTCAATGTCAAAATAGTCAAGAACTCCAAGAACCTGGGTGTAACCATAGATCGCCACAAAATGTCCGCCGCCGCCGCTCCAGCCGATGCGCGCGCCCACGGGCCGGCCCGCGTCAATTTCGGCTTTCACCTGGTCGAAACCGACTGTGCCGGAAACGATGCTGACAAAATTATGTGTGCGCGTGAGGGCTCTGTCCAAATACCACGGCACGTTGCACGCCGATGGCACGGGCGACTGGCAGCAGGTCGTCAGGTTTAGTTCCCCGTTGGCTACTTTGCACTGGGTCCACGGACTCGCCCACCAGTAAAAATGCGACACGCTCGTGGAAGTTGCGGCCCAGCACCAATTGGATTGGGTTTGCGCCTGCATGTTGAACGCGAGACTGCGCGTGAGCCACCACAGGTGATTAATCTGCAACTTGCGCTGTAGTGACGAATACGGCTGCGCCGTCGCGTGAAGGTAATCAGACAGGTTCATAGGCTTGTGTCAGTTGATAATTGCGCTCGGAACAAGGGGCCTTTGGCTTGCCATTCCGGCGGTCCAGCTTCGGACACTCCGGCCATTCTCCCAAAAAATGTTTCCCGTGTTGCATCTCCCGTCCTGCCGTCGCTTTTTGCAGTTAAACAGGATCGTCGCACGATCCGGGGACGAAACCAGGACATTTCCTTACGGAAATGAATTTGTTTCACTACTGTAACGTTGGCAGGGCACGGGCATGACCTTTAAAACACAATTTCATCTGCCCTAACATCGCTGCGGAGGCTTTCACGTTGCCGCCACCGTTCCAGCGATCGGCGGACGCGCCTTTTGCCACTCTGTGCTTTGCTCGTAGGCATGCGCGATTTGCAAAATGCGCGTTTCGTCCAGCGCTTTGCCGAGCAACTGCAAACCGATCGGCAGGCTATGTCCATCTACCTGGGCGAAACCGCATGGCACGCTGATTCCGCAAATTCCCGCCAGGTTAGCTGCGATAGTGAAAATATCAGCGAGATACATTTGCAACGGATCCGCGACTCGTTCACCTAACTTGAACGCCGGCACTGGCGAAGTCGGCGAGATCAGTGCATCGACTTTCTCAAACGCCTTGGAGAAATCGTTCCGAATCAGTTCCCGCACTTTTTGCGCGCGCAAATAATAGGCGTCGTAATAACCGGAACTCAAAACGTAAGTGCCGAGAATAATCCGCCGTTTCACTTCCGGTCCGAAACCTTCTTCGCGCGTGCGGCCATAAAGATCGAGCATGTCTTTCGGATTTTCTGCTCGATATCCGTAACGAACGCCATCAAAGCGAGCGAGGTTCGCCGAAGCCTCGGCCGTAGCCACAATATAATAAACAGCGATCGCGTATTCAGTGTTGGGGAGTGTGACTTCGATAATTTCCGCGCCTAACGAATTCAGCTGTTTCACTGCGGCGTTGATGCTGTCCTTCACCTGTGGATCAATGCCTTCGATCATGTATTCCCTCGGTAATCCGAGGCGTACACCGCGCAAATCGTTTCCAAGTTTTGCGGTGTAATCAGGCACGGACTGGTTGAGCGCAGTGGAGTCTCGCGGATCATGACCTGCAATGGCGTTCATGATCAGCGCCGCGTCGCGAACGGTTTTGGTTAATGGCCCAATCTGATCGAGCGACGACGCAAACGCGACCAAACCGAATCGCGAAACCCGCCCATAAGTCGGCTTCAGACCGACAACGCCCGAAAGCGCAGCGGGTTGTCGGATTGAACCGCCAGTATCGCTCCCCAACGCGCCGAATGCTGCGTCTGCGGCGACTGCCGCTGCCGAACCGCCACTGGACCCGCCGGGCACGCGCGAAAAATCCCACGGGTTACGCGTCACCTTCATCGCGGAATTTTCCGTCGATGAACCCATCGCAAACTCGTCCAGGTTGGTTTTGCCAAATGGAATCGCACCCGCTTCGCGCAATTTTTGAATGACGGTCGCATCGTAAGTGGCGCGATAACCCTGTAAAATTTTGGCCGCACAGGTGCACGGCTGACCCATCACATTGATAATGTCTTTGATTGCAAGCGGTACTCCGCCCAGGGGAAGATCGACATTCGCTTTCTCCGCCTCTTTAGCGGCAGCGTCGATATCGAGCGAGAGGTACGCGTCAATTTCTCGGTCCACCGCTTCAATGCGGGCGTGCAATGCATCGATCACTTCGCGCGGCGAAACTTCGCGGCGACGCAACAATGACTGGAGGTCGGCGATGTTCAGCGCCGGCAGATCTTTCTCCGTCATTCGACGACTTTCGGAACGATAATAAGCCCGTTCGCCTTGCGGGGCGCGTTGCTTAGGGCCTGCTCTGCCGTAAACCAGTCGCGCGGCGCATCCTCGCGAAACACATTGAAAATTGGAAGGACATGCGCTGCGGGTTCCACGTGAGTTACATCGGCTTGACGAAGCTTTTCAACGTACCGAAGCACGTCGTCCAGCTGCTTCTGAAAGACTTCCGCCTCGGCTTCAGTGAGATTTATCCGGGCCAACCTTGCAACGTATGCGACATCGAGGTCCGAAGTTCTCGCCATGTCTGTCGCTCAAGGATGCAAATGGCTGACGAGCCAGATCACGGCGGCCGCCAGCGCGGTTAAAAGAATTAGAAAAATAATCCGACCCTCCCGTCGCTCTTTGCGCAGCGAGCGCGGTCTTCGGGTGCTTCGATTTGTCTCGAGGGATTCTCCGCCTTCCAGCACTAGCGAAACCTCGAACCGCTTATCCGCTTTATTAACTTTTCCGCTCCGTTTCGCCGCTTGCGTTGGAGATTTGCTCGGCGCGATTGCACCTCTTGTAACCATCCGCTCAAGCTTGTCGAGCCTCTCACGCAACTCTGCTTCTTGTCGCGCTATTTCCTGTTGTCTACTGCGAAGCGGCGGGGTCGATCTGCGCGAACGACGAAACATCGCCATCACTTGCTAGCCATCCAAAAGAAGAGGGCAAGGGCAATGGCGCCGAAAATGATCAGCGGCAAAGTGAGCGCGACGCCGATCTGGAACCACTGAGAAAATGAACGTCCATTATGCGCTTCGTACGCGTCTGATGTGACATCAGGCAACGGCGCTTCGCCCGCGGTAGCGCCGGTTGCCTGCAGCCTGCTGCGTTGCTCGCCGTATTCCGTGCGCGCGTCGTCCACCGTGCTCAAAGCCCGGCTCAGTTCTTTGTGCAAATCCGAAGGATTCCAGCTCCTGGGGTCGATCGCCTCAACCAATTCCAAATGTTGCGCGAAACTTTCACGGGCCAGCCGGATTTGCTCCAGCCGATTTTGCACACTGTACGCTTCACGCTCGAGCACAACCAGTGCGCGCGTCAGTTTGTCAGTCATTTCCGCCCGGCCATTTTCCAATTCTTCCTGCCGGCGGCTTAGTTCCTCCAGTTCGCGTTTTTGTTTTTCGATCTGCTCCTGCTGACGCTTCAGCTGCACCAGTTGCTCCTGTGCTTTTTGCACCTGCGAGTCCAGGTGCTCGGCAGAAACTGCTTCGTCGTCGCTCAGCTCGAGCATTTGTTCAACCGGTCGAATTTTTTCTGCCATGACAAATCGCGAGGTCGTCGGGCTGCCGCAGCGCATATTAAATGGCTCGCTTCAGAATTCCAGAGATTTCCATCACAACCGACAAAAATTTTTTTAGCTAACGTTTTTCCACCGCCAGGTGTCGGCGTCAGCGTCCGGGCAGCATCTCGAAGAGAAAACCTCTCAGATATTCGGTTTCGGGAATCGTAGCCAGGATTGGATGATCAGGCGCCTGTTCGAACCGACGCACGCGTCGTGCTGAACGCCGAGCATCCACCAGCGCACCAGTAATTGTTTCCAAAAAGGCCGCGTCGCTGATGTGATGCGAGCACGAGAATGTCGCCAGCAAACCGTCTTTCGATAAGAGCCCGAACGCGCGCATGTGCAATTCCCGATACCCACGCAAGGCATTGCGCAGTCCGATCTTCGTCCTCGTAAACGATGGCGGATCGAGCACGATGAGGTCGTACTGTGCCTGCGCTTTTTCCGCTGCGCGAAGGAACTGAAAAACATCCTGCTCGATCCAGTGCGCCTTGAGTTCATTGCGGCCTGCGTTTCGTTTCGCAGCCGCGATGTTCTCGGCACTTTCTTCAACGCCGATGACTTCGGCAGCGCCTCCGCGTGCACAAACCAGCGCAAATGCTCCCTGGTTTGAAAAGCAATCCAGCACGCGGCGGTCTCGGGCACATCGCGCCACAATTCCATAATTGAGTTGTTGGTCGAGATAGAAACCTGTCTTCTGACCATGCAACAGATCGAGCTCGAGCGTTATGCCTTCGATTTCAATCGCGATTTGAGAAGGAGTCCCGCGCAAAACGCTGCTACGCACTTCCAATCCTTCTGCTTTGCGCACAGGCGCATCGTTTCGTTCGATAATGGTAAATGTTTGTAGGGCAGGCGCACCGCCTGCCAGTCTTTCCGTCCCGGCAAGCGAAGCGCTTGCCCTACAAAAAACGTCGTCAATCGCCTCCACAATCAGATCCTTTCGAAGATCCATCGCGAGCGTGAGCGTTTGTAAGACAAATTCCTCGCCATAGCGATCAATGATTACGCCGGGAAGGCCGTCACTTTCGCTCCAGACTATGCGCCGCAGTTTTGGATCGACGTTTCGCCGGTCGCGGTACTCGGACGCTTGCGCAATACGGCGCCGGAAGAAATCAAAATCGAGATCTTGCCGGCGGCGCGAGAAACGCCGCGCGACGATCTGTGATTTCGAGTTGTAAATGGCGCTCCCGATCAAACGGTC
>WNFP01014569.1_pt1 | contig 11321 bp, 8 predicted proteins | sample 5400201 | NCBI WGS metagenome assembly WNFP01 (sample SAMN13153355, study PRJNA577476) | soil metagenome | isolation source: 115 cm saprolite under Madrone tree | place: USA:California | collected 2016-06-14
TAGCTTGCCGCCGCTGCATAGTTTTCCCGTTGATCGAGGAATGCGCCGGTTTTTTGTCCGCTCAGGGCGTCGTATTGGAAGCGCACACCATTCATCGTGACAACCGTTGCGCTCTTGCTGCCGTGCAACATTCCGTTTTTCAGCGTTGGGAGCTCTTCCAGTTCGCGGATGCGCTCATCGGTGCGTTCGGCAATATTCTCTGCTTGCGCCAGCTCTTGTAGAGATTTAACGATCGTGCTTTTGCGCGAAGGCTGGTCCCATGCCTGGGTAAGAACTTGCAGCGTGTATACGTCGTCGTAACGGTCGATGACCAAACCCGGCAGCAGGTCACCCTCGCTGAAGACGATCCGGTAGGCGTCCGAATCTTTTACCATCATTTTTCTGTAGTCGAGGGCGACCGCAATGCGCTCACGGACAAGCTGAAGGAATTGCTCCTCTGATTTGAGTTGGTCGCGCGTGAGCATACGCAGTTTGATCTGCGAACTGCTGCTGTAAAGCGCAGTCCCCAGGCGCTCCTTGCGCGGATCGACCACATGAACCAAGGAACCGGGTTTCGCTCCGCTGTCACTACTGGCGTCGGATGTGTAGACCCACAGATGTCCGGCACGCAGGCGTGCTGCCGCGCGGGCGCTAATGGTGACTTCAGAAAAAGTTGGGTCTGGCATCAGAGAGCAGGATATAGAAAACAGTTAAGGAGCGGGAGCGGTTTCGGTCTCCGCGGGAGCTTCGGCTTCAGTTTCGTTTTGGGCCGCGACGGATTGCGCTTTGGCCTTCTTCTTTGGACTTGGAGGCTCGGGCACCGGTTCATTCGCCGGATCGTAGTAAAGCAGCCGGCCACAAGAGCTGCAGGTGATGATCTGTTCGTTGGTGCGTATTTCTTCCCAAGTCTGTGGACGGATCATCACAAAGCAGGCCATACATTTCTGTCCGCGCGCTTCCACGACAACTGATTTACGCTGCCGCAGCACGCGATCGTAATGGGCAAGCGCGCTGTCATTCACATCAGAACGCAACTGCTTTCGCTTTTCGCTGAATTCAGCCAGTAATTTTTCGTCGTCCGCGGTGCGAGTATGCGCTTCGGCTTTTTCTTTCTCCACTTCGGCGGCTTCGGTCTTCAACTGCGCTTCCGCTGCTTTGAGCGCCTTCTCTTCACTTTCGAGCAGGATCATCAATTCCAGGATCTTGTCTTCGCAGCCGCTGATTTCCTTCTCGGCGAATTCGACTTCATGCATCAGGGCGCGATACTCGTCGTTGGTCTTGACGCTCGAAGATTGCTCCCGGTATTTAACGACCTTCTGCTGGAAGCCCTGGATATCGGCTTCATGCTTACGCCGGCTGGCTTCGTTGCTCTTGATCGCTGCTTTGGCTTTCTCGATCTCGGCCTTGTGTTCGGCCAGGCGCTCTTCAATCAGCGCGACGCGACGGGGGAGCGCGGCCACTTCTTCAGTAAGGCGGGCAATTTCGTGGTCCACCTTTTCGAGTTCGATCAGCTTGGCGAGATCAGCATTCATGAGGGGCTATTTCAAGTTTAACACGCACTTAAGCCCGTACAGGCGCAGTTTTCCCCCATTTACTAGGTATTTCTACCGATTTGCCCGACCTAGTGACACCATTAGACTCGATTCACTATGACCGTGGAACTCGCACGTTTGCTGCTGGGACTGCTGATCGCAATATTTCACCGCCCGCTCGCCGTCAAGGTGATGGAGCAGGAGCGCGTGCTCGATGGCTACTTCCGCAGACGCGGGATCAGGCTACCCGAGCCGCTCAGCGACACCGGTGCCGGGAATCTTTACTTCGGGATTGGCATCTTCATCTGTCTGCTGGAAACAGCGAGAATCTGGTTGACCTACGGGAACTGAGAAAGTTTCGTCACAGAATAAAAAGGCGCCGCTTTCCGCGGCGCCATTCCTTTTGTATCCTCGTTTAGTGTTTGTGTCCTGAAGATCCGCCGGCTGCCGCAGGCGTGCCCTCCGCTGGCTGACCGTTGTTGTAATTCGGGAATACCGGACGCTTCGCCACCGGCAGTGGATTTTTCTTCAGCGAATCCATCACCAGCGAGACCGCCTTCTCCAACTGTGGATCACGGCCGGCCATCCAGTCTTTCGGTGTCTGCTCAACCTCGTAATCCGGAGCCACGCCGTGGTTTTCTACGTCCCAATCCCCGGTGCGATTGTAGAATGCCACGCGCGGGGCGGTAACCGAGCCGCCGTCCATCAATGCCGGATAGTCGTAGATGCCCACAAGTCCTCCCCACGTGCGAGTGCCGACGAGCGGGCCGAGCTTGGCGTCGCGGAAGTACCAGGGAAGCGCATCACCGCCGGAACCGGCAAACATGTTGATGATCATTGCCTTGGGACCAAAGATCGCGCCGACCGGCGTGGTGAAATCCTGGCCTTCGCGGGTCATCCAGTAGTTTTGCAGCGGACGGCGCAGATAATCGATCACATAGTCCGCGGCCGAGCCTCCGCCGTTAAAGCGTTCGTCGATCACTGCGCCTTCGCGTCCAACCTGGGCGAAGAAGTAGCGATTGAACGAAGTGTAGCCCCCGAACCCGGTATCAGGCAGATAGACGTAAGCGATACGCCCGCCGCTGAGCTGGTCGACTTTGCGCAGGTTGTCGGCAATCCACGCGCGGTTGCGCAGAGCGGTTTCAGTTTCAATAGGAACAACCGTAACGTTATGCGCGCCTTTGCCGTCCGGCGTTGGCCCGACCTTGAGCACGGTTGATTTGTCCGCGGTGCCTTCAAACAGCTCGAAAACTTCATCTGCGCCGTTCAGTTCTCTGCCGTTGACCGCCAGCAGATAATCGCCCTCACGCACATTCACGCCGGGCTGGGTCAGAGGCGCGCGCAACTGCGGATTCCAGTTCTCTCCCTGATAGATGTGCGAGAAACGATAGCGGCCATTCTCAATGGAGTAGTCCGCGCCCAGCAGTCCGACCTTGCCTTGTTCGGAGGGAGGCTCCGCGGGCGTACGGATGTACATGTGGCCCACGGTCATTTCGCCCAGCATATCTGACAGCAGATAGCTGAATTCAGCCCGGCTGCCAATGCTTTCGAGATACGGTTCGTAGCGCTTCTTAGTGGCTTCCAGATTGAGTCCGTGAAGAGCGGGATCGTAGAAGAAGTCGCGCTCGATCCGCCAGACCTCGGCGTATTCCTGCTTCCACTCGGCACGCGGGTCGATCATGACTTCCATGCGCGCGAGGTTCAGCGGCGTCTCCGGCTTGCCGGCAGCAGGCGAGTCGCCACGCGCCGGCGCTACCGCGGAACTGATATACCACTTCCTGACTGCGCGGCGGCCTTTGCTGTAAAGCACCTTCTTGCCGTCAAAGGAAACGCTGAAATCGTTCGCCCCTTCCATCAGCTTTTCCGGCTTGCGCGACGTCAGATCAAAACGCCACACCGTGTTCTGCGCGTCTGGACTGAAACGCGCCGGCTCTTCCACGAGGAATATCGTCCCAGCCTTGCCGGCCACGAGCTGGCCATAGCTGCGCGTCGGGATCGGCAATGCGAGAATGCGCTGGCTGATGTTTTCAGCATCGATACGCACCATGACTGCTTCGGCTTTCGTTGATTTTGCAGCGCGCGCGTCCTGTGCCTTGGCGCGATCTTCAGGGTTCGCGGGCTCTTCCGGCTTGTCTTCGGTCTTTGCAGACTTGTCGACATCGGGTTTGGACTCGTCGCCAGTTTTTTCTTCGTCGCTTTCAGGCGCCAAAGGTGACGGCTGGTCTTTGCGTAGCACGATCAAATACGCGCTACGCGTGACAGGACGATTGATGCTCGAAAGATCAAGCCATCCCGTCGTTGGCCCCGCGTCGGTGCTGGCCGTGAAGTAGAGATACTGGCCTTTCTGATCGAACGCCGGGTAGCGGGCATCGCTCAGGCCGTCTGTGAGTTGCAAGCTCTTGCCTTGCTCCAGCGAATACGCGAAGACCGCGTGCATGTGGCTGATGAGCCGCTTGGTGTACGCGACCCAGCGGCTGTCGGGCGACCATACCGGATCGAGGCTGCGCTCGGGAGCATCGTAGTTATCAGCGTCAATCTTCACCGGCACACCCTTGGCCAGGTCCACATACCAGAGGTTCAGACGTTTGTCGGTGAATGCGATCTTCTTGCTGTCCGGCGACCAGGTTGGACCATAGAAAAACGACGGCTGTGCGCCCAGGCTGATTTTTCTGGGCTCGCTCATGCCGTCAGGACTCTTGAGGAAGAGCTGGTACTCGCCGGACTCATCAGAGAAATACGCGATCCATTTTCCATCCGGCGACCACGCAGGGTCACGCTCCATCGCGGCGGGGGTGCTGGTCAAGTTGCGAATGTCGCCTTTCTCTGCTGGCGCCGTGAGGATGTCTCCATGGGCTTCAAACACGGCGCGGGCGCCGCTGGGAGAAAGCCGGGCAGTATCGATCTCACTTTCAACTTTCTTAAAATGCGGCCGGACGTTGGGTAGATCGGCAGGCACAGTTACAGCAACCGCCTTAGACTTGCCCGTTGCCGGATCAAAGAGGTTCAGGGACCCAAACTGCTCGTATACGATCGCTCCAGGTCCGGCTGCGGCGGACTTGATGTCCGAGCCGTTGCCAGGCAGGGCCTGTTCGACCTTCTTGCTTCTCGGATCATAGGAAAACAGGCTGAAAGGGCCGTTGCGGTCGGAAAGAAAATAGACTTTTTCGCCCATCCACATGGGATTGCTGTCGTTCGAGGTTTCGCGGGGAAGCTGGACCAGGCTCAAGTCCGAGACGTTGGCAATCCACACGCGCGAGGCTTTGCCGCCGCGATAACGCTTCCACCCAATGGCGGACAGCCGGCGATTGTTGTCAACCGGCACATATGCGATGTGTTTGCCGTCGGGCGAAAACGCGCCGAACTCGGCCATGGGCAATGGGAGTTCGCGAGGCAGTCCGCCTTCCAGCGAAACGGTAAAGAGACGGTTGAAGCGTGAATAACTGTTTCGAGAGGAACGAAAGAGGACCTGCTTGCCGTCCGCTGACCAGCCAACTACTTCATCAACAGCGGGATGATGAGTCAGGCGACGCGGTACGCCGCCGGTTGCAGGAATGACGTAGACATCGACGTTGCCATCGTAATCACCAGTGAAAGCGATCTTGCTGCCGTCCGGCGAAAAGACAGGATCAGTTTTGAAGCCACTGCCGCTGGTGAGCAGACGCGCCTCGCCGCCCTCACGCGGCACCAGCCAGCCAGAGATCGCCTGCATAAGAGAACGCGATGTGTGTTTTCGAGAGTGTTGGCTTTTGCAGAAGCAGTGGACTGCTTGCCCAGGCAACAACACTGAAAAACAAAGCACTAACCAGGAGAAGAACGCAGATCAGTCTTTTCATAGGAACCGCCGGAAGGGATTGAATTCTTAGAGTCGCTAAGATTAGCAACAATATTGACGGGGATCAATGGAACAAAAACCGGAGTTCCGAACTTGGATTTTATCTTTTTGACTTGTTTGATCGAGTCTGTTTCTTCTTAGACCGGTTACGCGGACCTGTTCCTCGTTCCAGCAACACTGCCACATGTGCAATTGCGGCGTTGTCCGTGCCCATGCCTTCCGGGGTCTTGGCTTTTATCCCGACCTGACCGGGCTTTATGCCCAATAGCTCCGCCACGTGCGCCTGGATCTTGGCGCTGTGTGGGCCAATCTTCGGCTCGGCGAGGATCAAAGTTGAATCCATGTTCGCGACCGCAAATCCAGCCTTGCGCACCTGCTTGAGCGCTTCTTCCAGAAAGATGACCGAATCCGCGCCCTTCCACTTGGGATCACTCGGCGGAAAGTAACTGCCAATATCTCCGGCAGCAACAGCCCCGAGCAGCGCGTCGGTTAGCGCATGGAGAAGAACATCTCCGTCGGAATGGCCGAAAAGGCCCTTGCTGAAAGGGAGGGCTACGCCTCCAATTTTTAGAGGTACGCCTTCACGAAATTCATGGGAGTCCCAGCCGTAGCCTATGCGCATTTCTCACCACTGATTAACACAGATGACACTGATCTGAAGAATTTCAAGAGGCTCCTTCGGCTCGTCCTTTCATCTTTTGTTTCCGGGCATTGTCGAGCAGCAATCGTCGCACGTGCGGTCTGGGACCAAAATTGAGAACTAAGCCTAATTCAAGCGAAGTAGATCGCAGGTAATTGAGTAACTGCGCCTCGTGAGCCGTGCTGATGCTATCGGCTGTCTTAAGTTCAATCAGAATCACGCCCTCCACGACAATATCGGCCCTGAAATCACCAACATTGTGGCCGCGAAAGAATACGGAAACAGGAACTTCCTCTTCGGCCGACAAGCCCTTCTCTCTAAGCGCGAGTGCCAATGACCTGCGATACACCGACTCCTGGAAACCAAATCCGAGTTCGTTGTAGACATCATAAAAGACCCCGATAATCGTTTCGGTGAGTTCGGAGTGTTTGTAGCTCGAATCTGCCGTCATGATTTCCTGTTAGATCAGTGTCATCAGTGCAAATCAGTGGTAAGTCTAGCCGGCCAGGTTCGTATCTTCCTTAGCCTGTTCCATCAAAAACTCCGCCAGCTTCATGTCTCCCGGTGTCGTGATTTTTAAATTTCGCGCTGAGCCCATGACCACCCACACGCTCTCGCCGATGCGTTCCACGAGCGATGCCTCGTCAGTGCCCGTAAATCCATCGGCTATTGCGCTGTCGAATGCGCGCTTGATCAGCGCATAGCGGAAGCCCTGCGGGGTCTGCGCCTGCACCACACGCTCGCGCGGGATGGTGGACGTGATGATGGCGCCTTCGGCGGCGCGGTCCACCTGTTTGATGGTGTCCACTGCCGGCAGACCGGCGATGGCGGCGCCGTGCTTTTCGACCTCACGGATCACGTTGGCAATGATTTCGTCGTCCACGAATGGGCGAACTGCGTCATGCACCAGGACAATATCATCGGGCGCGGCTTTCAGGCTGGCCAGGGCGTTGGCTACGGATTGCTGGCGGTGGTCGCCACCTTGCACGACCTGGACTTTGTCCGCCATGCCTTCCTTTTCCAGTTGTTTGCGGAAGGGCTCGATCTCGTTCTTGCGTAGCGCTACGACAATATGAGTGATCTGCCGATTGCGCGCAAAGATGCGTAGGGTATGAATGATGATCGGGGTCCCATTAATCTCAAAGAACTGTTTGGAGGGCAGACCTTTCTTTCCAGGGGACGCCATTCGGGTGCCTAGTCCGGCGGCGGGGATGACAGCTACGACTTTCATAAGGGGTAAAAAGTATAACAACTATAAGGCGGGCCTAGCGGCACGGGCGTGCTTTGGTGTCTAAAAGCAGTAGTATTGACTCGTGATTGAGAAGGTCAAAAAGTATGTCCGCGAGCACGGATTGCTGCGGCCGGGAGACCGGGTTGCTGTCGCTGTGTCCGGGGGCGCGGATTCCGTGGCCCTTCTGCGGGTCCTGGTGGAGTTGCGCAGCGAGCTGGGAATCGTACTTTCAGTTGGACATTTCAACCACGGGATTCGGGGCGCGGATTCCGATATTGACGAGCATTTCACCAGAGGCTTAGCGGAATCGCTGGAGCTGGAGTTTCACGGCGGCTTGGGTCACGCTCCTGCCCACGCCCGGGAACACAAGCTCAGCCTGGAGACGGCCGCCCGCGATCTGCGGCATCGGTGGTTCGCCCAACTGATCGCTGAGAGCAAGGCAGACAAAATCGCGACCGCGCACACTCTCGACGACCAGGCGGAAACGGTGCTGATGCGTGTGGTACGCGGCGCCGGCACGCGCGGACTCGCGGGCATTGCACCGTGGCAGCGCGAGAAGTCTCTTGCGCGCCCTCTGCTCTGTATCACGCGAAAGGAAGTTGAGAGCTATCTTTCTGCACTGAATCAGGCCTGGCGGGAGGATGCAACGAATCGCGACCTCGCCCATACCCGGAATCGCGTGCGACATGAGCTGCTGCCGTTGCTGGAGCAGAGTTACAACCCGGGCATCCGGCAGACGCTGGCAGATATTGGAGAGGTCGCGCGAGCAGAAGAAGAATATTGGGAGCGGGAAAGTGCGGCCCTCTTCTCTCGCCTGGTGCGCGAGGGCAAACCCACTCGTGGCGGAGGCAGAGCCGCCGGCCAGTCAGAAGCGCTCGCTGTGGATCTGGCCGCGCTGGCCGGGCTTCCGGTGGCAGCGCGGAGGCGGTTGTTGCGCGTCATGAGCGAGCGATTCGGTGTCGCGCTCGAGTTTAAGCACATAGAGCAATTGCTGGACCTTGCCGCCGGCAATGAGAGTGGAACGACTATTGAGCTGCCGCACCAGTTGATGGGCACCCGCTCTTTCCGCGAGTTGCAGCTTGTGCGCACTCAGGTGCAGCGGGAGGCGGACTATCGCTATACTTTGCCGGTTCCGGGCGAGGTCGAGGTTCCCGAACTCGGGGCCGTCGTGCGGGCGGAGCTGGTCAGCAACGGCTTGGCGCCAAGTTATAATTCTTCTTTCATGCTCGATCGCAAGCGCCTGGCGCCGGAATTGGTTGTGCGGAATTGGCGCGCTGGCGATACTTTTTTCCCCGCACACACTAAATCCCGAAAGAAGGTAAAGGAATTGCTCCAGGCGGCCCGTCTAGGCCGGGAGATTTCTCCTGGCGAGCGTAAGTCCTGGCCGGTGGTCGAGAGTGCGGGAGAGATCGTTTGGATGCGCGGGTTCCCGGCTTCCGCCGCGTTCCTGGCGCAGTCCGATCCAGCCGTTTTGATCCAGGAAACTAAGTTGCACTCAGGGGCGAACGAGTGGCCAGCAACAGCTTAAACCGGCAATATCCCAACGTGCTTGTCTCCGCCGGCCAGATCAGGAAGCGCGTGCAGGAGATGGGACGCGAGATCAGCAATGACTTTCAGGGCAAGACCGTTTACGTGGTCTGCGTGCTCGACAATGCATTCATGTTTGTAGCTGACCTGGTCAGAGAGCTGGATATTCCGGTGATCTGCCAGTTCATGAAACCGTGGTCCTCTGAGGCCAGCGCCACCACCACAGAAATCTTTTACAGCCCTGAAGTCCAGGTGGCAGGCCAGCATGTATTGCTGGTTGAAGCCCTGGTGCAGTCCGGCGTGACCAGTGAGTTCCTCATCCGCAATTTGATGGGACGCGGCGCCAGCAGCGTGAAGCTGGCGGCCCTGCTGGACAAGCAATCCGCTCGTCGCGTGCACTTGCAGCCCGATTACTATGGTTTTCTGCTGAATGAGAGTTTTGTCGTAGGCTATGGACTGGGTGGCACGCACCTGGGCCGAAACCTGCCCTATGTCGCGATTGCCGGAGAAGAAGCCCGGGACCCGAAAGAGCTGCTCCCGAAAGAAGCGGTCCCGAAACCGTGATCCGGCTTAAGTATTTTGTGGGCCCCCACTGAGTGCTAAAGAGGTATAGAATTTTGAAAGGCAGAAGTTTTAAGATCGAAACAGGCGTTTTGGCATCTAATGGGGTTGGGAGTGTGTGTTTCCATCCGATCAGGATCCAAGAAAAGCCATTTATTTGACACTTTTTGCGGCCCGGCAGAGTCTTAGTAGTTACGATCAAGATTTGCGATTCGAGTTGGGAAGTTGTTGAAGCCGAAGGACAATCGGCTGAGAGTTTAGGAGTTTTTCAGTGAATTCGACATTTAAGACAGTGGTCTTGTGGGTAGCATTACTCGTGGTCGGTGTGGTGCTTTGGACCGTAATCACCAGATCAGCCAACGGCGCCAAAGACAACGAGATAAGCTACACCCAGTTCTTGCAGTACGTGAACGGCAGTGACGTGGCCGAGGTCACCATCACCGGCAATGAAGCCCACGGGACTCTCCGGAACGAAAAGACCCGGTTCCACCTGGTGGTTCCCGCCACTAACCCGGAAATGTTGAAGGCTCTGGACGCAAACAAGGTCAATGTTTCATTCAAGGACAATCAGAGCGCGGGCTGGCTGATGGTCCTGTTCCAGTTCTCGCCTGTGCTGCTAGTGGGCGTGCTTTTCTTCATCATGATTCGCCAGATGCAGAGCGGCGGTAACAAGGCCCTGAGTTTCGGCAAGAGCCGCGCGCGACTGCTTTCCATGCAGCAAAAGAAAATCACGTTCAAAGACGTGGCTGGAGTGGACGAAGCCAAAGAAGAGCTGCGCGAGATCATTGAGTTCCTGCGCGAAGCGCAAAAGTTCCAGAAGCTGGGCGGACGCATTCCCAAGGGCGTACTGCTGGTAGGACATCCGGGAACCGGCAAAACCTTGCTGGCCCGTGCAGTCGCCGGCGAAGCCAACGTTCCTTTCTTCTCCATCTCGGGTTCTGATTTTGTAGAGATGTTCGTCGGCGTGGGCGCAAGCCGCGTCCGCGACCTGTTTGAGCAGGGCAAGAAGAATGCTCCCTGCATTATCTTCATTGACGAAATTGACGCCGTGGGCCGTCATCGCGGAGCCGGACTCGGCGGCGGACACGATGAACGCGAACAAACTCTGAACCAACTGCTGGTCGAGATGGACGGCTTTGAATCGAACGAAGGCGTCATCCTGATTGCCGCCACCAACCGTCCTGACGTGCTTGATCCCGCGCTGCTGAGGCCGGGACGCTTTGATCGCCGCGTCGTAGTGCCGCTTCCTGACGTTCGCGGCCGCGAGGAGATTCTCCGCGTTCATACACGCAAGATTCCGCTGGCAGATGACGTTGATCTTTCGATCCTGGCTCGCGGATCACCGGGCTTCTCCGGCGCCGAGCTCTCCAACATGGTCAATGAGGCCGCGCTGAATGCCGCGCGCAACAACCGCAAAGCCGTACTGCAGTACGATTTTGAACTGGCCAAAGACAAGGTCATGATGGGCGCGGAGCGCAAGAGCCTTCTGCTGACCGAAGAGGAAAAGAAGGTCACGGCATACCACGAAGCCGGTCACGCGCTGGTTGCGGCGCTCACGCCAACGGCAGACCCGCTGCATAAAGTCACCATCATTCCCAGAGGCATGGCCTTGGGCGTGACTATGCAGCTTCCGGAGACGGACCGCCATAACTACACGCGTGAGTACCTGTGCACGCGGATCGCGGTTTCCATGGGCGGCCGCATCGCGGAAGAGCTTTTCCTGAACCAGATGTCCACCGGCGCAGGAAACGATATTGAAGTCGCAACCGACATGGCCCGCAAGATGGTTTGCGAGTGGGGCATGAGCAGCCTGGGTCCGCTTACCTTCGGCAAGAAGGAAGAGCAGATTTTCCTGGGCCGCGAAATTTCCCAGCACCGCGACTTCAGCGAAGAAACCGCCAAGGAGATCGATTCGGAGGTCCGCCGTCTCGTGAACACGGGTTACGACGAAGCCAAGAAGATCATCGAGGGCAATCGCGAAACGCTGGTCCGCATTGCCATGGCCCTGCTGGAGCGCGA
>WNFP01004418.1_pt1 | contig 11320 bp, 11 predicted proteins | sample 5400201 | NCBI WGS metagenome assembly WNFP01 (sample SAMN13153355, study PRJNA577476) | soil metagenome | isolation source: 115 cm saprolite under Madrone tree | place: USA:California | collected 2016-06-14
TCCGGGCGCTTGTCAATCACTCCAAAAGGACAAGAGACGACACAATATCCGCAACCATTGCACACATCCGGCTGGACAAACACCGAACCCACTTCCGTGCGCACAATCGCGCCGGTAGGACAAGATTCAAGGCACCCGGCATTGGCGCAATGCTTACAGACATCGGAAAGGAAAACCCAGCGGAAGGGATCTTTTGTATCCGCGGCTTGAGGCCCGGCAACTTCGGGTTGCTCCAGAAAAAGAACATGCCGCCAGGTTGACGCCCCTAAGGCTCGGGTGTTGTCGTAAGAGAACCCGCTCAACACCAGTCCGTCTTCAGGCACTTCATTCCATTCCTTGCACGCAACTTCGCAGGCTTTACACCCGATGCATATCGTAGCGTCTGTCAGGAAGGCAGTGAAAGCCATCAGAGTTGTCCTTGCCCCGCATGCAGCTTGTCGATTGTTTCGAGATTACCCGCGCGTTTCCCGCGAATCACGTTGCACAGAAGACCCTTCGTTTCCATGATTCGAACGTTCGGCTCTTCCGATATGGCAATCAAATCGTTGCCGATGTCGCCCTTGACGAGCCCGGAGTAGCCCCAGTGAAAAGGCACGCCCACCTGATGCACGGGTTTTCCCTCAATGGTGAGCATCTGGATTCTGGGCGTAACCAGGGCATGAGCTTCGATAGCTCCGCGCGCGGTTACGATCGTCACCCATTCGCCTGGTGTGACCGAGAGATCCTTCGCCAGTTCGACCGAAATCTCGCAGAACATCTCGGGCTGTAGCTCCGCCAGGTGCGAGAGAGTCCGTGACATGCCACCCGCGGTGTGATGCTCCGTGAGCCGGTAGGTCATCATCACGAAAGGAAAGCGGGCGTCTGGCGAAGTAGCGTACTCGTTCCCTGGTCGTGATTTCGCCTCCGCCGCAGGATTTGTTTGGCGCTTGGGATAGATCGGGTTGCGGACCGGAGACTCGAGAGGCTCGTAGTGAGCGGGCAGCGGTCCATCGTTAAGGCCGACCGGGACCCAGATCCATCCGAAGCCATCGCCATGCAAGAGGAAAGGCTTGTCACCTGCCAGTCCCGCATCGCCTTCGGCGTCCTCAGGCGGTCGATAGTCAGGCGGCTTAGTCGCCGTGAAGTCGGGAACGTCGAGGCCCGTCCATTTCTTGCTTTCGAAATCCCACCAAACGAGCTTCTTTCTGTCGCTCCAGGGATTGCCGTCGGGACGGGCGGAAGCGCGATTGTAAAGAACTCTCCTGTCGGCAGGCCAAGCGAACCCCCATCCATGGCCATAGAAACCCTTGGCAGCGCGCTGATTCGCCCGATTCTCGCCCATCTTTGGAAAGACACCGGAATAAATCCAACAGCCGCAAGCGGTAGAGCCATCCGCTTTGAGGGCTGTGAATCCCGGGACCAGTTCGTGATTCGCAACCGTATAGCCGTTGATTTCCTGCAAGATTTCTTCGGCAATTGGCTCGCGATGCTGGCCTTCGATCGTATAGTCCCATTTGAGAGCTAGAAGACCCGCATTCCGTGGGCGCGGATCGCGCTTGGCCTTCTCCCTGAGCAGCACGCCGAGATGATACATAAACCAGTTTTCGCTGCGGCTATCCCCAGGTGGTGCGACCGCCTTCTGTCGCCACTGGAGCAGCCTCTGCGTGTTGGTGAACGTTCCGTCTTTTTCCGCGTGGCCCGCGGCAGGCAGCAGAAACACTTCCGTCGGAATCGCCTCGGTTCGCAATTCGCCCCGTTTCACCTCAGGCGACTCGTACCAGAACGAAGCGGTCTCCGTTTCCACCATCTCGCGCACAACCAGCCATTTCAACTTACTTAGACCGCGGCGCTCCATGCCTGAATTCGGACCCGCCACGGCAGGATTTTGGCCCATGACAAACAAGCCATCCATCTTCCCGTCCAACATGTCGAGCCAGTAGCCCTGGTGCGAATGGTCGCCCGTGACGCGCGGCAGCCAGTGGAAGCCAAATTCATTTTCGGGTTGGGCAGATTCCCCGTAGTAAGCCTTCAACAAGCTGACAATGTATTTGTCCAGGTTGTGCCACCAACCCGTGCGCGAGCTGTACTTGTCGATGTAATTGCCGAGAGTCTTCGATTCTTCTCCAAATTTCGGCATGCTCAAATAACCGGGAAGAATGTCGTAAAGCGTAGGAACATCCGTGGAGCCCTGAATCGAGGCATGGCCGCGCAACGCCAGAATGCCTCCACCTGGCCGCCCCATATTTCCTAACAGTAATTGAAGGATCGCGGCGCACCGGATCATTTGCACGCCGCTGGAATGCTGCGTCCAACCAAGTGCGTAGCAAATGGCGCCGGTCTTATCGGGGCCCGATGCCGTGCAAAATGTCTCGGCCGCGTGCAAGAAAGCGTCTTTGCTAATGCCGCAGTAACGCTCGACCATTTCGGGCGTATAGCGAGCAAAATGCTTTCGCAACAGCTGAAAAACGCATCGGGGATGTTCGAGCGTAAGGTCCTGATGATAGCGGCTCAAATCAGGCATTGCGTCTAGGCCTTCCTTCGTGTGGCCGCCGTGACACCCCTGAGGCGCGGCCTGCCTCGATTGGGCGGCCGCCTCGACGCCTTCATATAGCCAGGTCTTGGGATCGTAGGTTTTCTTCTCCGCATTCCACCCGGAGAAGATTCCTTCCAGATCTTCGGTGTCCTTAAAGTCCTCCGGAATAATCACGCTCGCATTCGTGTAGTGCACGAGATACTCGGAAAAGAACAACTTGTTCTCGAGCACGTAACGAATCAATCCGCCCAGGAAAAGAATGTCCGAGCCCGCGCGGAGTGGTACCCAGATATTCGCAACGGCGGAGGTGCGGCTGAAGCGTGGGTCCACATGCAGGACCTTCGTGCCACGCTCCTTGGCCTCGATGACCCATTGGAAACCAACTGGGTGATTTTCCGCCATATTCGATCCCATAATCAGGATCGCGTCGGAGTTGAGCAAATCGTTCGGTGCTGCTGTTGCTCCGCCGCGGCCGTAAGTTGTGCCCAGACCGGGCACCGTCGAGCTATGTCATATACGGGCCTGATTGCTGATGCAGACCATGCCCAGGCCGCCAGTAAACAACTTCTTGATGAGGTAGTTTTCTTCGTTGTCGAGGGTGGCGCCGCCAAGATGGGCTATCGCCGTCGTTTGCATCAGGGACTGCCCATCTTTCGATTCCCCAAAAGTCCGCTCGCGGCTTTCCCAAACGCGGTCGGCGATCATTTCCATCGCTCTATCCAGGTCCAAGTCTTCCCATTCTTTTGCGAATGGGCGGCGATATTTCACTTTCGTGAGTCTCTTGGAATGCGTCAGCAGTTCAAAGCTGTCCGCGCCTTTAGGGCAGAGTCGCCCACGGGAGATCGGCGATTCAGGATCGCCTTCGATCGAAACCAGTTTTCCGTCTTTATGAAACACCAGCTGACCGCAACCCACTGCACAATAAGGACATACCGACCGAGCGATCTTCGCGCCCTCATTCTTCGGACGAAGAGCCTGCGTGCGCCGGCTCATTGCTTCGGGACCAGTGCCGTCTTTACCCTTCAAAATCTGACGGAGGACTGGCCATTGCAGCGCAAATTCCCTGATCATTCGAGCCTCCAGCCGTTTTCGCGGAGAACTGTCCTGTGGTATGGATGCAAGAGAGACTGCTTTAGATTGAAATTAAACAACTGCTTGAAATTGAGCAACTGCCCGTGCCCCGCGCTATTTGGCAGGCGAATGCTCATGCTCTCTCATCCCGAATACAACCAGGTCTCAAAAATGTCGTCACAGGTGAGCAACCCGTCGCTCTACCGCACTCGGTGTGATGACTTTGATGATTGGCCGGTTGCACTTTTTTGTCCCACCTCAACTAGTCCAGTTCTCCCCAGGTCATTCACATCCGCGTGAGCCTTTTCGTAGGGACCTTCGCTTCAGGTCGGGCACTGGGATGGGATCTGATCCAACCAGCGCTCTTGAGTCGATCATCTTCGTGTGAAATCTGGTGGGCGTGATGCCTACCTCAAGAAGTGAGTGAGCCAAATCGAGGCTGCAATCACAATCCATCCGATATTCTTTTCTACTAGGTCCCTCCACCACCGCTCGCGTGGTGGTAGAGAATGTGCGTCCATCATGTCTGCCTCCGAATTCTCGAACCTGCGGTACAGTTTGCATCTCTTGTGCCAAAAATGCTTTCTGAGGGAGACCGGCAAATGGTTGGTAAGATTGGGTATTTCCCCGTTCACGAAATTTTCGGCGGAGGATGTCTTGCCGGGTGGCGTCTAGTGCGACACCTGTGTCGTCGCGCCGGCGGCTTCGGGGAATGCAATCGAAGTTTGGTCAGGCAAGATGCATACCGAGAATTCATCCGCGGCGGGGCAACCCGCTAGGCACTGCGTCGCAAAGTGTCTAGACGTCGCCTGTGACGAAATCCCGCCGCTCTGGTGTGCGCCCGACCGTTAGAACCCGACCGACCGTAGCGAAACCTAACGCCTTTCTCAGTCAACCCCAGACTCTTCAGCTTGAACGGGAAAGCTGCCGCGTCGGGATCTAGTGGAACTCAAAGTGCATCTAAAAGCGCTTGGTAACGGTCTTAAGACCAACCCCCGGAACGACGACTCTCGGGTGCTCAAGAAAGTGAGGGGCAACGTGATGAAGCAGCAATCTATCCTTTACTCGTATCTCATTCTGCGGCGGCGCTATCGCTTAACGATGTTTCAGTCGATTCGTAACTCAATGTGGCTGGCGCGCTGAGACCTCAAAACCAAGCGCCTATGAGGGGACCTTGCCGACTCTGGTGGCGTGTCAAATGGCTGTCCCGGTCATGCAAACGCTTCGAGAAAAGCCTTCGGACTGGCGGTAGGAAATTTCTATGAGAGGTGAGCGAGGCACTCAGTATGAATACAAGAAGAGAGTTTCTAAATCTCGCCGTTAAAGGATCAACAATAACCGCTGCCGCGGCTTATCTGCTTACAACCGCGTCGGCTCAGGACAATACAGGCGATAGCAGGAGCATGGATATCATGAAAAATAAAACGAGCAGCGGCAATGTTCATTACAAGCCACCCTTCAAATTCGGCCTGGGAGGCGTTCCACTGGGAAATGAATTCGCGGTGGTTACTGATAAAGATGCGTACGCTATCATGGAAGCCGCGTGGAGTGCCGGCGTTCGATATTATGACGTTTCCCCTTGGTATGGCCTTGGTCTCGCGGAGAGAAGATACGGCAGCTTCCTTCACGATAAGAATAGAAGTGAATACGTCATTTCTTCTAAAGTGGGCAAGCTTCTAAAGGCATCGAAGACGGCCAAAAACCGGGAGTATTTTCCCTTCTCGCCCTCACCTAACGACGTGATTTACGACTACACCGCCTCCGGTACCAGGCGCTCGATCGAGGATAGTCTTCAAAGACTTGGAATCGATAGTCTCGACATAGCTTTCGTGCATGACATTTCGGCCGACAATAAGTATTTGCCGACGAGCTGGCAGGAACAATTCGAGATTGCCGAGAAGGGTGCGTTTCCAGAACTGACTCGTATGCGGGAAGAGGGATTGATTAAAGGTTGGGGAATCGGTGTCAATACGCCAGAACCGATTCTGCGAGTATTACAGGTAGCGGATCTTGACGTGTGTCTTTTGGCATCGCAGTATTCGTTGATCGATCACAAGAATGCCCTAAATCAAGTCTTTCCCGCAGTACGGCAACGAAACGCATCTTTAGTGATAGGTTCCTCCCTGAATGCTGGGTTTATATCGGGGAGCCCCCGCTATAACTATGGAAAAGAAGCTTATAAAATACCTGCTGAGTTTCTTGAAAAGCGCAAAAGACTTCGTGAAGTAGCAGGCAATCACGGAGTAGACTTACGAACCGCAGCGCTTCAGTTTTCTGCGTCACCTGACGTTGCTGCGGCCTTGATCGTCGGCGCCAGCAGCGAACAACAGATTCTCGCAGACTATACCTCCATGCAAACCAAGATTCCTTCCGAATTCTGGGCTGAGCTGAAAGCTCAGAACTTGATAGAGCAAAATGCGCCAACTCCTGCTTGAGCGTTGCCAGATTCGCGGAGTGGAGATTTTTCAGTCAACGACACCTAGGAGCGCCGTTCCTCGCCGTGAACGGCTTTTCTCCCTAAGCTAGGATCTTGCCCTCAGCACATTGTCTGCTCGGAATCTCGAAGGGGTGGTGCCCTCGAGTTTTCGAAAGATGCGCGCGAAATGGCTTGCATTTTGAAATCCGGCGTCTAGTCCCGCTTCGATGACGCTGCATTGGGGGTCGCGAAGCCGTCGCCTGGCACGTTCCATCCTTTGCACCAGAACATAATTATGCGGAGTGTAACCTATGCTCTGCTTGAATAGTTCCGAAAAGTAGTGCGGACTCATGCGGCGATCGTGGCAAGTTGCGATATGCTGATGCTCTCCTCCAAGTTGTTGGCGACGTAATCGATCACGCGCTTCAGACGATATCCTGGCACCCCCCCTTGCAGACGGCAGGTGTGAGCGGCCGTACGGCGTAACGCTTCAGCAGGTATACGGCCAGTGCGTTAGCCAGTGATTCGCCGTAAATTGTTCCTGCAAGCGAACCTTCATCAAGATCGGCCGTCATTTCCTGTAGTAGCGCTGAAATATGTCGGTCGGTCAAATCCCAGTGTTCTGTCAGTTCGACGCCAGTTTCGTGTGCGGTTTCGTCCAAGGCCTTGGTCAGCAGGTGCGGGTGGATGGCCACGGCCAGGCGCTGAGTCGGGCCTGCCCAATCCACTTCATCCACCGTGCCCTGAGGCAGGAGAATGATTGTGCCGGGGCGTGAAGTAAACCGCTGACTTCGACCCTTCGTGCACACTTCATATTTAACGGTTCCTCGTAAAACGAGGTGCAAGAAGTGTTCCGGATGCTCATGGCGCGGTATGAATACTGCTGGAGTCGTGTAGTTTTCCAGCGCGATGCCGCCCCACTGGACAGTCGCACTAGACAGGGTGGGTGGGAAGTCCAGGAATGGCTCGGCCCGTCCCTCACGAACTACATTCACACCGGGGAGGACAATACGGCCAGTCGTGGAAGGTCTGGCTCGGAAGCTCTCCAAGGATTGCGAAGCATTGGCCAAATGTTCAGCGGCCATTACGACTTCCCAATCTTTCAACTCTTAGGGTAGATGCACTCGCAATGCCAAAAAGCGGCTTTGAGGAATCGGCGTAAGTCCGTACTTGTATTAGTGTGAATTTCTCGAGGAGAAATTCAATAACAGCACGTCCAACGTGACGACACTCAGTCAATTGGTTGACGCAACTTGGTGAGGCAAGCCGAGGATCCGACCGAGTGCGCTCTTGCGAGGATCAAAAGGTGGATAAGGTAGATATCGTATTTAAATCGGAAGATTTGCACAAAGACGGTTTTTTGGAACGATCCCCGGTGCGGGACAAAAATCACACTACGAGTAGGTGAGGCAAACCATGGTTTGGGGAAATGGAATAGGAAATGCAGTATCTGCTTTGCACGGTCATGGGTTACACACCTGACGGGACCTGACAGGAGGAGAAATCGTGAAAGAATTTGAAAAAATCAAGAGCAGCAACAAGCCCGGAGCGGCAAACGAAGCCACTCGGAGTGGCGAAGTTCATAATCCGGGCACGGAGGGGATTTCGAGAAGAAATTTTCTAGGAGTCAGCTCTACAGCCCTTGCAACAGCGACGTTGGCCGGACTCACTGCGTATGCGCAGGAGGTGCAAGATACACGCAAAGCAGAAAAAGATATTTCTGCAAGCAATCCGGGACAGGAAAACAAGCCGCTACTGGACGAGAACCCAAGTTCAAACACGCCTCCGCCAACCGATCGTGGCGATATAGGTCCGGTCTGGTACTCCTTCGATTTGGTGCACAAACGGGTGCAGGAAGGCGGCTGGACGCACGAGGTAAACGCGAACGTGCTGCCGACCTCAAAGGATCTGGCCGGCGTAAACATGCGGCTCACTGCCGGCAGCTTCCGCGAATTCCACTGGCACACCGCAGATGAGTGGGCCATCATGCTCTATGGCAACGCTCGCGTCACAGTGCTGAATCCCGACGGCACGATGTTCATCGACGACGTGGGTAAGGGCGATCTGTGGCTGTTCCCGGCAGGTTTTCCCCATTCCATTCAGGGCCTTCAGCCGGATGGTTGCCAGTTCCTGCTGGTGTTCGATGAAGGCGACTTCTCGGAAGAGGGCACCTTCCTTCTCTCCGAGACGATTGCGCACACCCCGCGGAACATCTTGGCGAAAAATTTTGGCCTCGACAAGGAAACCATCGCGAAACTTGTAAAAAAAGAGCAACTTTATATTTTCCCGGCAGACCTTCCTCGATCTCTCGCACAAGACAAGGCAGCGATTGGAGGACGGCGCGTGGAATCTCCCATCCAATACACGTTCAAAATGTCCACCATGCCCCCCACCAAGAAAACACCAGGAGGCGAAGTTCGTATTGTGGACTCGCGCAACTTTCCTGCGTCCAAGAACGTCGCCGCCGCGCTCGTTAATCTCAAGCCCGGAGCCTTGCGCGAATTGCACTGGCATCCCAATGCCAGCGAGTGGCAGTTCTGGCTGGCCGGCAAAGGACGCATGACCATTGTCATGAACGAGGGAAGAGCCCGCACTATGGACTTCAATGCCAACGACGTGGGCTTTGTTCCCAGGGTTGCGACCCACTACATCGAAAACACCGGCAACACCGATGTCGTATTCTTGGAAATGTTCAAGGCCGATCAGTTTGTCGACGTCTCCTTGAATAACTGGCTCAGGCGTCTGCCCCCGGAAGCGGTGACTGCCCACATGAATATTGACCGGGAACTGATCGCAAAAATCCCTGCGGAAAAGGAACTTGTGATTCCGGGATAACACGCACTGGAGTTTCCTCAAAACATCGCGAGTGCCTCTACCCTGAGAGTTGAAAGATTCAGGGTCGGCTATGACAGACACCCATTCTTCCCCAGAACACGAGTCCCGGCGGAAGTCTTTGCTCGAAAGGAATATCGGATGGATTGTGGTTGCAGCCTCGATTTGGCTCACTCACTTCTTGAGGTAGGCATGACGCCCACCAGATTTCACAACGGAGATGATCAAAGATGATAGCGGATTGGAATGGTTATCGGCGGCAGTTGGTGGAAACCATCGCCAAAATTGCCGAGTTAAGCCCTGACACGGTCAGGGGCTACAGCGTTCTGGGCGCAGCGGGCTCAAAAACGAAACACCTCGATCCCAAAATCCGGGAACTGATCGCGCTCGCAGTTGCGGTGACTCTGCGGTGTGACGGCTGTATTACCGTCCATACCGATGCGGCCATAAAGCAAGGCGCGAGCCAAGCGGAAATCGCTGAGGCGCTCGGCGTCGCGGTTTCTGTGAACGCAGGCGCTGCGCTCGTGTACTCGGCGCGCGTGATGGACGCCTATGCGGCGAATGAGCAAGGGGCTGCAGCAGTGACGAAGTAACTAGAGAGGGGCACAGGCGGTCCCGTTCAGCGGACCGACAAAGCGTCAAATCCTTGACACTTCAGGGAGGACTGGCGCCGACCATCGCAATCCCTTTTCTAGCTTTCAGTCACTTGCGGCGATTCTGCCCGGTTGGGGGTATGGGTGTCGAAACGCTTTCACGTCGGAATGATGAGGTTTGTCAAGGAGGACATGCACATTCCAGAAGCAGATGACAGTTTGACTCTGACTCGGCGCCGCTTTGTTCAAGGAATTGCCGCGGCGGGTCTGGCCGCTCTGGTTGAAGCAAAGTTCAGCCAAGCCAACGCGGAGACCATTGCCCACTCACCCTCTGTTCTGACGGGCAATCACTTTGATTTGGCCATCGAGCCTCATCACGTTGATTTCATACGGCGGCGAGTGAAGGCGATCAAAATAAATGGATCTTTACCGGGTCCGACGCTGAAGTGGCGCGAGGGAGAGACGGTAACAATCGCGGTAACAAATCACCTTCCGGATGCGACCTCTATTCACTGGCACGGTATGCGTATACCGGCGGAGATGGATGGCGTGCCCGGTTTGAGTTATGCAGGAATCGCACCAGGCAAAACATTTGTTTACCGGTTTCCGGTGCTGCAGAACGGGACGTATTGGTATCACAGTCACAGCGGCTCGCGCATGGGCCGCAATCGGCGTGCAGGGACTTGCTCCGTACTTCTTCAATTTTGCGCCAACGCTGTATGTCCGCGATGGAGGACGCGTCGCGGGAAGAATCTCAGGCTCGTACGATCTGTACCTCACTCAACGCCTGATCCTGCAACCTCAAGTCGAATTGAATTTCTACAGTCAGGCAGATCGTGGGCGGGGGATTGGAACGGGACTGTCCGATCTCGATAGCGGCGTAAGGCTTGGTTATCAGATCTCTCGTAAATTTGCCCCCTACATCGGTTTCACCTATTCGAGTTCTTTCGGCCAAACAGCAACTTTCGCCCGCGGCGCCGGCGAGCCTGTCCATGTTTCCAGCCTGGTGTTTGGAGTTTGGATCTGGAGGTAAACAACTTTAGACGGTCGAGGCGTGAAGGACAGTGGCCATGACAAAAGAGCCGGAGAACCAGGGAAAAACAGGGAAGCAGCTGGAGCGGCTTCTTTGGGTGCTATCTGCGGCTACTTTCCTTATCTTCTTCCAGGCTTATATGGTCGCGCCTCTCATCCCTCGCCTTTCCCACGTATTCGGGGTTTCCTCCCGCAGCATTGGTCTCGTCGTGCCGGCGTATATGATCCCGTACGGAGTCGCGACGCTGTTCTACGGTCTGCTCTCGGACCGCCTTGGTCGGCGACCCATCATGTTCGCTTCCCTTCTAGCGTTTGTTGTGTTCACCGCATTGACGGCGACAGCGCAGTCCGCCTCGCAGATGATCCTCTGGCGTCTGGTGACCGGCCTGGGCGCGAGCGGCGTCGTGCCGCTTGCGCTGGCCTTGATGGGCGATCTTTTCCCTTATGAGCAGCGCGGGCGGCCCCTGGGCTGGCTTTTCGGCGCGATGGCGGGTGGTGCGGCCTTCGGCGCGACGGCGGGTGTGATTCTCCAGGCATTCGTTGGCTGGAGGATGTTGTTCGTAACCATGCGTTATACGCACACAAATCTCGATTCGAAGCATGCGGCAGTGGCCAAGCTTGAAGGGTTTGGTGACAATTTGGTGACAGCGTGCACCAAAATGCAGCAACCGAAGGAGGGACTGTCACCAAATGCGGTTATAAGTTACAATGTTGCAAGACGTTAGCCGCGGAGAGGTGGCAGAGCGGCTGAATGCGGCGGTTTGCTAAACCTACCTGCCCTGTTTGCACTCGCTGATTTTCAAGTGTTTTCAGTAATTTACGCTGCTCTCAGTTGCGCCGAGATAGCCTCATTTGCAGGTTAAA
>WNFP01005008.1_pt1 | contig 11316 bp, 4 predicted proteins | sample 5400201 | NCBI WGS metagenome assembly WNFP01 (sample SAMN13153355, study PRJNA577476) | soil metagenome | isolation source: 115 cm saprolite under Madrone tree | place: USA:California | collected 2016-06-14
ATCGTCCATTCGTGGCTCAGGTTATCGAAGAAGCCGCGGATGTCGGCATCGAGCACCCAGTTCACCCGCTTCCGTTGGATGCCCACCGTCAGCGCGTCCAGCGCCTGATGCGGGCTGCGACCGGGACGGAACCCGTAAGCAAACTCAGTTGCCGCGACATCCGCTCCTCGTGCCTTGAGGGTTATGTCTGCGCTCAAGCAGTGAGCCAACTCGGGTATTCACCCGAGGGATGATTACAACAGTCTCTGCACGCGGTTTTACGGAAAACGCCTGCTTTTCACCTCGATGGATATCACTGGTATTCCTGGCGATACGGCCATCCGGAACATTGCTTAGCTATGAAAACGAAAAATCTGTGGGGTAAGTTTGATGCGTTTGAGCCTGAGTGGATCGAGGGAACTCTTTGATTGTATGGGGCCAAGACTATAAGACTAATTGAGTTCTAGAAAAGTGAGGATACTCATGGCCAAGTCTTTGAAAATCACATCACGGTGTGCTGCCATAGCAGTACTCGTAACGCTGGCGGCCACCGCCAGCAGGACGGCCATGGCGCAGACGCTTCAGTGTCTCGCCACCGGCCAAGTCGTAAACGGCAACACAGCAGGGCTGGACGTTCAGCCTTGCCCCACAACCAAGACCGTCGAGACGGTAAATGTCGACAGCGTCGCGGACCCGCTTCCCGATCCGACCGGGCCGCCGGGAAACAATAGCACCGTAGTTTGGGGGTATGAATCTGCTTTCGCTAGCTCCCATGTGCGCTCCTATCACTTCGGCCCTCCGGTGACACCAATCGCGAACTGCGTGCCGGACCCGGCAGTGATCCCATTGGCGAGCAATGGACGCGGCATGGCCTTCGACCCGCTGGACGGAAACTTGTGGATCAGCCGACTGGACATCTTCCTCGGCGACGACAAGATCTGGAAGATCGTGCCGCCGCAAGCAACGCCCAGGGCGGCGTGTTCAAAAACTTCTTCTACTTGATTAACCGGAACAACGGGTTAATCCTTCAGTCTTGCTATCTCACGACGACGAACCCGTTTGCGGGGAATGACAGCCTGGCCTAGGCGAGACTCGACGGATTAGCCGGGTCGGGGCAGTACCTGCTGACTGACAATGGCGAATTCACGCCTGGTTTTGATTCCAGTACCGCGATCCTGGTCATAGACACGGCCAGTTGTCACAACGGGCAGGAGGCAACCGTGGTCGCCTCGTTCGCCAAAAACAGGGCAATCGGGGTGACTGGCATCGACTTCGAGTGGCCGGGGCTTCTGGAAACCGACGTGCTCGCCGACAGCTTCCTCTACAACAATTTCGACCAGCCCTTTGCAACATCGAGCACCTACGGCCCGTGGGGCGACACGATCACGATGGAAGACATTACTCTCTACTCTCTGCGGATTCCGGGCGAAGTTCGGCGGCGATGGGCGCGACTTCTGTCCGTATCAATAGCCCGATAATTCTGGGCGGATGCGTCATGATCATCGCTGATCCGACGTCCGGTGCTCGGCACACTCGTCGAAGGCGGGTCCGCCGGGGCATTGTAACTTCATTTCAAATGACACCTCGCTTTGCGGCGGCATGGATACAGTACGGCTATGCTTGACGTCATCTAGAAACGGTACTTGACGCAATCTGGGAGTGGTAGTATCTTCCGCGGCAGTTCATCACTGAACTCGTCCCCGTCCCCCAGGCTGGCAGTATGGCGAGGAGCTCACCGCGTAGTTCTGAGAGCGGTCGGATTCGCTGTCTAATCGTACGTCCCCCTCAGTGTCGGCTCCCAGAAACGGAAGTTCGCGAATGAAGTTTTGTTACTGGGAAAGCGTCATGCTCATATCATATTCCTGATATTTACTTTTCAGGAAATCGGCAGTGCTGAACTTAGCGTCGACAACTGCCTTCCAAAATCGTAGCGAGAGAGGTTGAGTATGCGGACTACCATTCCGACACTGGGCGCAATTTCTTGGGGGCGTCGACCAATGCCCGCAGCGGTTGCATTAGGGTTACTGTTGGTGCTCGGGTCTGCGCAGACAACAACGGCGCAATCGGGCTCCGCACAGTCGGATGGTCCGCTCAACTTCGGCAACAATTTTTTTGTTACTGGCGACTACGTTGTCGCCGGCGCCTACGGCCTGGGCGTGAATGCACCCGCGGCTAACGGCTTCGCCACGGGAACGATTACAATCCCTGACGCGAACCCCGGTATTACCGGCACAAAGTCCGTCCCAGCGGGCGCCCAGATCGTTGCCGCCTTGTTTTACTGGCAAACGGTCGAGAAGTCCAACCAGCTTGGAACCGGCCAGAATGGATTTTTCAGACCGTTGTTCAAGGTTCCACCGCCGGGCGGACAGCCGGCTCCCTATCCCATAACCGGTGTGAACCTGAATGGCCAAAACACTGTGTCCTTCAGTGGTGGCGGCTGCACAGGCTCTTCGACGGGAGGGAAGGTCGTGCGGACCTATCGCGCTGATGTCCGCAGCTTTCTGCCGCGAGATGCGAGCGGGAACGTCTTAGTTAACTCAACTGACGTCACATTCGAAGTCGGCCTGCCAAGCAACCCCAACGCTACGCTTCCTACTCTGGGCGCAACTCTTGTCCTCATCTATCGGGTCATCTCGCCAAATTTTCCGTTGAACTCGATTGTGATTTACGACGGTGCCTTCGCCCCTGGCAACATCTCGTATACCATGACCCAAACAGTCCGAGGGTTTTATCAAGCTGATAAAACCCCGGTATCCAGACTGACTCACATCGTGGGCAACGGTCATAGCTACAAGTTCCAAACCGTCTTCTTGGGCCCCACACCCACAACGCTAACAGCGCTTCCCCCCCTGTATGGAAGCGGGCAGCCATTCCCCGGCTACTACGGCAGCTGGGATAATACGACCTGGACCTTCCCGGACCCGAATTATCCGAAGATTGGAAATCCAGTGCAGGAAAACAACGCTTCGGCAACAACCATGGTTGTGCCGAGCAGCAGCCAAGGGGGATGCGTGTCATGGGGCGCAGTGATCGTCAGCACTACGGTTCATGACGACGACAAGGATGGTATCTTGAAGGTCTGGAAGCAGAACCAAGGATACACGGATGTCGGGACCGGCCAGTTTGTGTCTCTCGCCGATTCCACCGATCCCGTCGAACCTGGCCTTCCACGACAAGACGTTTTCATCCAACTCGATCACGTGGTTGATTCGATTGAGACTGAGGATTTCACACCGAAACCGGGCGTTGAAAGCCTGGTGAAAACTGCGTTCCTCACGAACAACCACAACATCCACTTGCACATCACTGACAAGAACACTATCCAAGAGACTGCGTGCAACGACGCTTCCCTCACGCCACCTCAGCTGTGCCCATATCCTAATCAACCCGGAATCACTACCTGGCCGGACGGTTTTGAATTCCTCAAGAATCAGCTCGTCAATTCCAGCGGGAGCGTCTGCACCTTGCCCGCCGCGCCAAGCTGCGTGCCGCGCTTCCCGATAGCGCAGAGGAATAGCCATCACTATGTCGTCTTCGGAGATGCCTTAGGGGCGGCGAATTGGGGTCTGTTGGGCGGAACGTTAATGGACACCACAGGGACAGGCGCTGGCGGCGGAGTTGTTGTGCAATCCGGCAACACGGGCACCAACGCTGGCACCATGGTGACGTTCAACACGTCAACAGCCCACGGGCTTAAGGTCGACCACGGTTCCGGCAATGGCCGGGTCACCATCACTGGTGCGATCTCAAATCCCAGTCTAAATGGGACGTACTGGGTCGCCAGTGTCAATTGCAAAACGAATCCTGAAACCCATATGAGCAACGACTGCTCTGTTAGCAACAAAGCGGCAGGACCTTACACGTTCACGATAGACATCGGGGGCAATAATCCAAAATACTTTAACTATACCCGTTTCACCGACCCGAACCTTGCGGTCGCCTCCGGCCTGGCCGGCACAGGATCCGGGTTTTCCTATGTTGGAGGCTCGGGCACCCTCGTAACGCTAGGCCTGTGGAAAGAGAAAAACAACGTGCGGTCGCAATCCGGCACGTTCATGCATGAGCTGGGGCATACGCTTGGCCTGCAGCATGGAGGAGGCGACAGCACCAACTGCAAATCCAACTACCAGAGCGTGATGAACTACATGTTCCAAACGGCCTTGTTGGGGCCAAATGGCGCTGTGGACTTTTCGAGTCAGCAGCTGAGCGACTTAGACGAAACCAACCTCGGGCCCATAACAACAACGGATCCGCAGATTGCGTTCTCAACTACGAGCTGGTACGACACGCAGCAAACCTTCGTTTCGGCAACCATCACGTCCTTTGCTATCGCTTCGAATGTAGTCACCTTTCAGGCGGCCAACGGCTTTGCGCCTGGCGATATGGTGAAAATCGCTGGTTTGACCATTGGAACCTATTTGAACGGCCAAGTGCTAACCGTGATCGCTACGGGGCTGTCAGGCACGCAATTCGAGGCTAATTTTACAAACGCCAATGTGCTCTCAACTGCAGACAGCGGCACGGCTGTCAAGGCACTTGGAAGTGCGGCCACGCACCACTGTGACGGCACGCCGCTGTCCATTGCTGACCTCCCGACGTACTTTTATCAGGGTGGTACGCAAACACTTAGCCAACTAGAAATTCCTTGGCCGATCACTCGTCGGGGGGACGTCGATTTCGACGGCAAGACCCCCGGCAGCGAGGGCCTGTTCCACGGGTACGACGATTGGGCCAACACCGACTTCCGGCAAGTCGGCGCGACTGGCAGTGTCCTTTTGGGGCCCGGCGGGCTTTTCACCGGCCCCGGCGGGCTTTTCACTGGCCCCGGCGGGCTTTTCACCGGCCCCGGCGGGCTTTTCACTGGCCCCGGCGCGAGCGGGGGGGAGATTGATTTGGCGACCGCCATCTCTGTGGTCCATGCTCCCGGCACCCTGACAGCGACGGAGGACCGGTCACCGCGCGTCATACACCTGAGCTGGACGGCGCCGACCTTCGTCGATAGCTTCAACATCTACCGCTCCTCGAATAACGGGGCTCCAGGCACCTTTAGCTTCCTTACCTCCGTTTCCGGCACCACGACTACGTATACGGATCCTGTTACGTGCAACCCGAACGGCTATAAGTATTTCGTAACTGTGGTCTTGCAAAACACTACATTAACCCCCCCACAGAATCAGGAGAGCACACCTTCGAATACTGCGCCGTCGTCCGATCCGAGGCTGACGGGCTGCTACACGAACACACCAAACGTGTTTCCGACGCCAGCGCTAAGCGACTTGGCCTTTACCGATTTGTCCTCCGCAAACACGCCGGTGCAAGGCGACACGATTCAGGTAACGTGGTCCTTGAAAACCGACGACACGGGCGTGTTCGTGCAAAGGACGGCGGCCAACACGGCGCTTCTGGCCATTGGACCTATTCCGTCTAACGGCCAGTGCGCGCAACTGCCAAAACCGCCCGCGGTTCTAGGATTCAACGGAACCTATCCATACCGGGTGGCCAACTTGTCCGCTGGAATTGGGCCTTCGGGGAACCAGTTCGCGGTTAATTGGGACACGACGAACTTCAACGCGGGATGCTACTTCTTCGAGCTGGATACCGAGAGTAACCAGTCTGAGACGAGTGCGGCGTTGACGCTGCTCATTTTCGTGTCCGACAGCAACCCGCACATCACGACAACGACTCTGCCCAACGCAACTGCCGGCGTGCTTTACAGCAATACGGTGTTCGAGAGCGGAGGCACGGTAAACAATACAACGGCGTTCCAATGGACGATCGTGCCGAATTCGGTAACGCTGAACGGTTTCTCCGTGCCAAGCATCGGGGGCATTTCGTTCCAGCCGAATGCGATCGGGATAACCAATGGGACGCTGTCCGGAACAGCGACCACGGTCGGCACCTACATCTTCACTGCGAAAGTCACCGACTCTGTAGGTAATACGGGAATGCGAGCGCTCATGTTAACTGTGGTGGCGCCGGTTGCGCAGGTGAATCAACCGGTGGCCCCGGAAAACGCGAGGCCAAGCGCATCGGGATTTACGCTGACCGTCAACGGCACAGGATTCTATGCGGGCTCGTCGGTGCTATGGAACGGCAGTGCCCGAGCGACGACGTTCAATAACGTAAACCAATTGACGGCCACAATTCCTTCAGCCGATGTTGCGGGTTTTGGAACGGCCTCGATCAGTGTGGCTAACACAGGGTCTCCAACCTCGAACGTGGACTTTTTCCAGATCACCAATCCAACAACGGGGGTGTCCTTGGGCCGAGTGGATTATGCGACGGGCGCAGCCCCCGGCGGGTTGATAACCGGGGACTTCAACGGCGACGGCAAGCTTGACTTGGCCACCGCAAACACCACCAGCAATACTGTTTCCGTTCTGCTGGGCAACGGTGACGGAACGTTTGCGGCAGCGTCGACTTTCGCAGTCGGCAGCGATCCCTTCAACCTGGTTGCGGGAGACTTCAATAATGATGGGAAACTGGATTTGGCGGTAGCGAACTTCGCTGGTGGCGCCACCAGTAATATTTCGATTCTGCTGGGCAATGGGGACGGGACGTTTCAGACGCCGGGGCCCACTTTTGCGGCCGGAAAGGGGCCAATCTCAGTGGTAACGGGGGATTTCAACAGAGACGGCAAGCTCGACCTGGCGGTTGCAAACAGATTGGACAATACCGTTTCCATTCTCCTCGGCAACGGCGATGGGACGTTCCAGCCCCACGCGGATTATGTGGCTAGCACGCAAGACGTTGCTGGTCTGGCCGTTGGTGATTTCAACGGGGATGGCAAGCTCGACTTGGCGGTGACCAATCCAAGTACAGGTCAAGTCTCCATTCTCCTTGGCAATGGCGACGGGACCTTCCAGGCTCCAGTGGCTTATTCCACTGGAGCTAGTGGGGACCATCCTACCGCTGTCACCGTGGCCGATTTCAATGGAGACGGTATTCTCGACCTGGCGGTGACGAAATTTAATGCAAAAAATGTTGCGATTTTCCTGGGCAAAGGCGACGGTACCTTCCAGCCGGAAGTGAGCTATGCCACAACAAGCGGCGCGATGGTCGGACCAGGTGGGATAACCACTGGCGATTTCAATGGAGACGGCCTGGTCGACTTAGTCGTTACGGACCAGTACGACAACACGGTTTCGATCTTATTGGGCAATGGGAACGGTACGTTCCAAGGTCCGCTGGAATTCGCCACCGGCAATCTCTCGGCGGGTGTGGCCGCGGGTGATTTCAACGGGGATGGAAGATTGGATGTGGCTGTTGCCAACGACGGTGCCAGCACTGTTTCCGTTATGCTGCAGCCGCAGGTTCTGCTGGTGCCTTCGGCTTTGCCGTTTGGATCAGTGGCCGAAGGCGCGTCCACGCCCTCTGCCGTGAGTCTGACCAATAACGGCCCTGGAGCATTGACCATCAACAGCTTCGCCTTCGGGGGTACCAATCCAGGCGACTTCAGCCAAACGAATTATTGTCCGACGAGCCCTAGTACGCTCGCGGGCGGGTTGACGTGCACGATCACCGTTACATTTGCGCCCACTGCGACCGGCGCCCGCAGTGGCACTCTGATTGTCACGTACCCTGGTACTGGCAGTCCGCAGACGGTGAACCTAAGTGGCTCCGGATTCGTAGCCGCGCCGGCAAACCTCACAGCCAACGCGGTTGCAGGTTCAGGTTCGGTGAGTTTGGCTTGGAGTGCTAGTCCGTCTGCAAGTGGCGGGTACAACGTGTATCGGTCAACCACGTCGGGTGCGTACACCAGTGCAAATAAGATCGCATCCGGCGTAGCCACAACTAGTTACACGGATACCGTGGCGACCGGAACGACCTACTATTACGTCGTGACGGCCGTGGATGGGAGCGGCAACGAGAGCGCGTTCTCTAACGAGGCTTCTGCGACGCCCTAGCGGCAATTCGCCACGAGTTGGAATACGCGATCCTGTTTTGAACGGCGCGTTCCTATTGACCGAGGCGGCGGTGGATCTCGGGAAGCAGAGGATCTTCGCCGGCTTGGCCGCGGATGCTCAAATAGTTGCGGTACGATTCCGCGAACCCGGGGCTCTTGAGACCTTCCCGGGCGCGCCCCTGGAGGTAATAGACGGGGGGAAAATAGCCGAAGGTAGGGACATTATCCATGAAGAGCTCGAGGGCTTCGCCGCGCCGCTTGATGCACCGGTCGAGTTCAGCATCGGCATCGACGAAGTCTCCGGCTCCCAAATAAGCTCGGCCAAGCTCGAAGCGACCGATCCACGTGTCCAGCAGGTTGTTAGCGTCTGTTAATGTTTTGACGGCGTTGGGTGCGTCTCCGCTCTTCAGAAGCAAATCGCCCTCAATGATTTTGGCATAGGCCAGGGGCTCGGCTTGCAACTCGGACGCGAGGCCGGAGGCCAGTTCTTGAGCTTTGGCGATTTCTCCAGCCTCGACAAATGTTTGCGCCGCCAGGACCCTGACTCGTATGCCCTGACTCATAGCCGACGCCTTGGTTGCGGCGGCAATGGCCGGTCCCTTCTGTCCGCGCAAGAGCTGTATGTGAGCGAGAGCAGCAAATTTCTCGGCGGCGTCGTCAGTGTCCTTGGCGACCAGATCGGCGGCTGCGCCTTGCTCAAGGATGCGCGCCGCATCGGCAAAACGGCCTTCATACACAGCCAAATCGGCGAGACCGGAAGCGGCCAGGGAAGCGCCCTGCGCGTTGAGTTTCGCGAGCTGGTGGTAGGTTTCGGTGGCTTGGGACATCTGACCTAGCCCCAGCTGCGCCTCCACGAGAGCGAGATAGGCCGGGAAAGATGGATTGAGTGCCAGCGCAGCCTGCGCCTCGCGTTCGCCGGCGGCGAAATCCCCGTCGTAAGAACTATAAAGCGACAGAGCGGCCCTTTGCAGGGCGCCTTTCGGGTTGATCTCGACTGCCCGTCGCGCGGCCGCGACCGCTTTGGGGATGTTGCGCAAATACAAATAGCAACCGGCGAGATTGGCCTGCCCGGCATTGTCGGCCGGGAATTGATTGACGAGCTCCCCATATTCTTCAACGCACTTCTGCCAATTATGGGTCGTGAGATAATAGAACCCACGCACACGGTAACGTTCCCGGTCCGTCATACGATCCACGTGTTCCATCGCCAGCTTCACGTCCTTTTCAGCATCCTCCATTTTGCCCAGGTTTACGTTTGCCGCGGCCCTGCTGCCGTAGGCGCGGGCGAAGTTCGGGTCCAAGGCCACCGCACTGGAAAAGGAACGCAGGGCTTCCTCCATATTCCCCGCGTTCAACTGTTGTATCCCGACCCCATACTCGTGCACGGCCTCCAACGACGCGGCCGTGAGCGCTCCGCGAGCCTTCTCGACCTGAACCGATTCCGGTGTGGTGTCACCCAGCGCTATGCGGATGGGACCGGCGAGCTTTGGAATGGCGAGCAGAACATCGTCTTTATCTGCGGCCGTAACCTCGGTCTTGGCCAGGACGTTGCCAGTCACCGAATCCAGTGCCATCGCCGAAATGCTGTAGTTGTCGCCGCGGCGGCCGAGTTCGCCTGTAATCACGGCACTGATGCCTTGGCCGACCGCCACCAGGCGCGCTGCCTGCTCATCGAGCTTGTCCGTAGGATGCGGAAGTTTTTGTGCGAGCTTGCGCGCGCTGCCACGGCTGAACGCGTTGATGAAACTGGCTCCTTCCAGGGCGACGTTAAACATCGGCTCCAAGGTGTCGTCGAAAATGGGGTCGCCGGTGTGATTGGTGAAGTCTGCCACTAGGACGCTCACCGGGGGATGAGCGGGTTTCGGCTTACGCGGGCCTATCAGTCGAAATCCAATCACCCCAGCTACGAGCAATACCGCGAGCGCCGCCGACGCCCATTTCCAATAAGCTCCTGAGCCTTTCGCAGGAAGAAAGATCGTCTCGCTCTCCGCGGAAGGTCCCAGCCAGACTTCCAGTTGCTGCGCCATTTCCCGGGCGCTCGTGAATCTATTCTTGGGTTCGATCTCGAGAGCTTTCACCACGATGTTGCTCAAGGCCTGCGGCAGGGTGGGATCCACGGCCACGGGAGGAGTGGCTTTCTCCGTCATGCGCTTCCACAACGTGGCCAGAGGAGTATCCGAGTGATAGGGCGACTTGCCGGTAAGCAGCTCATAGAAAATGATTCCCAATGAAAAGATATCCGAACGCTCGGTGAGCTTCTCGCCGCGCCCTTGCTCCGGAGACATATATTCCGGCGTGCCGATCAACGCACCCGTCTGGGTCATGCCCGGAAGGTAGGCGGAACGCGCTATGCCGAAATCCATTACGTACACGCGCCCTTTTGCATCCAACATGATGTTTTGCGGCTTTAAGTCGCGGTGGATCACGCCCTCGACGTGGGCGGCTTCCAGGGCCCGGCAAATTTGGAGCATGATGCGAGCAGCTTGCTCGGGTGCGAGCTTGCCTCTTTCGAGCAGCAACTGGCGGAGGTCCTGCCCTTCCACGAAATCCATGGTGATGAACTTGATTCCGTCGGATTGTCCCAGATCGAAAATGCGAATGACGTTTTTATGCGTGACCTGACGCGCAAGAATCAGTTCCTGCTTGAAACGTTTTAGGATTTGTGGGTTTCTTGCGAGTTCGGGCCGGATGAGCTTCAGCGCAACAATGCGGTCGAGTTCCGTGTCTCGCGCCTTGTAGACGGCGCCCATCCCTCCTCGCCCGATCAACTGGAGAATTTCATATCGCTCGGCGAACACCGTTCCTTTTTCCAGATCATCGCCTTGCGCCACAATTCCAGCAGACTGTGGAGTGACCGCCGCGGACCAGGCTTCAGGTACTCCAGCTTCATTGAGGGTTTCCAGTGATGATGAAACGGGAAGAGGCGTGTGACATGCGGCACACTGCGAGGCCGCGTCTTGGTTCTTAGCCGCGCAGACTGGACATTCCATGGACTGGCCGACCAGGCTCCGATTGATCATCATTATGACCCCACCGAGGCCAAAAGCAAATAGGGTCTGGAAGCATAACTCGCGGATCAGCGTTCTCAGCCTTCTCAGCCTTCTCAGCCTTCGGCTTACTTATCCGCACTGGAAAGCTGTTTTCTGCAAGTGCCCCTGAAGTGGCCGCTTAACGCGCTACCCTAGAAGTGGCAGTACTCCGCATTTCGATTCGAGCCACCATTAGATAAATCCCGGATGGTCGCCAACCGGAAGTTGGCGCGAATCGGGTCTGCTGGGATTACTGTCGCGGCAGGGACGACCATCGCTGATCGCCCCCCGCACAGATCCGTACGAGCGCGTCTACGCATACGGCTCTTACGAAGGATGAGTGGCGTAGAAGCGTGCGTCGGGATAGGGGTGCAGAACTCGGGGTGGAGGAATCCACCGGTT
>WNFP01007688.1_pt1 | contig 11314 bp, 9 predicted proteins | sample 5400201 | NCBI WGS metagenome assembly WNFP01 (sample SAMN13153355, study PRJNA577476) | soil metagenome | isolation source: 115 cm saprolite under Madrone tree | place: USA:California | collected 2016-06-14
CGCCATGCCCACAACTCCCGATCCGCTCAAGGCAAGTTCCGCGCGGCCGTGCGGGTTGATGCGAACAATTCCCCGGCGCCCGCCAAACGATGCCGCAACAAACAAATTTCCGTCGCGATCGAACGCCAGCCCTTGCGGACGGCCAAGCCCGCGGAAAAAAGTTGTCACGTCGCCGCCCTGCGAAATGCGGTACACGCGGTCAAAACTCGAAGTAGTTGGCCCGGTTGCGTACAGTTCGCCGCTGGGATGAAACGCCAGGTGGTAGGCCGCCACGGAAGGTTCCAGCGTCGCAAAAACAAAAATTTCGCGGGTCGGACTGATCTTGAAAATGGTGCCGCTGCGGTCGCCTACGTAAAGATTATGATCGCGGTCGAAAGCCAGGCCCGTGGCGACGCCCATGCCCTCGATCCATTGCTCGGAGCGGCCGTCGGCGGAAACTCGGTGGATGGTGCCATCGTTTCTGCACGAAACGTATAAATTGCCGGCGCGATCGATAGCCAGTCCGCTGGGATTGGTAAGGGCAGTGACGAACGGTTTCACGCTGAAGTTCGCGGTGATTTTATAAAGCGATACGGGAACACGTTGTCCGCGCGAGCCGCTGAAGGTCACGTAGATATTCCCGTCCATATCAACCGCCGGACTGGCCACGGGATGCAAGTTGTCTGCGATTTGCATTCCGACTGCGATGGGGAACGGCTGGCTCTCGTGCTCCGACGCGACCACGCGGACCACTCCGCCGTTTGCGCCTTCGGGAACGCGCGCGACCAGCCGCTGCGGACTGGCCAGCGCAAGCGTGCCCTCCGCTTCGCCGAAACGAACCTGCGGTCGCACATGATTGCGCGTGGCAAATCCACTGCCGCGAATTTCCACTTCGCCGCCGGGAATGGCCGCCGCGGGCGCGACGCTTTCAATGCGGGGGATGCCGTTCTTTTCCGTGGACGGGCCTAAACCGAATTTCATAACAGCCTAAAGTGTAACGCGACCTTCAAGAGAATGGCAGCGTAGACTCCGGCCAGCCAATCATCCGCCATGATGCCCCAGCCGCCGCGAAGTTTTTCCAGGTTGCCGATAGGAAAAGGCTTCCAAATATCGAACAGGCGAAAGAGCACGAATCCGGCCAGCAAGTATCGCCAATTCAGCAGGCTCAGCGCGGAATAAATCGCGTACTCCGAAAAATCCATGTGCGCGGAAAGATTGGGCATGGCCAGGGGAATCAGCGGAAGAATCAGCGTAATGTGCTGGCCGGCGACTTCATCAATTACCACAAATTGCGGGTCTTTGATTCCGACGAAATCGGCGGCTTTTCCCGCGCTCCAGACTCCGACGAAGGCCAGAAAAAGAACCAGTAAAATGGCGCAGGTGACCGGAACCACAAGCATGGAATCGTGGATGTTGCCGCCGGGAACCAGAAAGTGATGATCGATGAACGTTCGCTCCACCAGCCGTTGCCGCGAGAACAGATCTCCAACGCTGTGCGGCCGCAGAAAAAAAAGCGAGGTGAGCATCGCCGTGATTACACCAACCAGCGATCCGAAGGTGCCCGGAGCTCTTGGCGCATAGCCCACGCCGAGCGCGGTGGCAATCGCCAGAGCCAGACTTGGTTTTTGTTTCTTGTATTCAGTTGACGGTGTCATCTGGCTTTCGCCGTGCGTCTGTCTCGCGGTCTAGTTCTTCAAGCTCCGCTTCGTCGAAAACCGGATCGGACACTACATATTTCTCGCTGGCCCAGGCACCGAGATCGGCCAAACGGCAGCGTTCGCTGCAAAACGGAAATTCCTTGTGCACCTCGGAGTCCGTCGCTGTTTTACAGATGGGGCAGCGGTGCTTCATGGCGGAATCTTATCCCAAAACGCGCAGCGGCGCTCCGGTTGTGATGCGATGGAGCTTTTCGTGCGTGGGAGGTTCGTTGACGAGCGGACGTTTTTCCGGTTGCGGCAGAATTTCCACCACTCGCCCAATTAAATCGTACGCATCGGTCTTGGTGATTTCCACGCGCGCGGCGTCTCCCGTGTCCGCAAACCGGCCGTCGGGCAGTTCGATGTCCGTCAAATAAAATTTGCCGTCAATTTCCGGCGCCATGCCTTGCAGCCGCGCTTCCCAGACCAGCGGATTGTCCTTTGACGGTCCTTCGATCAAAGCCGTTTCAGTACGGCCCTTCCAGCGCTTCAGTTTTTCTCGGGAGATTTTTTTCTGGATGGCCATCAGGCGATGGCGGCGGTCGGTGACCACTTCCGCGGCGACTTTCCCGTCCAGCGCAAAACTTCCGGCGTTATCCACGTCGGAATATTCAAACACGCCCATCCAGTCGAATTGGCCGGCGCGCACGAAATCACAGAGTTCATCAAAATCCTTTTCGGTTTCACCGGGAAATCCCACAATGAACGAAGTGCGCAACGAAACGCCGGGAATTGTCGCCCGGACGCGTTCCAGTAATTGCAAAAATGCGTCGCCGTGCGAGCCGCGCTTCATGCGCGCCAGCATGTTGCGGCTGGCGTGTTGCAGCGGCATGTCCATGTATTTCGCCAGCCGCGGATGCGCGGCAAGCGTGTCCAGCAATTTTTGCGTGACGCGGTTCGGATAAGCATAGAGAAAACGGACCCAAAGGAGTTCGTCCACATTGGCAAGCGCGGCAAGGAGTTGCGCCAGGCCGTCACGTAGCCCGAGATCTTCGCCGTAAGACGTGGTGTCCTGGCCAATCAAAGTGATTTCGCGCGTGCCGGCTGCGGCCAGATTTTCCGCTTCGCGCAAAACCGATTCGAAACGGCGGCTGCGGAATTTTCCGCGCAACTGCGGAATGATGCAGAAAGTGCAGGGATGATCGCAGCCCTCGGCGATTTTTATGTACGCGGCGTGTCTGGGGGTGGTCAGAATCCGCGGCGTCAAGTCGTGATAGAGAAATGCGGGCGGTTCTGCGGGAAGCACGCGCAACTCGCCGTGCACCGCTTCCAGGATGCGTTCGACTTCGCCGGTGCCGACGACGGCATCCACTTCCGGGACTTGTTCTAGAATTTGATCGCGATAGCGTCTTTGCCATGGAGAAAATCGCGCCTTATCGCAATTCTCTATTGTAGCACGCGAGTTGGTGGCGACCCGGTGGCGGGGTGGCGCACTCGGGGCACTAGCCACGACACTGGCAAGACTAGCGAGGAGCTTTTGTCTAGCCGTCATTCCGAGGAGCGCAGCGACGAGGAATCTCTCTTGCGCACAAATCGAAGAGAAGAGAGATTCCTCGCTGCGCGCTCAGAATGACGGCGTACACTAAACGGGGTTTAAAGCGTGGGTTGGCTAGCGAGCGCGCAGTTCGCCACGAATCGTGCCTAGCAATTCCTGCAGGCGAGCAATATCGCACGTGGCGCCGCCAAATCGCGCCAGGGAATAAAGCTGCGTGAACTCTTGCACCATCGGACTTAGTGCCGGTTTTGTGACGGCCGCTGCAAATTCAAACGGAGTTTGCGTTTCGCTGCGCGGATAACCGTGGCGTCCCATCAGGTGCAGCATTTCCGCATACATTCGCGAGGCAACTTGCGAACTCGCCGCTCCGGCGTTTTTGCCGCGAAGTAGCAAGCCGATTTGCAGCTTGCGTAGCAGCTGCTCGATCCGGCCATACCGCAGAGCAGCGAGAATCGCCACCAGCAACAACGGCAGCACGAAGGAGAAACTACCGTGGTGCACCTGCCACATGCTCAGCCGGTTTTTCATGCGCCGCTGTTTTGCAGCGAACCACGTGGCGCCCAGTTCACGCCAGTTGCGTGACTTGGTCTGGAAAGTCTGTGCAAGTACGTTCTGGTGCGCGAAATCGTAGCTGATGACCCAATCGTTCCAGGTGAGTTCGGCCCAGTCGGTGAGTTGCGAGAGGCGCGAAAATAAGCTCGCTGAGATAACGGGAGCGTCCGGCGTGGGATCGAAAACGATCCAGCCGCTTCCTGGAAAGTATGCTTCCACCCAACTGTGTGCATCACTCGCGCGCACAATGTAGTCGCCGCCAAGTTCGTTGAATTCGCCCGGCAGGAAGCCGTTCACTTCGCGCGACGGAATACCCAGCGTGCGAAGCATCACCGTCATCGAAGACGCGAAATATTCGCAATGGCCGGCGCGTGTTTCAAAAAGAAAGTACGCCAGCGGATCTTTTCCGGGATTCCCAGTCAGATCGAGCGTGTAGTTGTATTTGGTTTTCAGAAACGTTTCGAGCGCGGCGGCTTTGTCATAAGGAGTCGAGGCGCGCTGAGTTGCCGAGCGCGCCAGCTCAGGAATCCGCGGATCGACTTCTGGCGGCAGTTGCAAATATGAATCCGTGATCGTCGCCGGATAGTCAGTGCCTGCGGATTCGAGTTGGGCGCGATTCAGCGCAGGCAGTTGCGCAATTCCGGTGTAACGCACGGAGACGAAGTTATGAAACGGATTGATCAGCGAGCCGGCGAAATCCCGGTACAAATAATTGCGCCGGTGGCTTATTCCGCCCGTTTCTCCGGTGAAACTCCCGCGGATGGCCAACATGGTTCCGGCCACGAATAGCGCGTCGGATGCCATCGGTTCTTGCAGCACCGTGAATTGCAGAATTTCTCCACGCGATTCGCCCGGCTTCGGTTTTTCCCGCAGAGCGATCCAGCCGTCAGAATTGGCCTGAAGCGTCTCTGAACCACGCTCCGCCGCAGTCCATCGCCTTCCATCAAAATTCGCCAGCGCGTTGCCACGCCAACGCAGCGCCGGATAGTTAACGGGTGAACCGGTTTCGACGCGCAGCACTACCGCTGAACTTTTTTTGATCTGGCCAATTTGTCCGAGTTCCACCTGATCGGTGAAGCCGCTCAGAAGGGTTGGATTGAAGCTGGTTTTGCCGAGATAGCCGGCGCTGACGCGAGGCAAAAGAAAAAACAAAACCGTGCCGCACAGGATCGCTCCCACGGAAACGCCGATGGCTGCGAAGCTTAGTGCGCGTGAGAGTCTCTTTTCTGAGTCGGGCATGGCCGCCGCTGGAGGGACGAGCGCACCGGTTGCACCGCGGCGCAATTCCAGGCCGACATACGTTGCAACGGCAAACAGAAGAAACAGAAAAAACAAAAAGAGAAAAGTGGTGTCTACGGTGAGAACCGCGGAGGCTAGCACCGCCGCAAACGCCAGCATTACCAGGAAATGCGCGTCGCGGTCGGTTCGCGCGCTGTACAGCCGGACCAGGAGCACGAAAATCAGGAAGTGCACCGAGCTGATCAACGCGGCGTAAAGCTGCGGATTCGGCGAATTCGCAGCAAGACTGCGCGACACAAAAAACATGTCTACCGGAAAGAAAAGCAGATAGCAGAGAACCATGAAGGTGGCGGAACGGGACGTCAGCTCAGGTTGGTGGCCATACCACCAACGGCGTGCACGAAAGAGAACAGCAGCGGTTGCGATAAGCGAAGTGAAAAGATCGATTTTTCCTGTCCCGATAAGGGTGAGGATTGCGATGAACAGCAAAAGAAAAAGCGAGACGCGGGAAAAACGTTCCGCAGGGAGGAGTTGTGCGATCGGAGGTGACGTGCTGGCAGCCATGGACGAGCTTTTATCGTAACATTCGGCGTCAGCTGGAGGAGTTGCCGCGAACCAATTAATAACGTCAGCGTGCGGTTTTACCAGCGGAGAGATGCTTTAAGGCGGTGCGCGCAATTTTGCGCGTGAGGTTGGAGATGGGGAGGGACTGGATTTCCTGCAGCGGCAAGTATCGCGCACCGGAAATCTTCGGAAGTTGTTTCACACGGATGAGATATGCCGCGATGGAAATGATGCGATAGGTCACGGTATGGCGCACTTTGTCCAATCGCTCGGGACGGATTGATTTTGCAGATCGCACGTTCAATTCGCGATGAAGCAATTGTTCGAGCGCCGGTTGAGAGTTCGCCGGAGCCGAGACGGTCGGGAAATGCCAGAGTTTTGCGACGAGTGAAGGAACGTGATCGTCGGCGTTATTTTTGGTTAGCGCTGTCGGCGGAGGCAAAACGAGAGACCGGTTTTTTGCGTCGAGAAGCACGACGCTGACAAGTTGGACCGAAACCGTGGCACGTTTTTTTCTTTTTTCTGGAAGACTTTCGGCGATGCCGAGTTTCCTGCCTGCGCAAAAAGTTGCGACCGGGCACAGTAGGCATTGCGGCGAGCGCGGAAGGCAAATCGTCGCGCCAAGTTCCATCATGGCCTGATTCCAGTCGCCGGCCGAATCGCGCTCGAGCAATTGGTCCGCTCTGGATTGCAAATCGCACCAGCGTTTTGGTTCACGCAGGTCGCCGCGAATTGCATTCAGGCGCGATACCACGCGCGCGACGTTGCCATCCAACACGGCATGTTCGTCATCGAAAGCGATACTGAGAATTGCGGACGCGGTGTATTCGCCGATTCCGGCGAGTGCCAGGAGTTCTTCGCGCTGCCGTGGAAATTTGCCGGAATGTTTTGCAACGATTTGCTGGGCGGCTTTTTGTAAATTGCGTGCGCGACTGTAGTAGCCGAGGCCTGACCACAGGCGCAGCACTTCCTCCTGCGGAGCGGCCGCCAGCGATTCTACATCTGGAAATCGTGCGAGAAACTTTTCGTAATAGGGGATAACCGCGGCAACGCGCGTCTGCTGCAGCATGATTTCTGAAATCCAGATCCGATAAGGATCGCGATTCTTGCGCCAGGGCAGGTCGCGTTGGTAGCTGCGAAACCAGCTCAACAGGGATTCGCGCAATTGTTGCAGTTCGACGCTGTCCAATTAGCTACCCACGACGATTACTCCCTGCCTATGCGACAGTTGAGATTCTGACAACATTTGCGTTGGCTTGCGAGAGGCAGAATCGAACGCTGCGAGAAATGCCGGCTAACGTCACTGGCGGATTTCTTCAAGCGATTCCAGGAAAATTACGTAGGAAGAATGCCACAGTTCAGCGGGAATGGTGCCGCGCGGACGGCTGGTGACGATTACTTTGAAGAGATCGGGCGAAGCAGCGAGGTCCTGCAGGAGCGCGTCTTGCGCTTCGGTTGGCTGCGACTGGGCCACCGCCAGGTGCCGCAGGATCGCAAAGATAATTTCTTCCGCGGGAGCGAGGCTGGTTTCGATACCGACACTGCGAAATTGCAGGAAGGCGTTGCGCTCGTAAAAATGCCAGGCGATTCCGGCGCAGGTGGCCACGGCGCGCTCAAAACGTTCGTTTGGCATTGTTTTGTTGATTGCAGGCGGTTCGCCCGGATGCGGATCGAGAACCAGCAGCACCCGGAAATCGTCTTCGCGCGCGAATTCGCGAACCATTAGAGAGCCGGCGCGCGCAGACGCCTTCCAGTGCACATGGCTGGCGCTGTCGGTCGGAACGTATTCGCGCAATGCGTGCAGATCCTGTCCGCGGCCTTTGTGGTAGCTTTCGATGCTGCCTTCAATGCCGGGAAAAATTTCCCTGAGCTCGGAATCCGATTCGACGCTGGGATAGACCAAGGCTTCGGATTTCAGCGCGACGCGGCGGGACTTTTGCAGAAATCCAAACGGAAAGCGCGTGACGATGCGAAACGCATCTTGGACGTGTAATCCGCGTTTCAAGAAAGTGACAGGAACGCTCTGCTTCATGCTTTGCTGGCGCGGGAGATACGGAAAGAAGACCGGAGTTTCGAGCAACGCCGCTGCCGGAGAATTTTGGGGAACGACGGCTTCGACGCGTAATGCGAGTGATGGCAGTGTCAGCTTGGCGTTGATTAGCTCCACGCTGGCGCGCACCGTTTGCCCGGCGAAGATGTGTTCGGGAAGCCCGATGCGCAGATCAATTCCAGCGAGGGAAATGGAAGAAAGAATTCCCGACATTAGAATGACGGATACGAGACAGGAGAGGATGAGGAACAGAAGATTGTTGCCAGTGTTGAGGGCGGCGAGGGCTACGAGCAGCGTGGCGCCAAAATAGAGCCAACCGGCGCGACTGATTTTGTATTCGACTTTTTGCCCGATCCAGCGAAGCGGTGTGCGCTTGGCCAGAGTGGGTACGAGTGTGACGGCTACCCAGCCGGCAATTGCGAGTGCAAAGAGCGCGGAGCTGGCCGCTACGCCGAGGTTGCCGAGTTCGGCGGCGGCGCCGGAATAGACGGCGAGGAGGAGTGCGACGCCGAGTGCGGCGATGGAGAAGAAGAAGGCGCGGACGGAGGGGCGGTCGGCTTTCGCCCAGAGTTGCGCAAGGGTGGAGGTAGTCGGCGGCATTTGGAGTGCGTTAGCAATCGAAGAGAGATTCCTCGTTTCGCTCGGCATGACGGCCTTTTAGAGCGGGACGCGGACGGAGTCTACGATTTCGCGCAGGGCGGCTTCGGTGGTTTCGGATTTTTTTTGCAGCGAAGCGTGGCGCGCGCTGGCTACTACGCGGTGCGCGAAAACGGAGACGGCCAATTGTTTGAAGTCGTCGGGCACGCAGTAGTCGCGGCCTTCGAGGAAAGCGCGGGCCTGCGCGGCGCGTTGCAACATCAATGTGCCGCGTGGGCTTACGCCTAGCGCCAACTGGTCGGAGTTGCGTGTGCGATTGACAATTTCGAGAGCGTAGTCGTGCAGGCTGGCGTCTACTTTTACGTGAGTGACGGATTCCTGCATGGCGAGGACTTCGCTGACGTCGGCGACCGGCTCGAGAGTTTCGATTGGATTGTCGAAGGCGCGGCGGCGCAAAATTTCGCGTTCGGTTTCGTGCGATGGGTAACCCATTTTTATGCGCATGAGGAAGCGGTCGAGCTGCGATTCGGGAAGCGGGTAAGTGCCGTGATGTTCGACGGGATTTTGCGTGGCAATGACGAGAAAAGGTTGTGGCAGCGGATGCGTTTTGCCGTCCACGGTGATTTGCGCTTCGTTCATGGCTTCGAGCAAAGCTGATTGCGTGCGCGGCGTCGTGCGGTTGATTTCGTCGGCAAGAACAATGTTGGCGAAGAGCGGGCCGGGGCGGAATTCGAATTCGCGTGCATCGGGTTGATAAACGCTGACGCCGAGAACGTCGCTGGGCAAAAGATCGGAAGTGAATTGCACGCGCTGAAAACTGCAATGGAAAGACTTCGCGAGGGCTTGCGCTAGAGTGGTTTTGCCGACGCCCGGAACGTCTTCAATCAGCAAGTGGCCGCGCGCGAAAAGAGTGATTAGCGCGAGCTGAATGGCTTCTTCTTTGCCGTAAATGGCGCGCGCGATGGAGCGCTGTAACTGCGAAACGATTTGAGAGGTAGCGGCCGGCATTGGTTGAAAACCCCGGATAATCCTGTTACAAAGGAAGGCTGCGCTGCGATTTCGTTTGATGCAATCGAACGATTCGAGGAGCAGTCCACCCGTTCCATACGGGCGATTAGCTCAGCGGTTAGAGCGCTCGCCTCACACGCGAGAGGTCAAAGGTTCAAATCCTTTATCGCCCACCACTTTCTTGACTTCCCATTCTCCCACGTACGACTTTGCGGCGCAGGAATGATGTGAGTTCTGTGCTGAATCTGCTATTTCGTGGGTGATTGAAAAGTCCCCATTAGCCAGTTCAAGAGCGCGACCTGAAGGGCGATCCGGCGGTCTGAGTAGGTATGATCGGTCTCGATGTAAGCCTCAGCAACGTGAGTGTTTCCAGCCTTTGCCAGCGCTTCGACCATTGCTTGATTGTGCGATCTGTTACCGTCACTCGATTCCAGAATAAGGACAGGGCGATTTCTGATTGCATCAGCGTAGTCAACATAGTTCCATCTTGCAGCGTTTTCCTCTGCCTCCTGCTGCAGTCCCGCGGGCGTGGTGCCCGCGAGGCGGATCGAAGCCGAGGGAAAGGTGTCCACGCGGTGAGTCTCTTTCGCGCCGGTCATTGTCTCGCCGATATTCCATGCGGAGATCATGACCAGGCCCGCGACATCTGGATCGTGAGCGGCGGCATAAGCCACCATGAATCCGCCCATACTGTGTCCCACTAGAACAATTTTCCTTGCATCGATGCGGTATTTCTTACTGTTTTCGGGATCCCTCAAGAATTCGAGCGATATCTGTGTGTCTTCGATCGCGTTGGAAAAAGAGAATTTTCCGTCGCTGCCCCAAGAGCCTCGGTAGTGAGGAACGAAGACATTCCAGCCAACGCGGCGCGCGGCATAGGCGAGGTCTAGATTTTTTTCATTGCCGGGAAACCCGTGCATCAAGAGAATCGTAGGATGCGGTCGCTTGCCAGAGGCCAGGAAGAGCACAGTATTAAGCCGTGAGCCGTGGCTCATGATGTTGGGTGCCTCCAACGCCGCAGGGAATTCTTTGTCTGATGGCGGATCGGTATAGATGGCAACGGGAGTTTGCTGAGCTCCTGCGACGGTGGAGTACAAAAACACCAGAGTGCAAGAAAGCAGAGTGAAAATGTTTCTCGGCATAGCGATAGCTTGGCGCAACCTAGGCCGTTTTGTATAGTGACGTGATGTCAATCCTATTGCGGACAATTGAATTCTTGGGCCTGGGATGTTGGCTCGGCAGCGATGTGTTTTTGAGTTTTGTGGTGGCGCCGGGGGCGTTTTCGGTGCTGGCTAGCCGGGATCAGGCTGGGGCGATTGTTGGGTATTCGCTGACACGGATGCACTGGATGGGAATTGTTTGCGGGGTGGTGATTTTGCTGGCTCGTGTTTTAAGGATTCGCAGTTTGACTGATTTGGTGGCACCAGTCGCTTTGTGCGTGATGTTGATGATTTTACTGACGGTGATTTCCCAGGTGGCGGTCAGCCCTAAGATGGCGTTGTTGCGGGAGCAGATGGGATCGATTGAGGCTACTGCAGCGGGGAGTCCTTTGCTGGCGGAGTTTGCGCGACTGCATACGACTTCAGTTGGACTGGAGAGCGGGGTGTTGCTGGCGGGGATGGCCGCGTTGTTTTGGATGGTGAAGGAAGCGGCGCGGCGGTAGTGGGGCGGGTCCAGTTGGACGATGTGGCCGCCCAATATAAGTCGCTAGGGAGGTGCTAGACCTGAGCATTTGTTGGAAGCGCCAAATGGCGGTGCGGGCCACGCCGTGCACTGCCCCCGCGAAGGCGGGGCAGGCAAGAGTGACTGTGCCACCCACCCACCCACAGAGGTTAGCCGGAACATTGGGTTGGCACTTGCGGAAGACGACGAACGTAGAGGTGCCCAGAAAGTATTCTATCGCGGATGTCCATATGGTCAGCGAGGATTCTTGTGTTTTGGTTTGGCGCGGGTTGGCTTGGATTTCTTAGACTTGCGGCGAGATGGGGCTGGTTTGCTGCGTTTGCGCTTCAATTTGGGCGGCTTGATTTTGTTGGTGGCGGCGTAGCCGGCTTTTTCGAAGGCGCGCCACATGTACCAGGAGGCGACGGTGCGGTAGGGGCGCCAGCGTTCGCCGAAGGCGAGGAGTTCCTT
>WNFP01005477.1_pt1 | contig 11313 bp, 8 predicted proteins | sample 5400201 | NCBI WGS metagenome assembly WNFP01 (sample SAMN13153355, study PRJNA577476) | soil metagenome | isolation source: 115 cm saprolite under Madrone tree | place: USA:California | collected 2016-06-14
AGGGGCGGTGGGGATCGAATTCTGGTCCATAATCCCTAAGTCTCTGTATTTTCAGTATTTTACCGACACACATCGTAAGGTCAATCGAGGTCAAATTGAGGCCAAGGTCAGCTTTGGCGGCACTGCCCGTCCGTGCTACCTTTCATATAGCTTCAATCTTGGCGTCGAATTTAGACGCTCCTCAGCATTGTGGCGCAAGCCGTTATTTATAGTTGTTCCTCGCGGGGAGTTCGACCGCACATTGTTTCACCTTTTTTGTAAATCGAGGTCGTATGAGTTTCGGCAAAGACGGAATACAGAGGCGGAAATGGACCCGCCTTGCGCAGACGTTTTCAAGATGGAAATTGGCGTTGCAGGAATGGAGTATGGAGTTGCCAGTGGCGTGAATACCTCACCAATCCAGACGGAACCTATAAGGTCCAATGGAGACGTAAGAGCTTCCCTGGTTTGAGTGAGCGTGCGGCTCATGCCGCGATGAAACCGATTCTGGACGCGGTGAATGCCGCGAACAAAGCAGAAGCTCAGCTTGTCGTTCCTGAGAACGAGCGAACATTTAACGATGTTGTAAAAGAGTGGCGTGAGAAGATTGCGCCCCATAGAAAGCCTCGCGGTGTAGAGACTACGGAATCTCACCTGCGCGCGCATATTATTCCGGAGCTCGGAGGCGTCCCTCTATCGCAATTGGACGCTCTCCGCGTTCAGGAATTCGTGAACAAGATCACTCCTGGCCGTAACGGAAAGACGGTGGAAAACATCGTCCTCACGTTGACGGGAATTCTCCACGCAATGCACAAGCTGCTCAAGAGTATCCCGATGGTCAATTTTTCTGACCTGACCCTGCCTGAGAAGGAAAAGACAAAGCCTCAATTCCTTTCTGGACGGGAAATCAAGAAGCTCATCAAGGCATCGCGCGGAGTGCTCAGGACAATTTTAATAGTCCTGGCTTTGACGGGGATGCGTATCAACGAAGTCCTTGGATTGCGGGTTGAGGACATCGATTTCGAAAACAAAGTGATTCACGTCATGAAGTCCGCTTACAACGGGACTCTCGGAACTCCGAAGAGTGCCGCCAGCGCAGCGGACATTCCATTATCAGCCACCCTTGCGAAGGAAATCCGCAGGCATTTGAAGTCCAAACATTTTCGCGAGAACTCGCTTGGCGTTTTATTCGCCAACAGGCGTCTACGTCCGTACAGCGATAACAAATTGCGCGAGAAACATCTGCGTCCTTTGTTGAAGTCGCTCGGAATGAAAGCTGTTGGCTTTCACGCAATCCGTCACGGAGTTGCGTCAGAATTGATTAACTCAGGCACGCCAATAACAGCGGTCAGAGATCAGATGCGACACTCGGACGTACGGGTGACTTTAGGTATCTATGGGCACGTCATTGGAAACGCACAACGCAAAGCCGTTGATTCCCTTTCGAGGACGATGGTTGCGTGAAAAGCAGTACTGGAAAACTGTGCCGACTTGGCACGAGTTCCAGACCATGAAAACACGAAAGCCCTGCATTCTTTTCAGAGTGCAGGGCCTTTGTTTGTGCAACTCCGTTATCCAGTGGTTCAACAATCGCATGTTTTCCGAATATTGAAAAGCCTGCTCGCGTGAGTTGAAGAATCAATTACTTGCGAATGGCTCCGCCAGAGGGTCTTCTGAACATCCGTCGGCGGCATTTCGATTCCGAGATCCTGCCGAGTGCGTGTCCAAACTTGAACACCCATGCCCCTCCACGCCAGACATTGACTCACCTCATCAGTACCCCTAACATGCGGGGCTATCAGCAGGTCACCATGATTGGCCAGACGGTTGGACACTACCTCATCCTCGAGAAGATTGGCGCGGGGGGCATGGGTGTAGTCTACCGCGCCCATGATGAGCAGCTCGATCGTGACGTGGCACTAAAGGTCCTGTCCGCAGGCACTCTTGCCGATGACGTCGCACGCAGGCGTTTTCGCAAAGAAGCCCTGACTCTAGCCAAGATGAACCATCCGAACATTGAAATCATCCACGAATTCAACAGTTGGAACGGCCTGGATTTCCTGGCAATGGAACTGATTCCTGGTACCTCGCTGAGGGAGACGCTGAAGCAAGGACCGCTGCCGGAAAAAGCGGCAATTCGTCTCGGTGTGCAGCTTGCAGAGGGGCTATCTGCCGCTCACGCGGAGGGTGTGATTCACCGTGACCTTAAGCCCGGCAACCTGATTATTTCGCCCGAAGGGCGATTGAAGATTTTGGACTTCGGTTTAGCCACTCTTTTGCGTACCGGAGCGGACCCCGATGTGACCCTTAGTATCACCGAGGCGACAGGGGGATGGGGTACGCTCCCATACATGTCGCCGGAACAATTGCGAGGGCTCGCCGTGGATGCGGGCACCGATATTTATTCGGCCGGTGCGGTGCTATATGAGATGGCGACTGGGTACAGGCCCTTTTCTCAGTTGCAGCGGGCAGAGCTAATTGGGGCCATCTTGCATCAGACACCCGGAAAGCCAAGCGCGCACAATCGCAGGATCGGACCCGCGTTCGAAAGCTTGATCATGAGAGCGCTCGATAAAGACGCTGCACATCGTTATCACTCGGCCCGCGAACTCTTAGTCGCACTCGAGGGGCTTGACACCCGGCTCAGGACCGGGTCGCGGCCGCATTTCAGTCGGCCTCTCCCAACGGCTACAAAAGTGCGGCCTTCGGTGGCTGTACTAGGCTTTAAGAATGTATCCGGGCGATCCGATCTAGCCTGGCTCTCGACCGCACTTTCGGAAATGCTCACGACGGAGCTTGCTGCGGGTGAGCAGTTGCGGACGATCCCGGGTGAAAACGTCGCGCGGGCGAGGATCAGCCTTTCATTACCCGAGGCGGATAGCTTTGGAAAAGAGACTCTGGCGAAGATCCGCAAGAATTTGAGCGCGGATAACGTGGTGCTCGGCTCCTATATTCCCTTGGGACGGGATCATATTAGGCTGGACCTGCGACTTCAGGACGCATTGGCGGGGGAGACATTGGCGGCAGTGTTTGAAAAGGGCAGCGAGGCACGGATTGATGATCTGGTGAGGCGCGCTGGTACCGTGCTTCGCGAGAAGCTGGGTGCCAGAGGCGTTTCCAGTCCTGAGGCCGCTGCGGTCAAGGCGTCATTTCCCTCGAACCCCAAGGCAGCGAGGCTGTACTCCGAGGGTTTAGCGAAGCTCAGAATTTTCGACGCTCTCGGCGCGCGTGGCCTGTTGGAGAAGGCCATCGCTGCTGATCCGAACTATGCGCTGGCTCACTCGGCTCTTGCTGGCGCTTGGTCGGCACTGCGTTACGACAAGAAAGCTCGCGACGAAGCCAAGAAGGCTTTCGGCCTTTCGGCAAGCCTGTCTCGGGAAGACCGCCTCTCAGTTGAAGGGCGCTACCGCGAAACCACTCAGGAATGGCTCAAAGCGGAGGAAATTTACAGTACGCTCTGGGACTTTTTCCCGGACAATTTGGACTATGGGCTGCGTCTCGCCAATGCACAGATCTCCGCTGGGAAAGGAAAAGACGCGCTGGAGACGCTGGAAACACTGCGGAGTCTACCCTCGCCCGCAAGGGATGACCCACAGATCGACATCGCTGAGGCGAGGGCAGCTCGTTCCCTTGCGAACTTGAGGCGTGAGCAGGAGGTGGCCGCCAGAGCCGCTGCTGCGGGCAGAACAATTGAGGCAAGGCTCGTCGTTGCTCAGGCTCGACTCCTCGAAGGAGGAGCTCTTAACTCCCTGGGGGAGCCGGAGAAGGCGCGAGCCGCCTTCGAGGAAGCTCGGCAAATCTACGCTGCGGCCGGAGATCGAGCTGGCGTGGCCCGTGCACGGACCAATACGGCAGTGTTGCTCTGGGAGCAAGGGGATCTGGCCGGTGCGAAAGCTATGTATGAGGAGGCGCTGTCGGTTTTTCGAGAAGTCGGAAATAGGTTTGCCATGGCGGCGGCTTTGAACAACATCGCCAACGTCCTCGAACAACAAGGGGATTTGCAAAGTGCCGGGAAAATGCACGAGGAGGCGCTGGCTATTCGGCGGGAGATCGGTGACAAAAGCGGCATGGCCCAGTCCTTGCTGAACATCGGAAGCATCCTTACTCACGCAGGCGACCTGGACGACGCGAAGAAGATCCTCCATGAGTCGTTGGTCATCGGACGTGAGATCGGAGATCTCTCACAGATTTCGACCGCGCTGCAGAACTTGGCAGGAGTGCTTGCAGATCAAGGAGACTTGAACGGAGCTAAGAAGACATACGAACAGGTGCTGGCCATGAAACGCGAGATCGGCGACAGGAGTGGGCTCGCTCACACCCTGAATGGTCTCGGCGACGTGCTGTCTGAGCTAGGGGATCCTTGGGAGGCACGCAAGATCCACGAAGAAGCCCTGGCGATCCAAACCCAACTCGGAGAATTGGGAAGTGTCGCTCAAACCGAGTTAGGCGTCGCATCTCTGGACATCGAAGAGGGCCATCCCGCCAACGCCGAGAAGCTTGCTCAAAGGGCAATTGATGAATACCAAGTCGAACATGCTGCAGATGCGGAGGCGCTGGCTCGAGTCGTCCTAGCACGGTCCTTACTTGCGCAAGACCAGCCCGGGAAGGCACAGGAGGCCATTAGCCGCGCGACGGCACTTGCGGGTAAGAGCCAGGCCCGCACGGTCCGCTACTCAGTTGGCATAATGTCTTCTCGAATTCGCGCCGAGCTGGGTAAACCCGCGGAGGCACGGACAGCATTGGAAGCTACGCTCGCGGAAGCGAAAGAGAACGGCTTTGTTCGCTGCCAGCTCGAAGCGCGCCTCGCTCTCGGCGAAATTGAATTGAAGTCGGCCAATCCCACTGTTGGTCGTACCGGCCTCACCGCCCTGGAAAGGGACGCCGACGCAAAGGGCTTTTACCTCATTGCCCGCAAAGCCGCTAATATGCACTTATTGAAGAGCTAGTAGATTCGCGTTGTATTAGTGCAACGATGCAACTAGGCGGTTTTAACGCCGTGTTCGGCCAATCTGTTTTAACTCCGAGTATCAGAAATCTCTCCCAACGCCTGCGTAATCCCATTGCGGGAAGTCACACAACTTGCCTCGTGCGTGCAATCGGTGTTCAAGAATCCCCTCAAATCCTGGCCTTCTAACTCATTGAAATCATGAAGCGAGATCCGCGACGTATCGTGTTCGTTATTCATCTGATTCTTGAAGATTGCGCCTAGGGGCAGGATGCCTATAGAGCAGCCTGCCCAAAAACGTATGAATTTGGTGCGGCAGATTTGCTGATCGCAATTGCCTGATTCTCGAGCATTTACTTGATCAGCGGCTGGTTTGTGGGCAAGCCACCTCAATCAAGTGATCTGGCTTAAGTGCAGCCAGGTCGATTCCGAGGCTCGATTTGAATCCGTTCGCTCACTCGGGTTTGTGCATAGTGGTCAAAAACGCCATTCCGCAAAGATTTGTAACTACCTGAATCTACAGCCCCGCCTTAGAGAACTTTGCGTTGTGGCAAAATCACATGGTTTTGCACAAGGACAGATGTTGCAGGAGACTCTGCACGCGCGGCACATTGGGAAAACATGGAAAGAGTTTTACCGCAAGTATTCCAGCGTTACAATGCGCGTGTGGATGCTGTACCCAAAGTGACTTCCGAGAAACCAGCAGTCCCTACACTGTGGCTGGACACTTCTGTCGTCATCAAGTTCACTAAGATCGCGCGTGGCGAGGCCCTACAGCCCATCGAAGTGGAGCGACTGACTCATCTGAAGGAACTCGTACAGGAACTCGTGGGGAATGGAAAGCTGCTTTGCCCGGAGGCCGACCAAGAGGAGGAATACGCGGCTCAGCGTCTTGACAAAGAAGTTCATGGCGACTTCCTAGTGCTCTCGCTCGGCATAGGGTTGCGCCATCGTCAAGGCATTTTCGATTACCAAGCCCAGCTTGGAATGAAGGCTTATGTGCAACGCGCGGACACGATCAACGTGCTGCTACATGCGTATTTCCATTCCGATCCAGTCGAAGAGCTTGACGCTGCTCGCAAGCGTTCCATGGTCATTGGTGCAAATATTTTCAAAAACCCTGAAATTTTAGCAAGACGCGAGGTTGCAAAAGCTGAGGTGCAGACGGTATGGGAGAACTTGAGACAGAAATTTGTAGCTGACAAGCGAACCTATGAGCAGCAGTTGCAAGAGGAGCAGCGCGGCTACGCTGACGCTCTGGTCCAGAAAGTGGAGGAGTTCGAGCATAAGATTCGTTCAGGCATCGCACCCGATTTTTGGGAGTTCATGGGTGTGGAAGGCTTTCTTATGTTTAGGGCTTATTGGCGCGAACTGGGGGGTAAGCCCTTGGGGTTGGAGGGAGTGCACCATTATTTCTGCTCCAGCTATTTCAACAATCTCCCGGTCGCCCGGATCCGCACTCAGTTAGGAGCCGACTTGTTGACCGGGAACCAGCCGATTCTTCCGGGCGACAGATGGACGTTGAACTGCTATCCGTTGCCATCCCAGTGTCACACTTCGTTCTAACCGACAAGAAGATGTCAGACAGAATCAAGCGACGGGGCATCAACACAGATTGGGCCACGGAAGTCTATTCGTTGTCTGAAATCGCTGCGCTGTTCGAGAAACTTGAGGCACTGCGCTGACATTCAAGACTCACCGTGATTGGGCGGTGAACCTTCGGAGACGAACACAAAATCCGGCCTCGTTTTCTCGTGGCAGCCAATCACCGCGAAGACGCTGGCCGTGCTGTGACCCAATGAAGTTTCATGGCCGCTCTACCTTGACCGACCCATAACAGTAGTAAGCGTAGTCTGCCCAAGGAAATCCATTTCTCCCAGGGAAGCTTTATGAGCGAAGAAAAAAGTGCCGCAGAGGTTCAAGCCGGTCACGTCCGGGCGATGGGCAAAGAGTTGGGTGAGCTTTTTCATGTCATGTCGAGCGAACTAGTCTGGATCCACTGGCGTTGGAAACAGTATCGAACTCTGTTTGGCGAAAAACAGAGTCGCATTGATCTACTGAACAAAGCTGCCCCGCTCTTTTTTCACATCGTCCGCAACGTACTCTTCGAAGACACGCTGCTTGCGATTGCACGGCTGGTCGGCTCGCCTAGGTCGTCTAACAAGCCCAACCTCACAGTTGAGAGATTCACACTGCTTGTCGACTTGAACCTGCGGAGCGAAGTGTCTTCGCTAATACAGAAAGCGAAGGCGTCCGCTGCGTTTGCTGTGGATTGGCGGCACCGGCGTCTCGCCCACCGCGATCTCGACCTGAGTCTCAAAAGGAGCAAACTGGCGCTCGCCCCTGCGACTCGCGAGCGGGTGGAGGTGTCACTATCAGCGCTTCGGGATGTCATGAATCGCATCGAGGTAAAGTACTGCAACGCAGCGACAATATACACTTCGCCTGCACCTGGGGATGCGGAAGCCCTGTTGCACGTCATCCGGGACGGACTACAGTGGGACCGCGATAGGTGTGAACGGCTAAAACGAGGAGAGCTTCAAGGTGAAGACCTCAAACCGCCGGATGCACTGTAACAGCAAGGTCATGGTAGGCCTAGTCGGGCAGAGATTGTTACCATTGGCACGGTTGAGCGATGATCAGCCATGCCGTTTCCTCTTGCCGTAAGTCATAAGTTCGCGTGTGTCGCCCTTGAGAATGCCAGCTTAGATCGGACCCTCCACGATCCAATCGACCTTGGCGATGGTATGTGGATCTTGTTTGAGTCCCCTTTTGCTCTTGATTCAGCCTGGACTGAGTGGCTTGGTTCGATCCGTGCTCGGGACCTCGAGCATACAAACTTGGCTCTCGTCGCGCACACGCACTCGCAGACTCCCGGCGTACTCGACCATGAGAATGAATCACTTCGCGAGTCGGTTCTGTGCCTCTTGTATGGGCTGTTCTTGACCGAGGTGTTTCATCACGACGGAGGGATGGTATTGACCGGGGCGAACGTGGATGGGACGGTGAGCATTCGCCAGGTCTCCCACTTAGAAACACTCTATCGTCCCAACCGTGTCCGAATAGCTAGGCTCGATCGTGAGTCACTACTTACAGCTGCGTGCACCGCAGCCGGCATGCGAGCTGTACACGCTGGGCATGGTCATCATGAACGTCTCCGGAAGGGCTTTCACGCGTGGCTACGCGGATTGATGGAATACCATGGAGAGGAGCGTTTGCACCAGTTCATCCGTGCTGTAGAAGCTTTGGTCATTCCCCCAATAGGTAGGAGTACGTCTAGCTTCGCGCATCGATGCCAATTGTTTGCCGGCAATTCTGCCCCCGTAGTGGCGCTACTTAGGGAGCTATACGAACTTAGAAATGCTGCCGAACATCACAACGGGTTCAACAGAGTACTAACTGCCTATCCACCCGGCGACCACGAGCGAGTCGCACTTCGTCGGTCGTACCAATCCCAGGTTCTCGCATGCGATGCGTACCGTCGAATCTTTCTGGATCCTTTGCTTCAGGCCCAGTTTGCGAACGATTCCGATATCGCCACGTTCTGGTCCCTGCCGTGGGCACAGCAGGTTCGCTCTTGGGGAGCGGCGGTTGATCTTGATGCCGTCGCGACAGCTCGAATGCTTCCCTAACCGACATTATTCGTGAATGCTGACCTCGCGATGAATTTTTTGTCACTGCGAAAGGATGCTCGACGAGAGAAGAATTTGGTTGAACGAAAAGACTGATTCTAAGGCTGTTAACGAGGTTCGCAGTCTGCCTTTGACGCCTAAAGAGACACCTTGAGTAGCGGCGCGACGAGTAACATTTCCTGAGCAGCGCTGGGAGAACTCAGCCGGTTTGAGCGCCCAAGCTCAGGGCGAGACGATGAAAGCTATCGCGGTAGGGAAACGCTTGAGGCAAGTGCAGCACGATGCGACGGACCGTGACGATGACTTGGGCTCCGAGTTTTAGAAAATGCTCGCGCAAGGTTGAGACTTGCGCCCGGGCGTGACGGGTCGGGGACAAGTGCAGGCGCATCTCTTGCATCAGCACATACGCCGCCGCGGTCAGCAGCACGCGGAACGTGTTCGCCAAAAAGTTCGAGCAACTGGTCCGGCCGATCTGCATTCCGTCGTGCAGTTCCTTGATGCGGTTCTCCACGTCGCCCCGTTGACAGTAAACCTGCTCGTAAATCCACTGCGGACTCTGTTTTAGGTTGGTGACCACGAAGCGCGGATTGTCCTTCGGTTCCTTGTTTGGGGCACGCACCACCTCGGCTTTGTAGATGACCCGTCGTTTCCACGGCCAAGTCTTGCGGGTAGCGTACCGACACTCGCCGTAGACATGCTCGGTTTGGTCCGAAATCTTCGACGCACGACGAGCCCGCTTCATCGCCGACTCCGCCTTACGCTTCAACACCGCATTGGCGGCCATGTTGACGAGGTATTCCACTTTCGGTTCGCAATCTAGAAAATCGAGAACTTCCGGGGACGCGAAGCCGCCGTCGAGTCGCACCCGGATTCTTGCCTTGGGAAAGGCGTTGCTCACTCGGTCGATCAGGCGGCGCAGAATCCCCAGCGCGCCCACAGAACCAGTCGCATTCCCAGGCCGCAACACCGCCGCCACCAAGTACTGCTCCACCTCCTCATTAAAGGTAAGAAAACAAACCATCGGCAAGTAACAGTAGCTATCGTAGTGGCTATTGAAAAAGCTGAACTGTTGCTGGCCGTGCGTGGGGTCATCGGTGGGATCCAGATCGATGGTGATCCGACGGGCGCGACCATGCAGACGCTGGCGATGTCGTTCAATGACACTGTCTGCCAGGGCTTCCGTCATGCGCAACAGTTCCTTGCGATTCGGAGCATTTTCAAAGCGCGACAGGGTAGGTTGCGAAGCCAGATCCTCGCCGTCGAGCGGATCCCGACCGACCAGCAACTTGTGGATCGGATCGGATGCCAGCCGTGCCGCATCGTTGGCGTCTTCGTATCCCAACGCGATGGCCATGACTCGCTGCGTAATCAACTCACGCAACTCATGCTGCACCTTACCGGGTTGCCGGTCATCTCTCAGACAACTAGCCAATGTCGAAGTCAGGCCTAACCGCTGCTCGGCGGCCTGGAGCAGAATCGCTCCGCCATCGGAACTGCCCTGCCGTTGATCAAACTTCGCGACAACGGGCCGATCAAAAATATCTGGGAAGAGCAAACACTCTGTCGTGGTATGTTCGAACAAGCGAAGGCCTCTTTCTTGGCATCAAACCCGCGTGAACAACGGATTTGTACCATAGGGGAGGCCTTTCGCGTTCTAAAATCACGAATTTTTCGGTAATGGGATGGTCCGCCGCTTCCGATTACCCGACTCATCGGGACTTGGCCCGCCTGTGGCGATGTCAGAGCCGTTACATTGTAGAGACAGGCAAAACGTGCCAGAATCTTTGCCATGCGACTGGTTTTTCTTATGGCGTGCTGTCTGCTTCCACAAGGAATTTCTTCCCAAGTAGAGAAACCGCGCCCCAAGTTCAGCGATTACTCGGTCAAGAATATATATCGGGGGGAACCGGCGCGGCCCATCATCATCAAAAAGTTTCGCTCATTCCGAACGATGATAAGAATGGGCGCGGATTCTGATGTGGAATTCGCCGGTCACTACACCATCCCACGCTGGGGGTGTGGAACGGATTGCAACGGGTTTGTCATCGTCGATTCCATCAGTGGCAGGGTCTACGACGGATTTGGAGTGGCCGGACTTCCCTTTGACTGGCTCGAAAAGCACGGGGGCTATGATGCGATAGAACGGATGGAGTTTCATCCGGACAGTCGCCTGCTGAAGATTAACGCTTGCCCGAATGAAGCGAACTGTGGCCTCTACGACTATCTGATGGTCGAGGGAAGCGGCTTGAAGCTCCTCCGAAAGGAACTCTTGCCAGAGGAGTTCCAATAGGTCAGCCGAATGCTGCCATAGCTCCGAAAAAAAAAAGGAATCGCCAAGAAAATGCGTAGTGCGTGACTAACGCGCAAATCAGAAACTCACCCACTACCTATTTCTTGCACGACGAGAACATCCGTAGAAATCGGGTGTATACTCCCGCTATCCAGACCTTAGCAGGACCTTTGGACAAGGAGTTCCTCGCACAGGAATGTACACATGGATTTGAGCGCGGCCGAGCGCTAGGGCTTCGTGGACCGGCCGGCACTCAGTTAGAGAGGTGTGATGAAGCAAACCTTCGCTATCGGTATCGGAGGTGCGGCCGGCCAGGGAGTCGCCACGCCGGGCGACATTTTCGCAAAAATCTTCAGCCGCCGCGGTCTTCACCTGAACGCCTACAACTCCTATCAATCCATCATTCGCGGCGGCCATACTCTCCTGACGATTCGTACCGGCCCGGAAAGCGTCACCAACATGGGTGA
>WNFP01004420.1_pt1 | contig 11312 bp, 11 predicted proteins | sample 5400201 | NCBI WGS metagenome assembly WNFP01 (sample SAMN13153355, study PRJNA577476) | soil metagenome | isolation source: 115 cm saprolite under Madrone tree | place: USA:California | collected 2016-06-14
CGGACTACTCCCCAAGGGTTCGTGAATCGCGCCCGGAGACCGCCCCACGACACGTCCGAGTCAATCCCTAAACACCACGCCGTTTTGCGGGAGGTCGACTCGATGACAGGGACGACGATACGTTACTCCTGGTGAGGGATGCGATTACGGAACAGCGTGGACGCCGCCGGCGTCGGCCTCATCGGGAGGAAACATGTCGAGCGCAATGAGATCGACGGTAACGCTGCACGTAGTTTCAAGCCTTGATGGCTTCATCGCCAAGAAGGACAACAGTGTTTCGTGGATGGACAGTTCTGACGTCTACGAAAAAGGGGTTACTGACGACGGCGCTGAGGTCATCCAGTCGATAGACTGCTACGTGCTAGGTTCTCGCACCTATGAGCACGCGCTGCAACTCGGCTGGCCATATGGCGATACTCCGACGGTCGTGATGACAAATAGAGAACTGCCGTCCACGAGGGAGAGCGTGGCGTTCTACTCAGGCGACCTCAAGAGATTGGTGGGTGAGATACTCGCGCCTCGATACGAAAACATCTGGCTGGTGGGAGGGGCCATGTTAGGCCAGAGTTTTCTCAGGCTCGGCCTGGTGGATGAAATCAGATTGATGATAGCGCCGGTCATATTGGGTGACGGACTGCACCTATTCGGTGATTCCGGTACCGAGCAGAAGTGGCATCTGAAGAACGTAGTCGCTTACAAGAACGGCTTTGTTGAGTTATCGTACAGGCGCCAATCAGCCGACTCCTAGCCTGAAAGCCGTTACGTCAGGCGGGATTTTGGGTGCAAGATTGGTGCAGCTCATTTTAAAGAGCAGGGATGTTAACCGAAGGGCTCAGGTTCGAGTGCTGCCTGGACATTCCGACGATGAGAAGCCACATGGCGCGCACGACGGCGTTGAACCCAAAGACGTTCACCCCAAAGGTTTCGGTCCAACGTCAGTCCAATTCGAAAGGTTGGTTGCACCGCGTGTTTCCGTGTAAGCGACACCAGATGCGGCACTTATATGATTTAACCTGCTTACTTGCAAAGCAGGTGCTCTCCCAGCTGAGCTACACGCCCGTATAACTCCATGATTTTAATAGATTTTTTTGAGAACGACCACCTTCTATTTCAGAAGGTACTCTCGCCCAACTGGGGCTACACGCTTCGTGCAAGTAGATTGTCCCTACCGAAAATGCTAACCGGCCCGAATGCCTTTGAAATCAGCAACATTGGAAGCCAAAGCTATCTAGACGATCAAAATGTACCAATGATGCATTGCGTTGAAAGCCCGCCGGATGGAGTTTTTGCGTACCACCGGCCTTGTCAACCGTCCCGACCGAAAATGTGATGCGACAACATTTTGAAATCAGCGATATTCAATGTAAAGGATGAACATGGTTCGTCTCTTGGATCGGTCAGACTTCGAACCTGGACGGAACTATTGCGCCGGAAGAGGCCGGCGTGACAAGGCTATTCAGAATTTGATTTCGGTTGACAATCTTTGTGAGACGAGAGTAGATTACGTACTTCTTCGATCAATTCCCGTGTTAACGCAACGAATTTTTCTGATGCGCACAGGTTTTCCTCGGCTTCCCTTTAGTATCGGCGCAACCGTGTGTCTCCGAAAAACCACACGGTTCAGGAGGACTAGCTATGACTGCCGACCGAGCATGGATCGAGCGAAATCTCGGCTTCGATCCAATCGCCAGGCCCGCCCCTGAGACAACCTTTGCGGTAATTGCGGCAGCAGCAAAGGCGCCAAACATGGAGGATCTGCAGCGGGAGATTATCGACTTCGACTCCTCGGCGCCCGCAGGAATGCAGTTTCTCGCGTTCACCACCGCCACGGGCCTCTCCCGGTTCACAGATATCCCTTGGCCCAAAGAGCTTGAGCCGAAAACCGACCCTGCGGCCCGCAAAGGTACGTCCGGCCGATTGCCTCAGGCCGATGTGCTGGTGGTGACGTGGACCGTGGATGAAGGTCACGCGTTGAGTCGCGTGCTAACTCCGGGGAAGGATTCTGCTAACGACTATCTATCTTATAAGCACAATTATGTATCCATCGCGAAGAAGATGCGCAAGGGCTGTCCGGCGCTAAATGCAAAGAGACTGGGGACATACTGGACGACGGTGATCGGAGGAAAGAAGGTAGTCGTTTTCAAGTCCGATTCGCACATGTCACAGGATAGCCGGAAGCCCCCTAAAGGGAACGAGACACTTCCTAATGAGGATGTTTGGAGACAGCTGATCGAGGAAGTCAAACCTAAACTCGTCATCACGACGGGCACGGCTGGGGGCATCGGCCCTGATTGCGAAGTTGGGGATGTGGTTGTCAGTTCGATTGTGCGATTTGATTGCCTTAAGTGGTTGAAGAGCGAGCCGTTCCACGATGCTCACTACCAGGACAGCGCGCCGAAGACCGAGTACTTTGCCAAAGCGACTGATCTTTTCAGCGCAAATTCCGGGCAGCTGCCGAAGGACAACTCCCGACCGCCGAAGATCCTGTTGAGCAGCGGACCCTCCTCAGCCGTCCTGACGACTGATTTCTTCGGATTCGATACCTCGGACAACCACTACGGACTTGGTGGCTTGGGCTTGGTGTCGGAGATGGGGGACGCGGTGCTTGGCTTGGTCATGAGTAAGATGGGACCAACCGCTCCCCGGTGGGTTGCGGTGCGCAATGTTTCCGATCCGCAGATTAAAGCCGAAGGCACGCTCCAGCAGCAAGCTCAGGTGGCGGCGCAGATCTACAAGGGATTTGGTCGGTGGAGCTCCGTTTGCAGCGCAATCGTGTGCTGGGCGCTTATCGCAGCGGAGTAGCGCTGGGATCCTCGAGACTTGCAGTGATGAAGGTAGGAGTTTAGTTCGAGAGCGCAGATGGTGTTCCTGTGCAAACACATCTATCCGCCACCCGCGTGATCCAAGGATTCCTGCAGGTCTATGCCGCAATACGTGTTGGTGAACCGTCGCTCTGGTATGTTCTCAGATGACGCCAATCGCATCGCGCGCAACCGTGCCGGCGACGGTTGGGCTTCTGACCAGCGCACGAATCGTCGTCGATCACCGTGTCGTTCGCCAAAACTCCGACCGCCTTTAGAATCAACAGAATAGCTTGCTGTCCCGGGCCAACAGCTTCATCGGAGAAGAAGCCATGTCGTTTAAGCTTGGCTGCTGTAACATTTGTTAGGGAAATCATTTTGGCGAGGGACAGCCACCGTTCAAATCGCGCTATCAATACATCATCACGGAAACCATGCGCGTCTCGAGCGGCGAGAAAGAACACGAGAAGGTGGACGAGCAGGCTACACGCTCATCGGCGAAACCGAACACGGAACGTCGCACCTGCTGGGTGAGCTATAGGGTCTCGTCTACGTTCGTCGTCAGGCGACGCCCTCGACGATGCGGACCGCGCGCTCAACGGCGCGGCCCAGGAGTTTGACGGCGGCCTGGTAGGCGGCGCTCTCATAGGTCTCGATGGCCTTTTCGACGGTGTCGAACTCGATCATCACGGTTCTCTGCTTCAATCCGGCTTCGTAGGCGCGTGCCGGAGTGCCGCGGGCAAGCACGGTTCCGCCGCCGGCTTGAATCGCAGGGGCCGCGACCTTGGCATATTCCACCAACACCGCGGGATTCCAGACTGACCGGTAGAATGCTATCCAATATCCCTTCGCCATGAATTGCTCCTCACTTTTTGAAATTTAGAGATTTGATTGCGCCGCCACTTCTCTGCTCACTCATGCCGGAGCGCCACCAAGGGATCCACCTGCGTCGCTCGGCGGGCAGGAATGTAGCATGCCGCTACAGCCACCACCGCCAACACGGTACTGACGAACAGAAGGGTCCAAGGGTCTCGGGGGCTGACGCCAAACAAAAGGCTGGATAAGATTCGCGTGAGGGCGAGAGCGCCCAGAACACCGATTACGAGGCCGGCTCCGGTTAGTGCCATGCCGGTTTTGAGCACGAGCATCAACTGCTCCAAGGTGCTTGCGCCGAGGGCGGCGCGAATGCCGATTTCGTGCGTGCGATGGGTGACGGAATAGGAAATTACGCCATACACGCCAATGGCGGAAAGCAGGAGAGCCAGGCCGGCAAACGTCCCCAACAGAACGGTGCGCATACGGTTTTCGCCGAGGGACTCCGACTTGATTTGCTCGAGGGGCTTGATCTCGGGCAGGGCTTGCGATTTGTTCAAATCCCTAATTACGCCTTGGATTGATTTAATGAGGTGGTTGGGATCCATGGCGCCGCGGACTACCAAGGCTTGCTGCGGACTGGGGCTTTGTTTGTAGGAGACGTACAGGCCCGCGCAGGTGTCGCCGAGGCCGCAGGCACGCTCGCCCTCAACCACTCCTACAACTTCCCAAGCGATCTCTGGCCCGAGAGCTGGCTGGCCCGGAACAATCTCCTCAATGCGGATGCGCTTGCCGATGGGCTCTTCACCGTTAAAATATTTTTTGACCATGGCGTCGTTTACGACAGTGACGGGGGCCGTTCCTGCGGTATCGGTTTCCGCCAGCCAGCGTCCCTTCTTTAAGCGCATTCCGATAGCCGCAAGATACGACGGACTGACGGGCTTGAAACCGGCGGCGGGACGTTTGGCAACCTCGACAAAGGGTTGGCCCTCGATGAGAAACGGCATACCGTCGGGCCAGCCTTGCAGGGGAAGCGCGCCGGTGGTGGCGGCCTGGCGCACGCCGGGCAGTGATTGTAGTTTCTCGAGGACTTGGCCCAAATAGTTGATGATGTGCGGGCCGTCGGGATACTGCTGCGAGGTCATGGGAAACTGCATGGTGATGACGTTGGCGGCATCGAATCCGGGATCGACCTGCTGCAATCGGTAAAAGCTGCGGATGAGCAACGCGGCGCCCGACAACAAAATAAAGGCCAGCGCAATTTCCGCAACGACTAAACCATTTCTGACGTAGGTGCGGTTGATGCCGGTGGTGCCGCCTCTTCCACCTTCTTTGAGTGAGCCAACCAGATCGGCCTTCATGCTTTGCAGTGCCGGAGCGATGCCGAACAAAATTCCCGCTGTGACAATGATTGCGACGGCGAACAGCAGCACCTGGCTGTTCAGCGAGACGTCGGCTTCGGCAGGCAGAAGCAACGGCGGTATCCACGCCTTCAGGCCGAGCATCAATGCCCAACCGAGGGCTACGCCTACGGCACCACCGATTCCGGCGAGCAAGACACTCTCGGTGAGGAACTGCATGACAAGGCGCGCACGCCCGGCGCCCAACGCGGAGCGCACGGCGACTTCGCGCTCCCGGCCAGCGCCACGCACGAGGAGGAGATTGGCAAGATTAACGCAACCAATGAGGAGGACGGCACCAACGGCGGCGAGAAGCACGAGGAGAGACTGGCGAAGATCTTTATCGACCATGCGATCTTCGTAGCGGTCAACCGTCACGCTCCATCCCTTGTTGGATTTGGGATAGGCCTGCTCAATCCGCGCCGCGATGCCTTTCATCTGTTCGCGAGCTTGCGGCAACGTGACACCGGGTTTCAGACGGGCCCAGGAAATCATCCAGTGATAGTCGCGGGTCATCTGTGAGGGCTTGAACGCAAGGGGCGTCCAGACATCTTGCCATTCGCGATCGTACATTCCCGGAGGCATCACGCCGATGACCGTATAGGGCTCGCCATTCAGGCGGATGCTGCGGCCAATAATGTTGGAATCTTCGCCAAAGCGGTTCTGCCAGACGCGGTGGCTTAGAATCACAACTTGATTCTTTCCGAGCTGATCTTGATCTGCGGCGAATGTTCGGCCAAGCATGGGCTTGACGCCAAAAATTTCGAAGTAGGGCGCGGAGACACGGCCATTTCTGAGTTCCACGGGCACATCGGCGTCAGTTAGCGTAACGCTGCCCCAGGACTGAGCGGCCATGGCGGTGAAGACAGTATTCTGATTCTTCCAATCGAGAAAATTGAGCGTGGAGATGCCGTTGCGTTCGCCGCCCGGAGGCTTTTCCCAGACATTGAGAATCTGGTCCGCTCCGGGAAATGGCAGGGGCTTGAGGAGAACGGCATCGACAAAACTGAAAATGGCCGTGGTGCCGCCGATGCCCAGGGCCAGGGTCAAAATCGCCGCTGCGGCGAATCCGGGGCTTTTGCGGATCATTCGCAGCCCGAAGCGCATATCCTTGCCCAGTTGGTCCATGGCCCCCACCTCGATTGGACTGCCTGCGGACCCTCCGGTTAGCACCTTTCGAGGGTCCGGGCACACACCGGTCTCAACCCGGCCGGCATGAAGTACATAACGTCGGGGGAAGGCGAAATGTTCCGGGAGATTTGCCGGGGCGGAAGGCGGGCGATAGGTTACAGGGACAGACTAAAGACAGCCGCTCAGTCAAACCGACGATAACGCCAAGCATTTGCGGTGGCGGACCGCCTCGGAAGGCGGTCGGGAACACAGGGCCGTGGCTCGGACATTGTGCTTATTAGTGGAGAGGTAAGATTTATCCGAAAGAACAAGGCCAGCTGCATCTTGTGTGTGGTTGTGGTTACCGATAATTCCGTCCGATCTGAAAACAAAGAGGTTCCGATCATTCGTGAGATCATGATGGCTAACCCTTAATTCGTATTTCGATTACTATCATGGATCGAGAACACACCTCTCGTTGGGGAAGGACTCCCCGGAGCCACGAGCGATTCAGCCGCCGGGAATGGGATCCGTCGTGACGTTGCCGCAGGTCGGTGAGTCTTGTGTGAGTTTTTGCCGGTCTACAGTGGATTCGCGTGTGCGTCCGTGTACGACCGCGTACAGTGCACAAATGACTTACGAAATAAATCCTTTATTTGTGGAGTCTTTCCCCTGGAGTGACAGGGCATCTTGATAGCCCCGCAGTCATTATCGGCTAATCTCGATCACAATGGAGCCCATGCGTGCACTGCTGGCATATTCCCGGTGCGCCTTTTGAATTTCTTCAAGCATGAAGGTAGCCTTTATTGGCACCGAGATTTTTCCGGACTTAAGCCATTCAAAGAGCAACTCTAGATCAGGCGTGAAGTTCTTCGACGCGCGGCTGAGGCCAAAGAAGGTGGTTCGTTTGCCAGACCAGAAGAGCTGGTTCTTGGCGAATAGTTTGGCGATCGCAGGAAACACGGGGGGGCGAGGACTGTTCGTCAATGCTGGCAGGTTCATGCCGTAAGCCACCAGGGTGCCCCCTTTTTTCAGGACCGAGTAGGACTCGTCAAAGCTTTTATAGCCGAGTGGATCGAAGACGGCGTCCACTCCGCCGAGTTCCTGCATGACCGTGATCCAGTTTTTATTGAAGTAATCGAAGGCGACAGCCCCGAGTTTGCGAAGTTCGTCGTGCTTAGGCGACGAGGCTGTACCGAAGACTTGAGCTCCCTGAATCCGTCCAAGGCTGAGGAGCGCTCCTCCCACCGCTCCACTCAAACCATGGACAAAGATCTTCTGACCAGATTTGATATTAGCAGCATGGTGCAGCATCTGGTAAGCCGTGACCCAGTCAAGAACCAGAGCGACAGCAGCCTTCAGATCAACTCCTTCGGGAACGCGCACCAGAAATCGTTCGGGAAGGTTGATCAACTCTGCCTGTCCCTCGTATTTTGAAAGACACGCAACGCGATCGCCGACTTTGAATTTTGTGCAGCCTTTACCGTTGAGGCGCACCTTGCCGAGGACGCTATAACCCGGTGTGAGTGGGGCCTTTCTCTGAAAAGGATAAGTGCCACGGCGCATGTTAACGTCGGACCCCGACACGATTGAATATTCGACTGAGAGTTGAACTTCTCCGGTCCCAGGATCGGGAAGATCATTTTCGCCGATCGCGAGTTTGCTTTCGTCACCGAACTCCGTAATGACGACTCTCTTCATCCTGGTCATGAATCACCTTCGGTCAACTTCGCGGATCAGTATAGAGAAGTCGGCTTCCGTCTTGGCATTTTCTCGGACACAGAGGGCGGCAAACGAGGGATACTCGTTTGTTTGATCGTCATCCCGCTCCGAATGGGAGATTCGCGGCAACTCTCTGACCCAAGTCATAGTGCGAGCACGCTGAACTCACAACTGACGCGTTGAGTTGTTGTACCAACGCAGGACGCGGAGGGCGCGCAGTGTGTTCCAGCGGCTTGCCCCACCGACATCGGTCTCCATCTGCAATGGAATATGTTCGGGATGAAGGAGGTTCAGCGGCCAGCGCCCGTTCTGGTGGCGGCGCTCAATCACGACTTTGATGGCTTCACGGACGCGACGGTCGGGCTTGATTCCTGCATTTCGCAGATAATCGAGTCCGCGCAAGACGTCGTAGTGCCAAAAGGTCGGGAACGAGTAGCGCAGCCAGCGTTTGTCGATGACTTTGCCAGTTCGAAGCGAGCGGAACATGCGGCGCTCGAGCAGATAGTTTTCGGCCCTCTTGCGGGCCTTCGTGACGGCCGCCGATTTGCACCCTGCTCGTTCGTACTCGAGCAGTCCTTCGAGTACGCAGATGGTGGTGTGGAACGAAGAGCGTCGGCTGGGGGGGCGCTTCGGCGACAAGAAGGGCCATGCTTCGCAGTTCCAGCCGCCATCTTCGAGCTGCTCGCCCAGGAGTTGCTTGGCCAGTGCGTCGTTCGGTTCCTTGAAATACGCACCGATGCCGAGGATTCTGCCGTTGATGCAGGGCTCCGTTTCGCCGTGAAGGTAAGGCCGGTTGTTGAGCTGCTTAAACACGAGCCGCTCGTCGACGCGGTCGATCATTTTGCGAGCCTGCTTGCTGGCAGGGTCGAGACCGAGGTCCATCAAGACGACGAGGCTGTAGAGAGTAATAAGGTCCCACTTCGGTCCCCCCCAGTGCCCGGCAGGAGATTGGTGGGCGAGAAGTTGAGCTCCCCAGCCTTCGGTTGCGACGCGCGACCGCTCGGCTGCAATCGCGTTGGGGGCTTCACCTGTGAGGTCCCTCATGACCTGCCAACGGATGGCCGGGTCAGAATCGAGGAGCCATTTGATGTGCGCGGGCCGGGGTGCGTAATGGGGTAGGCGCATTGGTCGTTTATAGCATGTGGTGTGTAAGTTTGGACCCGTGCGCCGAGCGGCGTTGACCTTGGCTCCTGCTTTTCGCGTTTGCCTTTACAATTGCCCAGATCACCTTGGGCGTAAAACCGTCTCCCCAGATTCTCGCCTGCGTTCTGGCGGGCTTGCAGGTTCGAGCTGCTGCCTGGGCATGACGACGATGAGAATCCACGCGGCCCGCACTAAGGCGTCGCCCGAAAGTCGTAAGGCAAGCCTTTCGGTCCAACGTCCGTCCAATTCAACAGGGTAGTTGCACCGCGCGGGTCCGCGTAAGCGACACCAGATGCGGCGCATAGACACAAAACAGAGCACCCGCTATCCAGGCAAGTAGTCTCCCGCACGAGCTACCCCGCCCCGCGGTGTGACCGTTTCGGCTGGGGCGCGAATCAGGAGCACCCGGTGACAAAAAAATGGAGTTGCGATGCCGTCTCTCAGGCGCAACCTTCTTGTATTACAGTCCGTAATACATTAAACTAACACTCCGAGGTAATGTTATGCCATCTCCAGTGACATTGAGGGTGGATAAGGAAACCAGGCAGCGTATCGCCCGCATTGCGCGCCGCAAGCAAGTGTCCACGTCGGAGGTGATTCGCCAGGCGATCGAGACATGGATCGAAGAGCAGGAACCAACTGGATCGCCTTATGAAATGGTTTCGGATTTGATTGGAATTGTCCACGGCGGAAACCGAAAACGCTCGGCGGGAGCGGGCCGTCAGTTCGCCGTCCTGCTAAAGAGCCGACGGGGCTCTCGGTGATCTTGGTGGATGCGGGGCCCCTCGTGGCTCTCGTGGACGCAGATGACCAATACCATGAGCAATGTGTGTCGACTCTGAAGAGTTTGCAGGAACCCTTGGCGACGGTGTGGCCGCCGCTGACCGAAGCGATGTACCTGTTAAACGATCTGCCGGCGGCCCAGGAAGCTTTATGGGAGATGTTCGTGAGGAAGGCGCTGGGGCTGCTGCCGCTTGGCTTGGCCGATTTGCCTCGCATTCGTGAACTTCTGGGGAAATATGCCGATCGTCCGATGGATCTTGCCGACGCAGCGCTTATCCGGATTGCCGAGCGAGAAGGTATCCGCAAAATATTCACCGTGGACAAGAGAGACTTCGCTGTCTACAGAATTCATGGCCGGATCCGTCCCTCAATCATCCCTTGATGCGCGAACCTAAATTACACATCGTCTATCACCGCCTTCAATTCCCTGTGCCCCGCCAGAATTAGGAGCGCATTTGAAATGAATAACATACGAGGACGTCGTGAAACGCTAGTAAGCACCTACGAACGTTTTTTCAGAAAGTAGCCGCCTGATGGAGCCCAAGAGATACGCAACGGCGGCAGCCTTTCGGAGGCACTGGAGGACAGGTTTCAGGATATTGCCAGGAAGGAAGGCGTTGACTTGCAGCGGCTGCAGCGTCAGGTTGCCTTTGATCGGCTCTTGGCGCGTCTGTTTCAGGCGGCACAGGCTCCCGCACTGCCCTGGATATTGAAAGGTGGTTATGCGATGGAGCTGCGGATCAATGCCGCGCTCTGGTGGCGAATTCATTGTTTCGAGGTCAAGAGAGGCTTATGATGCGCAAGCCAGAGGTCCAAATCGGAAATCCCGGATGTATGGTGATAATCATGAATTCCCATCGAATTTTCCATGAAGGCGATCCTTGAGAGGGCATCTCGATGGCGGCAAATCCAGATCTCGAAACCGGTCAACTGACCTACGACTCTGAATTCCTCAAATCTATCAGAAGCGCTCCTACCTCTACTGGCCCAGAGCTTGCACCGGGAGAACGAAAAGTCATTGGCAGTGTGGCCGAAGCGCAATCCACGGGGCTACGCGAATGGCTGTTTGCTTCCCAACCGAAGCCGGGAAACTACGAAGTCACTCTCGACACCTCTCGTCAAGTTCTGCGCTTGGATATTCCTGAGGACTACAAGAATGACTTCCGAAGCAAGGAGAAGTCCGACGAGCCTCCTCTGTATCCATCATTCACTGAAGCTGGCCTCGATACGTCCATCTCTAACAACGCTGGCTCTGTCAAGTCCTTTTTTATTTCTTTCCACAGTTTTTTCTTTTTTTTGTGCACACTTCACCGCTCACTCCTGCGAGTGGTCTTGTTCGCTTCCTAGCCATCCTGCATCGACGACCACGGCTCGTTTGTAATCTGTCGGGCGGCTTCAGTTCGACCCAACCATCTCTCCGATCAAAACTTCGACCATGATTACTACTTCAAACTCCCTTTTCAGGGAGCGGGATGCCCAATCAAGTGGACGACGTCCTACTTCACGCCATGGACGTATCCGAGCTTTCCCGCGTTCGAAC
>WNFP01004421.1_pt1 | contig 11310 bp, 12 predicted proteins | sample 5400201 | NCBI WGS metagenome assembly WNFP01 (sample SAMN13153355, study PRJNA577476) | soil metagenome | isolation source: 115 cm saprolite under Madrone tree | place: USA:California | collected 2016-06-14
CCATCGCAGCAGCGAAAAAACTCATCAACGACGTCTCGCTGCCAACCGCCGACAGCCTCCTTGACGGCCTCACGTCGTTCACGACGGCGCTGACGTGGCCTGAAGCGCAGCAGCGGTTCCAAGCGCTGTTCAAGCGAGGGTGGAACCAGCCGGGGGACATGGAGAATCGGTACAGCGAATTGCTCGGAACGCTCATGGACTCGTAACCGAGTTTTGGAGTCCGACTTCAAGCGGAGGAGTGGGATGAAGCGTGGGAAGACCAGATGGTGTTCCTAGCAGACCGGGGGTACCGTTGCATTGCGCACGATCGACGCGGTCACGGGCGATCCAGCCAACCCTGCACCGGCAAGGACGTGGACACCTATGCCGACGATCTCGCAGCACTCGTGGAGGAACTCGATCTCCACGACGCCGTTCACGTCGGCCACTCGACCGGCGCCGGTGAGGTGGTGCGCTACATCGGCCGCCACGGCACGTCACGCGTGGCGAAGGTTGTTCTGGTCGGCGCCGTGACGCCGTCGATGCTGAAGACTGCCCGGAACCCCGCTGGCCTGCCGATCGAAGCCTTCAACGGAATGCGCGCCGGCGTGATGGCGGATCGGTCGCAGTTCATCAGGGGCTTAAGCGTGCCGTTCTACGGGGCCAATCGACCGAACGCGAAGGTGTCGCAGGCAATCCTGGACGCGTTCTGGCTGCAAGGCATGCAGGCCGGAATCCCGGGAATCCTCGCCTCCATTAAAGCGTTCTCCGAGAGCGATCATACCGACGATCTGAAATGGTGTCGGCGACGCTCGTGAAGGGTTCGACCTTAAAGGTGTATCCGGGGTTTTCCAACGGCATGCCCACGGTCAACAAGGATCAGATCAACACGGATCTGTTGACCTTTATTAGGAACAGTTCCAAACCGCCCTCCCTGTCTACGACCTCGCCGTGACGGCGGGGGGCGAGGCAGCGATGTAGAACCGGCGGTAGTGATGGGCGCGAGTCGCACGTCGACCACTCGAAGTCGACATGTTCGTGGCCGTTTCGGTCGCCACTTCCTTGCGGTCAAGGCGTTCACGCGCCTCGTTCAACCGCTCCATTCGGTCCCGCTCGTAGCCCGCGGTCACCCGCAGGCTCGACTGGCCCACCCACCAACCCGCGAGCTGCAGATCCCCGAGCTCATTCACCACAAAGCGACGGAGTCCATGGGAAGCGAAGCGGTCGCCAAGGCAACCCGACGCCGGGCCGCGGCGTCTGCGTGCAGGCCGGCGCGGCCATCGTGAGCATCGCGCAGGCGGGAAGGAGCGCTCCGGCGCGTCGGCCGATCATTACTGCTCCCTTAATTGTCGAAACGCGGCACGCATTTCCTCGACGAAAATGTCCGGCTCCTCGATATCGGGGAAATGGCCGCTGTGTTGAGCCCCGTTCCAGTAGATGAGATTGGAATAGGTTGCTCCACGATGTTCACTGCACCACAATGGTTCCACGCTGCCCGACCTCAGCGTGTATCAGACACCAGTACTCGAAGCGTCCCGGTTTGGTGAACGTGAGACTGAACGACGACGGGAGCTTCCCCGCGTTGCCTGGCGGGAACAGCATGCCGGAGTTCACGTAGCCGGTGCCATCGTATTGAGTGGTGGTGGTGGGGGCGACGGCCTTCGGGTTGAGCAGCACCTTAGGCGGGCCACTGGGCTGAGGTTCGGGCACGGTGAACTGAGGCGGCTTTTCTCCGCTCGTAAACGTCACCGTGTGGATCTCAAACGTATCGCGCATCTCCCACGTGACTGTCGAGCCACGTGGAACAACAAGGGGCTCGCGAGTGAAGCGGAGAACGGAGTAGCCCTGTTGGCTGTTCCCCACGAGCGGCACAACGAAGGTCTTGCCGTGACGCTCGACTTGAAGATTGGCGAAGCGCGTGCGTCCTGCGGCCAGCGTTGCAGCCTGCTGCGCACGTCCCTGCTGCATTGCCGCGGCCGGCGTGCCCGTCGCCTTGTCCTTCACGATCACCTCTCCCCGCATGCCGGCGTGAATCTCGCACACATACGAGTAGCGTCCGGGCTTTGTGAATTTCAGTGTGTATGACAGCCGCCCGTCTGGGCCAGGCAGTCCGGAGTTGTGATAGCCAGTGCCATCGTAGCTCTTGTCGCCGACGGGAAACAAGATCAGGGGATTCCAATACATCTTGTCCCCCTCCGGAACTGCGAACGGCGGCGCGGCGCCCCCACCCAGCAAGGCGACGTTGTGAAAGCCTTCAAAAATCCAGGTGACGGTGTCGCCGACACCGATCTCGAGCGCCTGGGGAAAGAACGCGTTGGCGTAGACACTGGTATCGGCGGTGGCCCCACCGACGATCACGGTCCAATGGCGGGGTGGCGCCGCATGAGTGGGTGTCGTCATCGCGAGGAGCGCGCTGAAGAGATATGTCGACCAATCCATGGAAAAGATCCCTCCTGTGGGATGAACCCGCGTAATCAGGGAGCCGAACTGGCTTTCTCCCTGAAGTGTCGATAAAGCAACGGCGCCGCACGGGGGTCGTTGAATTCGAATCCCGCCCTCCCGACTACTTATAAACAGTCGGACAGATTGTCGCACAGATTCGGGAAAGTGAACGCCCGCCCAGCGCGAGCGCCATCCCGAAACCTCGCGCTGGCGCGCGCGCGCGGCGCTCGAGATTGGAGACGAACGCCACGAGACGACCCACCGCGTGGCGATGACCGTCCCGGGCGCAGCATCTCGAGCGCCGCCGCGACCGCTAGGCTCGCCCGCAGGGATGGCGTCGTAGCGAGACCGAACACCCAGTGCACGCACGCCCCAGCGACGATCGCGAACGGCAAGCGCCGGATGGCCCACGACGCGGATCCGGGCCGAAACGCGCCCGATTCCACGCCCCGCTGAATCAGCGCGGAGAGCACACAGGTCCCGCGTTGCACCAGCTCGCGTCGGGCGAGCAGCGCGCGCGCGTCACGCCGCGAGGTATCGAGTGCGGGCTCGGATGCCGCCCGCTGCACGACCTTCCAGATGGCTCGCACCGTCTCGCGCAACGCGGTGATCGGGTCCCGGTCGGATGTCCCGACACGCTCCAACGATCGCAGTTGCGTGTCGACATGCCGAGGCAGGAGCGACCGTTTCATTGCTTCACCGTGTCGGCGGGCGCGGGTTCGCCCGCTCCGGGCAGTGGCAGCTGTGCGGCGAGCTGCCTGAGCTCCGGCGTAGACCCCGGCCAGCCGCCGAGCGCCTGGACGTAGTGCGCGATCTGCCACACCTGCTCGGGCGTCAGCACATCGGCCGACTCGGGCATCGGCGTGCCGTTGATCCCGGCCATCGCCCGGACGTATATGTCGCGTGCTGTATGCGCCCACTTCCCCCGGCCCAGCGTGAGGTTGGCCGGCGTGATCGCCGCGCCCCAATCGTCCACCATTCCCTTGACAGCCGAAGGTCCGTTGCCGGTGCCGTCGCCGTGACACTTCGAGCAGTTCGCCTCGAACAGCTCGCGGCTATTGCGGTCCATTTCGCCGAATAGTCGGCGAGGGTATAGCCGCCGGGCTTGTGGAAGTCGTCGTAGACGATGACGGTCGTACCGGGTCGATTGGGATTCGCGGTCGTGCCGAGACTGGGTCCGACGGCGGCCGCGCTGGGATCGTGAAGAGCGCTTGGGACCGTGTGTTCGCCGCAGGCTGCGACCAGCGTCGTCAGCCCCGTGATAACGATCAACAGGCGTTGCATCGTGCGCCTCTTGAAAGCTGCGACTGAAATCCTCATGGACTACGAACAAGGCAATTGCTGAGCCACCGCACGATGCCGAGTTAAAGGGATTTCATCGCCGGCTCAGGTCCGAGATGTCGCCAATGGTGAAATATTGGACAAATAGGCGGTTCTAGGAGCGATCATTCTCGCCCACCATCCACGTCCGGACGTACGCGGGACAATTGCGAAGGACAACACGTCCTCGAGCTTCGTACTCTCTCAGGAAACGGACGGCGTCACGATCGGCGAGGACCAAATCGGTAAGGTCCAGAACAATGATACTACCAGCCGGCTCGACGTCGACGAGCTGGCACAGCTCGTTCACATTTTCGGAGCCAAGTTGACCGCTGACCGTGAACACAACGGTTCGGTCCCTGGTGCGATGAATTTTCAGCATCGGCCCGGTCGCTCCGCACGCAATTGCCAGGCCATTCTGAATGACCCTGAACGCACTGGTGTCTGGAGGACGTGGTGAGACGAAATCTCGGCAATGGTGAAATGCGGGACAACACGGACTTCATGAGCGCTTTGGCGCTGGGGTGCGAAATTGGCTTTTGTTGATCTTCAGCGTACGAATCCTCGATTCAAGCGTTGAACGCGGAATTCCGAGTCGCGCGGCCGCCCCCGAGGGCCCAAACACTCGCCCTCCAGTGGCCCGCAGCGCGTCTTCGATGAGCGCCTTCTCGTGCGAAGCCAGCGCGCCGGACACTCCGAGCCGGCTCTCGACGGCGGGTCGCGTGGATAACCAGCTCTCGTCTACGGTGAATTCGTCGGTATCGGACACGATCACCGACCGCTCGATCACGTTTTGCAATTCGCGGACATTCCCAGGCCATGGATACGACTTTAGGAGATCGAGTGTTCGCTTGCTGACCCGTCGGATTGTCTTGCCTGCTTTCCGCGCGTAGCGATTGATGAAGTACTCTACCAGCACCGCAATGTCGTCCTGGCGTTCCCGCAACGGGGGCATCTCGAGCGGAAACACGTTGAGGCGATAATAGAGGTCCTGCCGGAACGTGCCTTCTGCCACAGCCTCGGCCAAATCGCGATTCGTCGCGGCAATGACACGAACGTCGACCCGGATCGGATCTTGTCCGCCGACCCGCTCGAATTCACGTTCCTGGAGGACTCTCAGCAACGCCACCTGGGTGTCGGGCGCGAGTTCTCCCACTTCGTCCAGAAAGATCGTTCCGCCGTCCGCCAACTCGAACCGACCGAGCCGTCGCTGGAGCGCGCCGGTAAATGCTCCCTTCTCGTGACCGAAGAGCTCCGAGGCAATCAAGTCGCGCGGAATGGCCGCACAGTTCACGACCACGAACCCTCTTGAGGCACGCGGTGACCGTCGATGAATGGCCCGCGCGACGAGTTCTTTGCCGGTGCCGGTTTCGCCGCTGATCAGAACCGTCGAATCGCTGCTGGCGACCTTGGACACTCGCAACAGGACGGCGGTGAGCGCGGGCGAGCCGCCGATAATCTCTTCGAACATCGAGGTCTTGTCGATTTCCTCTCGAAGCGCGACGTTCTCTTCCCGCAGTCTCTCCTCGGCTCTCTTGCGATCCTCGATATCGGTATATGCGATGTACCACCGCACGAGCTGTCCCTGGTCGTCGCGAAGCGGGTTGGAGCGAACCAGGAACCACCGATAGGTTCCGTCCCTGGCCCTCAGGCGCATCTCCACCTCGCCAGCGGCGCCGGTCAATAACGAACGATCGATATGTGCCGTGATCCTGTCGACGTCATCAGGATGAACCTCAGATTTACGGTCTCTCTGACGCCACTCGTCGAGAGTGACGCCGAAATACGAGAGCGCGACTCGGTTCGCATACAAGCGCTCGGCCTGGGGTCCCAAGACGCCGACAAGCTGGGGCGCGAGATCCAAAATCTGGCGGAGTTCACCTTCGCTCTTGCGCAGCGCGCTTGTGAGGACCTCGTGCTCCGTGACGTCGATGCCGGTTCCGACGAACCTCGGGAACAGCCCGCTGTTTGCCGCTGGGGTGCCGACGCACCGTACGTGACGAATCGACCCGTCCGGACGCACGATCCGCTTCGTGAACTCGAATCCGCGACGCTCCGCCAGTATCGCCCGAATTTCTTGCGCGACGAAATCTCGGTCGTCCGGATGCACGAGCGCCATGTATTCCGCGAAGGTCGGTGCCTTCGCCGCAGGATCGAGGCCGTGGATCGCGAACAACTCGGGAGACCATTGCTCAAAGCCCGCAGGGGTGAACGTCCAGCTTCCCGAATGTGCGAGCCGCTGTCCCTCTGCCAGGTAGAACTCGGCTTGCTTGCGTTCGTCAATGTCGAGGTTGATCCCGATCCAGTAGAGGATCGTTCCGTTGTTCCCACGGAGCGGCTCCGTGCGACTGAGGAACCAGCGGTAATTGCCTTGAGCGTCCCGAATTCGACAACTCGCCTCAGCCGTGCCGCCCGTCCTCAGATTGTCCGACCCGACTCTCCGCATTTCTTCGTGATCGTCCGGATGCAGAAAGGGGATATGAGAATCCCACGCGGCGCCTGTGTCGATTCCGAACCGAAGCGGGTGATCCTGCGGCAGTCCGAGGTAGTCCGCACATCGTGAATTCACGAAGAGGAGCGCGCCCGATGGCGCCGCAAGCCACGTGAATGCCGGAATCATGTCCAGCGTGGCTTGCAACTGGGCTTTAGATGATTCGTCCATCGGATCGGCCCCCAATGCTGTCCAGCTTTTCACCATTGGTGAGATTTTGTCCAAGGAGGCCTCAGGGAAACGCTTTTAGATAAGGCGGTTACGCCTGGACTGCGAATTGCCATCCTCAGTACGCAATCAGGACTCATGCTGAAGCGCAAGGCTGGCAACTCACCGCGGGAAGGACGATAGACCGTGCAACGTCAGATGCCCAGTGACGCCTCTGCGAAAGCTCCATGGTTGTCTGTGCATCCGGTCAGCCAGGGCGATTCCGTCGCGGCGACCGCTCTGCGATCCAGCGTCGCACCAGTGAAAGGCAAGCTGGCAGGAACGGCCGCGCGTGGCCCATTCGACGACCTCATGGAGCGAGTCGCGGCTCCCACGGACGTGACCTTCGCAGCCGATACCGTCGGAGGGATCTCCGGCTTGTGGGCGAAACCGGGGCGGGCGAGAAAGGGCACGGCGATCCTGCACGTGCATGGCGGCTGGTTCAACCTGGGAACGGCCCACGCATACCGGAATTTCGTCGGGCACATCGCCTCGAGCGCTGGGGCCGATGCGTTCATACCCGATTATCGGCTCGCTCCCGAGCATCCCTTCCCTGCTGCGGTTACGGACGTCGAGGCATGCTATCGCGGACTGGTTGAGAAAGGGATCAGCAAGATCGCCGTGGTCGGCGACTCGGCCGGCGGCAATCTGGCCCTCGTGTTGCTATCGATCGTCCGCGCGCACGTTCGCAAGAGTGACAGAGCTCCCGTCGGCGCGGTTGCATTGTCGCCGGTGACCGACCTCGCACTGACCGGTGAGAGCTACGCGACACGAGCGGAAGCGGATCCCTACTTCACCAAGTCCCAGGTCGCCGGGCTCGTCGCCTCGTATCTGGGTCGGACCGATCCGAAGAATCCTCTGGCGTCGCCGCTGTACGGCGATTTGAGCGGCCTGCCTCCCATCCGCGTTCACGTGGGAGACGACGAAGTGTTGCTCGACGACTCGCGCCGGTATGTGGAACGCGCCGCTCGGGCGGGCGTCGACGCCGAGTTGGACGTGTGGATGGGAATGCCGCACGGATTCGTCACGGCTGTACGCGAATTCGACGCCGCCCGACGGTCACTCAAGGCCATCGGAGACTTTCTGACCGAGCGGTTGTCGTAACCCGCAACGCGAACTCAAGGAGCAATGTGTGAGTGAAACCACCCTTCAAACGACAAGCGGTTCCGCTGGTACCTCAGCGGCCGCGGTACTCGCCGCGACGGCGGCGGCCGTCGCGATCTGGGCCGTGGCGACCGCGGCCGGCGCTGAGCTGACCGTCAGCTTCGGCCCCGGTCAACCGATACAAAGGGTCACGGTGGTCAACGTCGTTGTGGCGGCGCTGGTGGGGTCGCTGGGCGGCTGGGGTTTGCTCGCCTTGCTCCGCCGGTTCACGGCCAATGCCCGTGCGGTCTGGACCGTCATCGCGATCGTCGTCGCGCTGTTGTCCCTGGCCGGCCCGCTGTCGCCGACCGCGTCGACTGGCACCAAGGTGGCGCTGGTTGCGATGCACCTGACCGTGGCGACCATGACGATCGCGGTCCTACGCCGGACCACAACAAGTAGCCCGGATGCAACGGGGGAATGACATGTCAACCACGATAGCATCGGCTCTGCCTGACTACGCGCCCATCCCGAAGTCAGCGCTGGGTCTGCCCGCGCTACATCCGTGAATGGATCACCAAGGAGAGAGACCTGTGACTGCGATGCTCGATCACACCGTCCCGCGCCGCACTTTTCTCAAGCTCGCGGGGCTCGGCGCCGCCGGCGCGGCCCTGAACCAGACAATGCCGGCCTTGAATAGTCGCAAAGCGCTTGACCTGCCCGACTATGCTCCGGTCCCTAAATCAGCGCTTGGCCCCCCACTCAACGCACAAGGCTATTACGTCGGACGCGTCGAGAAAAACCTCTACTGGGTCACCGACGCCACCTATCAGTGCGCGTTTCTAACCACCAAGGACGGCGTCGTGCTTCTCGACGCGCCGCCGACGATCGGCAACAGCATCCAGCGCGCGATAGACGAGGTCGCCGGCGTCGACGGCGTCAGCAACAAGGTGAAGTACCTCATCTACTCGCATCACCACGCCGATCATGGGGGCGCGTCATCGTTGTTCGGCAAGAACGTCGTTCGCATCGGACACGAGGAAACGCGACGACTCTTGATACGCGACAACGATCCGGCCAGGCCGGCGCCGGAGGAAATCTTCCAGGACCGCCGCACGCTGAACATCGACGGCAATCGCATCGAGCTCGAGTGGCAGGGATCCAATCACTCGCCCGACAACATCTACATCCATCTGCCCGATCACGACACGCTGATGCTCATCGACATCGTCAACGCGGGCTGGGCGCCGGTTTACATCTGCAATCTCACCGAGGACGTACAGGGATACATGGGAGCTCCGGCGAAAGCGCTCGCGTATCCATGGAAGCACTTCATCGGCGGGCATCTCGGCAGGCTCGGCACACGCGATGATGTGACTCTGCATCAACGATATATGGCTGACATCGACGCCAGCGTCAGGAAGACGCTGCCGACGATGGATCCGACTCCCTACTTCCAGAAGTACGGCGAGAACGCCTGGGCGGCGGTGAAAGGTTATTTGGATGCATGCAGCGATGCCGCTGCAGCCCCAGTGATCGAGAAGTACACTGGCGTTCTCGCCGCCGCCGATGTCTTTACCGCCAGCACGACTTTCTGGGTAATGGAGTCATTGCGACTCGATCTCGGCTTGGGTTCGTGGGTCCATCCCTGAGGCAACGGACCGCGCTCGGGTTTTTTCGAGGATGGGGAATCCGTCGAGGTGCACCGTGCAGGCCCCGCACAGCGCCATCCCGCAGCCGAACTTCGTGCCGGTCAGACCGACGACGTCACGCAGCACCCACAGGATGGGCATGTCCGCGGGCACGTCGACGGTCACGTCGCGCCCGTTGATGTTCAGGGTTGCCATGACTGACTCCCCATAGATTGCGTGTTAGAAGGTGAACGTGGTCGATGCCAATACGTAGTTCATCGCGAGCCGCGGTCCGCTCTGCGTAATGGCCGGACCGGGGAAGAAATGCGCATACGCCAGCTCGGCGTGCACGTACGGCCCGATGTACCAGTCCAACTCCCACCCCGGCTGCATTCCGATGTAGCGGGCGGGCGTCGAGAACGCGGTGCGGACCAGTCCGCCGCCGGCGTCGTAGATGCCATCGGTATTGCGCGTCCGCCAGAACACGTCGAGGTCGACGTAGGTCGAGAGCCGCCGGCTCAACTGGAGATCGAGCCCCGGATGGATGTTCGTGAGGTTCACCGGCCCGACCGGCGCACCACTGAGCGCGACCGCACGGGGGTATAGCGGATCGAGCGATTGCAGCGCCGGGTCGTTGCGGTTACGGTCGCCGCTCGACTGCGATCCCCGGAGCGCAACGCGCGGCTGCCACCGGGAGGCGAACGTGTACGCCACGTCCAAGATCCCGTCGTAAGCGGTGATCGGCGCCGTGCCGAATCGGCCCCATTGATACAACCCTTCCACGTTCCACTCCCACTGGCCGTGACGGCCGCGGGAGACTGCACCCGCTGTCCAGCGATTCGTGGGCGCCGTCCCTTGTGCGAAGCTGGCCGAGTCGCGATGATCCCGGAACAGGTACACGTCGACCCACGCCTGCTCCCGCCGGAGCGTGACCGTACTGAATGCCCCGCACGTGTAGCGTGCCGAGGCCCGCGGGTCGTCGAACAGGCCCGGGCCCACAAGCACCTCCCGCCCGCAAAACAGGTCGACGCCAACCCGCTGTCCCGCGAGGCCACCCCGCACCGCGTCGAACGAGCGCCGCACGTTGGCGGCGTCGCGACTCGAGAAGGTTCGGGTTCCTCCAAAGGCGAGCTCCTGGCGACCGACCCGGGCCCAAAGCCGACCGGGGGCGATGGGCTGTGTGAACTCAGCGAAGGCCTGCCGCACATCGAGCGTGTCGACGTCGGTGGGCCGCGCACCCCCGGTGCGCCCCGCTTCCTGGGCGCTGGCGAGTTGCCCGAAGAGTCGCAGCCGGCTCCCGAGGCGCCAGTCGGCGTGGAGCATCAGGCGCGCCAACCCATATCCGCCGAGATCGGTCGGCAGTGCGCCGAAGCCGGCGTGATCGAGGCGCTCGTACTCGGCCCGCACCTCCCCCCCGAATGAGAGCGAGCTCCATCCGCCAATCGGGATATACTTGAGCCGCTGCCACCACCCGTTCGGCACTGAGTCGCGGAGATGGGCGTAGTTCTCGTCGAAGCGATGCGGTCGCCATGGCAACACGAAGCCGGGCCGCGGCGTCTGCGTCCGGGCCGGCGCGGCCAGCGTGAGCATCGCGCAGGCGGGAAGCAGCGCTCCGGCGTGTCGGCCGATCATTACTGCTCCCGTAATTTTCGAAACGCGGAACGCATTTCCTCGACGAAAATGTCTGGCTCCTCGAAAGCGGCGAAATGGCCGCCGTGCTCGGCCTCGTGCCAGTAGATGAGATTGGAACAGGTCTGCTCGGCCCAGCTCTTTGGAGCACGATATATCTCTCGCGGGAACACGGTTGCGGCGACAGGCAAGGTGAGCTTGCCTCTCGAAAATGAGGCGTCCGTATTCTCCCAATTGATTCGCGCTGACGATGCCGCGGTGTTTGTGAACCAGTAGAGTGAAATGTTGTCGAGCATCTGATCCCGCGACAGCGCGTCTTCGGGAGAGCCCTTGTTGTCAGTCCAACTGTAGAACTCTTCATAGATCCACATAGCCTGGCCCGCCGGTGAATCCGCCAGCGCATATTCGATCGTCTGCGGCCGAGTCGATTGTTGGCGCAAGTAGCCGTACCCGTCGCGGAGGAGGTGAATTCCAGCGAGTCCAGCAGGGAGAAGATGCCCGAGCGCGGTCGTGACTCCCGCGCCCCCG
>WNFP01004422.1_pt1 | contig 11309 bp, 6 predicted proteins | sample 5400201 | NCBI WGS metagenome assembly WNFP01 (sample SAMN13153355, study PRJNA577476) | soil metagenome | isolation source: 115 cm saprolite under Madrone tree | place: USA:California | collected 2016-06-14
CAGGGCTGTTCCTACTTAACCGGGAGCGGGAGGTCCGGACTTCCAAAGCGCTTTGGCTCCCGGTCTTGTGGCTGCTGATTGTTGCATCGCGACCCATGTCAGTATGGCTGCAGATGGGGCCTCCGAGGTTGCCGGAAGAGTATCTGGAAGGGAGCCCCCTCGATCGGAACATCTATGCGGTACTCCTCGCCGCTGGCATTGTCGTGCTTCTCGCGAGACAAAATACTGTTGTGAAAGTTTTGCGGGCAAATGGACCGCTCATCTTGTTTCTGTTCTACTGTGCCGTAAGCATCAGCTGGTCTGATTATCCGGAAGTGGCGTTCAAGCGTTGGATTAAGTTCCTCGGCGACTATGTGATGATCCTGATTGTGGTGACAGATTCCAGCCAGTTGTCCGCAATCAAACGAGTTCTGGCAAGAGTGGGTTTTCTCCTTTTGCCCATATCCATCCTATTGATCAAGTATTACCCAGACCTAGGCCGAGTCTACGCCAGCCATTGGGACGCGACGGTGTACTACGCAGGTGTAACATCCGACAAGAACATGCTGGGGATGACGTGTATGGTCTTTGGACTCGGATCTGTTTGGCGTTTTCTGCAAGAGCTCCAGAGCGACAAGCACACACGCAGGATTAGAATATTGATCGCTCACGGCGCCATTCTCGCGATGGTGCTTTGGCTCTTTCGGATGGCCAACTCCGTGACCGCGTTCTCTTGTTTTCTAATGGCCGGTACGCTACTGGTAGCGACGAGCCTGCAGCTGGCTCGAAAACCGTGGATTGTACACTCACTGGTGGTGACGATGATAACCGTCTCCGCGTCTGCTTTGTTCCTCGGTGTCGGCTCGGAACTTGTACAGGGATTAGGAAGGGATACGACCCTCACTGGTCGGACGGAACTCTGGGGGCAGCTGCTCAAACTGAGTGCGAACTCGATTTTGGGGACGGGATTCGAAAGTTTCTGGCTGGGGAACCGCGTGGTAAAGCTCTGGAACATTTATTGGTGGCAGCCCAACGAGTCTCACAACGGCTACCTTGAGGTGTATTTGAACCTAGGATGGATTGGAGTAGGCCTGCTGGCCGTGATATTGGTGACTGGCTACCGGAGTATAGTCCGCCTCCTTAACCGGGAGCCAGAAGCCGCCCGACTGTGCCTCGCATATTTCCTCGTTGGAGTGGCTTACAACTTCACTGAGGCAGCGATTAGAACGACGGGTCTTGTATGGATCGCCTTCGCGCTGGCCATAAGTCTCATGCGGGACCTTGCGTTCAGCAACAAACGGACCTTTAATGAGAATGACGCTTTAAGGAGTGTGTCCGATCCAGCCATCGCAATGATTCCCAGGACATCTCGGCCGGGAGCAATTGGGTCGCAGAAGCTGCCCCGAGGTCGAGAGCTTAACAGATTGGGGTAGAAGCCGACTTCCAATACGCCCATTTTCTCTTAGGCCGGATAAGAAAACTCTTGGTCTCTCCCGAGTCCTCGAGCATGTCGACTCAAAACGCTTCTGACATTGAAAGGTAAGGCTCCACGGCTCTGTATGCATAACACAAAGTGCGAAATCTCATACGCGGAATGCTTCATGACGTTTCAACGGCCAGCCAGCGGACTTGTCGCACGCACGTGGAACCACTCATGAGGGATGCCCCCGCTTGTACCTCTCCGAAACGCCCGGAGAATCGAGCCCAGATTTCTTCTGGATTGATTCAGGCGCCCGGTCGGTGTGAGATCAAAATCGCCTTGCTCACGGGTGGGTTTGACAGGCCATACGCATATGGCTTGGCTATGGCGCTGATTGCACAAGGTGCGTGTTTGGAAGTGATCGGAAGCGATGAGATCGACAGCCCTGAGATGCATTCCACTCCCAACTTGAATTTTCTTAACCTGCAGGGCAGCAAACGCAAGGCTAGTCTCGCCACAAAGATCTTAAGGGCGCTGATCTTCTATTTCCGACTCATTCGATACGCCGCAACTGCCAAGCCGCGGATTTTTCACATTTTATGGAACAATACATTGCAGTTATTCGATCGAACTCTGCTGATGTTGTATTTCAAACTTCTCAGGAAAAAGGTTTTCTTCACTGCGCACAATGTGAATGCCGGCAGGAGGGACTTGAATGATTCGCTCCTCAATCGTCTCTCTTTGAAAATTCAGTATCGGCTCGCTGATCGCATATTCGTTCACACGGAACAGATGAAAGCCGAGCTGTGCGAGGAATTCGGTATTCGAAAAGAAGCAGTAACGGTCATTCCTTTTGGCATTAACAACGCCGTTCCGCAGACAGAAATCACACCGGCGGAGGCGAAGCGGCGCCTGGGAATTCAGCGGGCGGACAGGACGGTACTCTTCTTTGGTGCTATCCGGCCGTATAAAGGTCTCGAACATCTGGTCACCGCATTTCAACGGATTTCGGCCAAAGATCGGGGCTACCGACTGATTGTCGCCGGCGAGGAAAAAAAGGGATCTGAGCAGTACCTACGCGATGTCCAAGAGGCCATCGGGCAAGATTCCAGCCGGGAGCGTGTCATCCAAAAGATTGAATTTATTCCGGATGACCAAACAGAACTGTATTTCAAAGCTGCAGATGTTTTGGTCTTGCCTTACACTCTCGTCTATCAGAGTGGTGTTCTCTTCTTAGCGTACAGCTTCGGTCTGCCTGTGATCGCGACTGACGTGGGATCATTTCGGGACGACATTATCCAAGGAGAGACAGGGTATCTCGCTCGTTCTTGCGCTGCTGAGGACTTGGCTAGCGCCATCGAAACCTACTTTAACAGCGATCTGTATAAATCTCTTGATCGCCGGAGAGCACAGATTCGAGACTACGCAAATGCGCGCAATTCGTGGGATGTCGTAGGCGAGAAGACCTGCAAAATGTACGCAGACGTGTTGGGCAGTTGAAGACAACAAGTTGTCCGGTCATTTCAGGCGGAAGTTAACAACAGAAGGCTTGATGGTCTCAGCGGGAAGGATCGTATCTTGAAAATTAGCATATTCGGGCTAGGTTATGTAGGTGCGGTGTCGGCAGGATGTCTCGCCAATGATGGACACGATGTCATCGGTGTAGACCCGGTTCAAGCGAAAGTTGAACTGATAAACAGCGGCCGATCTCCGATCATCGAAGCGGAAATCGACGGGATCATTGCCTCCAATGCCCGGGGGGGGCGACTACGCGCCACCGACAACCAGGCCAATGCTGTTCGGGAAACGGATCTGTCATTCGTCTGTGTGGGCACCCCCAGTCAGGCAAACGGGAACCTCGATCTAAGGTATATCAGGCGAATTTGTGAACAAATCGGTCAAGCGCTCAAAGACAAAGCCACGCGGCACACGGTGGTCGTTCGGAGTACCGTCTTGCCGGGTACCATGCACGGTATCGTCATCCCGGTCTTGGAGGAGTTCTCCGGGAAGAAAGCCGGGGTTGACTTCGGGGTTTGTCATAATCCTGAGTTCTTGCGCGAAGGTTCAGCGGTGAAGGATTTCAATTGCCCTCCCAAAACAGTTATCGGAGAGTTGGACCAAGCCAGTGGTGATATGCTGGCTGCGCTTTACCAGAAAATCGATGCGCCACTGATTCGAACGGATCTGGAAACCGCCGAAATGGTCAAGTATGTCGATAACAGCTGGCATGCACTCAAGATTGGCTTCGCAAACGAAATCGGCAATCTTTGCAAGTCATTCGCCGTTGATTCGCATGAGGTTATGAAAATCTTCTGCCAAGACAAGAAGCTCAACATCTCTTCGGCTTATCTCCTGCCAGGCTTTGCGTTTGGCGGCTCCTGTCTGCCAAAAGATCTCCGGGCGCTGACTTATAAGGCCAAGACATATGACTTAGATTTGCCTATTATGACTTCAATTCTGCCGAGCAACGAAGTGCAGGTGACCAGAGGCTTGCAACTCATCATGGAAAAAGGACATAAACGAATCGGAGTTCTCGGCTTCAGTTTCAAGGCAGGAACGGATGATCTGCGGGAAAGCCCGATGATCGAAGTCATCGAACGGCTGATCGGCAAAGGTTTTGACCTGCGCATATACGATAAGAACGTGCACATAGCCAGTTTGGTCGGCGCGAATCGTGACTTCATCCTCAACCGTATCCCGCACATCTCCAAGCTGATGGTCAGCAGTATCGATGATGTTCTGGATCACGCTCAAACAGTGGTGATTGGGAACAAGGATCCCGACTTTCAAGAGATTCCTGAGCGGCTACGCAGTGGGCAACGCCTCGTGGACTTCGTTCGAATCACAGATCGCAGGAGTGAGAATGGCAAGTACGACGGCATCTGTTGGTGAGCAACTTATGGATCGGGCCGGCAGTAGTCTTTTGAAGGGTCAAATTTATGAGTCGATTAGCCGATTATCTATCTGGATCGAAAACAATAACTACAGCTGCTACGATACTTTCGACGGCTTAAGCGCAAAATTGTTGCGTCCGCTTACGTTCGAGAGCGCCCTCCTTCGCACCGTGCTCCAGCAGGGTATACGCCGGTTTCCCCTGAATTTGCGGCCCCTATTGGGAGTTCCCAAGAGCCCTTCCAGCAAGGCCATGGGATTCTTTGCCAGAGGCTTCATCCGTCTTCATCAAGCCACTGGCGACAAGGCCTGGGGAGACAAAGCAGAGTTTGCGCTGCGATGGCTGACTGAAAATCAATCTAAGGGCTACGCGGGAGCGTGCTGGGGCAACCATTTCGACTATCAATCGCGCAGTTTTTATCTGCCCAAGGGCATGCCTACAGTTGTGTGGACTGCACTCATTGGCCACGCGTTTCTGGACGCCTATGACCACTTCAAAGTGGGCAGCTACCTACAGATCGCTATCAGCGCATGCGAGCACATACTGCACGATCTAGACACATTTGCCGAGGGAGAGTCTGTTTGCATAAGCTATATCCCGACCCAGAATAAACAGGTTCACAACGCTAATACGCTCGGAGCCAGCCTGCTGGCCCGGACCTATTCCCATACCCGGAACCAGACCTACAGAGTCTTGGCGCAGAAGGCCATGCAATACACTGCTCAGCACCAACGGCCTGACTCGTCTTGGTATTACGGTGAAAAGGCTAATCTGCACTGGGTCGACAACTTTCACACTGCCTATGTGCTGGACTGTTTCAAACATTACGCCAACAGTACAGACGATCATCAGTTTGATGAGAAACTGATGAACGGATATGCATACTGGAAATCTACTTTTTTCCTGCAGGATGGAACTCCAAAGTATTATGACTATAAAATATTGCCGATCGACATCCAGTGCTGTTCACAAGCGATAGACACGCTGGTCTTCTTTTGCGACCGCGATCCGGAAAGCCTGCGTCTGGCACTGAAAATCGCCCAATGGACGATCGAGCAGATGCAAGATCGAACGGGTTATTTCTATTATCGGCGATATTCGAGCATGTTGATCAACAAAACTCCCACGCTACATTGGGGACAGGCGACGATGCTTTGCGCGCTCGCCGGACTCTACAAATCGTTGTGGGGCTGCGAGACTATAGCGTGAAGAAAAAAATCCTTATCATTGTTGAGAATCTTCCCGTTCCTTTCGACTCCCGCGTTTGGAAGGAGTCGTTGTCACTCCGCAAGGACGGATACGAGGTGACGGTATTATGTCCTCGGGGTAAGGGCTACACTCGAGGATATGAAGTCCTTGATGGAATTCGAATCTACCGGCACCCCATGCCCAAAGAAGGAAACAGTCCTCTTGGATATCTATGGGAGTACGGCTGCGCGCTGTTTTGGGAGTTCTTCTATTCTTGGTGGATCTATCTCTCGCACGGATTTCATGTCATTCAGGGCTGTAATCCTCCCGACGATATTTTCCTGGTTGCCCTGCCATTTAAACTCTTGGGGGTGACGTACATCTTCGATCACCACGACGCGAACCCGGAGCTATACTTTTCGAAATATGAGAAGGAGGGATTCTTCTACAAAGCCCAAGTCGGGCTCGAAAAACTGACCTACCGCTTCAGCGATGTCGTCATGGCTACCAACAACAGTTACAGAGATCTCGCTATAAGCAGGGGCGGTCTCGATCCAGAAGACGTTTTCGTTGTCCGCAACGGCCCCGATCTGGAAACCTTCAAAGCTGTCCCGTCAAACTCTGCTCTGAAGTACGGTAAGCCTTATCTGATAGGTTATGTCGGCACCATGAGCATTCAGGAAGGCTTGGACATCCTTCTGGATGTGGCGCTGCACATCAAAAGCTCGGGACGTCGCGACATTCATTTTACCTGTGTCGGCGGCGGACCGGGATTGGCTGGACTGCGAAAGATGGTCCAGGACAAAAATCTCGAAGACACGGTCAACTTCACTGGGAGGATCCCCGACGGACAGTTGTTGGAGATTCTCTCAACAGCCGATGTCTGCGTAAATCCGGACAAGCCTTGCCAAATGAACGATATTTCCACAATGATCAAAATCATGGAATACATGGCCTTGGGTAAGCCCATCGTTCAATTCGATTTGAAAGAGGGGAGATTCAGCGCGAAGGACGCATCTTTGTATAGCGACAACTATGATCTGGTGGCCGATTTCGCCTCCAAAATCCTCTGGTTACTCGAGAATCCGGACGAAAGGAAGCGGATGGGCGAATTCGGCCGCAGAAGGATTGAACAAGAACTGGCCTGGAAGTATTCCGTTGAGAACCTACTTGCAGCGTATCAGAGGGCTTTCCACAAGAGGACACCAACCAGCGAAGTTCTTGTAAAATCATCCACGCCCGGATCCACTTCTCGTGGGACAACCGGTCCGTAAAAGATGCGCTCCCTCACCGAGACCAATGCTCCACATGCCGCCAGCAGTTTGAAAACGGCGCGGAGACCACGCATCTGCCTGCCAACTGCAAGGAACTTTACAAAAAGGGTTTTCCAGTGCGGCTTCTACGAAGCACAGGACGTCCTTCGGGAGATAGCTGATGTAGACTTAATAGGCCTTGAGCCAGGTCCGGGATTTCGATTTAAGGAAAGCTGGCAAAGAAGGCTTCTCTATCGAGACATTTCAAAAACACTGATCTACGCCAATCCCGGGCTGCGTAAAGTCCGACTCACTGGAGAATATGACCTTTTCGTTTCTCACTGTCAGACTTATTGGGACTTTCTTTACATCAATGCCATCGATGGTTGGAAGGACCACTGCAAGACAAGCGTTTGTTGGATTGACGAGCTGTGGGCTTCTGCGATTCCCCTCTACAAGTATTGGATTCATGCCCTCTCTCGCTTCGATCACGTATTCGTAGGTTACAGCGGTACGGTTCGTCCTTTATCGGAAGCCATTAATCTTCCTTGTAATTGGCTTCCTGGTGCCGTTGACGCTCTCCGATTCTCTCCGTATCCAAGCCCTCCCGGCCGCGTCATAGACGTCTATAGTATCGGGAGAAGATGGGAAGGGATTCACAGGGCCATGCTCGGAGCAGCGACACGCCGGGATATGTTCTATGTTTATGACACGTTCCCAAGTGTCTTCACTGAGGTCTACGACCATCAACAACACCGTGAGTTGTATGCAAACGTCGTGAAGCGAAGCCGCTGTTTCATGGTTGCACCGGGGAAAATGGACGCTCCGGAGGAAACCAAAGGTCAAGTTGCAATCGGCTTTCGCTATTACGAAGGAGCGGCGGCAGGCGCAGTGATGATTGGACAGCCGCCCGATTGTGACGAGTTCCGAGATATGTTTGGCTGGCAAGATGTCGTTATACATATCCAGCCCAATGGGTCGGACGTCCTAGACGTTCTTGCCAATCTCAGTTCAGACCCGGAGCGCGTCTCCACGATCGGCCGCCGAAATAGCGCAGAGGCGCTGCTGCGACATGATTGGGTTTATCGATGGAAAAAGATCTTTCAGGTAGCAGGGATTGAGCCATCATCCGGTATGGTGGAACGCGAGCGTCGCTTGAGTGAATTGGCTCAGCTCGCCCTCAGCTCTGCCTGAAACACAAACGGCTGCGAAACCGTGGTGACGAAAACCAAGCATGTCGATGATCGAAACTCCGAACTTCGGCAGGTCGCACGGAATGGCAGCAGTCCAATGGCAACAAATAACTGGCCCTATGCTGTACATGAATAGGCGATTACATCATGATTGAGGTCCTTGTCTGCAGGTTCGAGTTGCTCGCTAGACCAGAGAGAGGTCAAACGCATGATAATTACACGCACCCCGTTTCGAATTTCTTTCTTTGGTGGCGGCACCGATTATCCAGTATGGTATCGTCAGTACGGTGGGGCCGTATTATCCACGACTATCGATAAGTCCTGCTATATCACTTGTCGACATATGCCTCCTTTTTTTGAATACCATAGTCGTGTCTCGTATTCAAAGGTAGAAAACGTCGGCAACAACGATTCGATTGAACATCCCTCAGTGCGCGCCTGCCTCAAGTTTTTGGAGATTCACGAGGGCGTCGAGATTCATCACGTAGCTGACCTCCCTGCTCGGACCGGCTTGGGCACGAGTTCTGCTTTCACGGTGGGGCTCCTCCTAGGGCTATACGCGCTCAAGAACGAGATGAGGGATAAGCATGCGCTTGCCACGGACGCAATACACGTAGAACAGAATTTGCTACAGGAGGCTGTCGGTGCGCAGGACCAAGTGAGTGCTGCCTACGGCGGCTTCAATCGGATCAACTTCAACGCTGATGGCACAATCGAAGTGAAAAGGATACTAACTGCGCCGAGCAGACTGTTGGAACTAGAGCAACACCTAGCGCTCTACTTTACTGGTTTTTCCCGGACCGCATCGGAAATAGCAAAGGAACAAATAAAAGCGACGCCGCACAAGGAGAAAGAACTGGCTACCATGTTTCAAATGGTTGGTGAGGCTGAGGCTATAATCACCAGCCCGAGTCGCTTACTAGATGAGTTTGGCCGATTGCTGCACGAGAGTTGGAAAGTCAAGAGATCGCTAACGCAGAACATCACCAACACGAGCATCGATGATATCTACGAGGCTGGACTCAGCGCAGGTGCTTTTGGAGGTAAACTGCTCGGGGCTGGGGGCGGTGGCTTTATGCTGTTCTTCGTGCCTCCCCAACGACGTGAGGCATTGAGGCAACGGCTCAAGAGTCTATTATGCGTTCCATTGGCCTTCTCGAATAGAGGTAGCCAGGTTGCTGTCTATGAGCCGGAGCAAGTGTACGACGAGGGTCTAACGCGCGAGCGTCGCCACGTATATGCTCAGAACGAGCATTCATAAACTAACCCTACATTGCCGCGACTTTTGAAATAACCCGATTTTCCGAGAACCAAGTCGGCCGGCCAATGTGGGTATACCTGTAGTGGGCTTTCTCCCGGTCGAGCATTCGTTAACTCAAAGGAAGTCAATTACTTGCATCGATCGACAGTTTGGAAGGTAAACAAAATAGTGATGATTACCCATCGGGCCAGCAGGAACACCTGTTCTTTGTTTGGACCTAAGGACAGTGGCAAAAGACTCTCGAGTGCGCGTAAAAGATAAGTGGAGGACGCCCGTAAGTTTGGTCCCGGAAGCCCACACGGGAGGAAATTGAAGGTGAGATCTAACCTCCAGATGGGCCCGAGGATCGCTGGCGTAGAGTCGAGTGCAATGTGTGCTCGCCAGGAAACGCGCTCGTTCAGTAGTTCTGGGGGCGGTACTGAGGGAAAAATGAGAAGCCCGCAGCAGAGTCTTTTTTTTATCTTGATCTTGGTTTTCATAACTCCGATAGCGGCAGACGCGCAGCAATGGTCTGGGATTATTGACCCAAGCAGAGCTGTTAATTGGTCCAGTGCCGGTGCAACAATCCCAACCAACAGCACCATCTGCTCAACGCTCGGAACAGCTGGGCAGCTTCCATCTTTCGTCCAGAGCGTAACGGCAGATCAGATCAATACGGCTCTGGCATCGGCGGCTTGTTCAGGTGGCAGTGCGTCAAATCCGAAGGTGGTCTTTCTCAATGCCGGGACCTACAACTTCTCCACGGGTGTCGTGGTCAATGGCGTGAGCAATGTAGTGGTGCGTGGGGCTGGCGCTGACCAGACCCTTTGGGTGATGTCAGGCAGCGGGGGTTGTACAGGGCAAGCTGCCGATTTCTGCGTTAGATCGGCTAACAACAACTGGTTTGGTGGACAAAATAATGCCGCGACATTTACAGGTAGCGGGCCTTGGCCAAAAGGCACAACACAGGTCACATTGAGTAGTGTTGCCAATCTGAAGGTCGGAAGCATCATGATACTAGATCAGGTTGACGACCTCACTGACTCTGGAACGATTTACGTCTGTGAGGAATCTCCTTCTCAGCGTCCGGGCCAAAGCCCCAATTGTAATGAAGACAATGGTGGAGCAGGCGGAGATTCCGGGGCGCAAAGAGGCGGTCCGCTGACCCCGCGCGGTCAGCAGCAGATCGTGACAGTCGCGGCGATCAATGGCAGTACGGTGACGTTTACGCCAGGACTCTACATGCCCAACTGGAGAGCAAGCCAATCCCCCGGGGCATGGTGGGATACTGCCCCGGTCTCGAATATCGGTTTGGAAAACCTTTCGATCCAACACGCCGGCGGCAATCTCAACATCATTCTGCTTTCCAACTGTTCTAACGTTTGGGTGAAGGGTGTGCGAGGGATAAGGCCAGACCGCAGCCATGTTTCAATTTGGACCTCTGCGCATATTACGGTCAGAGACAGCTATTTCTATCAGACCGCGAATGGAGTGTCTCAGAGCTATGGAGTGGAAACCTTTGGTGCTTCCGATGTGCTCCAGGAAAACAACGTCTTCCAGCAGGTTGCCGCCCCTCAGAATTTCAATTCTGACTGCGAAGGTTGCGTCGCTGGATACAACTTTTCAATTAACGACTACTTCAGCCAATCCTTCAACTGGTTACAGCAGGGCATGAATTTTCACTCTTCGGTTCAATTTGTCTTGCTCGAGGGCAATATTGGGACTGGGCTTTACAGTGACCGATTTCACGGGACCGCTCATTTTGATACGTTGTTCCGTAATCGCTTCGACGGATTTGAGAAGAATGGAACTACTACAACGACGACCCATACGAACCCGCTCATCATGTATCCGTTTTCGAGATACTTCAACGTCATCGGGAACGTGCTCGGCAGCACGGCCCGGCCACACACCAATTATCAAGCAATTGCAAATAACGGCCCCAATCCTGACCAGTCGGTTTTTCTTCTCGGCACGGGAGCGGGCTTCGTGGCTGATGATCCGCTCACCTTGACCACGGTTATGCGTTGGGGAAATTACGACGTGGTAAACAGCGCCCTAAGGTTCCTAATTTCGGAAGTGCCGGTCAGTTTGAGTCAATTTGCGAATCCTGTTCCGTTGACCCAGACTCTTCCGGCATCGT
>WNFP01007635.1_pt1 | contig 11306 bp, 10 predicted proteins | sample 5400201 | NCBI WGS metagenome assembly WNFP01 (sample SAMN13153355, study PRJNA577476) | soil metagenome | isolation source: 115 cm saprolite under Madrone tree | place: USA:California | collected 2016-06-14
CACCGCAACGGGCGTCCACGCTGCCGCGCTCATCAAAGCCTTTCGCAAAAACGATCTCGAGCTCGCCAATGCCGTTTATAGCGGCGTGCCCGCGCATCTCTTCGGCCTCGACCAGGTGATTGAGATCGGCCCGATGAGCGGGAAATCCAACGTGCTCTTCTGGCTCGAGAAGCACCGCATTCCCGCAGACGACGCCACGGTCACGCGCATTTTTGACGCCGCCAAGCAGTCTCCGCGCGTCCTCTCCGACGCGGAAGTTTTCGCCCTCTGCACCGAGGCCGCACGCAATTGATCGGGAAACGATGCTGCAAGCCGACGGTGAAACGTGCCCTCGTTTGCGTTATTCTTCTGGCTATGCCGGTTCGCTCCGCTGCCTCTCCGCATGCGCCACGCCCAGCCCAAGGTTCACGCCTTTCCGACAACGCCCGAGTCCGCGCCGCTCTCGATTGGTTCACTCCCAATATTTCCTGGGTCAACGACCAACAGGCGCGCATTACGGAAATCCCGGCGCCGCCTTTTCAGGAATCGGAGCGCGCCGCCGCGGTCAAAGCCTTGCTGGCCGAAGCCGGTCTCTCGGTCCAGATCGACAAGACCGGCAATGTTATCGGCGAACTGCGCGGCGTGAATGAAAAAGAGATTGTCGTCGTTGCCGCGCACCTGGATACCGTTTTTCCTCCCGACACGGACGTGAAAGTCCATCGCGACGGCAGCCGAATGGCCGCACCCGGAATCTCCGATAATGGCACCGGCGTCGCCGCGCTCCTGGCGCTGGCACGTGCCGTGCAATTCGCGCACCTCAAGCCGCAGCGCACCGTTCTCTTCGTTGGCGACGTTGGCGAGGAAGGCGAAGGCAATCTTCGCGGCATGCGCGCCATCGTTGAGGCCTACCGCGCAAAACTCAAAGCGGTCGTTGTGCTCGATGGCTCCGGCACTGATCACGTGACCACGAAAGCGCTGGCTTCGCGCCGTCTCGAAGCGCTGATCACCGGCCCGGGCGGCCACAGTTGGTCGGACTTCGGCATGCCCAATCCTATCAACGCTCTCGTCCGCGGCTCCCTCCGCTTCATCAACACCAAAGTTCCCGCCAGCCCGCGCACCACATTCAACATCGGCCAGATCGAAGGCGGCACCTCGGTGAATTCCGTTCCTCATGAAGCGCGCCTGAAAGCAGACATTCGCTCGGAAAACGAAGACGAACTCACACGCCTTGAATCCGCGCTTCGCGAATGCATCGCTGCGGGCGTTCGCGACGAAATGGATTCCGCTCGCGACCATTCGAAAGGGAAACTTGAATGGAAGGTCGAATTGCTTGGCAGCCGTCCCGGCGGGGAATTGCCCCCGGATTCGGCTCTGCTGGCCGCCCTCCGCGCCGCCGATGAAATTGTCGGCAATCAATCGCGCATCGAACGCTCTTCAACCGACGCCAATATTCCGCTGTCCCTGGGAATCGAAGCTATCTCCATCGGCGCCGGCGGGAACGGCGGCGGAGCGCACTCGCTGCAGGAATGGTACGATGCCGCCGGCCGTGAGGCCGGTTTGAAGCGCGCTCTCCTTACCATTCTAGGGGTTTCCGGAGTTGCCGAGGAAAAATCCCGGTGAGAATCCGGACGAATCGCGCGCGATTCCTTGCCGGAATTCTCCCACTTGTTGTCGCGTTCCTAGCGGCATTCCACGTGAAATCCAGCGCGGCACAAAAAGCTCCTTTCACGACCTATTACCTCCACGGCCGGATTTACACGAATGACCCTGCGCATCCTTGGGCCGAGGCCATGGCCGTCAGCGACGGAGTTATCACTTGCATTGGCAAGGTGGATCACGTCCTGCTCAATTGCGGCGGCGGCCAGGAGGGCATGGAGACGGTCCAGCTCAAAGGCCAATTTGTGATGCCCGGCTTCAATGATGCTCACGTGCATCTCGGCAAAGCCGCCGCGGACGAACTGGCCGTCCCGTTAACCGGCGTGGCTTCCGTGGAAGAAATGCAGAAGCGCGTCGCCGCCGCCGTCGCGCACCACCAAGAAGGCGAATGGATCACCGGCGGCGGCTGGGACCACACGCTCTGGCCTGAGAAAAGATTCCCCAATCGGCGGCAGCTCGATGCCGTCGCCCCCAGAAATCCCGTCATCCTCACGCACGTCTCCGGCCACGTGGCCGTCGCCAATTCTCTTGCGCTCAAGAGCGCGGAGATCGACAGAAACACGCCCAATCCGCCAGGCGGTGAGATCGAACACGATGGACTTGGCGAGCCGACGGGAATGTTGAAAGAAGATGCGGCAATGTCCCTGGTGAAAGTGCGGATTCCCGAGCCCTCACTTGAGAAACGCCGTAAAGGAATCGAGCTGGTCCTCGAAAACGTCGCCAGGAACGGCGTCACTTCCGTCCAGGATTTTTCCGATTGGGCGGATTTCCAGATCTACCAGCAACTGAAAGATGAAGGCAAACTCACCGTTCGAATCACCGAGTGGCTCCCCTTCAATCTGCCGCTCAACGATTTGCAGAATATGCGCGCGCAAGGCGGCACCAAGGACCCCTGGCTGAAGACGGGCGCGCTCAAAGTCTTCTTGGATGGCGCCATGGGTTCGCGCACCGCGGCAATGCTCGAGCCGTATTCCGACGATCCCTCTACGAGCGGCATCCTCACCAGCGATCCTGAAAACCTCACGGCCATGGCCATTCAGCGCGACAGGGCCGGTTTCCAGCTCGCTTTCCACGCCATCGGCGACCGCGCCAATCGCATCGCCCTGGACGTTTTCGAAGCGGTCGCCAAAGCCAACGGCCGGCGCGACCGCCGCGACCGCATCGAGCACGCACAAGTCGTCGCGCCCATAGATTTCGCCCGCTTTGCGCAACTCCACGTCATTGCTTCCATGCAGCCCTCGCATCAGACCACGGACATGCGCTGGGCATCAGCCCTTTTCGCGGCTTGTACGCCTGCGTTACTCGCGAACGCCCGGATGGCGGCCCGAGAAACGGGTGGGAGCCCCAGGAGAAAATCTCGCTCGCCGATTGCATCCGCGCGTATACCTCAGGCTCCGCCTACGCGCAATTCGAGGAAGGGAAGAAAGGCGAGCTAAAACTAGGCGAGTACGCCGATTTCGTCATCCTTTCAAACGATCTCACCAAAGTTCCCACCGCCCAGTTCACCAAAACGCGCGTCCTCCGCGCCGTCGTCGGCGGCCGCACCGTCTTCTCCGCCGCACAGTGACGGCCGTCAACTCAAAAGAATCGCGCTGCGGGAATCAAAAAAAGTGAATCTTTGAGATTTCGCCGGCGTAATCTTTTTTTGCCGTTGGGGAAAACCACATTCTCACGTGGCGGCCTTTCCAGCTCTCACAACTGCTCAACTTGGGTTCGGGCACACCGTCCGCCCAGCTCAACTTCACCTTGGCAAAATCAGGAGCGTAGAAGCTGACTGGCCCGCTCTGGAGGTCCAGGTTAATCATCACTTCCGGCTTATTGGCGCATTCCACCGAGCTAATCGCTCCATCCGCCCCATACTCCTGCCTATTGAGATGAACTGGCACGTCCGCGGACGTTTCCGCCCCCGCAACTCCAGCAGGTCGCGTCATCACCGTGACGTTGGGAGCATCTTTGCTCGCTGGCGCCGACAAAGGCGCATTCGCCTTGTTCGCGGCCCATTCTTCCCGTTGCTGCACGTGTTGCAGCATATTAGCGGCCACCTCTTTCTCTCCCGCATTCGTTGCTGCCGCCAGAATTCTCTGCGCCATAATGCGCGCTTCCGAGAACCGGCTATTGTTTAACAACAGATATGCCAAATTGATGGAGTATGCGAGCTGTCCGGGGTCAAGTTGCACTGCCTTGATCCCGGCGTTCACCGCTTGCTTCTGCGTTTCCGGCGAATGCGAATACGCCTGCGCGAGCGCTTCGAAACCCGGCGCGAATTCGGGATTGAGTTGCACCGCCTTTTCCAGAATGCCGGTGGCCTCCTTCGCGCTTTCTCCCCCGTAGCCGCCTTTTTGCATCAGGAAGAATCCGTGAAAATATTGCGAAGCGAATCCGGCCGCCCCCAGCTTGATGGCTTCCACCATTTCCTTGTCCGCTTCCTCGGTTTCATGCCGCCGGTAGTGGTAGTACCCGAGAGCTTCGTGCGCGAAGGGCAGATTGGGTTCGGTCTTGAGCGCCTCTTCGAGGATGGGCTGCGCCTGCTCCACGCGGTTGTGGTGCGTAAAAAAATCGCCGCGTGTAGCCAGCGCTTCTCCCGCCGAAACGCTGCGAACTGCATACCTCTTCTCCGCCGCTCCTTGCCCTGCTTTCACGATGCCAATCCGGAAACTTCCCTGTCTCGAGTAAGCCTCAATCTTTTTCCCGAATTGTTTCAGGTCGCCAAAAGCCTCCCGCGCGGCATCGACCTGGTTGCCTGACTTTCCCCATGCGGAGAGGAAGTTCTTCAGCAACTGCTTTTGCCGCGCGTCTTCATCCATCATCAGGAAATGAACCAGCGCCCAGGATTCGGCGTAAAACACGGAAGCGCGGTTCGTTTCGTTGTAGTACGGCGAGCGGTGATCAACCTCTAGCAGCGTTTCAATCGGAATCAGTTTGCTTTGATTCAAGAGGTACAAGTGACCGGAATCAATCGTCCCCGTTTTAATTTCTTTGTCTCCAAGCGTGGTGTTCCCAAAGAATTCCGCAAGTCCTTCGTTGAGCCAAAGCGGCAGGTTGCTGAAATTCAGGCGCAAGAGAGCGTGAGTATATTCATGGTAGAGCGTATGGAACGGGTTGTCGCCCTGTGTGTCCAGGCGCAAGACCACGTAGTCCTTGTCCTGCGCTGGCTGGTACATGCCTGCGTGGTGAAGATGGCCTTTCACTTCCCATTCTTCCGGTAGAAACATTTTTATCGTGTTTTCATTTTTCGCCGCCACGATGACGATAGGTTGCGGAGGATCCACGCGCAGCGCGGAGAAAGCCATATGGAACATATTGCGAATCTGCTCAAACTGGTCCGCGACCTTTCGCGCCTCCTTCTCGCCAGCGTTGCTTTGGACTCTGAAGTGCGGACTTTGCACCTCTATCCAGTTGTCCGAGGCCGACGCGGAAACCGGCAGCAGGATCAGGACGAAGGTAAGAGTGATGCGGCGAGAGGCAAGTATTCTGCGCATCATGGTATCCACCATGTACACCAGTACAGCGGCCCTGTAAAGTCTCTAGTGCGCGATCGAAAACTGCTTCACCGGCCGTTCGTGTAATACTTCACGTCGACGGCGTCGTACATCGTGGCGGTGGCGGCGTGGGTTTTCTCGTAGGCGGTGATGTCGGGCTCGTGTTGCAGGGTCGTGCCGATGTCGTCGAGGCCCTTCAGCAAAACTTCCTTCCGCGACGGAGCAATTTCAAACTTGAACATCAGGCCGTGTTTGTCGGCGATGGTCTGGTTCGGCAGATTCACCGTGAGCGAGTACCCTTCTTCTTTTTCCGTGCGCTTGAACAGTTCATCGACTTCCGCTTCGGAGAGCGTTGCGGGCAGGATGCCGTTCTTGAAGCAATTGTTGTAGAAAATGTCAGCGTAGCTGGGGGCGATGACGACGCGGAAGCCGTAGTCCTTAACGCCCCACGGAGCGTGCTCGCGGCTGGAGCCGCATCCGAAATTGGCGCGCGCCAATAACACTGAAGCGCCTTTGTAGCGCGGGAAATTCAAAACGAATTCCGGATTTGGTTTTTCACCGGGCAAATAGCGCCAATCATAAAAAAGTATCCGACCAAATCCTTCGCGCGTCAGCGCCTTGAGAAATTGTTTCGGCACCATCTGGTCGGTGTCGACATTGACGCGGTCGAGCGGCATCACCATGCCAGTGTGCGCGGTGAACGGTTGCATATGATTCAGTCTCCCAAAACTTGAAATTTCTCAATCTCGCCGAACGCCGTCCAATACGCGGCGCCGTGGTCTCGCTTTCCATCAGAACGATTCGTGGAAATCAAGACGTAAGTAATGCCGCAGCAAGGTTCTGGCTTGGCACAAACAGTCAGCTCATGCAGCCGAATTTCCATCAATTCTCCATCTGCAAGCGCGACGCGCATTCGCTTGCCGATGTGCCCCTGATCGAAACCGCGCGTGTCTACTGGCATTGGCAATCCAGCCTCAGCAGGGCGCAGCGTGCTGCGCCCCTACAACGGAAACAAGTCAAAACCGCCGGCAAGATGCCGACACTACAAAACCTACTCGACGGAGGAGACGTCGTCGAGTGAACGTACGTCAACGAAATGGCCGGCGATGGCGGCGGCTGCGGCCATGACTGGGCTGACGAGGTGCGTGCGGCTGTCCTTGCCCTGGCGGCCTTCGAAATTGCGATTGCTGGTGCTGGCGCTGCGCTCGTGGGGCGGCAGGACGTCGGCGTTCATGCCGATGCACATGCTGCAGCCGGCGTCGCGCCACTCGAAGCCGGCGGCGCGGAAAATTTTGTCGAGGCCTTCTTTTTCGGCTTGCGACTTAATGCCGCGGGAGCCGGGGACAATCAACGCCTGCTTGATGTTTTTTGCGACGTGCTTGCCTTCGACAAAATGCGCGGCGGCGCGAAGATCATCGAGGCGCGAATTCGTGCACGAGCCGATGAACACGCGGTCGACGGGAATGTCCACGATGGGCGTGCCGGCTTTGAGGCCCATGTATTTGAGCGCGCTTTCGGTGGCCTTCTGATCGTTGAGATCCTTGAAGTCATGCGGATCAGGGACGCGCGCGGTGACGCTGGTGACCATGCCGGGATTGGTTCCCCAGGTGACTTGCGGTGCGATTTTCTCGGCGTGGAGCTCGATGGTCATGTCGAATTTCGCGCCGTCGTCGCTGCGCAACTGCTTCCAGCGCTCAACGGCTTCCTGAAACGCTTTGCCGCGCGGGACGAACGGCCGGCCTTCGAGATACGCGAAGGTGGTTTCATCCGGCGCGATCATGCCGGCGCGCGCGCCGCCTTCGATGGTCATGTTGCAGACGGTCATGCGCCCGTCCATGGAAAGGGAGCGAATGGCTTCGCCGCCGTATTCGGTGACGTGGCCGTTGCCGCCGGCGATGCCCGTTTTCCCGATGATGGCAAGAATCAAGTCCTTTGCCGTAACGCCTCTGGGGCGTTTTCCATGCACCAGAATGTGGAGCGTCTTGGAGCGCGACTGAACGAGACATTGCGTCGCAAGCACATGCTCGACTTCGCTGGTGCCGATGCCAAAAGCCAGCGTGCCGAACGCGCCGTGGGTGGAGGTATGACTGTCGCCGCAAACAAGGGTCTGGCCGGGCTGGGTGATGCCGAGTTCCGGGCCGATGATGTGCACGATGCCCTGGTTCTTGCTGTTCATGTCGAAGAGGCGGACGCCGGATTCACGGCAATTTTTCTCGAGGGCATCGAATTGCAGTTTGGCGTCGTTGTCGAGAATAGGCAGCGTGCGGTCGGTGGTCGAGACGGAATGGTCCATCACCGCGAAAGTGAGATCGGGGCGGCGAACCTTGCGGCCTTCCGCGCGGAGACCGGCGAAGGCCTGGGGCGAGGTGCCCTCGTGTACGAGGTGGCGGTCAATGTAGATGATGGAGGGCTGCCCGGGCTCCTCGCGAACGACGTGGGAGTCCCAGATCTTCTGATAGAGCGTCTTCCGTGAATTGTCAGGTGTCATGGGTTTTCTATTCGGATTCTAGCACTCCTGCAGTGGGAGGCAAATGGAAGGGCCTCAAGAACAGGTTGACAGTCCCGACCGAGTCGGGATCTTCGGTCCGGAATACACCGCACCTCCAATTGAAGGTTGAAAAGAAAGAGGGGGAATTCCCCCAGCCGAGTCGCGAACTGCGGCAGATGAGAGATCGGGGACCTCCTGAGGGACAAGGTTCAGATTGGGCAGTTTAGTTACGGGATGTCGCAAAACTTACTACAGTACGAGGCTGGCTAGGGTGCAACCTGATCCAGTGGGATCATAGTGAATCACGCCAGACTGATCCGTGCAGAACATCCGCTGACCAGACGCACCAACGACTTGGGGAGTCCCGGTAACGGTGAAACTGACCGAAGGAGTCGCGCCGTCACCTGTCCACACGAAGGAGTATCCGGCCTTCGTGCCTTGAGCGAGCAGGTCATCAATCAAGCAGGACTGTGTGGAAGATGACGAGCAGGGATTCGCGCCGCCGAGAGTGGTCAATTGCGGCGGGAAACCGAGGTCGGGATAGGTGATGGAATAGGTGACCGCCGCGGTGTCGATGACGCGGAGGGAGGCAACGGCGGAGGCCTCGTTAGCGCGCATCCGGGAGCGGAGAAAATTGGGGATGGCAATCGCCGCAATAATCAGGATCACGGCGACCACGAGGAGCAACTCAATCAGAGAGAATCCTTTGTGACTACGCATGAATTCACCTTATGCTCGCGAATCCGTGGGGGGCGCAACCTGGGACCAAAGCACAGGCGGACACGGAACTTCCAGGTGGGGCAAAATCGCTCACAACTAGTCATAATTATGCGAATCCACCCAAAAGAGAATGTAGCACTTCGCTCCATGTTATCCAAGGGTACCCGCGAACAGGGGATTCTTGTCCATGTACTGGCCTTTTTGCCAGTACCGTTCTGGGGGCACTTGATGAATGGCCGGAACGGCGACTCCGACAAGCGCCGTAGTAGATGCCAGAGGTGCCTTACTGGGCATCCGCAGGCGATGCAAATTATCGAGAAGAATGCGGGTTAGGGGCGCAACGGAGGCACTTCGCCATTCACCTCGGAACTCTTGCTTTAAAGCGAGGTGCGTTCGATTGCGCCCGCCGGGAGCGTTATTCCTTGGTCTTGCGGCGCTCGCACAGGGTCACGATTTTCGTCGGGTCGACGGCATCGCTGTCGATTTGCATTTCGACGACTTTGCCGCTCTTGTCGACCAGGTAGTTGACGCGGCGAGCTGCTTTGTACTTGGGATTGTAAAGACCGTACTGGCGGGTGATATCGCCTCCCCAGTCGCTTAGCAGCGGGAAGGTGACGGCGATTTTTTCTGCCCACGCGGCGTTGCTGAAGGTGCTGTCCATGCTAACACCCAAGACCTGGGTGTCTGCAGCTTCCAGCTTTTGCAGGTTCTGCTGGAAGTTCTGCATCTGCTTGGTTCAACCACCGGTGAAGGCGAAGATGTAAAAGGCGAGGGCGACGTTCTTCTTGCCGCGGAAGTCATGCAGGGACACCTGGTTGCGATGGGTGTCCATCAGGGTAAAATCCGGCGCCATGTCCCCGACCTTGACGGCGGGATCGGGCAGGGCGTCTTTTTTCTCTGCTTGTCCCCACAGCCGGTTGGCGGCTGGCGGTGCACTCAGAGCAAGCATCCCAAACAGCAGGATGGTGATTCCTTTACGCATTCGAATGGTCCTCCTCAGTGTTTGCCGTGTGGTCCGGCGCTGGGCGCCGGTCGCACGGCGATAATACCAGCGGCACGGGACCCTGAACATAAAAATTGTTCCGCGATTTCTTCGCATTTTGCAATCCCCAGGCCATTCGAAGTATTGGAGCCGGCCAAGTTGCGTGATAAAAGTGAGCCTTGCGGAATGCCAAGGGGGTGTCGTGAATCAGGGCAAAGTAAAGTGGGGCGTGCTGGGCGCGGCAGCCATCGCCGTGAAAAAAGTCATCCCGGGGATGCAGAAGGGCGAGTGGAGCGAAATCGCAGCGATCGCCTCGCGCGACTCGCGCAAAGCGGAGCGCGCGGCGAAGTCGCTGGGAATACCGAAAGCCTACGGCTCGTATGAAGATTTGCTGGCCGATCCCGAAATCGAAGCGATTTACAATCCGCTGCCGAACCATTTGCACGTACCGTGGTCGATCAAAGCGGCGGAGTCAGGGAAGCATGTATTGTGCGAGAAGCCGCTGAGCTTGAGCGTTGCGGAAGCACGAACCCTGCTGCGCGTGCGCGACCGCACCGGGGTGAAGATCGGCGAAGCGTTCATGGTGAAGACGCATCCGCAATGGCTCAGGACACGCGAGCTGATTCGCAAAGGGGTAATCGGAGAGCTGCGAGCGATTGTGGGAGCGTTCAGCTATTTCAATCGCGATCCGCAAAACGTGCGGAATATTGCAGAGTGGGGCGGGGGCGGGATGATGGATATCGGCTGCTACCCGATTACCACGTCGCGGTTCATTTTTGGAGAGGAGCCAACGAGCGTCGCGTCGCTGATCGAGTTCGACCCGGATTTTAAGACGGACCGGCTGGCGTCGGTGATGATGGAATTTCCTTCGGGGCAATCGGTGTTTACTTGCAGCACGCAGCTGGTGCATTACCAGCGCATGCAATTTCTGGGGACGGCGGGACGGATCGAGATGGAGATACCGTTTAACGCGCCGCCGGATCGTCCGACGAGAATTCTTATTGATGACGGGCGGGACGTGTTTGGCGGGGGAATACGGATAGAGACGATTCCGGTTTGCGATCAATATACAGTGCAGGGCGATGCGTTTTCCCAGGCTATCCGAGAGGGGAGCGAGGTTCCGGTGCCGCTGGAAGATGCGATTGCGAATATGGCGGTGATTGAGGCGGTCTTCCGGGCAGGGGAATCGGGGCACTGGGAGACCGTGAGATGATTCAGCGCAGAAAGTCACGCGACGAAGGGAAAGAGGGACGTGGCGATTCGGACGATTTTGCAACTGGGTGATCCGGGTTTGCGGGAAGTCGCGAAGAGCGTTAGCGATCCGGCGGCGGCGGAGATTCGCGCGTTGGTCCAGGATTTGGCGGATACGCTGGCGTATTGGAGAAAGACGACTGGATATGGGCGCGGGATTGCGGCGCCGCAGATTGGCGCGAATTGGCGCGTGATTTTTCTGAGATTGCCTGGGGAAGAGCCGTGGCCGCTCGTAAATCCGGAGGTCACCGAGCGGAGCAAGGAAAAAATCGTGGTGTGGGATGCGTGCTTGAGTTTTCTTTCCATTTTTATGCAAGTCGAGCGGCACCGCGAAATCACCGTGCGGTATCAGGATTTGAGAGGGGCGGAGCGCGAAATTCACGCGGGAGAGGAGCGGAACCTCTCGGAACTGTTGCAGCACGAGATCGATCACCTGGATGGAATCCTGGCGGTGGATCGCATCACCGACATACGCACGATGTGCACGCGCGAAGAGTTTGAGAAGAGACATCGCGCCGGGAGTCCGTACGCCCTGGAAGCCGTTGGCAATAAAACATCCAAGCAATGAAATAATGATGAAGAGCCTTGCTTAGACCGAACCATGCGAAAAGGGGAAAAGGTGAAAGCGGTGTATTACACAACATACGAAAGTCCCATGGGGCCGTTGCTTCTTGCGGGCGAATCGAATGCACTGCGCCGGGTGAGTTTCGAGAGCAGCAAGCGTTCGGCGCCTCCGGAGGCGGACTGGAAG
>WNFP01004427.1_pt1 | contig 11304 bp, 8 predicted proteins | sample 5400201 | NCBI WGS metagenome assembly WNFP01 (sample SAMN13153355, study PRJNA577476) | soil metagenome | isolation source: 115 cm saprolite under Madrone tree | place: USA:California | collected 2016-06-14
GTCGGTTGTCGGGATTGTCACGATTTCGAATGAAGAGAAGCACTTGAGGGAAGTGCTGCAAAAGGTTCTGGACGAGGCGGACCGCATCCTCGGCTCATTTTTAATCAATCAGGCGGTGGAGATCGTTTAGAGAGTGTTTCAGGGACGCCGATGAGTCCAGCGAATCACCGACACGAACGCGTGGGTGAGGAGATCGCCCACGAAATCAACGCCATGCTGGCGGGGGAATTGAAAGATCCGCGGCTGGAAGTAAGCGTGGTCGCCAGTGAAGTGCGCGTCCAGCCCGACATGAAGCACGCGCGGGTATTCATCAGCGTCAAAGGGACGAACAAGGAGCAATCCGACGCGATCAAGGCGCTCGAACATGCTTCCGGATACATCCGGCGAGAGCTGGTCGAGCGGCTGCAGCTTCGCCGCGTGCCGGAACTGCATTTCACGCTGGATCTTTCCCAAGAGCATCTTGAGCGTATCGAGCGGCTCTTGAGGGAAATGAAGAAGGACAATCCGCCCGCGCCTTGAGAGTTTTCAGTGATCAGTTGTCAGTTTTCAGTTCAGAAAAAAGGAAAGCCGCGTTGGTTGCAATTCTTCCGTTCTGAAGCCCGAATGGCGGAACGCGCCGTAACGCAATCGAGTGAAATTCGATCACGTCCGATTCTCAAAACTAAAAACAATAAACTAAGAACCGCAAACGAAGACCCAAAGGCCGAAAACTGACAACTGATCACTGATCACTTAAAAAATGCCACGACAACCACAGCCGGCACCGATCGACGGCGCGCTCGTCATCAACAAGCCGAAGGGGAAAACATCTCACGACGTGGTCGATGCGGTGCGTCATTTGGCAGGCTTCCGGCAGATCGGACATCTGGGCACGCTCGATCCACTGGCGACGGGAGTTCTGGTGCTGCTGCTCGGCCGGGCTACGCGGCTGGTGCAGTTCTACGCCGGGCGCCGCAAGCGATATGAGGCGGGCTTTCGGTTCGGGTTCGCGACGGATACGTACGATTCCGATGGGGAAGCACAGGGGCCGGACGCCGCGCTGGTGCTGGATGCCGCGGCCGTCGAAAAGTTTGCGGCGGAGCGCATTGGTCGGTTCGAACAAATGCCGCCGTCATTTTCTGCGAAAAAGGTGAAAGGGCGTCCCGCGTACGAGCTGGCGCGCAAAAAACAGGCCGTCGAGCTGAAGGCCGTCGAAGTCGAGATTTACGAATACAAGCTCAGGGAGATTGAAGGCGGCATCGCGCGCTTTGTCATCGAGTGCTCCTCCGGCACATACATCCGTTCGCTGGCGCATGAAATGGGGCAGAAGGCTGGATGCGGCGCGCACCTGGCGGAAATCACGCGCACGGCGGTGGGAGAGTTTTCGCTGGAACAAGCCATCACGCTCGAAGAACTCGCCGAAGCCAAGCAGGCCGGGAGATTCGCGGACCGTCTGATCCCCCTTGAAAACCTGCTGGCTAATTTTCCACGGGTTAACGTCTTACCTGTGGTCGAAAAACGCGTGCGTCATGGCACGAAGTTCAACATTACGCTCGCGCAGCTTCAGCCGGGCCGCGTCGAGCCGCCTCCCGGCGCGACGACGCAGCTCGATGGTGGCGAACCGAAGCCCCCGCGGCTGCGTGTATTCAGCCAGCAGGATAAACTCATCGCCATTGCAGAAGCCGTGGTGCCGCGCACTTACCAGCCGATTGTAGTGTTCGAAGCTCTGCCGTAGGTCATCCACGCCAAAGCGCAAAGTGGCTTCCGAACAGAATTCAGATTGCGAGCGCGACAGGTCTGAGTGAGGATTCCGTCATTCACGGACTTAGGGCTGAGGAGGCTGTGCTCCAGGTGATTGCAGAGTTCCCGGAGCAGGAGTTCCGCGGCCTCCACTGTCTCCGCGACCCGCGAAAATAGTGCGTGTGAGATGATCCGCCATGCGCAGCTTCCGCGGCGTAACGAGGATCAGGAGTTCCGTATCCTGATGCGAATTCTTCCGCCCGCCGAATGCGTAACCTACGCCCGGGATTTCCGCGAAGCCCGGCAGGCCGGTGATGGAGTGGGTTTCTTCCGCATCGGTCAGGCCGCCGATCAGGGTAGGTTCGTCCTCTCTGACGCGAACCGTTTGCGTCAGCGTACGATTGGATATGACGGGAATCCCGTTCACGCTGGAGCCGGCCAGCGAGCGAATTTCGAACTCGAGCACCAGAGTCACTTCATTATTGGGATGAAGCGTGGGAGTAGCTTTTATCTTCACGCCGAGATCGACATATTCGGAGGCCGGATAGGGCGTCTGCGCCGCGCCGCCCGTGGTGCTATTGGCGAAATTCGAGGAATCCTGAATCACCGTCACCACCCCCTGGGCAGCGGCTGGATCTTGGGACACCAAAGCGGCATCGGGAAGTCCGCTGGTAGTCAATGTAGCGGCGATCAGTGCGGAGGGCCCCACCGGAGTGTTGAGTTCGATGCGCGAGGCAAAGGTGCCCGTTCCTTGACCGATATAAACGCCAAGCGTGCTCGAGCCCTTGTTCGTCACCGCGATGTCCGGCACAGCGCCGTTCGCAAAATTGGCGATCACGATTCCGGCAGGAGTCGTCGCGGTTGGCAGCGGGGAGCCAGTAGCTTCGGTGAAGGTGGCGTCGAGATTGCTGCTTCCCAGCAAGACCGAGACAGTATTATCGCCCTGGTTTACGACGGCAAGGTCCGGCACACCGTCGGCATTCAAGTCTCCCGTCGCGATGGCAACCGGAGCAGTCCCCACGATAATCGGTGAGTTCGTGGCTTCCGTAAAGGTCACATTTCCGTTGGTGTCCACACTGTCCAGCAGAACGGTAATATTATTGGAGGCCTCGTTGACTACTGCGAGGTCCACTGCGGGAGCGTTGTTCGCGTTGGCCAGCGTGCTGTTTCGAAAATTGGACGTCACCAGCGCAACGGGACCGCGTTCCGGGCCCGTGAAAGGCGTGAGTGTGAACTGCTGCTGCGCCGTCAGGGCAGGTGCGTTAGAGTCCGTGACTTGCATTGTGAAAGTGAAGCTGCCCGTGGTGTTGGGAGTTCCGCTAATCGTGCCCGTAGATGGCGCCAGGGTCAGCCCCGCGGGCAACGCACCGGCGGCAACCGTCCATGTGTAGGGAGCTTTCCCGCCGGTCGCCGTCAGTACTGCGTCGTAAGGTCCCCCGATGTTGCCGTTCGGTAGGGAGTTCGCAACGGCTAGAAGAGGGGCAACCGCTGCGACGGATATGCTCAGTGTGGTCGTCACGGATTTCGTAGGAGTTCCGGAATCAGCGACGTTTACCGTGAAATTTGAATTACCTGCGGTGGTCGGTGTGCCGCTAATTGTTCCCGTCGCCGCGTTCAGAGAGAGCCCGCTCGGAAGAGTTCCTGCAATAACACTCCAAGTACGCGCACCGCCGCCTCCCGCGGCGCGCAAAGTAGCGGAATAGGGTGTCTGCAGCGTCGCGCGGGGAAGGGAAGTCGAATCGATGGCCAGCGTGCCACCGAGTGCGATGGGAGAACCGGGAAATTCGGTGAAACCGCCGGTCCCGTCGCCTTTGAAGAAGGAAATCGTGCTGTCCCCTTCATTTGCTACCGCAAAATCGAGGTTGCCATCGCCGTTAAAATCCGCCAGCACAATGGAACTCAGAGAGTTTCCCATGGTGTAGGGAGAGCCGATCGCTTCTTTGAGCAGCAGATTTCCACTGCTGTCAAGTGAACTGAGCAGGACCGTGACATTGTTCGATTCCGCATTCGCAACCACCAGATCCGGCGTCTGGCTGGCATTCGTTCCGGAACTGGACTTATTGCGAAGAATTCCTTCAGCGAGTGCTGCGGGACCGATCGCCGTTACCGGCAACGAGAATGGCGAGTTGACCTCGGCAACAAAGTTTCCGCTGTCCTGATTCCTCAAAACGGTGATGGTGTTGTCGTTGCGATTGGCAACGGCAAGCTCAGGCAATGTGCCCGCATTGAAATTACCCGCGACGAGCGCGACGGGATTCTTACCGACGGTAAAGTTCGTCTCGGGGAAAATCGTGGAGCCCGGCACTCCTGTCAACGCGCCGCCGGTCCCCAGGCTTCCGGAGAGCAAGGAGAGCGTAATAGGAAAGCGATCGCCGACGAAAAAGCTAGCAGGCTTTCCATCTTGCGCGCGCAGCAGCACCTGACGCCCGCTCTGCACCAGCGAGAGAGAATCGGAAAAATTGACAGTGGCTGTCGGAAGGGTGAGTAGAAAAGTAGAGAGGCCTCCGCCGATGGGAACGACGGCCGGTATGCCGGAGAATCCCTTTCCCGCGAAAACCTGTTGGATGTTGGTGAGCAGATTTGTCAGCGTTGTCGAAGACTTAAGCTTGTTCAGGTCGGCGGTATTCAGCCCGATGAGCTGCTCTGAAGCCGGAGGCGTAATTCCAAGACTGCGCGCCTTGTTGCGGTCGACCTCGAGGAGCTCGATTTCCAGCATAACTTCACCACGAGCCCTTTCCAGTTGCTGGATAAGTTCACCGGCAAGGGCGAGGCGCTCCGGAGTGTCGCGCATGGTGATGGTGCGGCTGCGGGTGTCGAGATCGATGCGCGTTGCTCCGGTGATGTCGCGGAGAACGCGCAGGATTTCGGTCACATCCTCCGGGCCGACGGCTGCGGAGAGGGGGAAAGTCTGCTCTGCCACCATGGCGTACAGCCGCCGCTTCTCCGGCGTGTCTGGCGCGACAAACATCGTGGTGGGATTCAATGGGCGCCAAAAGGCTCCCGATTGCGTACCGAGGAGGGTCATGCCGGTGTAGAAATCCACGTCATCGACGCGCAGGCGCACGTTCCTAACATTGATGTCCGGATCGAAGGTCACTTTGATGCCAAAGAGGCCCGCCAACTGTTCGTAGACCGTCTTGGTATCGCCGCGCAGGTCCAAGTTGCGTTTTCCGGCTCGCGGTTGTAGCCGAGGAAGGCCGGAGATTGCGGCCGCAGTCCCTGCGCGAGGCTCATCGTCCATGGTCTTGAGTTGAGTGAGACGCTCCGCGACGATCGTGTTTCCGGGGTCGACTAGGAGCGCCGCTCCCAATTCCTCGGTGGCCTGGTCGAGATGGCCCGCCAAGGCGTCACGTTCTGCAGCCTCGACGTGCGCGCGAACCAGCTTGGAGCGCAGCGCGACACCGCGTTCGACGACAGCGGCATCCTGCGGGGCGTAACGCGCGGCTTCTTCGAACGCCGCCAGCGCTTCATCGAAGCGCCCTGCTGCTTCGGCTTGGTCGCCCCGCTCGGCAGCCTTCTGAGCGCGCTGGGGTTCGGGGCGCACCACGGGGGCTTGAAGCTGCGGTGATGTGGGTGCCTGCGCGGGAGCCTGGCCGCAAAGCAGTAACGACAAGAGCAAAGAGGTGCTTAGGCGGATGGTGCGCATGGGCATCAAACAGGATAACCTAACCTCGAAGAGTAAATAGGACCAAGCTGGTCCGGTTGACGGAAGTCTCTCGGTGCGGTACACTTAAATTGTAGTTGCAAATCATTAACAACTGGAGTATTCGTGCTCTCGGCTCTACTAATCGCACTTCGTGAAGGCGTTGAAGCTGCTCTCGTCGTCGGCATTATCCTCGTCTATCTTTCCCGTACGGGCCGCGGGCGGCTGACACGTTTCGTCTGGTACGGTGTGGCAGCCGCTGCTGCGCTCAGCCTGGGAGTGGCCGTGGCCCTGGAGCGCTGGCGCATCAGCGAAGACGGCTTCGAGGGGCTGATGCTCCTGATCGCGGCGGTCTTCGTTGTTACGATGATCGTATGGATGAATCGCGTTGCGCGCCACCTGAAAAAAGAAATCGAGCAAAAAGTGGAGGCTTATGCCGAGCGCGCCGGTAGCGCGGCGGGCTGGGGCATATTCCTATTCGTTTTCCTCATGGTCCTGCGCGAGGGGGCGGAGCTGGCGCTGATTCTCCGCGCCGTGGAGCTTTCGAGCGAGGGGCTGCAGACGTGGATCGGAACGATTGTGGGGATTGCGGCGGCGGTCGCGGTGGGACTTTTCTTCTTCAAAGGCACCTTACGCATTCCGCTGCACCGTTTCTTTGCGGCGACGAGCGTCATCTTGATGCTCGTGGCCTTTCAACTGGCGCTCACGGGTTTGCATGAGCTGAGCGAGGCGCGCTGGCTGCCGTCGAGCAAGGCGGAGATGGCAATTCTGGGACCGATCGTACGGAATGAATTGTTCTTTTTTGTGTTTATTTTTGGGGCGGCGACTTTGCTGATTCTGCGCGAATGGCAAGCGGCTTCGCATGGAAAGAACGCCCGGGGAACGCTAAACGAGGCGGAGATGCGGTTGCAGGAATCGCAAAACCGGCGCCAGCGGAATTGGATGATGGCCGCGGCGGTCGCGTCGCTTACGGTGATTCTGGTGCTGACGGCGGATTTCATTTATGCGCGGGCAAATTCGGCGCCGCCGGCGGCGCGGCCGATTGAGGCTGTTGGAAATATAGTGCGAGTGCCGGTCGGCGAAGTTCAGGATGGAAGCCTACATCTTTTCACTGTGAATGCGGGCGGGCAGTCACTGCGTTTCATGATCATTAAAAAGCCAAATGCATGGGGAGTGGCGCTGGATGCCTGCCGCATCTGCGGCGCGGAAGGTTACCGGCAGGATGGACAGAACGTCATCTGCCGGCACTGTGCTTCGGCGATTTATATTCCATCGATTGGCGATCAGGGCGGGTGCAACCCCATCGGCGTGCCGTCGCACCTGGATGGCGGAGACCTGCTGATTGATATTTCATCGTTGACGCAGGCTGCGAAGGAGATTCCGCAGTAGCGGCATTCTAATTCGTGCCCTTACTCGCGCGACCAACCATTTTATGTTCCTGCGAATCGTTGCCGACTCTTTTGGACGCCGTCCGCGCCACAAGTTCCTCACAGGAGCGGCGCTGGCGCTCGGTATGGGAGTGGCCACGGCGGCGTTGAGCGTATCGCTGGATGTAGGCGACCGGCTGGCGAAGGAATTGCGCAGCTTGGGGGCGAATCTGTTGGTCACGCCGCAGGCTGATTCGTTGCCGCTAGAAATCGGCGGCGTGGACTATCGCCCGGTGGATGCGGGCGCGTATCTTCCGGAAGCCGACGTGCCAAAATTGAAAACTATTTTCTGGCATAACAATGTCATTGGTTTCTCGCCCATTCTCGAAGTCAGGGTTTCATCTTCCACTCCTCGCTGGTCACCGGCGTCAGCTACTTTTGTTAGGCCCGCAGCCGATGGCGACGCGGTTTTGATCGGAACGTGGTCAAACCATCCTGTTGCCCTGCCCGAGGGCGGAAAATTCATTACCGGGTTGCAACAGACCAGTCCCTGGTGGCGGGTAGAGGGTTCCTGGTTTGAGGATGGAGCAGGGGAATGCATTGTGGGGAAGGCGTTCGCTGAAAGGAATGGCGTGATTATCGGCAGTCCATTGTACCTCTCAACTTCAACGTCAGATGGGCTCTCTCTAAGAGTCACGGGAATCTTTACAAGCGGCTCCTCGGAAGACGATGCGGTCGTCACCTCACTCTCGATCGTGCAGCAATACATAGGAAAATCCGGGGAGTACCGCAAGTTGTATGTAAGTGCGCTGACGAAGCCGGAAGACGACTTTGCGCGGCGGGATCCGAAGACGATGAACGCCGGTGAATTCGAGCGCTGGTCCTGCAGTCCCTATGTTTCTTCGATTGCCTATTCGATCAAGCAGGTCTTGCCCGGGGCCGACGTTCGCGTAGTTCGCCGGGTGGCGGAAGGGGAGGGCCAGATCCTCACGCGCGTTCGCATGCTGCTGTGGCTGGTCACGGGAGCGGCGCTGCTTGCGGCGGCGCTCGCTGTGGGAGCGTCTTCGGCGGCTTCGGTGATCGAGCGCCGGACGGAAATCGGCTTAATGAAGGCGTTGGGCGCGGGCTCCGGTACAGTCGGCTTCTTGCTTGCAGCAGAACAACTCTTGCTCGCGTTCGTGGGCGGGGGAACCGGTTATGCGCTCGGGATTATTCTGGCGCGGCTTCTTGGCGAACGAATCTTTGGCGCGGCGCCTGAGCCTTCGCTCATCGTGTTTTTCGTGATTATCGCGCTCGCCGCTGGCGTCACGATTCTTGGCAGCGCCCTTCCGCTGCACCGCGCTTCGCGTTACGAGCCGGCGCCCATCTTGCGAGGCGAATGATGGCCGCCTTGCACTCTGGTAATCGAGCCATGTTCTGGCGCATCATCCGGCGCCTGTTCGGGGCCAACCGCGGTCGGCTGTTCGTTATGCTGTTGGCTCTCGGTGCCGGCGCCGCCGTCACCGCCGCCCTCCTCAATCTCCAAGTCGACGCCAAGCGCCGCCTTACCACAGAGTTTAGAACTTTTGGTCCAAACGTGGTGATCAGTCCGCGGAACTCAAGTGACTCTCTGGGATTTTTGAACGATGCTCTCTTTGATCGGATTCCCAATCAAAACCGTTTCGGTAGCATCCCCAAGGCCGAGTTCCTTTACGGCGTAGTTGATGTTTCCTTAGCGAAGCTTGGTGACGAGAATCCTGACAACGGTGCAATTAGCAACCGCGTGATTCTCGTTGGATACGCCCACTCAGATTTTCATGCAGAGCAGGTGCTCCCGCGCTCTTTGCTCGATGCGGAAGAGCAGTGGAAATGGGTCAGTTCGTTGCGGTGCGCGGTTGGTCAAAGGGTAGCTTCCACTCTGAAAATGGCACCTGGAGATGGCGTCTGGTTCCGCAACGGGCCTCAGCGTTATTCCGTTGCCGCGACTGTTCTTCCTTCCACCGGCGGGCCCGAAGACAATCAAGTCTTCTTTTACCTTGACGCCGTGCAGAAGCTGCTTGCGCAGCCACACCACATAAGTCTGATTCAGCTCAGCGTTCCCGGTACCTCAGAGGAGATCGTGAGGTTTGTTGAGGAGCTTCAACCTCAACTTGGTGACGCGGAAGGACACCCCATCCGCCAATTCACCGAAGCTCAAGCCAAAATCTACAACCGCATCTCCGGCATACTGAATTACACAGTGGGGATCGTGCTGGTGCTCACGGGGCTGTGCGTGATGGCGGCGATGACCAACGTGGCGATGGAGCGAAAGAACGACGTTGGTTTGATGAAGGCCATCGGCGGCTCGGTGCGCCGCGTGCTGCGCCTATTCCTTGCGGAGGCGGCTTTGCTTGGCCTGGCAGGAGGAATGATTGGCGGGGCGACGGGAATTTTTCTGTCTATCGGTTTGGGCAAAGCAGTTTTTGGCGTGGCGGCGCGGCCGCGACTGATTGTGTATCCTGTAGCTGTGGCTCTGACAATCATCGTGGCGATCCTCAGCGCGTATCCGCTGCGGCGGCTGGCCAGCATCCGCCCGGCATCGGTTTTCCGGGGTGAAGCGTGAGCACGCTCGTTGCAGCGCCACCGCTAATCGCGGCGAAGCAAGTGGTCATCGAAGATTTGATCAAGCAGTACGGCACGCTGCGCGCACTCGGCGGCGTCAGTTTCGGCGTGAACCCCGGTGAATGGGTCGCGCTCATGGGCCCCTCCGGCTCTGGGAAAACCACGCTAATCAATATTCTCGGCGGGCTGGACACACTCACATCAGGCCATGTTGTGGTCGATGGCGTCGATCTTTCGAAACTCAGCGAAAACCAGTTGGTGCGTTACCGCGCGGAAAAAGTCGGCTTCGTCTTCCAGCAATTTCATCTCGTGTCGTATCTCACGGCGCTTGAAAACGTGATGCTCGCGCAGTATTTCCACAGCGTCACGGACGAAAAGCAGGCCGGGGAAGCGCTGAAGCGCGTGGGCCTCGGCGACCGCCTGACCCATCTCCCCGCGCAACTCTCCGGAGGCGAGCAGCAGCGCGTGGCCATTGCGCGCGCGCTGATCAATCAGCCGAAGATTATTCTTGCCGACGAACCCACCGGAAATCTCGACGAGGCCAACGAAACAGTCGTCCTCGAGATTTTCCGCGAACTGCACAACGCCGGACACACCATCCTGATGGTGACGCACGACCCGGACATCGCCCGCCAGGCTGACCGCCGCATCGAACTGGCCCACGGCCATCTGCACTTCGACACCGCGCAGCATGGGCCGGGCCATCCGCTCGCTTGTCCTCTCGCCGACACGGCGGACTGTTGCACGCCCATTTCCAGCGACGACGAAATCCGCTTCGACCATCTCCTCGAACAGATTTGGATCTGCGGCGAGGAAGGGAAGCCCGCGCAGGCGGAGCGCCTTCACGCTACCGGCCCATCGGGGCGTCTGCCGGTGGTAGCCGGCGAGCCCGCCAGGCGGGTTCTGTCGCGCATGTCCGATCTGCGCTTAGTGCAAATGCAAAACGGGGAAGTGCAACTCACGCCCATGGGCAGCCAGCGTGCACGCGACGTCGTCCGCCGCCACCGCCTGGCCGAGCGCCTCTTCAAGGACACTTTTTCCATCGATGATTCTGAGGCGCACACGCAAGCCTGCAAATTCGAACACATCATCAGCCCGGAGCTGGACCAGCGCATCTGCACGTTCCTCGGACATCCGAAGACCTGCCCGCACGGGAATCCCATTCCACCGGGCGAGTGTTGCAACGGCAAGTCCAAGAGCTGATCGCACACCCGAACCATGCCGACCCCTCTCGACCCAAGGAAAAAACCAACCAGTATCAAGATTCATGTTTCGAGCGGGGCGGGCGTGGATGTCACCTGGGCCGACGGCCACGCGAGTCACTACGAATTTGCTTATTTGCGCGAGGTCTGCCCCTGCGCCACCTGCAACGACGCGCGAGAGAAGAAGGCGTCGCTCGGCGAGGCAGCTCCGGCGTTTTTATCATCTCCCGCGCTGCCTATGTTCAAGCCTAAGCCGCGCGCCCAGGCCGCTACGCAAGTAGGCAGCTACGCCATTCAAATCAGCTTCACCGACGGACACTCCACCGGCATCTACAGCTACGACCATCTCCGCAACATCTGCCCCTGCGCAGAATGCGCTAAAGCTTTCCGCTTCAGCGGGCTAGATCATTTCGACGATTCGTCGCGGTGATAAGCTAGACTTAGCGCCTCAAAAATGCGAGCATTTCAATCTGCGATTTAGCGAAACCCATACATGAGCAGCACTCCGCATAGCCCTGCTGCCAGAGGCAGCCGCGGCAACGGTATTCCGCGTGTCATCGTCGCCACAACCGCCCTCCTGACATTCATTTCGTTTTGGCGGGCGGCGGCCATCGTGCTGAACGACCTTGCCTCCTCGGCGTACTATGCCGGCGGCGAAGCGGAAGGCTACATCGGCAAGACTGCGCCGTGGTTCATCCTCGCCATCATGCTGTTTTCGTACGCCGTGCGCGCCGTTTACGTGGAAAGCTGCAGCATGTTCGTGCGCGGCGGCGTGTATCGCGCCGTGAAAATG
>WNFP01007943.1_pt1 | contig 11303 bp, 7 predicted proteins | sample 5400201 | NCBI WGS metagenome assembly WNFP01 (sample SAMN13153355, study PRJNA577476) | soil metagenome | isolation source: 115 cm saprolite under Madrone tree | place: USA:California | collected 2016-06-14
CGCGGGATTAGGCGGAGTGGAATCCTCGTGGGCTCGCTTCTCCTTCTGTGTTTTGGGCAGCGGCCGGCCGCTGACCACGGATTCGCCGTGTTCGTCCACATTCCACAACGGGTCTGCGTATTCGTCGCGGTGCTTGATCAACAGCCATTCGTTCTTGCCCTGGCTGCGCTTCAGCCTCACCAGGACAAAACTTCCATTCAATTTCGTGCCGTCCAGGCGAAATTTCAGCTCGCCGCGTTCGATCTGTTCCGCTGCGCTAAGCGCGCCTTCGGGTTCGTAGGTGCCCTGGTCCCAGATAATGACTTCGCCGGCGCCGTAATTTCCTTCGGGGATGGTTCCCTCAAACTTGCGGTACTCAAACGGGTGATCTTCCACTTGCACCGCCAATCGCTTGTCCCCGGGATTGAGCGAAGGCCCTTTGGGAACGGCCCACGATTTCAGCACGCCGCCAACTTCCAGACGCAAATCATAGTGAAGGCGACGCGCGGCGTGCTTTTGGATAACGAAAACCTTTTCGTCTTTGCGAGCTTTCTTCCCACGAGGTTCGGGTGTCTCCGCAAAGTGGCGCTTGCGACGGTATTCCGCGAGTTCAACCATTGTTAACTGCATTATAGTGCGACGAAGAGCGCCATCTGCTCTAAAATATCCTACGTTTTGGTAAGGTCGCGGCGTAATGGTGGTTGGCAGGAGCAAGCGGTCGGTTCCGCGAGCTCAAGCGCTTGCAGAAGGGCAAGTGACTAGACGCTGATTGAAAACATCCTGGCCATTTTTGTGATAGGGTCTGTTCGCTATGGATATGCATGACAACTTCTCACGTCGCTCGTTTCTCGCTCTTTTCGCCGCCGCTCCCCTGTGGGCATCTCTTTCCCTCAACAAACACATCCCGATCGGGCTCGAGCTCTACTCCGTTCGCAACGACCTGAAAAAGGACCTGATGGGAACGGTCCAGGGCGTGGCAAAGATAGGGTATGAGTGCGTCGAGTTCTATTCTCCTTATTATGGTTGGACGCTCGATTACGCCAAAAAGGTCCGCAAGGAACTCGACACTCTCGGCGTTCACTGCTACTCCACTCACAACTCTTCGCAATCCTTCACGCCGGACGGGATCGGCAAGGCCATCGAACTGAGCCAAGCTCTTGGCGCACGCTACGTCGTGCTGGCCCACCCCGGAGAAGTTAAAGATATTGACGGCTGGAAGCGGATTGCAGAGACGCTGAACAAGGCCAACCAAACGATGGTTAGCCACGGATTGCACGCCGGCTATCACAATCATGAACTTGAGTGGACCCCTGTAAGCAGCCAGAAGCCAATCGAACTGCTTGCCGCAAATACGGACAAGAGCATCATGCTGCAACTGGATGTGGGCACTTGCTTGCAAACGGGCAATGACCCTGTCGCCTGGGTCGAGAAAAACCCGGGACGCATCCGCTCGATGCATTGCAAGGAATGGTCTCCGGACAAGGGATATCGTGTGTTGTTTGGAGAAGGCGTAGCACCGTGGAAAAAGCTGTTCGCCGCGGCCGAGAGTACCGGCGGCATCGAGTACTATCTCATCGAACAGGAAGGCAGCGATTACTCGGAGATGGAAACCGCGGAGCGCTGTCTCGCAGCATATCGGAAGATGCACGACTAAGGACCACTAGATTTCGTGCCGACTGGAGGAATCCTTGTTCACCGCCACCGCTGATCTGATTCTTCCCAGTACGGTCACCGGCTCGTTTCCGCGACCGCGCTGGTTCGACACCAGCATGCTGGGCCGCCCGCTCGACACTTGCATGCTCGATGTCCGCTTTCGCGAGAAGTTCCAGGATGCACTAGCCGTCGTGGTTAGCGATCAGGAGCGCGCCGGCCTCGACATCCTCACCCACGGAGACTTTCACGTCGATGAGGACCTGGCGGGCCGCGCATGGCACCACTACCCCCTGCAGCGCTGGGCCGGCCTCGAAGGTGACTATCTGCAGCCTGAGCAGACCACAGCGCCTTGGCTCCACTATCCACCCGGCACCCTGCTGAACGAAATTTATACCGGCTGGCGGTGGCCGCACGTGGTCGACAAAATCGAGCACAGGCCCCTCGGCTATCCCAAGCTGTGGCGCATCGCGCAGGGAAAGACTCGCAAGCCAATCAAGTTTGGCACCTGCTGCTCGCAGGTGATGGCCCTCTTCCTGGACATCCACACCCCCAAGTACAAGGACAAGCGCCAAGTCATCTGGGATATGGCCGAAGCGATGAATAAGGAGCTGTTAGCCCTGCGTGATGCCGGCTGCCGGTGCATTCAGACCGAGGAGCCGACGTTCCACTTTATGGCCAATGCCTTTGGCAAGGACCACGAACAGGTCAAGTTCATGATTGACGCGTTCAACCGCGAGGTTCAGGGGCTCGATGACGTCGAACTGTGGATTCACACCTGCTGGGGCAACCCGAACATGCAGCGCGTGATGGAGGACACCAGCTACGCCAAGTCCATCGAAATTTACTTGGAGCGCTGTCGCGGCGACGTTTGGACGCTTGAGATGAAGGATCGCAATCAGAAGGATCTCGAACTCTTTGCGCCGTTCAAGCACGATCTCAAGAAGAAGATCTGCCTCGGCGCCGTCAGTCATCGCACCCTGCAGGCAGATCGGCCGGAAGATGTGGCCGCCGAGATCCGCAAGGCGCTGAAGTACATCCCGGCCGAGCGCCTGATTGTATCCAGCGACTGCGGCTTTGGCCGTCAAGGCTGCAACCGCGAAATCGCCTTCTACAAGGCGACTGCCATCGCGCAAGGCTGCAATATCATTCGTCGCGAACTCGGACTCGCCGTTACATACGTTCCCGCCGCCGATCCAACTCTGCAAATCGATGTCGTGCCCGGCCGAAACGTAGCGCCGACTGCTGCGGGTGCAGCGTAACACCAGATTGTGCCGGAACGTGCTTCCCTGAAATTGGAGGCGATCCGTCGGCACTGAATCCGGTGCGGTGAACTGCCATCTCGGGCATGACCCGTCGCAGTCCGCAAAACGGATGCTCACAGGGGCAGTTTTTGAAAGTCAGGGTGAGAAGTCTTGGCATTAGTCGGCGCCTGACGCGGTCCGAGTTGCAGAAGGCCAGCAAGTCGCGTAGTATCAATGTCGCGGGGTGGAGCAGCCTGGTAGCTCGTCGGGCTCATAACCATAGATTGCCCGTTCTAGAGCGATTGCAGCTTCGCGTTCCGCTTCCGCAGAGGTGTGAGTGTAGATGTCTGCGGTCATCTCGATTGTGGAATGCCCTAGGAACTTTTGCGCCAGCTTCAGGTTTCCGGTCTGCTCGTTAACGATGCTCGCAGCCGAATGCCTGAATGCATGAAAGCCTGACGCGCCCTTCTTTCTCGGAATCCCCAGCCTGTCGAGGATTGGGTAGAGGACATCCTTGCGGAGCACGTCCGGGTCTAACGGCGACCCGTCTCTTCTGCAAAACACGAAATCATCCGGGCCTCGATGCGAAGACCTCTCACGGTAATTCTTGAAAGTTTCACTCAGGACTCTCCCTAAAGGTATGTTTCGTGCTTCCAGCCGTCTTGGGCGAGACAAGTTGTCCTCGCCATAGACTGCGCTCAATTCGGAGTGTTCTTCGTTCCAAATCGACGTGCTTCCATTTCAGAGCCCATGCCTCACCCAACCTAGTTCCGGTTAGGGCGACACAATCGAAGAATGCACGGAGATCCGTTGGCGCCGCGCTCAGAATGTTCAGCAACTGAGCAGGAGACCAAATCGGTTTCTCCTGCCTATCGACTGTTGGTGTGTGTCTTTTCCGAATCGGCGACCGCGCAATCAAGTCATTGTCCACCGCGAGCGACAAGATCGCCTGCAAGACTAACAGCAGATTGTGGACAGTTTTTGCGGACAGTGCGCTTGCCCACTTTGTCTGCACGAACCTCTCGACGTGCAATGGGACAATTTCTTCCATGCGCATGTCGCCAAAAACAGGCAAGATGTGCAGCTGTAAGACAGAAGTCGTAACCCGAAGGTTGTCAGTTCAAATCTGACCCCCGCAACCGTGGGCGCTGCGAGGAAAATCCTCTAATCGCCCTTTCTTTATGGTTACGAGTTAAGCCGCAACACTTGCTAACCTCAGTTCGCAGCCGCTGACTTGTTCCCGCTCCCGACATTCAGCTTGAGACCACTTCTCGTCTTACTTTCGATCGCATAAGCACGGACTTCACTCGAGCCGCCAATCGCCGCGGCTCGACTGGTTTCACGATGTAGTCATCGACCCCGGCGGCGAGCGCTTCCGTCTCCTTGTCGACACCTTCTTCAGAGGTGAGCATCAAGACCGCAATGTCTCGCGTCAATGGGTCTGTGCGAAGCGCTTTGACCATGCTCATTCCATCCATGCCAGGCATGTTGCAGTCCGTGACAACCAATTGTGGTCGCTCGCGCCTAATAGCCTCCAAACCGGATGCTCCGTCCTTCGCGATCAAGACCTCGAATCCCTCAAGTTCCAGGAAATATTTCACGACAAGACTGATGGTGCCGTCGTCCTCTACCACCAAGACTCGGGGTTTGCGGTTGCGCCTGTCCGGGGTGCTGCCTTCGGTAGCGCTGACCGTCCCTGCGTCATCCAAGCCTTGCGCCGCGCCTGCTCCGGGAGAGGATGTAGCGGCAGCGATCTCCGCGTTCCTTGTTGGCTCACCCTCTGGCGATGCAACAGATCCATCCATCACCGCCACCCGCAGGACCTCATCCAGTGTTGTGAGGCCCTGAGCGGCCTTGGAAATTCCATCCTCCAGCAACATGCGCATTCCCGCGGTTCGCGCGGCCCTTCTTATCTCGTGATCTTGTGCTCGTCGAGAGATCAGGTCGCGAACTTCATCGGTGACGACTAACAATTCGTGAATCGCCAAACGTCCTCTGTAGCCAGTGTCGCCGCACTCCTTGCAGCCCCGGCCCATTACCCAATGGCCGTCGGCAGGAAGTTGATTGCTCCCGCCAACCTTCTCGATCAACTCAGCACTAGGCGGCTGCGAAATCGCGCAGGAAGGACACGTTTTGCGTACCAGTCGTTGCGCGAGAATCCCAATCACAGCCGATGAAATCAGAAACGGCTCTATCCCCAGGTCCAGGAGGCGGCTGATAGTGGAAGGCGCATTGTTGGTATGCACTGTGCTCAACAGTAGGTGACCCGTCTGGGCAGCTTCAAGCGCGATCGCCGCGGTTTCACGATCGCGGATCTCTCCTACCAGAATGATGTTGGGATCTTGTCTGAGAATGGATCGCAGTCCGGCCGCAAACGTGACACCTGCTTTGGGATTGATTTGGACCTGGTTTACGCCCTCCAGTTGATACTCAATGGGATCCTCTACAGTGATGATGTTCTTGGTCGGAGACTTTACCCAATTCAGCGCCGTGTAGAGGGTTGAGCTCTTCCCGCAGCCGGTCGGCCCGGTCACCAGGATCATTCCCTGCGATCTCGACAACATCGATTCGAAGTTGCGTTGATTCTCGGGGGTTAGGCCTAGCTGCTGCATCGTGATTTGCGCCCGCTTGCTATCCAACAAGCGGATCACTACTTTTTCGCCGAATTGTGTTGGCAGCGTGGAGACTCGCAGGTCGATCCGCTTTCCTTCATAGCGAAGCCGGCTTCGGCCGTCCTGGGGCCGCCGGCGATCAGCAATATCCATTCCCGAAATGATTTTCATTCGCGAGATGGCCGCTTCCTGCTGATCCTTGCCCACCCTGATCACGTCGTGCAGCAGTCCGTCGACTCGATAACGGACCTGCAAATGCGTCTCTTTAGGCTCCATATGAATGTCACTCGCCCCGCCTTGTGCGGCGCCGCTCAAAATTAAGTTCACCAGCCGGATGACCGGAGCCGTCTTCGTATCTTTGGCGAGCTTCGCTGGATCAACGACCTCAAATTCGGAATCTTCAAGTTCTTCCACCTCGCCATGCAGAGTAGCCGCCTTTAGAGCTTCCGCTGTGAGGTCTGGTGGATAGAATTTATCAAGCAAAGATTGGATGGAAGACTCCGCGGCAACCACCGCCACAACGCGCTTGCCGGCGCGAAATTCCACGTCTTGAATAGTCGAGTAGTCCATGGGATCCGCGAGCGCCAAACGCAAACTATTGCCTTCCACGCTTAGCGGTACAATCAATCGCTTGCGGCAAAAATCTCCGGCAAGCAGAGCAACCACTTCAGGCAAAACCTCCGGCATGTCGCCGCGCAGCAATTCCAGATGAAGACTTTCGGCAATCGCCGCGGATACCGCCTCACCGTCCGCTAGTCGCAACGTCTCCAGGGCTCTCGCGAGGGACGTCCCGTCCTTCTTTTGAACCTCACGAGCCTGCGCAAGAGCCGAGGAGTCGATCAGCCCCGCTCGCACGAGCAGCTCGCCAATGATCACATCATTCGACATGTACTCTATCCGGCGACTCGATCAGAGATGAGAATTCTCTAAGGTCGAGGCGTACCTCGACTTGAAGGATGCTGCACGCGATTGGCCACTCGCCCCCGTTACTCTGTTCGCTGGCTTCTGCGGAATCAACGAACTACGGCGCCGTGGAGTGCCGTCGAAAGCGCATGTGGCCCTTCCCGGAACGCACGTACCATTCTGGAGCGCCATCTCCTCCTCGCCACCGTCACTGCCCCGTTTGTCAGCTATGCGTGTACCACTCGCGCCGATCCCGCGAAGTGACCGTCCTGAAGGTATTCTCTTCCGGTTCTGCTTACGTTAATCAGGCACTTGCTTGGGGCATACTGCCGAGCGAAAAATTCCACCTTGTATCAATGCGGCTTGAAGGTCTTCCCGGTCTCAAGCAGCGTCTTCAGGCGGGAAAGAATACGTGGCCATCCATCGGCGCAGGCAGCGTAAGTGGGGTCATCCTCGGCCCACTCGTCATGCGTCACCGTTACTTTGGTGGCTTCGGTCTCGCGCACCAGTTCGATCGTTGCGCGTGATGCCTTATCATTTTGGCCCATTGCGAAGGTGTACTGAAAGACTTTTGGCGGCTCAAACCGCAGGACCTTCCCTCGGACGTAGGTCATGGGCCTGCCATCGGGTCCCGCGCCCACCCATGCGAGCGAGCCACCAGGCTTAAAGTCCGCTTGAAGCTCAGCTCCCGAGAAGATGATGCGGTTCGACTCCCGCGACACAAAGCCTTCCCACACCTTCTCCGGGGTGGCGGCAATGTAGAAGATATATTTCAGTGCTGCTTGATGGCCCATGATTGCTCCTGACTCTCGTACGCCATCTTATATCCACAGGCAAAAACCCAACAAGGCAGCAGTGCCGCCGGTTCTGCCGGCTTGCTCGCATTACCTGAGATTTTAGAACCCTTTGTCCGATTGGCGCGGTGGTCCCAATGGGTCGACGCAACAGTAGGCCGAAGCCCACCTTCAGGGCCTAAATAGCTAGGAGTCGTTCGCGAGCGTCGATTCAAACAGAACACCATCCTGACCAGGGTTTATTGAGTACAGCCGGACACACCGGTTCTCCATGGGGAAAGTGCTGTCGGATCAACTGACTAGATGGTGTTGCATCGACCGGTTGAGCTCGCAGCGTTAATCAGGCAGGTGGCAACGTTAAGATGTGTTCGGGCTGCAGCTTCTCGATGGCATCGATGCTACTTGGCATTGACCTAGAAAGGCTTCCGGGCAATGAAAAGCCCGTATACAAAATTACCGGAAGTGTAACCCGCGCGCATGGCCCGGAATGCTCTCAGATAAGTCACAAAATCCTTTCCTTTTTTTGTGGCAAGGGTCCAAAAGGACCTGTCCCGGATCATGTCCAAACCGAGATCCCAGGTTTTCGCGCACTGACGTGTCAAATCCTGCCTGTGGACGATTTGCAGACCGCTGGCAACGAGATAGGACTCGTAATCGTCCATAATTTCGAGATCAACATACATTCCCCGCTCGATGGGCTCGATAAACTTGCGTGTTTGCATAGTGGAAAGGCCCGCTCTCTTGAACCAGTCTGTGAGCGCAAAGACACCACCCGGTTTCAGAAACCGTGTTGCATTGGCGAAGAAACTCCGACGATCGTGATAGTGGGAGATGGACTCGACAGACCAAAGAAGGTCAAACTGCAGCGGGAAATCTAAGGCTTCGGCGTCCATCAGAAGGAACCGCGCGTCCAACTGTACAGCAACTGCCGCCTTCCTGGCCATTTCCACCTGCACTGGGGAGATTGTGATGCCGGTAGCGCACGCCTTGTACTTCTGTGCCAGGTAAAGGCTGCTGGCCCCGAAGCCACAACCGATATCGAGCACTGTGGAGCCGGTCTGGACATTCGCCAGCTCTGCGAGGTACTCAGTGAGTTGGAGTTGCGCTACTTCTTTCGATTCGTCGCCGCGAATCCAATAACCATGATGCAGATGTTCGCCCCAAAGCGATCGGTAGTAGGGACTGACGAAATCATAATGCTCGACAATTTTTCGCTTGTCGTTGTGCCGCAGCGGGTTGGCCGACTGCGTGCGGAATGGCGCGGTGCTCATGGGTTTTGTGCTTGGATGACCAGTCCACACAAGAACGTGACAGCAAGCGCAGGATACATCAAAACAGTTGGAGGCTCTCCGAAATATCGAAGCAGATAACTGCAATCCTCGCAGGCTGCCTTGCATTCTGCCCGCCCATAGTCCCGTGCTGCTCCTATGCAGGCTGTTGACGGCCGTCGTCAGTCAGATAACCGTCCATGGACAACGTTGACTCGCTCCCGTAGTGCGGCTTAATATGCCGCTCGGGTGGATAAACCAAATCGTGGCGCACGGCGGTGAAATGGAAATTGATAACCCCGAGATAGGCGCCGCCGCCTCCACGGCGATGAGTTTTGGAGCCAAGCCCAAACCCCTATTCTTATTTCAGTGGTTCGCAGTCCTCATGGGTTTAGCAAGTACGGTGGCCGCATTGCCCGTGGCCGCACTTTCCTTCGGGTGCTACGGCGCGGCCATGTTTCTCGGGAGAGTTCGTCCGTTACGCGACGCGTATGAATTTCTCTCCCGGGCGTACGACCGGGTTCTCGATCGGCTCGCCCAAGAAGTTCTGCGGGACCCCCGAGACACCCCCGCGTTACGCCTAATGGTTTCCCTTAGCCTTACCGCCGTGCCAATTTTCGCGATCCAACTCGTTTTAGGGAAACCTCGACTGCTGCTCGCGATCGCATTCTATCTTTCTCTTTACGGTCTCAAGTTCCAGCGGTTTGTGAGGATGTTCAGCGCCAGCCACTTGGAGGCGCACCGGCGTCACGGCTACTTTTCGGAGAAATACGATAAGGTCTTCGGCCGCTACCTCGAATTCTTCCTAGGGTATTTGTATGGGAACTGTCCGGAACTGGGTCGGACGGCTCATGTGTGCCTTCACCATAGAGAGAACAGCGGACCCGACGACACTCGCACCAACATGGGCTACGATCGAACGAGCCGACTCGATTTCCTGTGGTATCTGTCGGACAACATTTGGACGGTCTTGGGGCTTGCTCCCTGCGCCTACTTTAAAGCGAAAGGTGATGAAAAGAACCGCAGACGCATGTTATGGGGAATGGCGCGCTACTATGCTTACTTCGGAGCTGTCTTTATTTACGACTGGAGAATTGGGACGATGTTCGTCTTGGTTCCTCTTCTCTGCATGAATTTCATCAACGCAATCACCGCATGGGTCCAGCACGCTTTCTGTGATCCAGAACGTCCTGAGGATTATTTTGCGAACACCGTGACCGTTGTGGGTGAGGTGAACTTCCTGAACGAAGGATACCACCTCTGCCATCACCACCGGGCTAGCCTTCACTGGACCGAGATGCCAGCCCATTTCGAGCGGATTCGTGACCGGATGAGAGAGGCCGGCTCGTTAGTCTTCCGGGACTTGGATTTTATGGGACTTTTCCTCGAGTTGACCCTCTTTCGCAGAATGGATGTGCTTGCCGAGAAACTTGTCCCGTGGAAGCCCATGAATCACGAGCAGAGATTGGCTTTGCTGGCGAAGAGGACCAGCCTCAAGACTTATTGATTAGGATAAATCGTCGACCATCGCGGAATTCCGTGCGTACAACTTTGTTAGTGCCTGATAAATTAGGTTACGTGACAAGCGGCGTGCTCAATTCCACTAGTCCGGTAAGAGCGTCTACCAGACACGAGTTTTGCAAACAGGCATAGAAACCCTCGGTGGTTGGGAACACTTTGCACGATTTGCGTTGTACAATTGCGCCCCAATACGCGGGGTGGCAGATATATGACGAGTCCTGGGCATTTCGTGGCGGTAATTGGCGGTGCGATTTCAGGCTCGGTGGCGGCGGAGATTCTGGCGGATCACGGAATTCGAGTCGCGGTGTTCGAGCAGAACACGCGGCCGTACGGCAAAATCGAAGACGGTCTGCCGCGTTGGCACGTCGAGCAGCGCAAACAGGAATACGGCCGAATCGACGCGCGCATGAAGAAGCCGAACGTGTATTTCGTCCCCTCTACCAAGCTAGGCCGAGATTTCAATCTCCCGCAGCTTTTCGAGTGGGGCTTCTCGGCGGTGGTCCTCGCCAATGGCGCGTGGCGCGATCGAGAATTGGGTGTGCCGGAAGCAGAGCAGTACGTCGACAAAGGTCTCGTTTACCAAAATCCTTTTATCTACTGGTACAACCACAAGAACGAAAAGGACTATCGCGGACCGCGCTATGAAACGCCCGACGAAGCCGTGGTGGTGGGTGGCGGGCTGGCGTCACTCGACGTCGTCAAGGTGCTCCAGCTCGAAAACTACGAACGTGCTTTAAGGGCTCGCGGCATTCAGACCAGCATGCATCAGTTGGAAAAAAGTATTCCGGAGGTATGCAAAGCGCACAGCATCAAGTCGGAAGAGTTGGGCGTGAAGGGTTGCCTCTTGATTTATCGCCGCCGCGAACAGGACATGCCGCTGGCGCAACCACCTGACAACGCGACGCCCGAGCAGCTCGCCAAAACAGAAATGGTTCGTCAGAAAATGCTGCGCATAGCGCGCGACAAATACCTGTTTCGCTTCCAGGATCGCAGGCTGACGACCGGGATCATCGTGCAAAATGGACGGCTCGCGGGTCTGAGAGTGGCTGAAACGAAAATCGAGGGCCGCAAGGCTGAACCGATCCCCGGCTCGGAACAGGAACTCCGCGCGCCGCTGGTCGTTTCTTCGATCGGCTCGGTGCCGGAGAAACTTTCTGGGATCAACATGAATGGGGAATACTACACATTCGCTGGCAAGGATGTGCCGCGGTATACCGCTATGGACCGCGTATTCGGGGTCGGAAACGTCGTCACCGGACAAGGGAACATCCGTGTGTCGCTGGTGCACAGCCAGAAAGTGACCAAGCGCGTGGTAGATTGCATGGAAAGTGA
>WNFP01010089.1_pt1 | contig 11303 bp, 9 predicted proteins | sample 5400201 | NCBI WGS metagenome assembly WNFP01 (sample SAMN13153355, study PRJNA577476) | soil metagenome | isolation source: 115 cm saprolite under Madrone tree | place: USA:California | collected 2016-06-14
GATTCATTGAAGAAAGACAAAGATAACGCAGAGACGCAGAGGACACAGAGTCGGCGCAGAGAAGAGAAGACTAATGAAGAGACGCTTTGACCGGCTCGGGGCAAGCGTCGTTCGCAGAGCAGGAAAGAATAGGTTCACCCACTAGAGCAGTTCCGGCTTCACCCGAGATCAAAACATCAAACCAGTTATTGGCGGGATAATTCCCATGCAGGCGGACTCGCAGGAAGTTACTGGAAAGCGCGGGGGTGCACGCACCGGCATTTCCGTCGCCAGGGATCAAGGCGAGGACGCGGAGGGTGCGGCCGAGTTGGGAATGGCGGAAGGCGGCGGATTTAGCTTCGCCGAGGCCGCGGAGTTCACGGGCGTGGCGCCTGATGACGGCGCCGGGGACTTCGTTCGAGAGCGTGGCGGCTTTGGTGCCGGGACGCTTTGAAAAAGCGAAAACATGGAGATAGGTGAAGGGGAGGCGCTCGATGAAGGCGAGAGTTGCGGCGTGGTCTTGGTCGGATTCGCCGGGGAAGCCGCTGATGACGTCGGCGCCGATGGCGGCGTGGGGGAGGCGTTCACGGATGAGTTCGACACGGCGGGCATAGTGTTCGGCACGGTACCAGCGGTGCATGGCGGCGAGGATGCGGTTGGAGGCGGATTGCAGCGGCATGTGGAAGTGTTGGGCGATGCGATCGGTGGAAGCAAAGAGATCGACGAGGTCTTGGGTGACGTCCAACGGTTCGATGGAGCTGATGCGGACACGCTCGACTGATGTTTCGTCAAGAATACGGCGGAGGAGATCTTCGAACTCGACGCGGGGGGAGAGATCGCGGCCGTAGGTGCCGAGATTGATGCCGCTGAGGACGATTTCGCGGTATCCCGTTTCACTGAGGCGCTGTATTTCCCGGATGACTGCGTCCGGTGGCAGACTGCGACTTTTTCCACGAACGAAGGGGATCACGCAGTAGGAGCAGCGGGAGTCGCAGCCGTCCTGAATCTTGAGCGTGGGGCGGGTGTGATTCCCTTCCCCGCCGAGGACGGGGGCGGAGAGAAATTCGGTGCGGTCGAAGATGTTGCCCGTGAGGATTTTGCCAGGGTGGGGCGCAGCATGCTGCGCCACTGCAAAGGAAGGAAACGGAGCAGGCGAGACAGAATGTAATGCGGCGGCGGGGAAAAAGTCTTTGGCAGATTCAGCGGATGGGGCGGTTGAGAGCGCGTCGACTAGCTGGGGGATTTGGGGCTTGTGGGAATTGCCGACGACCCAGGCCACGCCGGGGAGTGCGGCCAGCTCTTCGGGAGCGCGCTGGGCGTAGCAGCCAGTAGCGATAATGCGGATGGCGGGGTTGGCGGCGTGAAGCTTTCGAATGGCGTCGCGGGCCTGAGTGTCGGCGGAGGCCGTGACGGTGCAGGTGTTCACCACGATGATGTCGGCGGCGGCTGACGTGGAGGCAGAGGTACAGCCGCGGTCGAGCAATTGGCGCTCGATGGCAGCGCCATCGGCTTGCGTGGCGCGGCAACCGAATTGTTGGATGAAGAAGCTAGGCATCTGGAACCACGGCATCGAACCAAAAAAACAATTTACACAGAGTTCGCGGAGTGCACAGAGAGCACAGAGAAGAAAAGACTCGATGCTTTGCTTAGTACGAACCCATGCAAGGACGCCGCCCGCCGCGGCGGGCGGCTTTACAAGGATAGCGGGTTTGGAGGGGTGCGAAAAGAGCGACAGCAATCAAGACCAGAATTGGGGCAGGACTTGCCTTTACTCGCCGGAGGCTGCGCCGCTACAATCTCTCGACATCCATGGCCCATAAACGATACAACCCCTCCGCGCTGGACAATCCGAAGGTCTCGATCGTTATTCCCGTTTACAACGAGAAATCGACGATCGATGAGATCCTGAGGCGAGTGCTGGACACTCCGGTACGCAAGGAAGTGATCATCGTGGATGATTGCTCGACCGACGGAACGCGTCAGATTCTGGAAAACATGGCTGCGCGGCAGGCGAATGGCGAAGCCTCCGCACCCGCGCAGGATGGGGGCGACCAGGTCGAGTTGCGAGATCTGAGGTTTTTCTTCCAGACGCCGAACCAGGGCAAGGGAGCTGCGTTGCGGCGCGGTTTTGCGCAAGTAACGGGAGATATCGTGCTAGTGCAGGACGCGGACCTGGAATACGATCCGCGCGATTACCCGAAGCTGCTGGAGCCGCTCATTGAGGGCCGCGCGGATGTGGTGTATGGCTCGAGATTTCTGGGCGGGCCGCAGCGGGTGCATTATTTCTGGCACTACGTTGCGAACCGGATGCTAACGCTGCTATCGGATATCTTCACGAACCTGAAGCTGACGGATATGGAGACCTGTTACAAGGTTTTCCGGAGAGAGGTTCTGGCGGGAGTTGAAGTCAAGTCGAATAGATTTGGATTCGAGCCGGAAATTACGGCCAAGATCGCAAAGCACAAGTGGCGCATCTACGAAGTGCCGATTAGTTATGCGGGGCGGACGTACGAAGAAGGCAAGAAAATTACCTGGAAAGACGGCATTCAGGCGTTGTGGTGCATCATCCGGTATAAGTTCACTGACTAGGCTGTCGCGCTGTCCGCATACCCGTGGGGGTGCTTCAACTGCCAGGCCCAAGCTGACTCGATTATTTCTTCAAGTGAAGAATGCGCTGCTTCCCAACCGAGCATGCGCTTGAGCTTTTCCTTGCTGGCGACCAGAACGGCAGGGTCGCCGGGACGGCGTGGGCCCAGTTTGCGGGAAATCTTGCGGCCGGTGATGCGTTCCGCCGCAGCGATAACTTCCAAGATAGAGAAGCCACGGCTGTTGCCGACGTTGAAGGCTTCGCCGGAAACGCGGTCGATCTCCTCAAGAGCGCGGACGTGAGAATCGGCAATATCGAGCACATGGATGTAATCGCGGACGCAGGTGCCGTCCGGCGTGGGATAGTCAGTGCCGAAGACATCGACATGGGGCAGTCCACCGCTGGCGGCATCGAGAACCCGGGGAATGAGATGAGTTTCCACGCGATGATGCTCGCCGCATTCCTTGGATGCTCCGGCAGCGTTGAAATAACGGAGACTCACGTATTTGAGTCCGGTGTAGAGCTTGTAATCGGCCAGAATCTGTTCGAACACGAGCTTGGATTTGCCATAAGGATTGATGGGCGCCTTCCGATGGTCTTCAGGGATGGGAACGATTTCGGGTTCGCCGTAAGTGGCGGCCGTGGAAGAAAAAATGAATTTTTTTACGCCGTGGCGGGTGACAGCATCAAGCAGGTTCACGCCACCGGCCACGTTCGTGGCGTAAAAAATACTAGGCTCGCTTACGGACTTGGCGACCAGGGCCTCGGCGGCGAAGTGCATCACGGCGTCAATCTTGTGTTGCGTGAAGACGCTTTCAATCTGAGGGCGGTTGGCGAGATCTACCTGGCAAAAGCTGGCTCCCGGCGGCACGGCGGCACGATGGCCCTCCACCAAGCTGTCCAGCGCAATGACGGACATTCCACGTGAAACCAAAACTTCCGAGCAGACGCTGCCGATGTAGCCCGCCGCTCCGGTAACGAGAATATTCACCTGTAAGTGCTCCTCGAGTCAGGTAGAAACGCAAAACGCGTGCGCTCAACGTTGCCTGAACCAACAGCAAGGGCCGCGGAAAAGCAGGGTGCGGCGGCCCGAAAATGCGACAAAGATTAAGCCTGCGACAAGCGGCGCTGAAAGGTAAGAAGAATAAGGTCGGCACGGCGGCGCACGCCGAACTTACTGAGCAGGTTCGAAACGTGAAACTTCACCGTGCGTTCCGCAATGTTGAGCTTGCTGGCAATCTCTTTGTTCGAAAGATTTTCGAGCAGCGAATCGAGAACCTCCTGCTCGCGGCGGCTCAGATTCGTGACGGAATCGGTCTTCAAACGACGGCCCTGGCCGGTGAGGATGGAATCAACGAACCCGGAGAGAAGCTGCCGCGGAACCCAGAATCCTCCGCTAGCAACGAGCGGGAGCGCGCGGATCAATTGGTCCCGGGCTTCGACGTAGGTGAGAAGGCCTTTCACTCCGAGACGCAGGAGCGAAAAACTGTTGGCGTCGTTGTGCTGCTCGCCGACAACAATGAGGCGGGCCTCCGGATGGCGTTCGAGAATATTGGCCAAGAGCGCTCCGGTGGCGGGCTTTGCAGCATGCGCGTCAATGACGTAAACCTGGGCGCGAGGCGGCTCAAGAGCGCGGAGGTCGGGTGCAAGGGTGGACTCCAGTTGCTTGAGAATAACCTTGAATTGGGACTTGGCTAGAATGCGTTCGAACTCGCTCAGCACCAGGGGATGCGGCGAGAGGATGCAGACGGTCAGTTTTGTGGAAGTACGTTTCGTAGTCACTGTTCGACAGATTATTGAAAACTGGCCAAAGGGGCAAGTCCTTTGGTGTGTCTGTTCACGAATTGTTACTGACATCTACGGTGCATGGCTCCGGGGTACTCCCTTCAATAGGATACCGATTATGCGCCTTGCAGTATGGCCGTCCCAGGGGGAGGAATGCGGCATGGCATCCGGGGAATTGACCGTTCGGTGGGCCGATTCGCCATTCGGGCGAAAAAAGCGCTAGTTCAATGCGTGGGGATAGGTATCCGCCGGGAAACCTGGGTAAAATAGAGGGGGCCGGAAACGCCGGATTTCTTTGGTATTTCGACCATTTTGTCCGGCGAACGGCAGGGAGTGGCAGCTTCGAGCGGATGCGTAACCTGAACGAATCGGCGAAAGCCCTACGTGAGTTGCTTGCGGAAAGGATCCTCGTGCTTGACGGCGCGATGGGGACCATGCTGCAACAACGGAACCTGAACGCGGCCGATTTTGGCGGAGCGGCGCTCGAAGGATGCAATGAAAACCTGGTTCGAACGCGCCCGGATGTGGTTTTGGACATTCACAGGAAATACTTTGAGGCGGGATCGGACATCGTCGAAACGAACAGCTTCGGCGGTGCGCCGATTGTGCTCGGGGAATATGGGCTGGCGGCAGACGCGCATTTCCTCAACAAGCGAGCGGCCGAGCTGGCGCGGCAAGCGGCAGATGAACTCAGTACCCCTGGGAAGCCGCGGTTCGTGGCCGGTTCCATGGGGCCAACAACCAAGGCGATTACGGTTACAGGCGGCGTGACGTTCAACGAACTGCGAGAGACCTACTACACACAGGCAAAAGGCCTCGTTGAAGGCGGAGCGGATCTGCTGCTGGTCGAGACCTGCCAGGACACCCGGAATATCAAGGCGGCGATCCTCGCGATTCACAGACTTTCGAAGGAGATGGGGAGCGAAGTGCCGTTTATCGTATCGGTCACGATCGAGCCGATGGGAACAATGCTGGCCGGGCAGACGGTGGAAGCCATGTGGGCGTCGCTGCGGCATGCCAAGCCGTTGGCGTTTGGGATGAACTGCGCAACGGGACCGGAGTTCATGACCGACCACATTCGAACGCTAAGCCAGCTTACAGGCGAATTTGTGTCTTGCTACCCGAATGCGGGCCTGCCGGATGAAGAAGGAAAGTATCTCGAAACTCCGACGACGCTGGCGGCACAGCTTCAGAAATTTGCGGATCACGGCTGGTTGAATTTCGTTGGGGGATGCTGCGGCACAACAGAAAAGCATATTCGCGCGATCGCGCAGATGGCGGAGGGTAGGAAACCACGGCAGCGGCCAGCGGAGACGCACCGGGCGGTTTATTCGGGGATTGAAACGATTGAGGCTGAGGAAAACACGCGGCCGCTGCTCGTGGGTGAGCGAACCAACGTGATCGGTTCGCGATTGTTCAAGAACCTGGTGGCGGAAGAAAAGTGGGAAGAAGCGAGCGAGATTGCCCGGCGGCAAGTACGGGGCGGCGCGCACATCGTGGACGTGTGCCTGCAGAGCACGGAACGCGATGAGAAGAAAGATATTCCGCCGTTCTACGAAAAGCTAATTCGAAAAGTGAAGGCACCGGTGATGATCGATACCACCGATCCGACGGCGATCGAGCTGGCACTGACGTATTGCCAGGGGAAGGCGATCCTCAATTCGATCAATCTCGAGGATGGCGAGGAAAAATTCGAACGCGTAGTGCCGATTGCGCATGAGTTTGGCGCGGCGGTGGTGGTGGGCTGCATCGATGAAGACAAGCTGCAGGCACAAGCGTTTACGCGCGAGCGGAAACTGGCGATTGCGCAGCGTTCTTACAGGCTGCTGACGGAAAAATACGGGTTGGGGCCGGAGGACGTTATTTTCGATCCCCTGGTTTTTCCCTGCGCGACGGGCGATGAGAATTATATCGGCGGCGCGGTCGAGACGATGGAAGGCATCCGCCTGATCAAGCAGGCACTGCCGGACGTCCGAACGATCCTGGGTATTTCGAATGTTTCCTTCGGGCTGCCGGCAGGCGCGCGTGAAGTCGTGAATTCGGTTTTCCTTTATTACTGCACGAAAGCGGGGCTGGACCTCGCCATCGTCAATACGGAGAAGCTGGAGCGGTTTGCGTCGATCCCTGCGCAAGAGCGAGAACTCGCGGAAAACCTTCTGTTTTCACATCCGCCGAAGGATGTGCCTGCCGAGCATTCGAATGCCGGGCTGTTGCGGGATGTTCCTGCAGACTGGCGCAAGCAGAGCAAGGAACAACGGGCGGCGGTCAATCAGCATTACATCGCAGCGATTGCCGAACACTTCCGGACGACCAAGAAAAAGGAAAAAGCTCGCGCGGTAGACGTGCCCCTGGATGAGCGGCTGGCAAACTACATCATCGAAGGCACGAGGGACGGTCTGATCGCGGATCTGGAAAAAAAGCGCGGAGAGGGTGCGGCGCCGCTGGACATCGTGAATGGACCGCTGATGGCAGGGATGGCGGAAGTCGGGCGGCTCTTCAATGCGAATGAATTGATCGTCGCGGAGGTGTTGCAGTCAGCGGAAGCCATGAAGGCGGCGGTGAGCCATCTCGAACAATTCATGGAGAAGGCGGACACGGCCAAGCGCGGAAAAGTAGTACTGGCAACGGTGAAGGGCGACGTCCACGACATTGGGAAGAACCTGGTCGAAATCATTTTGAAGAATAATGGCTATGACGTTGTGAACCTCGGGATCAAAGTGCCGCCGGAGGAGTTGATCAAGGCGTATCAAGAACATAAACCGGATGCTATTGGATTGTCGGGGCTGCTGGTGAAGAGCGCGCAGCAGATGGTGATTACGGCGAATGACTTAAAGGATGCGGGGATCGGGATTCCCATGCTGGTGGGCGGCGCGGCGCTCTCGGCAAAGTTTACGCAGACGAAGATCGCGCCAAGTTACGGGAAAGCCGTGTGCTACGCGAAAGACGCGATGACCGGGCTGCGGCTGATGAACGAATTGATGGATCCCGCGACGCGCGAGAACGTGCTGCGGAATCACACGGCAAGCGGAAATGGCGCGAGCGTGTCCACGATCGTGACGGTGAAGGAGATCCCGGCGGTGAAGCGCTCGCCGCGAGTTCGCGCGGACCTGCCGATTCCGGCGGTGAAATATCTGGACCGCAAAGTCCGGCTGGTGCCGGATTTGCGCGAAGTCTGGGGCTACATCAATCCCAAAGGCCGTCGAGCTATTCGAGAACATGGAAGAGGTGAAGAAGGAAGCAGCGGAGTTCATGAAGATCCGAGCCGTCTGGCAGTTCTACGAAGTGGAAGCGGAAGGAGATGCCCTGCACCTATTTGCGCCCGGGGCAAAGGAGCCGCTGCATACGTTTCGATTTGGGAGGCAACGGCAGGGCGATTTTCTGTGCCTAGCCGATTATGCCTTGCCGGCGCAAAACGGACAGCGCGACCACCTGGCATTGTTCGTGGTGACAGCCGGAGAGGGAATTCGTGGACGTTCGGAAAAAGAAAAAAATGAAGGCTACTACTTCAAGTCCCACGGCCTGCAGGCGCTGGCAATCGAGACGGCGGAGGCGTGCGCGGAATGGCTGCACCGGCGGCGGGAAGCGCTACAGTTTTGGTTATCCGGCGTGCCCGAACCTCGAGGATCAGGAAGGACTTTGGAAGCTATTGAAGCCGGAAGAGATCGGCATTCAGCTTACGGAAGGCTTCATGATGGATCCGGAAGCGAGCGTGAGTGCCTTGGTGTTTCACCATCCGGATTGCACTTATTTTTCCGCGGGGGATGCCGCAGAATCCTAGCCCAAGATGCCAGTTGCCGAGCCTTGAGAAGCTAGTTCCCGTTCACCCCGATAAGGCACGGGGAAGCTCCCCGCCGCTACACCTGGATATGAAGACGATCAACGAGTGGCACGCCCTTGGCGTCTGCGGAAGGATCTCAGCAAAGGAATCCGTGGCTTCGTTTCGCAATCGGTGATTAGCAGCGTCATGCTAAGCGCGGCCCTGCCGCCTGGTCATTCGGCCTTGTCAGCTTGAGACTTATGCTGCCTCCTGCTCGACGGCTATATCACGGGACGCTTCCAAAAACGCGACCTTTAGTTCTTCGAAGCAGACCCCGTACAGTGTCAATACCTGTACTTAGATTGGCCTTCCAGCCAGTATTTCCAAATCCCACGCACGCGTATTCTGTACTACGGGAAGACTCCGGAGCTGCCTGGACCATGACCCTTGGATCGTCTGATCAGCGATTGGGCCAACCTACTCACCCTCGTAAACTAAGTTTTCGCGTGCGGCCAGCGTTCTTACTGACGGGAATGCTCGCCTCGATGGCCTTGTCTTGGGGTTGTTCTGGCGTTGTCAGCGGAAATTCATCCACCCAGCCGCCGCCCCCGCAAATGTACGACATCTCCGGGACAATCAGTCCGGCCGCGGGCGGAAACAGTGCGACGGTCACGCTAAGTGGAGCAGCTAGCGCTACGACAACGGCGAACAGCTCCGGCGTTTACACCTTCGCTGGATTGGCAAACGGGACTTACGCGATTACTCCCAGCCACACCAGTTATACGTTCAGTCCGACCAGCCAAGCTGCAACGGTTAGCGGCGCCAACGTCACCGGAATAAATTTTACGGACACTCCACAAAGTGCCACCTACGCCATCTCCGGGACGATCAGTCCCGCCGCGGGCGGCAGTGGAGCCACCGTGACCTTGAGCGGGGCTGCCGGGGCGATTACTGTTACGAACGTGTCGGGCAGTTACAGCTTCTTCGGTTTGGCAAACGGGACATTTACCGTAACTCCCAGCAATACCGGATATACGTTTTCTCCTGCGAGCATCAATGTGACGGTAAACGCCGCCAACGTTCCCGGTGTGAATTTCACCGCAACCGTGCAGCAAGCGCATTCCGTAGCGCTGTCATGGATCGCCAGCACTTCGACAGTGGCTGGATACAACGTGTATCGCAGCACCGTGAGTGGTACTCAATACGCCAAGTTGAATTCCTCGTTGGTGGGCCTGGTTTATACGGATACGACCGTGCTCGGCGGTACTATCTATTACTACGTGACGACGGCGGTGGACGCCAGCGGCAACGAAAGCGCTCATTCCAACGAAGTGTCTGCCAACATCCCTTAACCGCGCGCGGAGTGACTTAGCGAGTCATTTCCTCCTGCTGAACCAGCATTCCCTGGAAAAAGGGCCGCGAAGGGCCCTTTTCGGGTGGCATACCCCAAAACAAGACATTGCGCCAGCAATGCGCCGAAGGCATCAATCGCTACATCGCGCGGTGTCGCATGCCTTAGCAAAACGAATGACTGATGCCACTCGTCGAGCGCGGCATACAAAACCGCGATCACCAGGGTCGTAAAAGCCCAACTGAATTTCCAACCGGACCTTCCAGCACGGATCCCGCGAAACACCGTAATACTAAAGATCCCAAACTCGGTGACGTGTGCCGCCTTGCGAATCCCGGAGTGGAGGAGATGCAGCATTCGGCCTGTGGCCCACGGGAAGAGCCAGTGTAAGACTGGGAGGATGACGCCGCCCGTCCGCTCAGCGGCAAAGTATTGTGTTGAGAAGACCGAAATCAGGATGGCGACAAAAATCGCTGGAGACCAATAGCTCAATTGCGCCGTTCCGATGGGTCTACCAGACATAGTTCACCCGAGATTGCCCAACTGCTGCAATTCTTTTAGGTAGGCGCTCAAGGCGTCACGCCAGGGCCTCATCCTCAGGCCGAGGGCGTTCAGGCTCGCAGGTGAGAGGACGGAGTAGGATGGGCGTCTTGCAGGACGGCGCGCCTCGGCAGTGGTGATCGGCGATACGCGAACGGGATCGCGGCCTGCCTGACGCAGGGTTTCTTGCGCGAATTCAAACCAGGAGCAGAAGCCTTCATTCGTTACATTCAAAATTCCTCGTGCGTCCATGCGGACAAGATCGCGAATCATCCGCGCCAGGTCTCGTGTGAAGGTGGGAGATCCCACCTGATCGGCGACAACTGTGAGTTCCGGCCGTGCCTCGGAGGCACGAAGAATTTTCTCCGGAAAACAAGCACGAGCGGCGCCAAAAAGCCAGGAGGTGCGAGCGATGCACCAGTCTCGATGGTGTTCGCGGATCGCTTTTTCGCCTGCCGCCTTGGATTGCCCGTATACATTGAGCGGTGCGATCGGATCGTCGGGCTCGTAGGGCCGCTTGGAAGTTCCGTCGAAAAGATAGTCCGTACTCACGAAAAATAAGCGGGAGCCAACCTCTTTCGCTGCACAAGCCACATTCTCCGTACCACTGGCATTCACCGCGAAAGCGTTTTCTGGATTGCCCTCGCTCCCATCGACGTCGGTATACGCCGCCGTCAGCACGGTCCAGTCAGGACGCGTGCGAGCAAGTAAACTATGCACTTGCTGTGCGACCCGGATGTCGGCATCTCGCGAACTGGCGGGGATGAGCTCGTCAGTCTCCCATTCCTTCAGCAGGTCGGTTCCGAGCATGCCCTGCGCACCGATGATCAAAACACGCATTAGGCTTATTTGTGCTGCGTTTCCCAGTCGTAGGCAATGTTGGGATCGTTGTAAGGCAGTCGGAGTTCATCCGCGGGGTTGTAGTGGCGGTCGGTCAGATAAAGAAGTTGGATCGGTTCAACTCCCAAGGCTTTGTATCCATGGCCGACGCCTGGCGGAATTAGAATTTCCCAGGGGCGGAATCGTCCGGCATAGATCGTGTTGATCAAGCCAAACGTCTTCGAATGTCGCCGCAAGTCGTAGAGAAAAACCTGAACCATCCCGGTCACGGGGGCCCACAGGTCCGTTTGCTCTGAATGGTAGTGGATCGCCTTGATCGTATTGGGATACGTGAGCGTGAGGGAAATTTGAATGTTTCGTGTGCTGTCCGGCACCATATCGGTGGCGAGCCCTCGGCCAAGCCGCGCAATTTCGGTGAAAAAACCGCGGTCATCGGGATAGATCTGGAGCGGCTCGATTCGGAC
>WNFP01004429.1_pt1 | contig 11302 bp, 7 predicted proteins | sample 5400201 | NCBI WGS metagenome assembly WNFP01 (sample SAMN13153355, study PRJNA577476) | soil metagenome | isolation source: 115 cm saprolite under Madrone tree | place: USA:California | collected 2016-06-14
AATGCCATCCTAGGCAGCGCCAAGCTTCTCCTGCTCGCCACTCTTTTCGGGGTTCCCATCGGCTTCTTCGGCGCAATCTACCTTGCCGAGTTCAGCAGTAGCAAAATTGCTTTTGTCGTTCGCTACGCCGCAGATTTGCTGAATGGCGTGCCTTCTATCGTCATCGGCATTTTCGCCTATAGCCTTGCTGTCCACCCCTTCAAACATTTCTCGACCTACGCCGGCGGCTTTGCTCTTGGCGTCATGATGATTCCCATCACCTTGCGCAGTACGGAAGAGTTTCTGCTGGGCGTGCCTCGCAGTTTGCGAGAAGGCGCGATGGCCCTGGGCGCCAGCAAATGGAAAACAATCGCGACGGTTGTTGTCCCCGCAGCCTACCGGGGCATTCTCACTGCCATTCTTCTTGCCTTCGCGCGGGTGGCGGGCGAAACTGCTCCGCTGCTGTTCACGGCGCTCGGCAATCGCTTTTGGAGCAACGGCTGGAACGAGCCCACGGCGTCCCTTCCCGTCATGATCTATAACTATGCCCTCTCGCCGTTTGAGGACTGGCACCGGCAGGCTTGGGCCGCGGGCCTAGTCCTGCTCTCTTTGATCTTGATCATCAATATTGTTGCCCGGGCGATTCTTTCCCGTGGCATTTCGGTTCCGAGGGCTTAATCTATGCACGCTTCTGTGAGGCCGGCAGTGTCCGTAAACATAACTCCTCCCGTAACAACCGGCGCGCACCGCGAAACCACGGCGCCCGCGGAGATGCGCATGTCCATCTCCAAAGTCAATTTCTGGTATGGTGCCAAGCAGACCCTTTTCGATATCAGCCTGGGCATCGCCAGCGGCAAAGTAACCGCGCTCATCGGCCCCTCTGGCTGTGGCAAATCTACGCTACTGCGGACTCTGGATCGCATGCACGAAACTGTCCGCAACGCGCGCCTCGAAGGCGAAATCCTGCTCGATGGCAAAAACATTCTCGATCAGGACGTTACTTTGCTTCGCCGTCGCGTCGGAATGGTCTTTCAGCGCCCCAATCCCTTCCCTAAATCCATCTTTGAAAACGTAGCTTATGGCCTCCGCATTAACGGCTCAAAGGTGCCCATGGCCGAAGCCGTCGAGAAAAGCCTGCGCCACGCCGCTCTTTGGGACGAAGTGAAAGACCAGCTGCACAAGTCTGCCTACGATCTTTCGGGCGGCCAGCAGCAGCGCCTCTGCATCGCTCGCGCCCTCGCCGTCGAGCCCGAAGTACTTCTTCTCGACGAGCCTTGCTCCGCCCTCGATCCCATCAGCACTGCGAAAATCGAAGAGCTCCTCGTTCAATTGAAAGATCTCTGCACCATCGTCACCGTTACCCACAACATGCAGCAGGCCGCGCGCATCAGCGATTTCACCGCCTTCCTCCTCACCGGCCAGCTCATCGAATTCAGTCCCACGCCGCAACTCTTCACGAAGCCCACCGACCCGCGCACGGAGGCCTACATTACCGGCCGCTTTGGCTGATGCGCTCAGGCAGAAACGCAGTACGATATCCGCACGGATTTGATCGGCTGAGGGGAAAGGGTTCATGGAACGCCACTTCGAAAAAGATCTGAACGAGTTGAAAGAGCGCCTCCTGTGGATGGGCAGTCTCGCTGAGCGCGCCGTCCATCAGGCCGTGCATGCGGTGCTCGAAGCGGATGAGCAGCTCGCCAGACGCGTTCTCGATGAAGAGGACGCCATCAACGAATTGCAGATGGAAATCGACGACCGCGTCGTCCAGCTCCTCGCGCTCCATCAACTGATGGCCGTCGATCTGCGATTTGTTTTGGCTGTCTCCCGGATTAACAACGATCTCGAACGCATCGGCGACCAGGCCGTGAACATCGCGCAGTCCGCCACGCGCATCCTTCGCCATCCTCGCGTCAAGCCCTATGTCGACCTGCCGCGCATGAGCGAGCTTGCCGAAGAGATGGTCCGCAACGCCCTTAACGCGGTCGTCCGCCGCGATGTCGAACTGGCGCAAAAAGTCCTCGCCACTGACGACCAAGTCGACCACTTCCGCGACCAAATCTTCCGCGAGCTGCTCACCTACATGATGGGCGATTCGAGCGTCGTCTTTCCCGCTTTCGAGCTCATCCTAGTCGCCAAAAACCTCGAACGCATCGGCGATCACGCCACCAACATCGCCGAAGACGTCATCTACATCGTGCAGGGCCAGGACGTCCGCCACCCGACTGTCGATCGCCGCTAAGCAGAAATGCTAAGCTTTGTAGAATCAGCTATTTACAAAAAACAAGGGGAGGGGGTATGCGCAAGCTCCAATCGAGTCTAACCAGGGCTTCCGGCACTCCCCCGTGACTCAAGCTCCGCAGGTCTGCGCCTGGCGCCAAGCAAGAAGACGAGGAGTGCGCTTCCCAAGCTGAGACCGCCGCCGAGACTCCGGTCCCAGGTCCTCACAAGTCGCACGCGTATGTGCGACTCGCCCGCCGGCACGGGCACGATCATTTGGCTGAAATCGTCGCCGGGTTGCGGTGCCACTGCGGCACCGTTCACCTCCACCCGCCACGCGGGATAGTTCAACAAACGCAGACCAAGAAAAAATGGCTCTCGTGAACCGACGGAAACCTCTTTGTCCTCAGGAGACCAGCGCTCAACGTCAATCTTCGGTCTCGAGTTCGGACCCGGTATAGAATCCGTATCCATCACCAGTGCCTCCGGTGACTTCGCCGGAATGTTTGTGTGGTCATCCCCGGCGGGATCGTACTCGTCCGTGCCGTCAAACCCCACTCCGTTCGCAATCGCAGCGCGCAAGGCCGGAATATCCTGCGTGTCCCACCAGCCGTGTTGAACGAGCGCAATCCCGGTGCCGCCAATCAGCGCGAACGTGACCACCGCCCAAATCCATCCCCAGCGCTTCCGTCCCATCACGCTTCCAAGGAACACCGAAAACGACACGCAGAGCAGCGACATCCACCGCCATGGGAATTGCACGAAGCGCAGTTTCGGCAGCAGTTGCCAAAGAGGGGAAGTGAAGCGCAACATCAGCAGCGTTGCCAGTCCGGCAAGAAGCAGCAGCGTCAGCCTCACTCGGTTGTCAACGGCTCCTTCGCGGTCTTGCTCAGATCGGCGCGCTCCGAGCGCTGCCAGTCCCGTCAAAATGACAAGCAAAACGGCGATCGTTGATGCAATCCAGTTGAAGAGCGTGTGCTCCGGATCGTTGATGATTGTGTAGAGAAAATTTTCCGCCGGCAGCAAACCGGCAGACAGCGCTTGCGCAATGTTCACCCAACGCTGTTCGTAGGCTGCAGGCGCCAGGTAAAATCCCGCCAGACCAAATCCCAATGCCAGCCCCGCCATGCCGCGCATCAGAGGCTGCCACGACTTTTGTGTGAGCGCCACAAAACCGAACACAGCAAACGAGCCATAGCTGGCGATGACTCCCGCGGGCGCATTGGACAGCCAAACCGCGGCAAAAACGACAGCAAAGTAAGCGATAGCCAAGCGCGCAGATCTTTTCTGAGGCTCCGCCGGACTCTCCAGCAACTCGCAGATTTCAAGCGCCAACAGAAACAACAATGGAAAAAACGCGTCCGCGAGCAGTTCCGCAAAATCGCTCCGCATATATACATTCAGCAGCGCGTATGGATTCACGGCATAACACGCCACGCAAAATAAGGCGGCTCTTTCCGGGAGCACACGCCGCGCCAGCGCAAACGCACTCAGTCCAGCGAGAGTTTCGACCAGCAAGATGAAAACCATAGGAACATGGTTCCAGGGCACCACCGAACCAAGCGCTGCTCCGAAAACCCACGAAATTGGGGGATAGAAAATGAATCGCGGCTCGCCAAAACCGTAATTCGCCCACTCCGTCCACCGAGGATAAGCAATTCCTTCTTTCCACTGTCCCGCGGCGTCCAACCACGACGCGGCGTGATACAGAAAATCATGGCCAGTAGCGTTCCCCATCCAGAAAAACGGAGAAACAATCGCCAAAGAAAGCAACAGCGAAATAAAAATGGCCGGGAGCCAGCCGCGAAATCGCGCCGGCGAAAGCTGAGGATTCACTGGTTTACCGGAAAATGTCATGCAGGGTTCACGCCATTGTAACCGGGAAACCAACTATCATGCGGCCCTCATCCTTCTGTGCGTCATGCACGCACTTGAGCGATAATACACGCTCTCATGAGCACATCCAGCACAGCACCCGAGCCCATCATCGAAGCGCGCAAGCTCGAAAAATTTTATCCGCAGCCAGACGGTGGCCGCATCCAAGTCATCGCCCCGACGGATCTAGCCGTCTATGCCGGACAAATCATCGCCATGCTCGGCGCTTCCGGCTGCGGAAAATCCACTCTGCTTCGCATGCTGACCGGACTTTCTCCGGCAAGCGCCGGTTCCGTCTTTTGGCACGGAGCCCCTGTCGGTGATGGCGCGCCCAACGTCTCCATCGTTTTCCAAAGTTTCGCGCTGTTTCCCTGGCTCACTGTGCTCGAAAATGTGGAAGCCCCGCTCGAAGCGCGCGGCATGCTTTCCATCGAGCGCCACAAGCGCGCTTTACGCATTATTGACGCCGTCGGCCTCGATGGTTTCGAGTCCGCTTATCCCAAGGAGCTCTCCGGCGGCATGAAGCAGCGCGTCGGCGTCGCCCGGGCTCTTGTCGTCGAGCCCGAAGTTCTTTTCATGGACGAACCTTTTTCGGCGCTCGATGTGCTCACCGCCGAAACGCTCCGCGGCGAACTTCTTGAGCTCTGGCTCGAGCACAAGATTCCCACCCGCGCCATCTTCATCGTCACCCACAATATCGAAGAGGCCGTGGTCCTCGCAGATCGCATCGTCGTCCTGGGCCGCAACCCCGCTCACATCCACGCGGATTTTTCAGTGAATATCCCTCATCCGCGCGACCGCAAGACTTCGAGTTTCGTCGAGCTAGTCGACGAGATTTATCGCGTCCTTACGCGGCCTGATTACGAGCACGACCCCATTCACCAGGAAATCGCTGCTCCCGGCAAGCAGTTGCCGCGCAAAGCCATAATGCTCCCGCACACGCGGCCAGGCGGCTTGGCCGGTTTGCTGGAGATTCTCTTGGACCACGGTGGCCGCGCGGATCTTCACAAACTCGCCGATGAGCTGAGCCTGGAAGTGGACGCGCTTCTCCCCACGGTGGACACCGCCGTCCTGCTCGGCATGCTCCGCCTCGAAGAAGGCAACGCCATCATTACTCCCGAAGGACAGGCCTACGCGCAAGCGGACATCCAGGCGCGCAAAGCGATCTTTCGCAAAGCCGCTCTCGCGAATATTCCGCTCCTTTGCCAAATGCAAAATGCCCTTAAAGCAAAATCGAACCGCACTCTCTCCGACGAGTTCTTCCGCGACCTCCTCGACGAACATTTCAGCGAAGACGAATCGCGTCGCCAGCTGGAAACCGCCATTCAGTGGGGGCGCTACGCGGAAATCTTTGATTACGACGCGGCCACGGGCAAGCTGACTCTCACCGAGGCTTGACCTTCCCGTGACGACTCCGACGATCGCTGCTCACAAAGCAACTCCCGTCCCACCGGCGATCAGGCGGCCCGCTGGTTCACGCTGGTCGTGGTCTTTCCTGATCGATATTTTTGTTTTTCTTTTCGTCCTTGCCGCCATCTACGGCGTCTACGCCATTGGTCACACCTGGCTTGGACCAGTCCCCGCCAAAGTCGAAATCTCTCAGAGCCCGCGCGCTTTGCCGCTCTACGCGTTGTATTCGCTGGTGCGTCTTAGCGTGGCGTACGGGTTGAGCATGCTCTTCGCGCTCGCCTATGGCTATGTTGCCGCGCGCTCCAAACAGGCGGAGATCGTCCTCATCCCGCTCCTCGATATTCTGCAGTCCATCCCGGTCCTTAGTTTTCTTCCGGGCGTGATGCTGGCCATGGTCGCGCTTTTCCCCCACAGCCAGCTTGGCATCGAGCTCGGTTCGATCATCCTCATCTTCACCGGCCAGGTTTGGAACATTGCCTTCAGCTTTTACTCTTCGCTGAAAGGCATCCCCCGGGAATTAAGAGAGGCGGCCATTATTTACCGCTTTGGCCGCTGGCAGAAATTTGTCGAGCTGGATTTGCCGTTCTCCACCATCGGCCTCGTCTGGAACTCGATGATGTCCGTCGCCGGGGGGTGGTTTTTCCTCATGGCTTGCGAGATGTTCGTGCTCGGCCAGCGCGACTTCCGCCTGCCGGGGCTCGGTTCCTTTCTGCAAACGGCCGCGAGCCATGGCAATACACGCGCGATTCTTTGGGGCCTCGCGGCCATGGTGACTGTCATTGTTCTTCTCGACCAGTTGATCTGGCGGCCGGTCATCGCCTGGGCGGATAAATTCAAGTTTGAGCAAGTGGAGAGCGCCAGAACTGCCACGCACAATCTGCTGAGTCTTCTCGGGCGAGCTTCCATCGTGATTCGCTTGTACCGCCTCGCCGTGCGCCCAGTCCTCGACTGGATCACTGTCAATGTTGCCGTTGGCGCCCGCCGCGCCGCGGCCACGTTCGCCGTCCCAAAACGCCCGGGCATCCGCCGTTCGATTCTCATTGTTGTCGCGGCTGTGATTCTGGTTGGCGTTGGCTTGGCTGTATTTCACGGAGTCCGCGAATTATCCGATCTGCGCCGCGCAGACTATTTCACCCTCCTGCGCAGCGCCGGCTTCACTCTTCTTCGCGTCAACGCCGCGCTTCTCCTAGGTGCTCTCTGGACCGTTCCCATTGGCGTTGCCATCGGCTTCAATCCGCGTCTTGCGCGCATCGCCCAACCGCTCGCGCAGATTGCGGCTTCCATCCCTGCCACTGCGCTCTTTCCCGTCATTCTTTTATTCCTGATTCGGCTTCGCGGCGGTCTCGAGCTTGCCGCCATGCTCGTCATGCTTCTCGGAACACAGTGGTACATCCTCTTCAATGTCATCGCCGGGGCCATGGCCATTCCCACGGATCTGAAGGAAGCCTCCGGCATTTTTCGCTTCGACTCTTGGGATCGCTGGCGCTATTTAATTCTGCCGGGGATTTTTCCTTATCTCGTCACCGGGTTGGTGACCGCCTCCGGCAACGCCTGGAACGCCAGCATCATCGCCGAGTATTTTCACTTTCAGGGGCGAATTGTCTCGACCATCGGACTCGGCAGCGCGATCAGCAGCGCCAGTGATGCGGGCCGCTTCGATTTGCTGCTGGCTGCGACGCTGGTCATGGCAACCATCGTCGTGCTCATCAATCGTTTCCTGTGGCGCCGGCTCTACCGTCTCGCTTCGACCCGCTTCAAACTCGAAACGTAGCCCTCGCCGGCCATCTCGAATTATTGTGTTTCTGCCTTCTCCGCTTTGTCAGGTTTCGCGGGCGGTGCGGGCGCCGGCGTGGGAGCGGGTTCTTCGCCCCAAATATATTTCGCAAACCATTTTTCATTTTCTTCCATCACCGCGCGCTGCTGCTTGGGCTTTGTAATTCCGTGGCCAAATCCTTTGTACACCACCATCTTCACCGGCACGCCGCGGTCTTCGAGCGCTTGCCGCAGTTCATACCCGTTCGGGATGGGCACACGCCGGTCGTTCTCTCCGTGCTGAATCAGCGTAGGCGTCTTGGCTTTCGCGATGTACGTGATCGGCGAAGTCTTTTTGTAAATTTCCGGATCGTCCCACGGCGTTGCATGCAGATATTGCCGCGTGAATGGCGTGATGTCCGTGTTCACGTAGTACGTCATCCAGTCGGAAATCCCCGCGCCTACAGAAACCACCTTGAACCTGTCGCTCGAGGCCGTGATGAATGCGGAAATGTATCCGCCCTCGCTCCAGCCCATCGAACCGACGCGATCTTTGTCCACAAAACCTTTGGCGATCAATGAATCTACTCCGGAAATCACATCAGCGTAATCGCCGACTCCCAAATTCCTCACGTTCAGCGTACGGAATTTCTCCCCGTATCCCGCCGAGCCTCTGTAATTGGGCCGAAGAATCAGCGCGCCTTTGGCGACGAATCGTTCCACAGGGTAGTAACGGTCCGCATTCAGAATCGGCTGATCCACGCCGGTTGGTCCGCCATGAATGACGACCAACAGTGGATATTTTTTGCCAAGTTTGAAGTCCGGCGGCGTGTAGAGAACGCCTTCGATGGTGGCTCCGTCGGCCGACTTCCAGGAAATCACCTCGCGCCGCGCAATCTTGAATGGCTTCAGTTGGTCTCCTAGCGTCGTGAGTTTCTTCGCTTGCCACGGCGCCACGCTCGTCGTGAATATCTCCGGATATTCATTCTCGTGCGCCGCCCGGTACGCCACGTGTTTAAAGTCCTTCGAAAAAGAAAACGAAAACGCAGCGACATGCTCCGGCGTGCTCAGCTTTTCGACCGCTTTGGTCTCGGGATTCAGCCGGAACAAATGGGCGTAAGTCTTCTGCTCTGCCGCGAAGTAGATGCCATCGGCTGCCCACCGGATCAGCCCGGGATCTTCATCGAAAGCGTCCGTCAATACGCGCGGCGTGCCACCATCCGCGTCCACCACCGCGATTTTCACATTGGTATAGAAAAAATACTTAGAGCCAGCCGTTGTTTCGTAGGCAATTTGCTTTCCGTCGGGCGACCACTGCGGGTTCCGGTCCGGCCCCGGTGTGTTTACAATCTTTTTGACTTTGCTATCGCTGACCGTCACAACGTAAATGTCCGCTGTCTCCGAGGAAATCAAATCGGGATCGCGCTGCGCGCTGAAGGCCATGCGCGTTCCGTCTGGCGACCAAGTAAATTCGCCCACGCTGAACGCCGCTCCTTCGGTCAGCCGCTTCGCTTCGGAAATCGTGGCAGCTTCGCCCGCGGGAATCTCGATGGTCCACAGGTGGGTCATGTTGTAGTCGGCATGGACAACGTCGTAGTCGCCGTATTTTTCCTTGCGGTCTTTCATCGCTTTGGGTTCGGGATCTTCCCCCGAAAAGGCCAGCCGTTTGGAATCCGGCGACCACGCAAGGTTATTCACTCCGGTTTCTACTTTCGTGAGCTGCCGCGCTTCGCCGCCGTCTGCCGCAATCAAGTAAATCTGTTTTTTGCCGTCGGGCGTCCCGGAAATCTGTCCTGGCCGATCGGAGAGAAAAGCGATCCACTTGCCGTCCGGCGACCATGCGGCATTGGTGCTCGATTTTTTCGACACCGTGAGTTGGTGCCCTTCGCCCGTCGCCCTGTCCGCAATCCACAAATCGCGCTCGAAGGCGTTGTCTTCCCAGTTCGTCCGCGAAAGTTCGTATAGCACGCGTTTTCCATCGGGCGAAATCTCCGGGCTGAACGCGCCTTTCATCTCGAGCGACTGATCGATCGTGGGGGTCGTTGAGTTAGAAGTGCCGCTCGCGGGCGCCGGCTGCTGAGCGGTGACGCGTACGTTGAACAAACAGGTGATGGTCACAAATAGGACAGCCCAAGACGCCTTGCGCATCGTTGTTCTCCTCGAAGCTCGTTCTGAACATGATCGTTCAGGGTTTCCGCGACCATCGGACGAATCCAATGATGAGCCCGATGCCAATAAGCGCCAGCGCAAGACCGACGTGCCAGCCATGCAACTGAAGCGCGGAGATCACGGCCGCCAGCCCGGAGAGAGAGGCCAGGAGAGTAGCCTTGGTCTTTGACATCTCCTTGTGCTCCACACGGGCTCCAGGTTCTAGATCCCGAGCAGTTTTCCAACCAACCTGCTCAGGCAGATGCGGATCGCGGCTCGGATCCCCTCGTCAACTCTTTGCTGAGGAAAATAATCTGTCCCACATGATGATAAGCGTGGCCGGCGCATCGGAGAAAAATCATGAATCGTTCCGCGGCCTCGGGTTCGCGCTCGGCCGAGTATGGCATCATCCAATCCTCGGGCTTTTGCTTCTGTATAGTCGCGGCAACCATGGCAATGGTTTGGTCGAACGCCTGCATTACTCTTGCTTTGTCCAGCTTTTCCGTTTCTGTAAATTCCCGGTCGCGGTTGCGTATGTAGCCAGTCTCGGCGATTCGCGCCCCTATGTAATAGTTCAAGTTGCCCGTCAGATGGAGTATCAAGTGCCCGGCGCTGTTTCCATAACCGAACGGATTGTGCCAGAACTGCTCCTGGGTTAACGGGTCGACCCACTTGTGTACGTGGGCGGCGATGTATTCGTAGTAGCTCAGAAAGTCCGAAGAAATTGTACTCGGAAGATCTGCCATGGAAGTCCTTTTTTTCTCGCTCGCTGCGGCGTGCCCCACGATCATTCTTCTGGATCACGCTCTCTTTCATCACAAAAAAGCCAGAACGCCGACAATAGCTTGCGCCCAAAAAAAGTCAAGGTCTACTTGACTCGCCGCGTTTGAGAGATAGGCTTCTCTGGAAGAGATGTCGCACAGCCAGCCGCTGCTTATATAGGCGGAGAAGAAAAATCACGAAAGATGGGTGCCGAAACTGGTAAGATTCGCGGCGAAAACCTCCGCGACGCTATTTTTGCGGGCAGAGATCGAAGACATTCAGGGTGATTTGCCATGACTAAATTATCGCGGCGCACGATGCTGAAGAGTGCTGTCTCGGGAGTGACTATGGCTTCCATGCCCGCGATGTCCTGGCAGGAGCAGAAGTCAGCGATCCCGCGTAAAGGGCAGATCAAACAATCGGTTTCCCGCTGGTGCTACGAGAAGATTCCGCTCGACGAACTTTGCGCCTACGCGGCGCAGATTGGTTTGAAGGGAGTCGATCTGCTGAAGCCGGAGGAATACGAAATACCGGGGCGACATGGTCTGGTTTGCACGATGGCGTACGCCGGAGGCGGCGAAATTCCCACGGCGTTGAACCGTGTCGAAAACCACGCAAGAATCGAGGAGGGATTTCTCAAAAATATCCCACTTGCGGCGAAGGCCGGTGTGCCCAACGTGATTACGTTCTCCGGAAACCGCGCGGGCATGTCGGACGAGGAGGGCGCGAAAAACACGATTGCGGGGCTCAATCGGGTGAAGAAAATTGCCGAGGACCACGGCGTGACCATTTGCCTGGAGTTGCTCAACAGCAAGGTGAACCACAAGGATTACATGTGCGACCACACGGCCTGGGGAGTGCAAGTGGTGCAAGCCGTGAACTCACCGCGGGTGAAACTGCTTTATGACATTTATCACATGCAGATTATGGAAGGAGACCTCGTTCGGACCATCCAGGAGAACATTCAGTGGCTTGGTCATTTCCACACCGGCGGCGTTCCGGGGCGGCATGAACTCGATGGTAGGCAGGAAGTGCAATGGGATGGCGTGATGCGCGGAATCGTGGCCGCCAAGTTCCAGGGCTATGTGGCGCACGAGTTCGTGCCCGCGCGCGATCCACTTACCTCGCTTCGCGAAGCAGCGGATTTGTGCGATGTCTA
>WNFP01004430.1_pt1 | contig 11302 bp, 9 predicted proteins | sample 5400201 | NCBI WGS metagenome assembly WNFP01 (sample SAMN13153355, study PRJNA577476) | soil metagenome | isolation source: 115 cm saprolite under Madrone tree | place: USA:California | collected 2016-06-14
GCGCGGCGGCCAGCGAGGTCATCGCGGCGATGCGCAGGCGGCCATCTTTGCGGCGACTCGCGATGCCATCACCGAAGTACCCAGCGATGAAGCAGCCGGTGAGACCTCCTGTGAGGTAAGCGATACCGCTGGCGACCCCAGACGAGGCTACGGAGACTCCATGAATGCGGCTCAGGAAGGCCGGGAGAAATGTGGCGATGGCGTACATATTAAAATTTAAGAGAGCGCCGGAAGCGATAATCCACCAGAGGGTGGGAATGCGCAGGATGGTCCACATCGAGTCGCGGGATAGTGGAGCGGGATGAATTTCGCTGGCGCCGCGTTGGGGTTCGGGCAGCAGGAGTAGCGCGGGAATGAGGAGCAGCGCGGGAGCGGCAGCCAGGACCATCGCGGCGCGCCATCCGTAGGCCTGGGCCAGAGGTCCGCTGAAGAAGAAACTGAGCGCGCCGCCGACTGGCACTCCCAACATGAAGAGCGCGAGTACGCGAGAACGTTTGTCCGGCGGGAAGAGGTCGCCGAGCCAACTGGTTGCAGCGGGGGCGCAGCCTGCTTCGCCGACTCCGACGCCAATACGTGAGAAAAGCAGCATGGCGAAGCTTCCGGCGAGCGCGGCGGACGCGGTCAGCGAAGACCAAATGAGGATGGCCGCGGCGAGGAGCTTCTTGCGGCTGGCGGAATCCGCAATGCGACCGAGGGGCAAGCCGACCAGGGCGTAAATCCAGATGAAAGCGCTGCCAAGCAGGCCGATCTGTGTGTCCGTGAGATGGAACTCCTTGCGAATAGGCTCGGTGAGCGCGCCGGGGACGTGGCGGTCGTAGAAATTCAGGGTGTTGATGGCGAAGAGAACAAGGGCGGAGAGGAGCAAGCGAGTCGAGGTGGATTTTTGGGCCACGTGCGCATGCTAGCAGAGGAGGAAGTTGTCAGTCGACAGTATAGAAAGTGGAACACGTAAAGGTCTTGCGAAGACAGCACTGCCCGCCCGATGGGTGCCGGGCGGGCAGTGAATCCGCAGCTTTCGGATTTAGCTGGACTGGCCGGCGGCCTTGGCCATCTGCTTGGTCCACTCTTCGGCGCGGCGCTTCATCTCCTCGGGAGCGACATCCTCAATATGCGTCGCCAAGCCCCACTGATGGCCGAACGGGTCGGTGAGCTTGCCGTAGCGGTCTCCCCAAAACATGTCACTGGGCGGCATATCGGCGCGAGCACCGGCTTTTACAGCGCGATCGAACGCGGTGTCCACGTTTTCGGTGTAGACGAACAGATAGGATGATTGCAGAGCGGTGGGGTTGGGCGCGGCGGACATTCCGGGGAATTCATCAGCGATCATGAAGCGGGAGTCGCCGATCTGCAGCTCGGCATGCATCACCCTGCCGCCGGGACCAGCCATGCGCATGTGTTCCTTGGCGCCGAGGGCTTCCTTGTAGAAGTCGATGGCGCGGGCGGCATCACGGCAAGTGAGGGCCGGGGTGATGGAATGGTAGCCTTCGGGAATGGGGCGAACTTTTGCTGACATTATGGAACCTCCAGGGAACTTTGAAGTGCGCGCACAATGATTGGGAAGGAACTGCGCGTAAGAGGGTAGATACGCCCGAAGCGGATGGGAAGTCAAGAGTTTTACTCTTCAGTGTCGGGGAAGCGGCGGGCCGCAGCGCATAACCCCTGTGAATGCAATCGGCTGAACAACGGGGCCGCGTTGACGCAACGAACGAGCGGAGCGAAGATGTGGTGGCAATCTAGCTTGGAGGGTGCTTGTGCGCTACGAATTCCTGGTGGAGACGTACGAGACCGAGCGCGTGAAGGTGGCCAGCGTTTGGAGCGAATTTCGCGATGACGATTTGCCGGTGCGTCCGCGAGCGGATGACCAGCGCGGGCGCAGCGTGCGGGAGCAGATGGTGCACCAGTGCGTGAGCGAGGATTTGTGGTTCCGCACCATGCTGGGAATTGACGTGGGCGCACCGCCGCTTCCGGCGCAGGAGACGCGGCTGGAATTCATCAAGCGCTATGCAGAGGACAGCGGGAAGCGGCTAGAGGTTTTGCGGGGAAAACCGGACAGTTGGTTTGAGGAGGAGGCGAAGTTTTTTGACGTCGCGCGCTCGCGCGCCTGGGTGCTAACGCGGCGGCTGACGCATACCTCGCATCATCGCGGCCAGCAGATGGCCATGCTGCGAATGCTGCGGCACGATTTGCACAGCAACTATGGACCGACGGCGGACACAGGCGGATTGATGCAGAATCACGCGCCGACAATTTACGCGTATGACGGATTGGAAGCGTTGCTGAAGGGCGAGGGACGCGGCGGAGCGAAGAGAGCATTGCCTGGGGCGAAGGGCGCAGCCGTGACGGAGCGTCCAGGCCCTGCTTAGTTGTTTACCCCTGCCTTCAGCACGCGAAGCCCCGCGTAATAAAGAAGGCCATTGTTTCCGAGTAGCGCTTCACCCGACCGCTATCTCGCAACTTCCCAAAACCCGCCGTAATTCCACTTTCCCAGATGATGCGTTCTACGTTCGAGCGACTGATTCGCCGGACTAGACCTGTGCCTCACAAAAAATTAGAAGGCGGTCGGAGGGAATAAAATACAGGGAGGTCACCTAACGTGTTAGATTGCCGCCGTCCGAGGTTCCGAAGATCTGACGAGGGACAGCCGCCGACGCGCAATCCTCGAGTACCTCGCGGCCAAGACAGCGCGGCTGCCGTTCGTTCGGGATTTGTCTGGAGCGATTAGGGAGAGCGAAAAATGAGTCCGACGGGCATGATCGTTTCGTTTCTGGGATTCCTCTTGTTAATTTTTGCTTTGAGCGTGGTTTTTGGTTCGTTTTTCACCGTAGAGACGGCGCAGGTCGCCATCGTGCAGCGTCTGGGTAAGTTCGCGCGCGTTGCCGGTCCGGGACTTAATTGGAAAACGCCCTTGATCGAGGCGGTAGTGCGGCGCATGAGCATGAAAGTGCAGCAGTTTGACGTGAAAGTCGAAACTAAGACGCAAGACAACGTCTTCGTGCAAATCCCCGTCTCGATCCAATACAAAGTGATACCAGAATCCGTGGAAGCGGCATTTTACAAACTAACTGATCCCGTCAAGCAGATCGAATCCATGGTCTACAACGTGGTCTTGGGGCATGTTCCGAAAATGAAGCTGGACGACACTTTCCTCAATCAGGCAGCCATCGCCAATGATTTGCGCGACAGCCTGGACGGCTCCATGAAGGAGTACGGCTACTCGATCGTGAAAGTGCTCATCTCCGACATCGTGCCGGACCAAAAGGTAAAAGCCGCGATGAACGACATCAACGCCGCGCAGCGCGAACGCGAAGCGACGGTATCCCGCGCGGAAACGAACAAGCTGCTCCTTGTAAAGCAGGCCGAGGCGGAGGCCGAATCCAAGCGCCTGCAAGGCGAAGGCATCGCTAACCAACGCAAGGCCATCATCTCCGGGCTAAAAGACTCAGTGGAAGATTTCGCGAAAACCGTCCCAGGTTCCACGCCCCAGGACGTTATGCAACTTGTCCTAATGACGCAGTATTTCGACACTCTAAAGGACATCGCGGCCAACGATCACAGCAACACTATCTTGATCCCGCACACGCCAAACACGCTGACTGATCTATTCAGCCAGATCCGCAACGCGGTGATCACTGGCACGGAAATGACCAAGCATGACGTACCCTCGTCACTATCCCCGAGCGGGTCACAAAAATGAGCAGGGTGCCTTACACTCAGTTGTGGTACAGCTCCGGGAATTGCTTTTTCAGGTGCTCTAATTTGGGCAGATCGTTGTAAACGATGTAGGGTTGGTCGGTGTGGGTCTGCAGGTAGTCCTGGTGATAGTCCTCGGCGCGAAAGAATGCTTTGAAGGGCGCAATCTCGGTGACAATTTTCCCGGGATAGACCTTGGCGGAATCAAGCTGTTCGATGTAGGCGGCGGCGATGCGCTGCTGTTCGTCATTGGAATAAAAAATGGCAGAGCGATATTGCGTGCCGTCATCCGGGCCCTGGCGATTGAGTTGCGTGGGGTCGTGCGCAACGGAGAAGAAGATCATCAGGATCTGGCCGTACGAAATTTGCGAGGGATCAAACGTGATGCTGACGGATTCGGCATGGCCGGTGAGGCCGCTGCTGACCATTTCGTAGCTGGGCGAATTGACGCGGCCGCCGGAATAGCCTGCGGTCACGGAGCGGACGCCTTTGAGGTGCTCGAAGACAGCCTGCACGCCCCAGAAGCAGCCGCCCGCCAGGACTGCCGTTTGCTGGGATTTGGTTGTCGCGAGCGGGGCGTCGACGACGGGTTTTGGGAAAGGGTAGCGTGGCTCGGCGGCGGGGCGGGCACCGATTAGGCGGACGGCGTTCCACGCGAAGAAAGCGGTAATCGCTGCGATAGTCAGGGTGCGGCCGATGATGGGACTGCGCATTCGTTTCACTCCAGTTGAATAAACAGAGGCGAAGCGGGGGCGCCCTGAAGCGCGCCCCTACAACGCTTCTAATTGAAGTATACGCCGGTGCCGCCGCGTTGGATGACGGCGCTATTCGGGCTTGCTAATTACACCGCAAGCGATGCGCGGAGGAGCGGCGCTGGAAGTTCCACCGGCGACGGCGTGAATAACGATGGCGGTCCCGCCGTTGCTGAAGACAGAATGCTCGTCGGTACCGAGAGTGATATTGGGAGCAACTACCGTCGCGTGGCCGGTTCCGTCGGCGGCCACGATCAGGGAAAAGTCCGGAATATCTCCGGCGGGCATACCCATGTGGTCGGCGTGGCCGGAGGCGCCGTTGAAGTGTGGTCCGGCGGACTTGAAGTCAGGGGGCTCGCACTTGGGGTTTTGATGGATGTGCAGGGAATGCTCGCCGGGCGGAAGGCCCTTGACGTCCAGCTTGATTTTCATGCCATGCGGAGCTTCGGTGAGCACAGCGGTTCCAACGTTTTGCCCCTGGGCGTCTTTGATTTCCACGGTGACCGGCTTGGAAGAGGCGGCACTGCGGGCTTGCACGGCGGCAATGCCGCCGGCAAGAACCATTGCGCACAAAACACTGGCGATCGTTTTCATCGTTCCTCGCTTTAGTTGTGGGGTCGAATGCTCCCGCAGTTGCGGGACGCGTACCATTCCACCCTAGCGAAAGGCGAATTCTGAAACATGCTGTAGTCAGTCGAATACTGGGTGTGGGAAGTAGAAAAGAAACCGGGAGATGAGGCATGCTAGGGTGCCCAATCAACCTGACGGAGACCACAATGCCTTCGCGAATTCAAGTTTGCAGTTGTCTGGCCCTGCTTTTGTTTACACCCATAATCATCGCCGCCCAGGTGACACATGGGAAGAAACCGCAGTTGCCGCCGCCCTACGCCACGAAATCGTCGGCGAACTCGCCCAGTGAGGTGAAACCTCCGGCCGGATTCCTGCCTACCGTTCCGGCCGGATTCAAAATAAATGTTTTTGCGACCGGATTCAAAAGGCCGCGCTGGCTAATTGTCGCGCCGAACGGAGATATCTTCCTGGCGGATATGGGCGCGGGCGAGATCGTCATATTGCGCGACCCGCAAAACACCGGCGGGGCGCAGGCGCGGGAGAATTTCGTAACCGGGTTGACCCGGCCATTCGGGATTGCATTCCACGATGACTACGTTTACGTCGGGACGATGAGAGAACTGGTGCGCTTCAAGTACGATCCCAAGACGTCCAAACGGCTCGGCGAATCCGAGCACCTGATGTATTTGCCGGGCGGCGGGCACGACACGCGCTCGGTGGTTTTCTCGAAGGACGGCAAGCACGTGTTTGTCGGGGTGGGATCGGAGTCGAATGTGAGTCCGGGAGAGGAGCCGATTCGCGCGGCGGTAACGATTTGCGATCCGGACGGGAAGAATGCAAGGCAGTTCGCCACTGGACTGCGGAATCCGGTGGGCTTGGCGCTGGAGCCGGTGACAGGTAAGGTGTGGACGTCGGTGAATGAGCGCGATGAACTCGGAGACGACCTGCCGCCGGATTATTTCACGTCGCTGAAGGACGGCGGGTTCTATGGCTGGCCCTACAGCTACATTGGCGACAACGTCGACGCGCGCGCGAAGCCGCAACGCCCGGACCTGGTGGCGAAGGCCATTGTGCCGGATGTATTGCTGGGCTCGCACGTCGCGCCGGTGCAGTTTGCGTTTTACACCGGGACGCAATTTCCGGAGAGCTACCGAGGCGGAGCATTCGTGGCGGAGCATGGATCCTGGAACCGCTCGACACGCTCGGGTTACAAGGTTGCGTTCGTGGCCTTCAAGAACGGGCGGCCTTCGGCCGATCCCGTGCCGTTTATGACTGGACTTGTGCCCGATCCGACGTCGAGCGGCGTCTACGGTCGCCCGGTTGGGGTGGCGGTCGCGCCGGATGGTTCGCTGTTAGTTTCTGACGATGCCGCGAAGGTCGTTTACCGTATTTCGGTCGCACACTAGCGTCTTGGAATTTCTGCACATTCCGAGGGCTACTGTACGGTCAGGGTGAGTTGAACCGGCGGGGTCCCGGGCAGGGGAGTGCCGGTTGAGGTTGTAACTGTCGGCGTGAGGGTGATGGTTGACGTTCCCTGTGGCGTGCCGATCACTCGGGGCGTGGGTACAACCTGAGGATTTGCACTTGCGCCACCACTGGCACATCCCGCAGCTTCGAACCCGCAGAATGATGCGAGGACGGCTAGCGCCGCGACGCGCAACAACGCCGGGCTTAAGCTCCAACGCTGCAACCTGGAAGAATAGAGAAGCAGCACAACAACGCCAAAGCACGCCAGCAAGGCAAACACCTGCAACCAAATAAATGGGGGGAACTGCCGTGGCGGTACGACCAGGGTATTCGCTGTCGTGGCCACAGTCACAACATAGGAGACGGGAGTTCCGCCGGAGAGTTGCACGCTGGGAGCGGTGCAGGTAGCAGCCGATGGTGTGCCTGCGCAGACGAAGGAAGCGCTGCCCGCAAAGCCAGGCCCGGGCGTCAATAGCAGATTGAAAGTTGCAGTTTGCCCGGCCGTGACGGTAACAGAAGTCGAGCCTGGGGCAGCCGGGGAAATCGTGAGAGCAGGAGTGACTGTGGCGCTGAGGCTAATCGTCTGAGGAGAGTTGGGAGCGTCGTCAGTAATGGTAATGAACGCAGCACGCGCGCCGGTTACGATCGGCGAGAGCGATACGCCCATGGTGCACGTGGCGCCGACTGCGTAGGACGGGGCGGTGCAGTTGTTCGTCAGGCTAAAATCGGCGGCGTTTGTTCCGCCAGTAGTGACGGAAGTGATGTGCAGCGGCCCCGTGCCGGAATTTGTCAGCGTAATGACCTGAGCGGCGACGGCCGAACCTTGCGTGACGGTGCCGAAGGAGATGCTACTCGGTGTGAGTTTTACGGCCGGCGTTCCGGGAGGGGGCGCTGCGCCTGTGCCGGTCAATTGCACGGATTGAGGAGAGTCCGGGGCGTCGTCGCTGACGGTGATGTTGGCCGTACGCTGGCCGGCGCCCAGCGGAGAAAACGTCACGGTAATGCTGCAGGTGGAAGCGACGGGATACGCGCCGGAGCACGCATTGGTCACTTGAAAATCAGCGGGATTTGCGCCGCCAGGCAGCACGGAGGAAATGTGCAGCGTTGCGGCGCCCGAGTTAGTCACGGTGACGCTCTGCGCCGGGCTGGTGCTTCCTTGCATGGTACTCGCGAAGGTCAAGCTGCCCGGCGTAAGGGTGACGGCTGGAAGAGGAGAAGCTCCGGTGCCGGTGAGGGAAATCGATTGCGGACTGCCAGGCGCGTTGTCTGTCGCGGCTAAGCTTGCCTGACGCGGTCCCGCAGCGGTGGGAGAGAAAACCACGCTCACGGTGCAAGTGGCGTTCGGCGCGAGAACTGTAGGGAATGGGCAATTCGGCGTGGTTACAAAATCGGAAGGATTGGCACCAGCGACTGTGATGGAAGGGAGGCCGAGCGCCTGCCCGCCGGTGTTCGTGAGTGTGACCAGCTTGGAGTTACTGGATTGCCCCACCGTTACGGAGCCGAAGTCTTCCGAGGAGGGGAAAAGCGCCGCCACCGGTCCGCTGACCGCCTGCACCGGCGTGCCGGAAATGGTGAGCGCTCCTTGCGCGGCGGTGCCTCCGAAGGGTGAACCGGGGATTTCCGAGAGGTTGCCCCTCAGGGGATCGATCAGAAATCCGTGAACACCGTCGTTCTGCAGCGAATAGATGTAGGGACCCAGAGGATCAGCAGCCGCGCTGCCAGGGCTAAAGCTCAAAACAGCTATAGCGGCGGGAGGAACGGCCAGCGCGCCAGTTGTCTGGTTGATTGCGTAGACCACTGGCGCGGAGCCTTGCTCCACGTAGAGAAACTTGCTGCTGCTATCCACCAGCATGGCCGCGGGAATTTCGTTTGCAGAGCTTACGCTGGTGATTCCTGTGAGCGCGGTGCCATCCGCCGGTGAGATGAGCGCGCTGTCAATCGTTCCCAGAGTTGCGCCCCACCCATCGAAAAAGAAACGGCCCTGCGGATCGATGGCGATGCTTCGCCCCGCGGAAATGGCGTTGCCCGCGGTGCCGGTTAGCCCGAGGATACCGGTGACGGGGTCGATGGAATACACGTTGGTGCCCGCATCCTCTACACCTGTCGAGGGATTCAGGCCCAGTCCGACGTAAAGGTGAAGGCCCTTGGGGTCGGTGAGCATGCCGACGGGCGCGGAGGCGATGTCCGTGGTCGGCTGCGCGGATAACGGCACCAGTTGCTGATTGGCGGCGTCGATCAAATACTCGTTGATGGCGCCCTGGTTGACGAAATTGCCGAAGCGATAGCCCACGTACAGGAACTGGCCGGACTTTTCCGACGCCAGACAAGCTGGAGAAGTCGCAGCCATGTTGGGGTTCTCCGTCGGGCCGGTGGAAAAGGGCGAGCCGGGAACTGCGGTGAGACTTCCAGTGCTCTGATCGATCTGAAACATGGAAATATTGCTGGTGCCGGTATTGATCACGAACAGGAAGCGGCCGAGACCATCGATGGCCATCGCGCCGCCTTGCAGGCTGTCGGCAAACGGCGAACCGGCGACCGCGGAGAGAGCGCCGGTTTGTCCGTTCTTCGCGTAGGCGGCCATTTGCGATGTGGTCGTAGTGATAGGGACGGAGCCGAAAACATATTGCTGTTGAGGAGTTTGGGCGGCGATGGTGGCTGCGAGGGCTGCCTGCAGAGGCAGGAGCCGCAAAATTTTTTGAGTATTCGACACTAGGAACGAAGGGGAAGAAAAGGGCGCGCGCTGAGCCATAACTCTTCCTTGGCTAACGAAAAAAGGCGGTAAAGCAGTTCCGAGAGGGAACCGCTCGCAAGATACGGCAGGATCTTTTGATAGTCAAGACATTTAGTTAACTTAAGAGGTAAAACTAATGAAGGTGGAAATTCCCAATTTGGGAATTTTAGCGGATGCTTCCTGCGATTGACGGGGAGGCCAGCGTTCAGGTTGGTTTCCAGGTGGGGTGCGCAGTAAACAGGCCGTCGACGAAGCCGATCTGGTAGCAGACGAAGAGGCCGAAAGCCAGACTCAAGATTCCTGAGCAGGTGACCAAGCTGCGATTCAGCCAGGCGAAACGGTGCCCTGCTAAGGAGAAAGGAAGCGCCATGATGCTGGTGATTAGCATCATGCCGACGATGGTGCCGACGCCAAAGACCAGCAGGTACAGCACGGCCCACTTAGGATCGCGAATGGCGCTCAAAACCAGCAAGGCCACCGCAGCGGAGCCGGCGAGGCCATGCACGATGCCGACGAAAAGGGGACGCAGGGCTTGGTACGGACCGAGGCCCGCGAACGACCGTTCCAGCGATCGTGGCAGCGCTAGGCTTGCGGCGTGATGCTCGCTCGCCGGAGCGTGCGAATGCCAATGGAAATGCAGCTTTGCATCATGCTCGTGAAGGTGCGCGTGCTCTCCGGTGACCTGCGGATGTGCGGGAGAGAACTTCTCGCTCATCCATTTCATCGCGCCGGTAAGATTCAGTACGCCCAGCAGGATTAGCATTAAGCCGACGCAGAACTCCATGGTGAGTCCCACGCGAACGGGAATTGCCAGCCCAAATAGAATAATGGCCGCGCCGACCGCGAGAATCGTCAGCGTATGGCCCAAGCCCCATAAGACGCCGATGAATGCGGCTTTGGCGATGGAGCGTTCGCGGCTGACGATGGTAGAGACGGCGATGACGTGGTCCGGGTCGGTCGCATGCCGCATGCCCAGAAAGAAACCGATGGCGAGGATGGTCAATCCGCTAGTCATGACTTGCACGCCTAAGTGGCTGCTGCTCCAGCAGCATACCGGAGAAAGAGCATGGACGCACGCTTGGCGGGTCGAAAGCGGATTATTCCCCGTTGCGCAGGATGCGCATAAGTTCGGCGGCCGCATGCGGCAAGCGCGCGCCTCGACGGGAGACAAGGTAAACGTGGCGAGGCAGGCTGAGTTGCCGCACCTTCACTTCCTTCATCCAGCCGCGCTCGATCTCCCACTGCGCACACATTCGCGGGACGATGGCCACGCCCATACCCATCTGCACAAAGCGCTTGATGCTCTCGATGGTGGGCATTTCGATGGGCATGTTAAGCGCGGTGCGATGCCTGGCGAAAAGTTCGATGACGCGGCGACGGAACGGAGATTCAACGATGTGCCCGATGAAGGTTTCGTTGGCCAGATCCTCGACGTCCACCTCGCGGCGTTTGGCCAATGGGTGTTTCAGCGGCACGACCAGGGTCAGCTCATCTTTGCGGATTTCCGTGGCTTGCAACTGCGTGTCGCGCGGGACATAGGAAATGGCGCCAACGTCCAGCCGGTAATTCAGTACTTCGTGGGGAATATCGCGAGAAAACATGCGGTGCACGCGTACCTGCACGCCGGGGTGCATCTCGCGGAATTGTGAAAGCGCCGGTAGCAGCGCGTGGATGGAGCTTTCGTTCACGCCCAGGGACAGCTCGCCGCGCTTCAACCCTTCCAGCTCGCTGAGGCCCTTTTTTACTTCGTCACGCAGGTTCAGCAGGCGTTCGGCGTAATCCTTTAGCAGCACGCCGGCGTCGGTGAGGCGCACGGGCCGCGAGCCGCGCACGAACAGCGGCTGGCCAAGGGAGTCTTCCAGTTTGCGGATGCCCAGACTGATGGCCGGCTGAGTGCGATACAGGCGTTCGGCGGCGCGCGAGAAGCTGCCTTCTTTGGCCACCATCAGAAAGACCTGCAATTCGCCGAGATCCACGCTGCCTCCGCCGGTAAGTATAAGACAGTATTATCAAAAGTAGAATAAAGATAAATTTGACCAGCGGTCCCGGCTCTGTTTATCTATCCTAGGGAGACTCTATGGACTCCGTACGC
>WNFP01014422.1_pt1 | contig 11297 bp, 15 predicted proteins | sample 5400201 | NCBI WGS metagenome assembly WNFP01 (sample SAMN13153355, study PRJNA577476) | soil metagenome | isolation source: 115 cm saprolite under Madrone tree | place: USA:California | collected 2016-06-14
TCGAACTGGCCGAAACGATCGCATGCCTACGGAGGGGCTAATCGCATCACTCGTGTGCTCTCGTGCGCAGAAAATGCGAGCACATCACTAGCGCTGGACGCCTTAGTTCCCTCCTCGGTTGAGTAGCGGGGTGACGTTCGGTGAGCGAACCGAGTTTTTGGCCGCACTGAATAAGGCCGACTTGTCCAATGATCGCGTCGGCTGAGGTCGCCGCGATCGTCCGGACCATCGCGAACAGCGAAAGAGGAATTCGCGGGGCGACGCGCTTGCCGAGCAGGATGCTGCCTGTCACGAATGCGAACAGCGCCAGTGTCGGAAGATTGGACTTCGGCAGACCCTGTAAGATCTCCCGCGCCTGCACGAGCGTGCTGTGCGAGCCGGCCGTGACACCGAACATGTCACCCAGCATCGTTATCCCGACCTGAAACCCGACGCCGGTGAGAAACCCGACCAACACCGTTCGTGAGAGGAAGTCGGCTAGGAACCTAACTTGAAGCTCCATGCCAGACCGCGGCCCTTTTGATGCCGGTTTTGCCGTTCACTAATCACTGATGAACCGGCTGATCCTTCGAGCTGGCATAATTGCTCTTGCTGCGATGCTGGCGATCCAGTTCGCGTACGCTCGCGACGATGGCCGCTACGCGAATTCACCCCTGAAATCGTGGTTCGACCGTCTCGCAAGCCGCAGGGGCCTGTGCTGTAGTTTCGCCGACGGCGTCGTGGTCGAGGATCCAGATTGGGCAGTCGTTTCCGATGTCGCAAAACCGGAGGTGCATTATCGCGTTCTCATCGAGGGACAATGGATCGACGTTCCCGACGACGCGGTGATCACCGAGCCTAATCGTCTCGGCAAGACGATGGTGTGGCCGATGACCGGAGTCGATGGCATAACTGTCCGCTGCTTTTTGCCCGGGAGCATGACCTGACCGCGCATTTGCCGGCATCACGCGCGGCCTGTTTGGCCTCCGGTGCGATGGATGCGACCTTGACGGCGCGCTGCACGTCGGTGCGATCCACGCCGAGTTCGCGCCCACTTTCCTTATCCCCTTTTCCTGGGAAGTGGGGGAATAAAACGATTTCAATGCGTTACCGAGAAGTTTGGGGAAAACGTCCTTCATTGATCTTCATGGTATTTCAGCCCCCCAAATCTATTTTCCCGAAGACCGGGCGTGTACTCGGTGGATCACATCCATGAGGCGGCTTGACGCCGATCGGCAAAGACGTGGGCAGTGGCCACGCTTGCGGCTTAACTGTAGGGGTACGCCCGCGCGAGGAAAGTGAGGACTGTCTCGGCGAAAATATCGGGCATTTGATCGGGAAACGGCACCATGGCGCCCGCGATCTCGACCATACTCGCGCCTGCAATGGCATCGGCAACGCTGCGTGAAACGGGAAAGGCATGCGGATCGGCCGTCGGCGCCATGACGTGGACGGGACAGCGCACCAGCGGCAGACGCGTCTCCATGACGTATCGGCTCACCACGCGGTGACCTTCGCCGGCCAGTGTACCGGCCTTCAGCGCATCGACGACAAATCGGTCAAGAAGATCGACGTCGCCTGCGGGATAATCGGGCTGCCGCATCTGCCAGAGCCCGAGCAAATGACTGCCGTCCGCGCGTCGCGGCGTTTCGTCGATAACTGGCTTGCTTGCGGATCGGGCACGTCGTTCGGCATCGACATAAGGCGGCGCGGAAAGTGCCATTGCCGCAACGCGCCCGGGCTTCGCCGCCGCCATCTCGATCGCGATCGCCGCCCCGGTATGATGGCCAACAAGCGCGGCTTGCGGCAGGTCGAGCGCGTCAAGCAGGTCAAAGGCACAGGCGGACCATGCTTCGATCGAATTCTCCTCGAACGGGAGCGCGTCTGAGTCGCCAAAGCCGACGGTGTCCATCGCAATCGCGCGATAATGCCGGCCGAGGCGCGGCAGCACGTCGCGGTATTCATCCCACGAGCGCGGAGTCTGGTGCAGCAACAGCACCGGCCTTCCGCTGCCAGCGGCAGCGATATGGATGCGTGCCCTGGGCGTTTCGACGAAACGGCGTTCAATGACCGGATGCCGGTTCGACATCGGCGCTCATTCGCCGTTCGGGATTGCGAGCGGAACGGCCTGCGCCAGGAACACCGCCTCGGGCATGCCCTCGGCCCTTTCCTCATCGCCAGTGTCGACGACCCGCACCATCGCTGTGCCGAACGGATCGTTCCATTGCTGGACCACCATGACGGTGACGCCGCTGAATGCGTAGGTCTTCCACATTTTCGCGCGCGGGTCCGTCATTGTCGCCTCATCACCGCATCAGAACCGAACGGTCCGGGACGTTGTTCGCCCAGCCGGCCTTAAGCGGCGCCACGAACACGTTTTCCGTGCGCGTGCGGGAGACCTTCCAGACGCCATCCACCTTGCGGAACAAATTGTTCAGCCGGCTGGACCGCAGCAGCGACGAACCGTCGGAGAAGATCCAGGGCTGACAATGGACCCATTGCCCATCGGCCTCGTCGCCCCGCACATGGATCTGTTCCGAGGTCAGGTAATGCACGTTGAGCAGGAGCGCCGGATCGCGCTTCTCGCCCCAGAAGGCCTCAAAGTGCTCGCGCAAGGCTTTCTTGCCGGCGCGACGGCCGAACTGATTGTCGTAAAAGGCGCCGACCCCCTCCCACACCGCATCCTCGGTGTAGAGCTCGAGGATACGTTCGACTCGCTCGGCGTCATTCTCGACGCCGGGTTCCGGGCACGGCGTATCGCACAGGAACATGTAGCGGGCCTGGATGCGGCGAATGTCGGCTTGCGCCTCCAATGTTTCGACCCGCTTGGCGAGCGCCGCCAGCGATTGAAGTGCGATATCCCGGTTGATCTCGTTCATGCATAAGCCTCGTCAACGGATTTCAAGGACGCGCCGATCGGGTGATACAGCCGGTTGAAATAGATCAGTCCCTCCGGCTGCGGCGCGGTGGCGATACCCCTCACCTCGCAAAAGAAGACGACTTCCGCCACGCTTGCGATCCGGCAATCAAGATTGGCTGCGGCGTCGGCTAGAACTGGCGCCCCCGTTGCCAACTGCCGCCATGATCCGCCAGCGAAGCGCTGCTCCACCGAAATGCCGTGGTTACCGAAGTCGGCGGACAGGTTCCGGTGCCGGCCGGCCAGGATGTTGACGCAGAGCACGCCATTGGCCTTGAGGACGTCATGGGCGCCGGCAGCGCGCTTGACGCAGACCAGCACGGTCGGCGGCGTATCGGTCACGCTGCAGACGGCTGAGGCCGTCAATCCGTGGCGGCCCGCCGACCCGTCGGTTGTGATGATGTTTACGGCCGCACCGAGCCGACTCATGGCCTCGCCAAAACCCTTTTGAACGGCAGCGTCCAGCGTGACGGTCATAGGTCGAGCACCAGTTCCAGGGTTTTCGAGCGCGAGCAACAGACCAGCATCTGGTCGTTGGCGGCTTTCTCCTCTTCCGTCAGATAGACGTCGCGGTGATCGGGCGTGCCGGATACTACGGTGCACAGGCAGGTGCCGCAGATGCCCTCCTCACAGGAGGTGGTGATCTTGACGCCCGCATCCGCCAGCGCCGCAACGATCGTGCTGTCCTCACCGACCCTGATGCGCCGGTTGCTGCGCGAAAGCACCACATCGAAGGCCTTGCCCGAGGCATCGACATTGCTCTTGAAATATTCGCGGTGGATCTGCGGCTCGCGGTAACCGCGGCGCTGCGCCTCGGCGATGACCCAGGCCATAAAACCCTCGGGTCCGCAGACGTAGAGATGAATATCGTCCGCCGGCTGCGGCAGATCCCGCACAGGATCGAAGCGCTGTGGCGCCGCGCCGTCGTCGAAGTGCAGCCGAACGCGGCCGCGAAATCCGGCTTCGTTGAGTTCGTTCAGGAACGCCGCCGTGGCAGGCGTCCGCGCGCAGTAATGCAGGGTAAAGTCATGCGTCTCGCGATGCAGGTGGTAGGCCATCGCCATCATCGGCGTGATGCCGATGCCGCCGCCGATCAGGATCGTGCGTCCGGCCTCGGGTGCGAGCGCAAACAGATTCCGCGGCAGGCCGATCCGGACACGCGAACCAGCCCGGAAGCCTCCGTGGATCGCAGCCGAGCCGCCGCGCGAAGCGGGCTCATGCAGCACGCCGAGCCTGTAGGTGTGGGTATCGGCTGGATCGCCACAGAGCGAATATTGCCGGACCAGCCCCGGCGCGACCTCGACGTCGACATGGGCGCCGGGCTCAAACGCCGGCAACCCGCCGTCGTCCGGATCGACCAGATCGAGAACGACGATGCCCAGCGCCTGCTCTTGCCGACGCGCGATCACGAGATCAAGCGTGGAGGAACGCTCGGCGGTGATGCCGGCAGGCGACGCCGTGACCGGCTCAGAGAATGTAGCTGATGCCACCGAGTGCTTCCGTTGAGTTGATCAGCCGGACGATTTTTTGATCGATCTTCAGCGTGCCGGCCTCACGCACCAGACGGTAGGAAAGATTTGCGGCATAGGTCCGATCCCGACCGCGCCGGTGCTCGGTCAGGAGCTGGGCGCAACGCAGTTCGCAACGCGCGCCATCGGTTTCCAGCATGCGGAAACGCGACAACAGACGCACCGTGCGCGCCACCGGCGACGCCGAAATGGATTGCCCGTTCACCAGTCGTTCGGCGCGCTTGCGGCGCATCTCGTGGTCGTCAAAGGCGTAGTTGAGCGCATCCTCGAACTCGGTCGTGGCCGGGTCGATCGGCACGATGTAACGCGATCCAGCCGCCCACAGCGCGAGCCATTCCTCGTAGCAGGCATGGTCCAGCAGATCCGCTTCGAGCGAAACGAATTCCTTCGCCTCCTCGAGGTTGATGGTCGACGTCATGACGACTGACAGGTTCATGCCGGCTGCTCCATCATCAGCTTCCATTGCTGGTAGGCCGCGCGCATCCCGGTTTCGGCGCTTACGTCGCTGCGGCGGTGGCCGTCGGGAAGCATTTCCTCACCGGCCATGCCGCGATTGAGCATCAGCCAGAGATCCTTGCCGCCCTGCGCGCCGTGCTGCACGCGATCCCACACCTCGGCATCATCAGGGCTGCCAAACCCCATCGGCCCCTGAAAGAATTCATGGATCCGCAGCCGGGCGCGGGTGGCGGCCTGCGGCCCGCCCTTCATGCCGAGCGCCACATGCCGCACCTCTGTCTCTTCTCCTCGAGATCGACGAGGTCCGGGATCATGACCATGACGCTGTGACCATTGCCGAGATCCTCGACCCAGCCGCCATTGTTCATGATATCCATCAACGCCCCGGTCTCCTTATCGGTCGCGGTAAGGAACGACTTGTGGACCAGCGGAAAGTGATAGGCGTCGGTGGTGTTCTCGAGCTGGATCTTCCAGTTGCCGGGAAAACGGAACTTGTGCTCGCCGAGGGTAGTCAGCGGAAAGCCCGCGCTCTGCTTCATGAACAGGTCGATCCATTTCTTCGCCCCTCCTAAGAAATCGGCGAGCGGCTCGATATCATCCTTGAAGCTTGCAAAGATCAGCCCGGCGTATTCTTCGACGCGAAGCGATTTGAGCGGGAACTGGCGCTTGTCGATCGCGCCGGCGTAGCCGGCTTCATAGGGCACGCCGCGCAGCGAGCCGTCGAGCGCATAGCTCCAGCCGTGATACGGACAGACGAAGCTGTTGGTCTTGCCGTTCGCGACCTCGCAGACGGTTGCCGCGCGATGCCGGCAGCGATTGACGTGCACGTGCACGGCTCCCTTGCGGTCGCGCACCACGATCACGGGCTGCAGGCCGACCATCGCCATCTTGAAGTCGCCGGGCTCGGCGATCTCGCTGGCATGGGCGACCCAGACCCAGGTCCGCTCGAAGATCCCACTCATCTCGACCTCGAAGATCGCCGGATCGGTATACATGCTCGAGCGCACGCGATCGGGATGGACCAGGACGCCGGAATCGGGCACTACCCTCGCTGCGATATTCATCGTCATCTCCCTATTCGAACGTCTCGTTGGCGACGGGTTCGTGCATCAGGTCGTCGGCCGATAGCGGCGCAACAGCAACGCCACCGCGATCCGAAGCGCGCGATCGAAGACATACCCGAGCATGCCAAGCGCCAGGATTCCGACGAACACCCATTCGGTCCGGGCAAAATTCCGCGCCGTCCAGATCAGGGCGCCAAGGCCGTTGTCGGCCGACACGATTTCCGCCGAAACCACCGTAAGAAACGAATTGCCCATCGCGATCCGGGCGCCGGTGACCATGAACGGTACAGTCGACGGCAGGATCACGGTGGTCAGCATCTGCAGGGGGCCGGCACCGAGGCTTGCAGCGGCCCGCAGCCGCAGCGGATTGACCGCCTGCACGCCCGCGATGGTGTTGAGCGTGACGATGAAGACCGTGGTGTAGAAGATCAGCGCGATCTTGGCCGACTCGCCCGGGCCGAGCCAGATCACGGCGAGCGTGACGAAGGCGATCGGCGGGATGAAGCGAAAGAACTCGATGTAGGGATCGAGAAACTGTCGGATCGGAACGAAACGCCCCATCACGATGCCGAGCGGAATGCCGACGGCAACGCCCAACCCCCAGCCGCTGGCAATTCGGGCCGACGAGGCCAGCACGGCGCGGATCAGGGTGCCGTCCTCGATCAGTTCTCTCGCGGCCGACAGCGTCGCGGCCGGCGACGGCATGAACAGCGGCGAGGAATAGCGCGACAGGATATCCCACAGCAACACGCCACTCAGAATCGAGAGCGCAGTTATTCCGATCCGGTTCAGCCTGGACGACAGGCCAAGACGCAACCGGACTCGCTTGGGCGGAGCCACTTGCATGGTCTCGGTCATGCCGCGACCTCCTCGGGAGCAAGGCCCTGGGCCCGCAACACGCGCGTGACCTCCACGCCGATGTCGTCGCGCAGCCTGCGATAGAGCGCAAGACTGGCCGGATCGGCCGGGTCGCGCGGATGCGGCAGGTCGATCGTCTCGATGGTCTTGATGGTCGCGCGCGGGCCCGCGGTCATGGTGACGATGCGGTCGGCCAACAGGATGGATTCCCAGATATCGTGCGTGACGAACACGATGGTGCAGCCGGTCGCGCGCCAGATACGGTCGAGCTCACGCTGCAGCACCTCGCGCGTCTGCGCATCGAGGGCGGCGAACGGCTCGTCCATCAGAACCACCGACGGCTCGTTGACGAGCACGCGGGCAATCTGCGCGCGCTGGCGCATGCCGCCCGATAGCGCGTCGGGAAATTTCTCGGCCGCCTGAGAAAGGCCGACCAGCGACAGATAATGATCGGCGAGCTCGGCACGCCGGCGAGCGGCCATTCCGCGCAAACGGGGACCGTACTCCACGTTCTCGCGTACGGTCAGCCACGGGAACAATGCTTCCGACGACTGAAACACGACGCCCCGATCGACGCCGGGGCCGTTCACCGGCTTGCCGGCGACGCGGATCTGGCCGCCCGAGGGAACGAAGCCGGCAATCGCATTCAACAGCGTGGACTTGCCGCAGCCGCTCGGCCCGAGCAGGCAGATGAATTCGCCGGCCGCGATGTCGAGATCGATGCGTGAGACGATCTCGTTGCCGTCGAGGGTCAGGCTTGCCTGATGGAGTGCGATGGATGAGCCGGACATCATGCCCGCTCCGGCTTGTAGAAGCCGCGCTGCAGGACGCGGCGGAAATCGACCACGCCGGGCGTCATCTTTTGCTGCGCGAGAAAGGCCGCGATACCGTCGTAGCTCTGGAAATCCGCATCGGTGAAATCGCGCACCCCGGCATCCATGTCCTTGAGTGCGGTGAGCGTCTGGGCGACGGGGATCCTGGTAATCGCCTGCACCGCCGCTGCCGCGCGCGCCGGATCGTTGACCACGATCTCGCAGGCGCGGGCGAGAACTTTCAGGATGCCGCGCGCGGTCTCCGGATTGGCATCGAACCAGCCCGCGGCGGCCGTGATCCACATCGTGTCGGTGTAGCCGACGTCCTTGCTGGTCATCACGACCCGGCCGCCCTGCTTGACGCCGTTGGTCGGCCACGGCTCCCAGGCGAAGAACGCGTCGATGTCGCCGCGCGCGAGCAGCGCCGGCAATTCCGGCGGGCCGCTTTTGACCATCTGCACCGCGTCGCGGTCCAGCCCGATCTTCTTCAGCGCGAGCAACGTGCAGTACTCGCTGATTGAGCCAGCCACGATGCCGAACTTCTTGATCTTTTCAAGGCTCTCGACGTCCTTGCCCACCACCATCTTGACGTAGCGGCCGGACTGATAGACCACCGCGAGCGGCCGCAGCTCGGCGCGCGCAAACCGGACCATGTTGGTCGGTTCGACCGCCGCTGCCAGACTGACCTGCTGCGCCACCAGGGCGTTCATCGCTTCACCGCCGTCGGCATAGAGCTGCACCGCGACGTTAAGCTTTTCCGCTTCGAACATTTTCTCGTGGGCCGCGAGATAGAAGGAGGAGAACACCGGGTCGGAGCCGACGCCAATCTTGAACGGCGCATCCTGTGCGAGCAGAGCCGTTGGCCGTGTTGCGGCGACTACCATGGTGCTGGCAATGAACGCACGTCGGGAAAGCGCAGGTTGTTCCATTGTCATGGCCTCTCAAAACAGGGTCTGTGAAACTCTCTCTGAGACCTGATGCAAGCGGCGCACCATTTCCGTGCGGAGCGGTTCATGGATACGGCATCCCTGGCATGACGCCGGTGAAGATCGCCCCCGCCGCCTCGTAGGTGCCTTCGCTGAGCGAAGCGTGCTGGGTGACGACCATGGAGTCGCGAACGATATGTTGCAGCCGGTGCGATTTGTGGATCGCCGCCATTCCCGCGATCCGATAGACCTGCTGCACGACTTCAGCCGAGCTGTGCGCCGCGTGGGTGGCGCTGAGGCGCAGCAGGTTCTCGAGTTCCAGCTTGATCGGATTGCCCGCGAGCAGAACGTCCCACGCATGCTCCGAGGCGTCGTAGAAGAACGCCCGCGCGCTGCGCCATTTGGCTTCGGCGCGGGCCAGTTCGGATCGGTAATAGGCGCGGTCGGCGAGTTTCGCGGCGCCCGGCATGATCTTGGCCCCGCCCGACATCTCGGTGACGGTGTCCAGCGCCGCGCGCGCCAGCCCGATATTCACGGCCGCATGCACTTCGGCCTGATACGAGAGAGCAGGATAGCGATAGAGCGGCTCATCGACGAGGCCGACCGCCCCGCGCGCGCAAATCCATTCCAGCGAATAGAACTTGTCCTGCACGCTGGTGTCGTGGCTGCCGGTGCCCTGCATGCCGACGACGTCCCAGTTTTCGATGATCTGGACCTCGTTCGCCGGACAAACCGCCATGTAGGTCGTGCTCTGCGCCTGCGACTTGAACAACGGCGTGTCGACGGAGATGCCGACGCCGATCCAGTCGGCCGCCATGCAGCCGCTGGCAAAGCGCCAGCGGCCGGTCACGCGCACCCCGCCCTCGGCCGGGCGGGCCGGCTGCAGCGGATAGAGGCCGCCGGCAAAGACCTGATCGGGCCCGCCCGCATAGATCTTGCGCTGGGTCTCGAGCGGCAACGCGGCAAGATAAGTATTGGCTGAACCGAAGGCTGCGACCCACGCCGCCGATCCGTCGGCCACCGCGATCGCCTCGACCATGCGGAGGAATTCGGCGGGCGAACACGCATCGCCGCCGAACCGCCGCGGCGTCGCCGCGCGAAAAATGCCGGCCCGCTTCATGCTGTTGATCACGTCGCGCGGAACATGCGAGAGGCGATCGAACTCTTCGCGACGCGCCGCGATCTCGGCGACCAGCTGCTGCAAAGGCATCGCAGAATCCGCCGCCGGCTGCCGAGCCACAGTCGCCACCTGGATGTCGTTTCGCATCGCCGCTCCAGACCTCGCCGGGAGCTTCATTGCTCCGATGCTGTCATTTTCCCTTCGCATTGATCTAAGTCAAATTCATAGTTATAATTCACATCATGAGCGATACTAATGCAGGTCTCGACCTCAACCTCCTGCGCGTCTTTCTGGCGATATGGGATCTGCGCAGTCTCACCGCCGCCGGCGACCGGCTCGGCCTAACCCAGCCCGCGATCAGCCACGCGCTGCGGCGCCTGCGGGACCGGTTCGATGATCCGCTGTTCGTCCGCGCGGCAAACCGCATGTTGCCGACCGAGGCTGCGGTGCGCTTGCATGAGCCGCTCGATCAAGCCCTTGGCATCATCAATCGCGCGATCCAGGAGCGTGCCGCCTTCGATCCAAAGGTGTCCCAGCGCGTGTTCCGCGTCGCGATGTCCGACGTGTCCGAAGTCTATTATCTGCCGCGTCTGCTGGCAAAACTCGTGCGCGTGGCGCCGTCAATGCGGCTCGACATCGTGCCGTTGGCGATCGACGAAATCGCAGGCGCGTTGCGCGCCGGCGAGGTCGATCTCGCGATCGGCTATCTCAAGAACGTCCATCGCGAATGGCTCAGCTATCCGCTACTGGAGGACAAGTTCGTATGCATGGTTCGCCGCGGCCATCCGATCGGGCGGGCCAGGCTCACCAGGGCGAATTTCAGCAGTCTGGGCTATATCCACGCCGGCACCAGCGCGCCGGGTCATCAGATGGTCGAACAATGGCTCGCCGATGCCGGCATCAAGCGCTCGATCGCGATCAGGCTGGGGCATTTCTCGGTCGCACCGGACATCGTCCGCAACACCAACCTTGCGGTGATCTTTCCGGAAAGCGTCGCGCGCCGGATCACCGGCCCGAAAGACTTTCGTCTGCTGGCGCTGCCGTTTGATCTGCCGCCGGTCGAGATCATGGTCCACACCCATTCGCGCTTCGCCAGCGACGCCGGCATTGCCTGGCTGCGCGACACGCTGATCGAGATGTTCGCATAGCAAGACTACGGTCTGCTGCTCCAGCGCCCGCATGTTGCGCGGGACATGGGCAGCCGGGCCGCGCTACACCATGTAGTAAGCGATCGCGCAGCCGTGCTGATGTGGGTCTGTCAAGCTTGGGTCATGCGTCCTGCTTCAGGCCGCCACGGCATGCTCGCGGTGAACCACCGTCGCTGGCGCCCCGCCACCTCGCGGGTGATCCGGAAGTCGAAACCGATACGTACAAACGGCTTGTTCAGCCCAGCCTTGTGGATTTCCACGGCGTCGGTGATCCGCTCGACCGGCGGGATCAGGTCGTCGCGGGTGCCGAAGGCAAAGTCGTCGCGCAGATATTTGTCGCCGTCGATATTGATCTGCGTGGTGAGCTGCCGATGGCCCGGCGCCGTGACAAAGAAGTGGATGTGCGCCGGCCGCTGGCCGCGCCGCCCCATCTTAGCAAGCAGCGTCTCGGTGTTCGATCCGGGCGGGCAGCCATAGCCGGACGGCAT
>WNFP01004434.1_pt1 | contig 11296 bp, 7 predicted proteins | sample 5400201 | NCBI WGS metagenome assembly WNFP01 (sample SAMN13153355, study PRJNA577476) | soil metagenome | isolation source: 115 cm saprolite under Madrone tree | place: USA:California | collected 2016-06-14
GCGCTCGCGGGCGCGGTAACGGGCGACGGCTGCTTTTGTGCTTCGTTTTCCATGGATTCCATCCTCTCGATTGCTTCTGCTTTTTCGATGCGCGGGAAAAGCGCTTGAGACTTGCCGAGTGGCGTACCCGGCGTAAGCTGTCCCCAGCGGAGTTCGCCTATCGGCCAATCACCCAAGGTGGTTGGCTGGCCCAGCTGTCTCCAAAGTTTGGTTGTCGACTCCGGAAGAACGGGGTGAGCTAAAACTGCCACAAATCGCAAAGCTTCGGCGGCATTGTACAAAACCCTGGATAGACGACCGCGCCTGGTGTCATCCTCAGCCAGAGCCCAGGGCTTGTTGGTGGTCAAGTAGGCGTCGACTGCCGAGATCAGGGTCCAGGTTGATTCCAAAGCCCGTGAAAAGTGAAAGTTTTCCATGCTCCAGACTGCCAGCCCCGCGCTGGGACTACTTACCGTCATGAGTTCAGCGATTTGCCGGATACTCTGCCCAGCTTGATCTTCGCTGTCTGAAAGTTTGTCCCCAAATAGCGGGTCAGGAATCTTGCCGTCGAAATACTTTTCAATCATCGTGAGCGTGCGGCTGGCGAGGTTTCCGAGGCCGTTGGCGAGGTCGCTGTTGTAGCGCTGGACGAGGGCTTCGTAACTGAAATTGCCGTCTTGGCCGAAGACGGTTTCGCGCAGAAGATAGTAGCGAAGAGCATCCATGCCGAGGACATGCACGATCGGCCGCGGACGAACAACGTTGCCGAGCGACTTGCTCATCTTGGTGCTGTCCATGAGCAGCCAGCCATGTGCCCAGATTTGTTTGGGCAATGGGAGGCCAGCAGCCATCAAAAATGCCGGCCAGTAGACGGCATGAAATCGAATAATTTCCTTGCCGACGAGATGAACATCCGCGGGCCAGAAACCAGTTTTCTCATACTGCGGCCCGCCGACAGCACTGAGGTACGCGGTGAGCGCGTCGAACCAGACGTAAAAGACATGCGGTTCTTCGCCAGGGACGGGAATGCCCCAGCGAATCGTGGTGCGTGTGATGCTGAGATCCCGGAGTCCGCCTTCGACAAAACTGAGAACTTCATTACGGCGGGCTTCCGGTTGAATGAAGGTCGGATGCTTAGCATACCAGTCGAGAAGCGGTTTTTGAAATGCAGAGAGTTTGAAAAAATAATTTGCTTCCGTAACGGTTTCCGTTGGACGACCGCAATCGGGACAGTTCTCTCCAGGCTTTACGTCCACATAGGCATTATCGTAGATGCAGTATTGCCCGGTGTAGTGTCCGGGGTAGACGAAACCGTTTTCGCGGCATTGCTTGAAAAGCCACTGCACGGTATGTGCGTGCTTTAAGTCAGTGGTGCGGATAAATTCGTCGCCTTGAACGCCGAGTTCGTCCCAAAGGGCGCGCCACTCGGCGGCCATCTTTGCGACAAACTCCGATTCGGGAACACCAGCCTTCTTGGCGGAGCGCTCGACGTTGACGCCGTGTTCGTCGGTACCGGTGGTCAAGACCACGTCGTAGCCCTGCATGCGTTTGTAGCGGCGGATGGTGTCGCACACGACGGTCGAATACGTGTGGCCGATATGCGGTAAGCCGTTCGTGTAATAGATCGGCGTGGTCAGATAATATTTTGGTTTTCCGGTCATTTTTTGAGTATTCAGTCTTCAGTTCTCAGCTCTAGGTAAGAAAAGCTGGCGGCGCCGCTACCACTCCATGGCCTTCGCGACACGTCGCCAAGCTGGGGCGCAGCCTACCGCGGCCGACTGCCTCGCGGCCAACCGAAATCAAACCGAAGAGGCTACGATGTATCGCGCCCCTAACGAAACCAAGCATCATCACGAATGCGCCTCATAGGCGCGGAGGGCTTCGCTGATCACGCGCTGCAGCGGCACGTTTTTTTCGACGGCCAGCTTGCGGCAGTCGTCGTATTCGGGCGCGACGTGCAGGATGCGGCCGTTCACGCGGGAAATTTTGATGCGCACGTCGCCGAATGCTGTTGTGACATTCAGGAATTCGCGCGGCAGCGTGCGCCGTTGCGCCCGGTAGGTGCGCGCGCCAAAGGTCGTGGTTTCGGCAAAGATCAGCGAAATGAGCGTATTGGTATCCTGCGGCTTGCACAGAACCGTGAGCAGCGTGCCGGGACGATTCTTTTTCATTTGCACTGGTGTGGTGTAAACGTCGAGCGCGCTTGCGGCCAAAGCCTTTTCCAGGAAGTAGCCGTAGATTTGAGGATTCATGTCATCAAGATTCGCTTCAATCACCGCAATTTCTTCGTCGAAGCCGGCGACCGATTTTCCCACGGCCTGCCCTATCATGAGGCGGACGACGTTGGGCTGGCCTTCGAGATCAGCAGTGCCCGCTCCGTAGCCGATGGCGGTGACGCTCATCGGCGGCTGCGGACCGAACCATTCGCATAACGTGGCTACAATGGCTGCGCCAGTGGGGGTGACGAGTTCCTTTTGTACGCCGTTGGAATAGGTGGGCTTGCCTTGCAGCAAATTCGCAGTGGCGGGCGCGGGGACAGGCAAAATTCCATGTGCCATTTTTGCGGTTCCGCCGCCGACGTTCAAAGCGGAGCAAGCGAACTCTTCGATGCCCAGAGCGTGAAATCCGATGCAGGCGCCAACAATGTCCACGATGGCATCAACGGCTCCCACTTCGTGAAAATGAATTTTCTCGAGAGGCACGTCGTGGACGCGGGCCTCGGCTTCGCCAAGTTTTGTGAAGATCGCGGCGGCACGGTCGCGCACACGAGGCGCGAGCTGCGATTTCTGCAAGATTTCAAGAATCGCGCTGAGCGAACGATGCTTCGACTGGTCATCTGTCTTCACCTTAACGTAGGTGGCGGCCATGCCGTTCTTCCAAACTTTTTCGGCGGTAAGTCCCCAGCCAGGGACCCGGAGGCCGCCCAGTTCAGTGCGAAGCAGTTCCACGTCACAGCCGGCATCGACCAGCGCGCCGAGGGTCATGTCACCACTAATGCCGGAAAAACAGTCGAAATAAGCGAGTTTCATGGGATGCCGCCGTGCGGGTGGGATCGCTGCCTGAAACGGCTCTCCGCCCGGGTGCAGATTGATACTATCGGCGGAGCGTGAGAGTGTCAAACGGTGGCGCTGACTTCTGATTGGTGACTCGGTGATGGGACTGCGACTGCGGGGAGCTTTGAAACGTCATGAGAGTGGGAGGAGCCGGGGTACACCCCGGATTTTTTGGAATGGGCACGGACCTGCTTCATTGCAAGAGGCGTGTCCATCACCGTCAGCAAAGTGATTCTTTGACCGCGAGCTGCAGGGCTCTCTATACTGAGAAACCTTGAGGATGATCGCTGGGTTGAACGAGGACATGTGTATCAGAGACTGACGGACCGGTTGCGCGAGGCGCTGGCGGCGCACATTCTGAAGCAATACGGCCGGGAGCTGGCGATTGTGCTGGAGCGGCCGCCGAAGATTGAGATGGGCGAGGCGGCTTCACCAGTTTGTTTTGAATTGGCGAAGCAGTTGAAGCGCGCGCCGCGGCAGATTGCGCAGGAGATTGCGAATGGTTTGGGCAGGATCGATGGGATCGCCAAAGTCGCCGTGGCGGGTGGAGGGTATTTGAATGCCTACTTCGACCGAGCGGGATTTTGGGAGAGCGCGCAGGCAGAGGCGACCCGACTTCGGACAGCGGACCTTCACGGGCCAAAGCCTCGTTTGCCGGTAGGCGATGACGCCGCACCTGAACGTATCCCCCACAAAGAAGCTACGCCGCGTGATTCAATCGGAAGAGGGCAAGAAGAGGGCAACCAGGAACGGCAGTCCCACAAAATCATCGTCGAGCATACAAGCATCAATCCGAACAAGGCAGCGCACATCGGACACGTGCGGAATGCGGTGCTGGGGGACACGATGGTGCGGATCCTGCGGCACGCGGGTAACAGGGTGCAGATTCAGAATTACATCGATAACACGGGCGTGCAGGTGGCGGATGTGGTGATCGGCCTGCTGCAAATGGAAAGGGTCACGCCGGTTTGGGTGCGGAACCGGGCTGCGGAACCAAAGTTCGATCACTACTGCTGGGAGCTGTATGCAAAAGCGACGAGCTTCTTTGCGGCGGACAAGGCGCGCGCGGCGAAGTTGCGCGGGGAGACGCTGAAGTCGATCGAGGAAGGGCAAGGGGAGGACGCCGAGGTTGCGCAAGTCGTGGCGGATGCGATTGTCGGATGCCACCTGCGGACGATGGCGCGGCTGGATATCAGCTACGAGCTGTTGGCGCGGGAGAGCGAAATTCTGCATCTGAAGTTTTGGGATGCGGCCTTCGAGATGCTGAAGAAATCGGGCGCGATTCAATTGGCGACGAGCGGGAAGATGGCGGGTTGCTGGATCATGCCGTGGGAAGAAGAGGTAAAAGAGGTTCAGGAAGTAAAGACGGGCAAAGAGGTAAAGGAAAAGACTCCCGAGGAAGAGGAGGAGAATTCGCAGGCCAAGATTATTGTGCGTTCGAACGGGACGGTGACCTACGTTGGGAAGGACATTGCCTACCAACTTTGGAAGTTCGGATTGTTGGGAAAGGATTTTCACTACCGGAAGTGGCCGAACGCGCCGTGGGGGCAAACGGTTTGGGCTACGACCAGTGGGTCGAATGATCCGGGGGCACCGCACTTTGGCGAGCAGGCCTCGAGCGTTTACAACGTGATTGATGCACGGCAGTCGTATTTGCAACGGGTAGTGGCGGCGGGGTTGCGAGCGCTGGGTCATGGGAAGGAGGCGGAGCGGTCGATTCACTTGTCGTATGAAATAGTGGCGCTGACGCCGCGATGTGCCGCGGAAATGGGCTACGAGCTTACGCCCGAAGAGGCCAAGAAGCCGTATGTGGAAGTGAGCGGACGCAAAGGCTTTGGTGTCAAAGCGGACGATCTGCTGGACAAGCTGGAGGCAGCGACGCTGGCGGAAGTGCAGCAGCGGCACGCGGAGATGAGAGCAGAAGAACAAGAGTTGACGGCCCATGCAATCGCCGTGGGGGCGTTGCGGTTTTTTCTGCTGAAATTTACGCGGAATGCGATTATTGCGTTCGACTTTAAAGATGCGTTGAGTTTTGAGGGAGAGACAGGGCCGTATTGCCAATATGCGGTAGTGCGGATACGCGGGATCAGGCGGAAGGGCGCGGAAACAGGGGCGACCAATGTTGACGTAACTAGGGAATCCGTTAGTCAACTACTTTCGGGTGCGGAGGGAGATTCTCTTTGGGAGTTACTGGTCGCCGGGGGTTCGCTCGACTACGCGGTGGATGCGGCGATTGCTACGCAAGAGCCATCGTTCGTGGCGAAGTACGCGTTTCAATTGGCGCAAGCGTTCAATAACTTTTATCACAAGCATCATATCTTGTCGGAAGCGGACGGGCAGAAGCGGGCGTTTCTGCTGCGGCTGACGGAGTTGGTGGAGGCCCAGATGGTGCAGGCGCTGGGATTATTGGGGATTGCAGCGCCGCAGAAAATGTAGCCAGAAGACAAGGGTGCACCGCACTGAGGCATTGCCCCTACACAGAACGGACCTCTGGCACCTAATACGACAACACCAGGTGGACGAGGGTGCGGAGAGCCACACCGGTGGGGCCTTTGGCCAGCCAGGGCTTGGCGTCGTCGTTCCAGGCGGTGCCCGCGATGTCGAGGTGAATCCACGGCGTGTCGCCGGTGAACTCCTTTATGAACATGGCGCCGGCAATGGCGCCGCCGCCTTTGCCGCTGCCGATATTCTGGATATCGGCGACAGTCCCCTTGATGAATTCGCGATAGTCGTCGTCGATAGGCATTTGCCACATTTTTTCGCCGACGGCTTTCGAACTGGCGAGCAGCCGGTCGGTGAAGGGCTGGTCGGAGCCAAAGACACCGACGTTGACGTTGGCGAGCGCTACGACGATGGCACCGGTGAGAGTCGCGGCGTCTACGAGATACGTGGCGCCAAGCTGCTTGGCGTAGTGAACACCGTCGGCAAGGACGAGGCGTCCTTCCGCGTCCGTGTTGAGGACCTCGATGGTCTTTCCGGACATGGCGGTCTGGATGTCGCCGGGCTTCTGAGCTTTGCCGCCGGGCATGTTTTCGGAGGACGGGACGACGCAGATCACTTTGACACTGGGCTTGAGGGCGGCGAGTGCTCGCATCACGCCGAGCATGGTGGCGCCTCCGGCCATGTCGTATTTCATTTTTTCCATGCCGTCGGCGGGCTTGATGGAGATGCCGCCAGTATCGAAGGTGATCGCCTTGCCGACGAGACCGATCACTGGTGCGCCAGGTTTCAAGTTCGCGGGAGTGTAGGTGACGACGATAACGCGGGGCGGTTCGGGACCACCCTGGGCGACGCTGAGCAAAGCGCCCATCTTGAGGTCGGCGATTTTCTTTTCATCTAGAATTTCTACGGAAAGTCCGGCTCCCTTGGCCATGGCTTCGGCTTTTTCGGCCAGGATGCGCGGCGTGAGCTTGTTGGACGGCTCGTTGACGAGGTCGCGAGTGAAGTTTTGCGCCTCGGCGATGATGCGGCCTTTCGAAAGGCCCTTCTCTGCCGCCGCACGTTCGGCGTCTGAGGAACCAGCGAGCAGGACAGTTTCGATGTTCTTGTCGTTTTTCTTGTCGGTCTTGTATTTGTCCGTCTCGAAATTGCCAGCGAGCACGCCTTCGGCGATGGCTTGGGCCGATTCCTCGGCGGCGTGGCCCTCTCGAACGAGGAAAGCGAAATTTTTGACGGAGCGTGCCTTCAGATGCCGCAAGGCGGCGCCGGCGACTTTGCGAAGTGCTGCAATACTGTATTGCTCGCGCTTTCCTACTCCGACTAGCAGCAAGCGTGCGGCCTTGAGGCCCGCGGGCGCATGGACCAGCGTGAACTCCAACATTTTGCCGGTCAATTCCCCGCTTTTTGCCAGCTTGCGCAGCAGTCCTCCGGCCGCCCGGTCGATCTCGGCGATGCGGCCTTGAACAAGGTCGGTCTCTTCAAATACGTAGGAAACCAGGGCATCGGTTTCGATTGCTGCGAACGGCTGGGTAACGAGCGTGATCTGCATGGTGCGCTATCGCCTCCGATTGCGATACATGGATTGTTCAATTTCCCTGCGAGCTTCCTTGGTGCGTTCGTCCTGGCGGCGATCCCACGACTTCTTGCCCTGTGCCAGAGCAATTTCGATCTTGGCGATGCCGTTACGAAAGTAGATCTTTAAGGGGATGACGGTCAGACCCTTGGACTCGGTGCGACCGGAAAGCTTGTCGATTTCCCTCTTGTGAAGCAGGAGCTTTCGCGAGCCCAATGGCTCATGATTCCAAGGCCCCCCAGGTAAGTACTGTGCAATGTGCGCGTTAACGAGCCATGCGCTGTTGGCCTTGAAAACGACGTAAGCATCGCGAATGTTCGCTTTGCCCTCGCGGAGGGCCTTGACCTCGGTGCCATGAAGGACCAGGCCAGCCTCATGTTTCTCAAGAATTTGGTAGTTATAGGAGGCGGAGCGGTTTTGCGCGACGATGTGCTCGCCGGATTTCGCTGAATTCTCTGTCTTTTTGGCAGGCTTGGCCACAACTTTCCATCATAACTTCAGTATTAAGACTTGTCACTCTCGACACAAGGCCACGTTGTTTCATTTAGGCGGCCAACCCAGCATCCTTGCCGGGCCTCTAAATCGAATGTTAGACTGCTTGTTTAGGCTTCATGTCGAGGCCTCGGAGAGTGCATGCGCCGCTGGGGAAGCCTATTTCTGTGTGTTGGTCTCGGACTGCTCGCCGTGGGCTGTCCCAAGGGCCAACCTGATTACAACCAAGGTAAGAAAGCGGAGACGCTTCAGGATTACGACGCCGCGTTCGTCTTCTACCAAAAGGCCGCCAAGGCTGACCCGTACAACGCCAATTACAAGATCAAGCTGAACCGGGTGCGCTTTGAGGCGAGCGAATTGCACGTCAAGCGCGGTGTTGAACTACGGAAACAGGGCGACCTCCAGGGCGCCGCGGGCGAATTCCAAAGGGCGCAGGCCATCGACCCTTCGAGCCCTGTCGCCGACCAGGAGTTACGCAAGACGGTCGAGATGATCGCGGAGAAAAACCGCGTGGCCGATGCGGCTGCTGAGCTGCCGATTGATCCGAACGAGCCACCCCTGGCTGCGATGCCGCCTGAAATCAAGCCGCTCTCGCGAGGTCCCATTAATCTGAAAATGTCCAATGACGCAAAGATTGTCTTCGACACGATAGGGAAACTCGCGGGGCTGACGGTGATTTATGACCCGGACTTCCCTGCCCGGCGCATCACGGTGGAATTGAACAATGTGACGATGGAGCAGGCGCTGGAAATCGTGTCGTTAGAAACTAAGGCTTTCGTGAAGCCGGTTACGGAAAATATTATTTTCGTGATTCCGGATCAGCCTCAAAAGCGCCGGGATTACGAAGAGCAAGTGGTCAAGACATTTTACCTTTCAAATACGGTTCAGCCGCAGGATCTGACCGAAATTGTGACCGGATTGCGGCAATTGCTGGACCTGAAACGAATCCAGCAGCTCAACTCGCAGAACGCCATCATTGTCCGCGATACGCCGGACAAGCTGCTGCTGGCGGAGAAGATGATCCGGGACATCGACAAAGCCAAGCCTGAAGTGGTGGTGCAGGTCGAAGTCCTGGAGGCGCGCACGGATCGCCTGCGGGACCTGGGCATTCTCCCCGGGCAAACGGCCAGCGTTGCCATCAACCCGAACAGTAGCACGACGAGTGGCTCTTCAAGCACCACTTCCACGACGAGCAACAGCGGAATCACTTTAAACCAACTTCGCCACCTGAATGGAAGTGATCTTGTTTTCACGCTGCCGAGCGCGACAGCAAACGCCATCCTCAGTGATACGAACACGAGGATTATCCAAAATCCGGAAGTCCGCTCGGTGGACGGCCAGACCGCCAAACTGCGCATTGGCGATCGCATCCCTATTGCCACGGGCAGCTTTCAGGCGGGTGTAGGCGTCGGCTCGACCGGCGGCGCAGGTTTTGTAAACCCACTGGTGAATACGCAATTCACCTATCTGGACGTCGGGGTGAATATAGACCTTACGCCCCGTGTGCATCCGAATCGCGACGTCAGTCTGAAATTAAAAGTGGAAGTCTCTTCGCATACCGGCGATCAGGCGATTGGCGGGATCACGCAACCCATCATCAGCCAGCGGGTCATCGAGCATGATATCCGCTTGAAAGAGGGCGAGGTCAGTATCCTTGGCGGCCTGGTCCAACGAACTGACAGCAAAACCCTGGAAGGCTGGCCGGGACTCGCGAAGCTACCCCTACTGAGATATCTCTTCTCACATAACAAGACGGACCACCAAGAAGATGAAGTGCTGATCGTCCTGACACCCCGGATCGTGCGCATTCCCGAATGGACCAAAGCGAATCTGCGAACGATGTATTCTGGCTCTGAGACAAACGTGCAGGTCAAGCGGGAGAGTGAGATTCGCGCACCTGCGCAGCAACCAGCATCATCGCCACAACCTAAGACGAATCAAAATATGGGAGCGGGAACGCCAACGTCTGCGCCAAGTGCCACGGCCCCTGCGGCTGGCACTGCTCAGGGAGCTCCCGCGGCAAAGATTCGGTTTGAGCCGCAGAGCTTGTCGTTGAAGGCCGGGCAGACGGCAACAATCGGCGTTGTGGTTGACAACGTGAGTGACCTCTTCTCCATCCCGCTGTTGCTCCAGTACAATCCCGCGGTAATCAGCGTAGAAGAGGTGCAGCATGGCGGGTTCCTCTCAGGCGGAACCCAGGAAATCGCCATCGTGCAGCAGGTCTTTAAGGAAAAAGGACAAGCGATAATTTCCGCGACGCGCCAGCCCAACACACCAGGAGTGAGCGGAAGCGGGACGCTGATCGGCATCGTCGTCAAGGCGCTGGCGCCGGGCTCGTCGAACCTGTCGATCGTGCAAGTGAATGCGAAAGATTCGGAGCAGAAGCTGATACCGCTGATAACAGGAGAGGCGACGCTGCAGGTCCAGCAGTAGTCGAATTATGCGAACGATGTTACCCAAGATTTCATACCGCGGACGAAGCCGCAGAGGAGTCCACCGGAGGCCGCCTTTCTCCGAAGCTGGAATGACGCTGCTGGAGTTGATCATCGCCTGCGCCATTCTGCTGATTCTGTCATCCGCCGCACTGCCGATCGCGAAGTACACTGTCATTCGTCAGAAAGAAGCTGAGCTTCGGCGCGATCTCCGCGAAATGAAGGATGCCATCGACCGGTACAAAGACGCGGCCGACCGAAACCAGATCCGGGTGGAAATCGGGAGCGAAGGCTATCCACCAGATCTGGAGACTTTGGTGAAGGGAGTGCAACTCGGCGCCAGCAGCGATCGGAAGATTCGTTTTCTGCGGAAGGTTCCGGTGGACCCCATGACGGGGCAGGCCGACTGGGGACTACGTGCCGTTCAAGACGATCCGGATTCGACGAGCTGGGGCGGCAAGAACGTGTTTGACGTATACTCGAAGTCGACGGGTACGGCGCTCGATGGCACCAAGTATTCCGATTGGTAGATCGAACCAGGATTTGAAATGAAAATGCTGTCGCAAATTCGAAAGGGCAGGCTGTCGGTGCGGACGCGTCGCATCGGGCTGTTCGAAGCGGGGTTTACGCTCATCGAATTGATGATCGTCATTACGATCATCCTTATCCTCATCGGCATGGCCGCACAGCGCTATGAGAAATCGGTGCAGCACGCACGCGAAGCAACCATGAAGCAGGACCTCTGGGTCATGCGGCAGGCGATCGATAATTATACGCTGGACAAACAGACCGCCCCGCAGTCCTTGGAAGATTTGGTGCAGGCGGGGTATCTGCGCAAGGTTCCCACAGACCCCATGACTGGTGCAGCAGACTGGGTGGCACAGTTCGATAGCGTGGTGTTAAGCGCAGAGCAATCGGGAACGGGCATGATTGATATTCATTCGAATTCCGATAGAGTTTCTCCCTTCGAGAACACCCCCTACAACGAGTGGTAGTTCCTTCTGCCGGGTTTACAAAATCATTGCGCCAGCTGCCTGTACTTTGCACTGATTTAACGGAAGCGTGCTCGTCTGACATAGTGGGTATGCGGGGTGGAGCAGCATGGTAGCTCGTCGGGCTCATAACGCGTCATAACCTACATGGCCCCGCTGGATTCAAAGGACTTAGCTGCTCTTCAAACTCTCCAAAACAACCTAAAAACAGGAATTCTGGGCACTCAACAGGCACCCTGAGAATCATACGTTGCTGCTGCGTTAGAGCACAGCAGCACCGATAGACGCTGGCGGCGGAAAGAAACAGGGAATTTACAGGCAGATGACCATGCTTAA
>WNFP01015454.1_pt1 | contig 11296 bp, 7 predicted proteins | sample 5400201 | NCBI WGS metagenome assembly WNFP01 (sample SAMN13153355, study PRJNA577476) | soil metagenome | isolation source: 115 cm saprolite under Madrone tree | place: USA:California | collected 2016-06-14
CCCTGTCCGCCGAAGGCGTCCTGGCGTCCGCCGCCGCCCGCACCGCGACTCGCCGTCTGCTGCGTCGCGGGACGGCTCGACTGGCGGGTCGTGGGCGGAGCCTGTTTCCCTTGCGCGCCGCGTGCCGTGGCGTCGTTGCCCGAGGGACGCGTCGCTGTGCCCGTCGCCGGGCGGGTCTGTGCCGCCGCGCCGGTCGCGGGGCGGGTCTGTGCCGCCGCGTTGGCACTCCGGTCGTAGCCGCGGGCCTGGTCGCGCGTCTGCTGGCCCTGCGAGCCCTTCCCGGCGTAGCGCTGGCTCACCTGCTGGTTCTGATACGAGACCCCACGACGGTGCTCGGGATTGTGTTCCCACTTCTGCTTGTTGACGTTCGCCTGGTTGAAGGTTTTGCTGTTGTCGATGTTCACGTTGTTGTTGTTCTTGTTGCCGCCGCCGCCCCCGCCCCCTCCCCCTCCGTAGTTGTTGTAGACGTTCACCTCGTGACTGCCCCAGTCGCAGCCGCCCGAGATCGCGGCGCCGACCGCCATGCCGGCACCGAACGACAGCAGACTCGTCGTCGCGACGTAGCCGGGCGGGTACGCGTACATCGCCGGATAAGGGGGCGGGTAGGCGGGCGGGCCGTAGACCGCCTGCGGGACGTACGTCGGCACGTAGACGATCTGCGGATCGGCCGGGACGATCTTGATGATCTCCTTCTCGACCACCACCTGCTGCTGCTTCGTCGACTCGAGCTTGCCGGCCTGGTTGGCCTTCCTCCGCATGCGCTGGATGGCATCGAGCACGTCCGCCTGCTGAGCGAGGAAGACGTCCCCCAGCTCCGAGGTCCAGTCGAGGTTCTTCGACATCCGACCGAGCACGTCGGGGAAGTGCGTGAGCGACTCGACGCTCGCGTCCCAGGTCTGCGCCTCGAGCGCCTTGTCGAGCTCCGCCCCGCGCAGCTTCGGACGCTCCTTGATCCAGCGCTCGGCCTGCACGATCTCGAGCGGGTAGGTCGAGGCCATCAGGATCTGCATGAGCAGCGGATCGGGGTAGAGCGCGATCGGGGCCACCAGCTGGTCGAGCCGCTCGGCAGGGGCCGCCTTCGGTGCGGGGGCCGTCCCGGCGGGCGGCGGCTGCTCCTCGGCCGCGAGGGCGGGCAGCGCAAGGACACCCGCGACGAGCAGGATCGCCGCCAGACCCGGACGATTCGCCGGCGCCGACTTCGACGTGTTCATCAGACGACCTCCACCTTCCGTCTGCCGTGGTCCATGGCGAAAACCGTCGCCCTCACGGACGGAACAGCACCGCAGTCCTTAGCACCGGCGCCGAGGTCGTCTCCATTGGACGAAGGTCCAACGCCTGGAGCCCCCGGATCCCGGCAACTCCGGGGCGGGTCGTGGTGGCAGACGTCGCGATCCCTCGCGTTCTTGGCCAGCTCCTGCTCCGCCGTCGTCGGGGCCTCTTGTGCGCGTGCCGGCGCGCCGAGGACCGCGCCCAGCAGCAGACCGGAGAGTGCGAGAGATTCGCCAAGCGGCATGAGCGGAGGGCGTCCGGCTCTACCACGGTCTCCACTGCGGGAAGGCGACCGTCATGCCAAATCGTATGGTCGTGTGGGGAGCCGCCGGCGCGTCGTGTCGATAGGCCATCCACTCGCCGCTCACGAAGAAGTTGAAGGGTGGCGAACCCTCGCGGAGCAGCACGTACCCGAGCCCGAGGCTCAGTGGCAGAGTCGTCGAATTACCCTGGCGCCAGTTGATCGTCAATCGGCGAACGGCTGGAGCGTGCGGGAGGGCCCGATCCCGTGATGCGCACCTCCCGGACCGCCCGCTAGCAGACACTACGCCCCCGGTGGCGTAGGGTTCGACCTCGTGCTCAGGCGGAGGTGGCCGCTCGCGCTCGCTGGGCTCGCCGTGGCTGCGGTCGGGCTGCTCGCCTGGCGTCTGGTGCAGGCGCCCATTGCGCTCGGGGTCCTCGTGCCGCGCATCGAGGCGGCGCTCGGCGCGGCGGTCGGATCGCCGGTCAGTGTGGGTGGGGCGGCGCTCGCCTGGGACGGCGCCACGCGGCATCTCGAGCTGCGGGTCGAGCAGGTCGAAGTCGCGACGTCCGCCGACGAGGCGCGCGCCGTCGTCCGCTCCGCGGCCCTCGCGGTCGAGCCGTGGGAGCTCCTGCGCGGTCGCCTCGTGGTCGCCGCCGTCGACGTGCTCGAGCCCCGGCTCCGCATCCTCTGGCGAGAGAGCGGCGGCCTCGAGCTCCGTTCGGGGAGCACGGACCAGCTCCTGCCGGTGCCGGACTCCATCTTCCGGCGGGCCGCTCCCGGGCTCCGGCGTGTGGGCATCCGTCATGGTGCGGGCGAGATCGCGCTCGGCGACACGACCTGGCGCGCCGACGACGTGGACATCGAGCTGCGACGCGAGCGCGACGGCATCGGCGTGCGCGGCCATCTCGCGCTCGAAGTCGGTGCCGAGCGTGTGCCCGTCCGTCTCGACGGTCGCTACCGGGCGGCGGCCGTCCGGCTCGCCATCGGCTTCCGCGGCCTCTCGCCGCCAGCGGTGGCGGCCGCGCTGCCGCGCCTCAAATCGGTCGCGGCACTCATCCTTCCGCTCGGTGGCGTCGTCGATCTGCGGATGGACGACGAGCTGCGGCTCCACGGCGCCCGGCTGCGGCTCGCCAGCCCCGGGGGGACGCTGGCGCTGGTTCCCGGCTCGCCGCTCCCGGTCGGACGCACCGCCGTCGCGGCGATCCTCGACCGCGACGCGGGGCGGCTCGAGATCGGCCGGCTCGCGGTCGACCTGGACGGTGCGCCGGCCGAGCTTCGGGCCGCGCTCGCCGGCATCGAGGGAGCCGGATCGTTCGAGGCAGACGGGCGGCTCGGCAGGCTGCCGGTCGCCCGGCTCGCGTCGTGCTGGCCGGAGGGGCTCGCTCCCGGCGCGCGTCGCGTGGTGCTGGCCCGGGTCGCGGGCGGCGAGCTTCGTGATCTGCAGGTGCGCCTGGTGGGGAGGACGCTCGACGGCCGGCTCGAGACGGTGGACGGGCTCGCAGGTGGCGCGACGTTCCGTCAGGTCGCTCTCCGACCGGTCGGCGCCCTGCCGCCGCTCGCCGGCCTCGCCGGGACGGCGACGTTCTCGCAGGCCGCCCTGGACCTGGACGTGGCCGGCGGAACGGCCGGCTCTCTCCGTGTCGAGCGGGCGGCGGTCCGCGTGACCGGCGGCAGCGGCGCGCCGCGTGTCGCGGTCGATGCCAGGCTGCGTGGCGGAGTGGCCGACGCCCTCGCCGCGCTCGAGCGGATCTCCCCGCTCGCCGGCATCGAGCCGTCCCAGGTGCGGGGCGAGTTCGAGGCTCGGGTCGTCGCAGACGTGCCGCTCGGCGGCCCGCCGCCGGACCTGGTGGCGCTCGGCCTGCAGGTGACGGCGTCGCTCCATGGCCTCGGCGTGCCGCGCGTCGTGCGCGGCTGGTCGCTCGCCGACGGGGAGCTCTCGCTCGCGCTCGAGGGCCGGCGCCTCGCGCTCGGCGGCGAGGCGAACGTCGAGGGCGTACCGGTGACGCTCGACCTGACGGAAACGCTCGGCGAGCGCGAGAGCCGGGTGCTGGTGGTCCGCGCGCGGCCCGATCGTGCCGGTCGCGTCGCGCTCGGGCTCGATCCCGGGCCTCTGCTCGACGGGCCGGTGGACGTGACGGCGCGCGTCGCGCGGGCGCCGGACGGCGCCGACGTCGTCGACCTGGACGCCGACCTCCGCGACGCGCGCGTCGAGCTGCCGCCACTCGGCGCCTCGAAGCCAGCGGGCGCCCCCGGCGGGGCTCACGCCCGGATCAGCGCGCGGGATGGCGAGGTGCTCGGCGTTACGCGCCTCGCGCTCTCGATCCCGGATGCGACCGTCACCGCGCGCGCGACGCGGAGCACGGACGGGGCGACGTGGAGCACGGTCGATGCCGACGCCGTCTACACGCCGCCGGGCCGGAAGCCGCGCTCCGGACACCTCGGCGTCACGTTGCGGGGGCGGCAGTTCGCGATCCGGTCGGACGACGGCGGTACGCTCTTCCGCGTCCTCGGCAAGGGAAGCGCCGCCGGCGGGCGTCTCGCGATCGACGGCACGATCGACCTCACACAGGCGGGGCCACCCTTCGACGCCCGTATCGAGCTGCACGACTGCACCGTCACCAACGCGCCCCTGCTGGCGCGCGTCGCGACGCTCGGCTCGCTCGGGGGCATCCGGCAGTCGCTCTCGGGCGGCGGCTTGCGCCTGGAGCGGCTCACGGCTCGGCTGTCGCAGCAGGGGCGTACGGTGCGCGTCGCCGACGCAGCCGTCCGCGGCCCCGCCCTCACCGCCGTCGTCGAAGGGACGGTCGATCGCGAGGCCGACGCGGTGGACCTCCGCGGGACGCTCGTTCCCGCGTACTACGGGATCAACACGGCGCCGGCGCGGCTGCCGCTGATCGGCGGCGTGGTGGCCGGCGCCGGCGGCGGCACGCTGGAAGCGGTGGATTTCCGCGTGCGCGGCCGCGCCAGCGATCCGGTCGTCTCGGTCGAGCCGCTGTCGGTGGTGACCTTGCCGGCGCTCCGCCGCCTGTTTGCGGTGCTCGACCGCCCCGCAGCACCGCCGCCCCCGGACGCTCCCGCTCGGCGCGGCCGGTAGGGGTCCGCCTCCGGGCAGCGCGAAGGCGTGCTCATCGGGCGCGGACCTGGGCCTCGAGCCGGGACAGGTAGGGGATCCAGCGCGACAGGATCCGCTCGCGAGTGCCGTCCTCGCGCCAGCGCGCGAGCGCGCCGTTCATGGCGGCGCGTAGCTCGTCGTCGGAGGGGCGCAGGCCCCAGCCGAGCTCCTCCCGGTTGAGCGGGTCCAGCACCGGCGCCAGCTCGCCCTCGTGGCCGGACACGAACCAGAGCAACACCGGGGCGTCGTGAATGACGGCGTCCACGCGACCCTGCTGCAGCTCCATGACCGCGGCCGCCGGGGTCGGATAGACGGACACCGAGGCGTTCCGCGCGTGCTCGCGGACGAAGCGCTCCCCCGTCGTCCCTCCCACCACGCCGACTCCGCTGACCTTCCGCAGCACGCTCTTGCCGTCGGGGTAGCGGTCCCGGTCGCCGCGTCGCACGACCGCGAGCAGGCCGGAGCTGAGATAGGGGTCGCTGAACGCCATCCGGACCTGCCGAGCCGGCGTGATCGTCATGCCCGACATGATGACGTCGGTCCGACCCGCCAGGAGCGTCGGGATCTGGTCGTCCCAGTCCACCTCGCGGAGCTGGAGCGGCCGGCCGAGCGCACCCGCGAGGGCGCGGGCGAAGTCCACGTCCAGGCCGACCAGCTCGCCACCCTGCCGGAACGCGAACGGCGGCGAGGACGGGGTGACGCCGACCCGGAGGGGCGGGGAAGGCGGTGGCGATGGCGCGGCCGGCTGGCCGGAGCCGGTGCGGCACCCGGCGAGCGCCAGCAGGGTGAGGGCGAGAGTCACAGCCGTGCGACTGTTCCGTCCAAGCATGAGGATCCTCCGTGGCGTGGCCCTCGCCGCCGCGCCACGGCGGCAGGATGCGGCCGGCGTCCGCATAGCACGCGGGCCGGGGCGGCGTCACGCGGCGGCGGGGTCTCGAAACGAGCGGACCTCGGCTGTCATCGAATCGCCGTGAATTCCGCACGCGAAGGAGGGATCCGAATGACCACGCCACTCGAGATCGCTGCCGGGCTGGTGCTCAGCGGCTGCATGGTGACCGCGCTCACGGTCCTCGCCGCCTTCGAGCTAGGGCGGCTGGTGAGCCGCGACGACGAGCAGCGCGAGGTCGTGCCGGCCGCGCCTTCCGCGACGTGCGTCCGGCGCGCCGCGTGAGGGGATGAAACCCGGAACCGGTCCGGGGCATCGAACCACGATGCGGACAGCCCTGGCCGCGCTCTCCCTCGCGCTCGCCCTCGGCGGGTCCCCGCCGGCCCGGGCGGGCACGGCGTTCGCGGTCGACCCCGAAGCGGGCAACAACACGTTCACGGCGGTCTTCGACGCCGCGATCGGCGAGCGCATCACGGCTGTCAGCTCGGCCGTCGCCTGTACCCTCAGCGTCGACGAGGCGAAGCTCGAGGGCAAGGCGTCCTGCTCCGTGCCGCTCAACTCCATCCGGGTCGACAACGACGACGTGAAGAGCGAGCACTTCCGGCAGTGGGCGACCAACAAGACGGTCCCTGGCGGACGCACCGCCATGAAACGGCCCCTACTCTACCTTCTCCTCGGAGCCGGCTTGCGAGAGCACGATCATGCCGATCGGGCCGTCGCCGCTCGCACCCTCGTCCCAGGTGATGAAGAGCGCGCCGTTGTTGAGGTAGGCCTGGGACGCGAGGATCGTGGGCACCTCCGTCGACAGCCAGGTGTCGCCAAACAGCACGCGATTACTCTGAGAGCAGGAGATGTTCTCGTGCATGTCGTGGCAGAGGTCCGGGACGATGAAGTTGTAGCGCGGGATCGTGTTGTTGACGAGGTCGGTCAGGAACTCCGAGTAGGGCCGCACGTGCTGGAGGCAGCGCGGCGCGCTCGGGTTCAGGTTGCCGGTGACGTCGTCGAAGTACACGAACGGGTTGTGGTTGACGTCGTAGAAGTTGCCTTCGTTGCCGAACGGGCAGTCGCTGCCGTCGTACGCACCCGAGCCTTCGTCCTCCTGGTAGGTCTTCCACGAGATCCCGGCCGCCTCGAGCAGGTTGACGAGGTGGCTGCTGGTGCCCTGGGAGCTCTGCGACGGGTCGTTGTCGCTGAGGATGCCGAAGTTCGTCCCGGCCTCGAGCCAGAGGTAGTTGGGCAGGCTCGGGTGCATGTTGGGCGGGTTGTAGTACTGCTCCGCGTGCGAGGCGATCGGCAGCAGCGTGCGGTTGATGTACGGGGCCGACGCGCTGTTGCTGACGCTCGACCAGTCGGTGTTCTCCATCAGGATGAGGAACACCGTCTGGATGGCCCCCGACGGCCGCGTGGTCGTGGTGGTCGTGCTGGTCGTGGTTGTCGTCGTCGTGCAGCTATCGCTAGTCCCATTAGCGGTGCAGCAGGAGCGGCACACGGTTGCGCTCTGCTTGCATTCGGAGCGCGCCAGCATGAACCTCTGGCGGGCGAGTCTTCTGCATGAGCGCCTGGAGCGACCAGAAGCGCAGTCTCGGAGGGCGGACCCTAGGTCAGCCCGTGTGTGCGTGAGACAATTCAGCTTCTGCGAAGCACAAGATGTCTTGCATTCGCGGCACGCCCTATCACACTTGTTCTTGGCAGCCTCGATTGGCGAGGCCTTGACGAGCAGGAGGACGAGAGCAAGCAGCGTGAGGAGACACCAGGCGCGCGGCGCAGCTTCGCAAGCCCGAAGTCTGTCTGCGCCCGGTGGCGTCATGGTTGGTTTGTACCGCACCCGGTTTCTTGGACACCAGGGCCGCTTGGGGTACTCGCCGAGGTCCAGGCCAAATTCCCGGATCACGCCGAGCTGGGTGGATCAGCTCCGCTCGTTCGCCTCCGAGGTGACGCGCGTCGCCCGCGAGGTCGGCACCGAGGGGAAGCTCGGCGGCCAGGCGGACGTGAAGGGCGTCGCGGGCACGTGGAAGGACCTGACCGACAGCGTCAGCGCCCGTGAGCGCCGCCTGGATAGGAGCGGACCTACTGTCCGGGCAGCTGGGCCACGAAGTGCGCCGACGGCCCCTTGGCCGAGATAGGCCCCGGCGCTCCGCCGTCCGGCTGCACGAAGAGCGCCGGATAGCTACTCGAACCATATCGCCCCTGGAGCGCCTTCTCGGCGTCGCCGTGCTCGGGGTTGATCCGCACCTTGATGAGTTCGTTCAGCTTGGAGCGTACTTCGTATGCCTCGGCCATTTGATCGAACGCGCGGCAGTGCGGGCACCAGTCGACGCGGAAGTAGATGAAGATCGGAGCGTGATGTGCGCGCTGTTCGCGTACTGCCTGCTGGTAACCGGCGGCGTCCTCGTACCAGGTGGACGAGTAGTACGCTTGGGCCATCTTCGTTCCGGCACCGCCCAACGCCACCAAGAAGACGGTGCCTACTACGAGCGCTCTCACTCCGGCTCTCATTGCTCACACCTCCAAGGCATCGGCCGGTTCGCGATTCGCTGGACTCCTACTGACTTATCGGCACGCCGGGCGCATCTCTTGAGGGCGTCGGCTCTTCTGCTGGCTCGCCCAAGCCCGTACCGGAGATTGCATCGCCCGCACTCGCCGTCGGATGGGGGGGAGCGCCTCTGCCGTAGCGGCCTGCGTGCAGCGCGGCGCGGGTCGCGTTGCGACCCCGCGGACCCGCTGCTAGCATCGGCGCCCTCTTGGCGACCGCTCGAGCGTCACGTTGAGCGTCCGAGCCGTGGACCTCCCCGCTCGCGCCACCGATCGGGCGATCGCCGGTGGCCTCGCCCTCCTCGCCGCCGTGCTGCATGCCCCGCTCGTCTTCCGCACCGTCGGCGGCTGCGACGAGTGGCACATCCTCACCGCCGGCGTCCGCCTGGCCGCCGGCGAGGTCATGTACCGCGACGTGACCCACATCGCCGGGCCGGGCTCCTTCTACCTCGCGGCCGCGCTCTTCCGGCTCTTCGGCGCGCGCTTCGAGGTGGCCCGGCTCGCGATGCTCGCCGTGTTCGCGGCCATGACGGCCGTCCTCTATCTCCTCACCCGGCGGCTCACCGGTCGCGCGGCGGCGGCGCTCGTGGCGCTCTGGTTCGTCGCCTTCCAGCTCTGGTGCATGCCGCACTGGCAGATGATGCACTACGCGTCGCTCGGGCTCTTCCTCGTCACCTGCGCCTTCCTCGTCCTCGGCGCCGAGCGCCCACCGGGAGCCGGCCGCACGGTCGTCGCCGGCCTTCTCGCGGGCGCGGCCATGCTCACCAAGCAGGACTCGGGCGCCCTCGGGACGATCGGCTGCCTCCTGGCGCTCGCGCTCGGCAGCGCGGCGCGCCGCCGCGCCGGCGGGCCCCGGGAGAGTCACGCCGCGCTCCTTTTCTTCGCCGCCGCCGCGGCGGCGCCGCTCGTCGTCGCGGTCGCCTACTTCTGGAGCCAGCGCGCGCTCTGGCCGTTCGTCCTCCAGACGGCGTACGACACGCTCGTGCAGCATCCCCTCTTCGTCGGCGGCGGCGGCCCCGAGCGGGTGGACTACGTGCCCTTCCCGCGACTCTTCCCGCTCCTCCACCAGGACGCGCTCCTGCGCGGGCGGCTGCTCAGCTACCTGCCCGGCATGTTCTGGGACCTGCACTGGCGGGAGGTGGTGGCGAGCCGCCTCTACCGCGACACGAACCTGCTCGAGCTCGCCATCAAGCTGGGCTTCCGCCTCCCGTACGTGCTGCTCCTGGTCGAGGCCATCGCCACGGCGCGCGCCTGGCGCCGCGCAGGCGACGGGGCGCTCGCCGCGCGGGCCGCGCAGCTCGCCTTCGCCGCCTGCATCATGGCCGCGCTCTCGAAGCCCCGCGACTGGATCCACCTCTCGGTCGTGGTGGTGCCGCTCGCGCCGATCGTCGCGCGCCAGCTCGGGGCGCTCGACGCGGCGCTGCCGCGCATCCCGCGCGACGTCGTCCGGAGCGCGCTGGTCGCCGTGGGTGCGCTGTACCTCGGCCTCTCCGCCGACCTCGGGTGGCGTGCGGTCGTCACCTACACGGCGCCCATCCACGGCACGCGGGGCACGGCCTACGCGCGCGCCGGCGACGCCGAGACGCTGCAGGACCTCGTCGCCGCGCTCGAGGCGACGCCCGCGAGCCGTCCGGTCATGGCCGTTCCGTGCGTGTCGGCCGCGACCTTCGTCGCGGCGCGCCCGTGCGCGTCGCGCTTCCCCTGGCTCTGGCCGCGCGACGCCTACCGCGACCGCGACCAGCAGGTTTTGGCGAGCCTCGACGCGCACCCCGACGCGACGGTCGTCTACACGCTGAGCCACATCCCGACGATCCCGCGCCTCCAGGGCCACGGACCGGCGCTCTTCGAGGGGCTCGCGACCCGCTATCGGATGGGACCGATCTTCGGTCCCGACTCCTTTCACCTGATCGCGACGCTCGCCGAGCGGCGCCCGGCGGTTCACGAGATGGATGCGGTCCGGCTGACCGACCGGCTCGCCGCCGCGACCGTCGAGCGCATCCACGGGGGAAAGGTCGAGCGGATCGACGGGCCGGACGCGCTCGCCGGCGTCGCGACCTGGGCCCTCACGCCGCGCGTGCTCTGGGTGGCGCCGAGCGCGGGCGGCGAGACGCACGTGGCGCTGCCGGTCCGCGTGCCGCCGGGCGCGCGGCTCCGGCTGCGGGCCGGCGTCAACCCGGATCTCTGGCAGACGCTCGGTCCGTTCCCGGTGCGGCTCCGCGTCGCGGTCGTGGCGGACGGACAAACGACCGAGCTGCTCGCGATCCGGCGCGACGTCTTCGCCCGTCCCGGCGACCGCGCGTGGGTGCCGCTCGACGCGGACCTGAGCGCCTTCGCCGGCCACGAGGTGACGATCGTGCTCGCGGCGGCGGCCGACGGCTGGCCGGGCAGCACGGGCGAGGTGGCGGGCTTCGAGGACCCGCGCGTGGTCCGTCCGTGACCCGGAACGCGGGACGTCGATGAGCGGGCGGCGCCGCGAAGCGCTCCTCACCGCCGGCGTCGGCCTGGCGGCGGTCGCGATCCAGCTCCCCATCTTCGACCGCTGGCTCGCGCTCCTCGACGAGGGCTACCTCCTCGAGCTGGCCGACGAGGTGAACCGCGGCAAGCTGCTCTACCGCGACGTCTACGTCGACGCGCCGCTGCCCGGCGCCTTCTACGCGATGGCCGCCTGGTTCCGTATCGCGGGCACGTCGATCTGGAGCTCGCGGCTGCTCGCCGTGGCGCTCTTCGCGCTCTTCGCGATGCTCCTCTTCCGCGTCGGCCGCGCGGTGCTGCCGAGCGGCTGGGCGCTCGTGCTCGCCGCGCTCGTCCTCTGCTACCGCATCTGGGCCTTCCCGCATTGGCACATCGTGAGCTACTCCTCGCTCGCGGCGACGCTCCTCACCGCCGCGCTCGTGCTGGCGCTGCGCCACGTCGCGACCGGCTCCCGCGCGGCCGTGCTCGCGAGCGGCGCGCTCGTCGGCGCGGCGATCCTCTGCAAGCAGGATTATGGCGTCGGCGTCGGCGGCGCGCTCGGGCTCTTCTTCGTGGCACGGCCGTTCGTCGGCAGCGGAAGCTTCGCGCCGGCGGCGCTCTATGCGGCGGGCGGTGCGCTCGTCGTCCTCCCCGCGTTCGCCGCCGTCGTGACGGCCGGGCTGCTCGGCCCGCTCGTCGAGCAGACGTTCGTGCGCCCGCTCGCGCTGGTGTCGAGCTTCGGCTACGCGCACCTGCCGCCGGTGAGACCCGTCCTGCACCAGGCCGCGGCGCTGCGCGCGGA
>WNFP01004436.1_pt1 | contig 11294 bp, 9 predicted proteins | sample 5400201 | NCBI WGS metagenome assembly WNFP01 (sample SAMN13153355, study PRJNA577476) | soil metagenome | isolation source: 115 cm saprolite under Madrone tree | place: USA:California | collected 2016-06-14
TCCATTTTGCACGGCATCCAACAGCGCCTGTTTGCCTTTCGGCGACATCGGCGGTTTGCCGTCCGTGCCCAGCGTCGTCAGATCGCCCGTCGTGAAAAATATGACCGCGGCGTAGGAGTGGAGCTCCTTCGAATCGAAAATGCGCCCGTCCTTGGTCACGCCGACTTTGAATCTATGTTTGCTCCCAAGTTCGGTCACCGCGTCATCCATGATGCTCGGCTTCCCGTCCACTCTTTTCACCACGGCATGCTCGAATCCTGACGATTTTGTGAACACCAACACCGACTTTTCGGATGCAGAGACCAGGCGGCTTGAAAATGCCAGGCTCGCGCCCGTCAGTGTCGCGGCGCGGAGAAATTCCCTGCGATTGGAAATTGCATTCATGCCATTGCCCTCACTGATGTCCATCTGGGTGCTCGCAACACGGAAAACTGGAAAACACGCGGTCCGGTGTCCATCCCAGCTCTTTCATTCCCATTTCCGACGAGTAATACGCTACGCTGACCCAGCCCTTCAAGTTCTCAAAGTGCTTGTGGAGCCCCACCGGATTCTGTTTCGCGCCAGCGCCGTCAGAACTCTCTCTCGCAGCAGTTGACGACCCGTCCGTTAGCAATTGGTTTTTCCGCCTCTCATCCAGGGCAGGGAAGTCTTTCGCGAATCGCTTCTGGGATTCTGCTTCGAATGCCGCAAGTGCATCCAAGAAACTCTTCTTGTGCTCCGGTGCGTCCACGCTCAGGAGTAAGTCAATGAAGCGGTTCACCTGCGCCACGGTTGATCCCGGCACGATGCTCTCCGCGATCGCGATCAAACTCTCATTCTGTTGTGCGTTCAGGAAAAGCGGCTTCAAATCTGCAGCCGCCAGTTTCTCAGCTTCGTCGAGGACCGCATCATTTTTCAAAAGCTCGTGGATTGGATGCGAACCCGCCACCAGCGGCCACGCCGCTCCTGCCGCCAGCCGCCGCACCATTTCCCGCCGCGTAAGCGGCCCGCCTGCCGCGGCCGTCTCGTTGATCACCACCAATGCGCTCGTTGTTTCCATCGCCGTTTTCCCATCCTTCGGATTTCGCGCCGATGGTATCATTCACCAACAATCGTTCACAAGAACAACACAAATTCTTTTCTTTTCCTCGATTGACCCGCTGAAGCGCAATTGCTAGCATCCGCTTCGGATTTCTATCCTATGCCCCAAAATAGAAGTTATTCCTTTGACGTTATCGTTGTTGGTTCTGGCGCTTCGGGCGGCTGGGCGTGCAAGCGTCTCGCGGAAGCCGGCTTGAAGGTCGTGCTCCTCGAAGCCGGCCGACCGCAGTTCGATAAAAATTTCACCGAGCACAAGCCGGCGTTCGAACTCAAATACCGCAACCGTGCGCCTGAAATCGTCCGCAAAACGCGGCCCGTCCAAGTCAAATTCGGCGTTTGCAACGAATATACCTACAAATGGTTTGCCAACGATCTCGAAGAGCCCTATACGACGCCCGCGGACAAGCCTTTCGACTGGATGGGGCGCGTTCGAATGACCGGCGGCCGCACCAACGTTTGGGGCCGCGTCAGCCTGCGCTTCAGCGATTGGGATTTCAAGTCTGCTTCTCTCGACGGTTTTGGTGAGAACTGGCCGCTCGGTTACAAAGACATCGAGCCTTACTACGATCTGGTCGAAAAATATGTCGGCATCACGGGCTCAGCCGAAGGTCTCGAGCATCTTCCCGACGGCCAGTTTCAGCCGCCAGTTCCGCTCACCTGCCAGGAAACTCTCTTTCGCAATCGCGTCAAGGAAAAGCTTGGCCGCACCATCATGCCCGCGCGTTCCGCGAATCTAACCAAGCCTATCAACGGCCGCGGGCCTTGCCACTTCTGCGGTCCCTGCGAGCGTGGTTGCATGACGCACTCTTACTTTAACTCCGCGTTCACCACGGTGGCCGACGCCCTCGCCACCGGCAATTGCACGCTCATTTCGAACGCCATGGCTTACAAGGTTTTGATGGATGCGGAGCGCAATCGCGCCCGCGGCGTTCTCTACATCGACCGCAACACGCGCCAGGCCCGCGAGATTTTTGCCCGTGTCGTGATCCTGTGCGCGCAATCGCAGGAATCTGTCCGCATCCTGCTCAATTCCGCGACGGCACAGTATTCCGATGGTCTCGCTAATTCCAGCGGCGTCCTCGGCCACTACCTTACCGCGCATGTCCGCAGCGGCGGAGGTAGCGGCGAATTTCCTGCATTCGGCGCAAAGCCTTCTTTGGGCGGTCCCAAAAAACCGCTCGGCATCTATGTCGCGCGTTTTCGCAATCTGCCGAACACGCCACCGTACAAAAAATTCCTCCGTGGTTTTGGCTACGAGGGTGGATCATCCATTGGATTCAACTGGGGAGCGCCCGGCTTCGGCGAAGCCTACAAAAAAGCCATCCTCGAACCCCGCACCAGCATCGAGATCACCGGTTTCGGCGAAGTCCTCCCGCGCTGGGACAATTTCGTCGAACTCGATCCTGGCGTCAAAGACATCTACGGAATTCCCGTTCTCAAAATCCACATGTCCGACGGCGAAAACGAGCGCGCCATGATCCAGGACATGGGCGACTCTGCCGGCGAAATGCTCGAAGCCGCCGGCGCAAAGAACATTCGCACCTACGCGCATCCTTCCGCTCCGCGCTGGGCGCTCCACGAAGCCGGCATTGCCCGCATGGGCGCCGACCCCAAAAAATCCGTCCTCAATCAATTCCAGCAGACGCACGACATCAAAAATCTCTTCGTAATGGACGCTTCCGGCTTCACTTCGAACCCCTGCCAGAACCCCACGCTAACCATCATGGCCCTCTGCGTCCGCTCGTGCGATTACCTCATGTCCGAATTGAAGCGCGACGCCATCTGAAATTAGCGGCTGCCCGCAAACTTTGGCAGCGGACACACTTTGATCTCGCCCGCTTTCGCAGCAGGCGATTTCTTGCGCTGACTCAGATTCTCAAGGATTGCTTGCCGCGGTTGCGGCGCTGCTCGGATGTAGTTTCAATCAACGCGCACTGCTCTCCATGCGCAAACGGAATTATCCCGACTGCTTCTGTTTTTCCTTCTCTGCCTCATCCAGCCAGCGCTCCAGCACTGCTTGAGACTCCGGTCCCACTTCAAGAAAGCCCACGCCCGCGCCCATATTCGGCTGCTCATAGATGACCTTCGCCTTGGCCTCGAAGAACGCGTCTCCCGCGGCGATTTTCACCAGAACCAGCGTGCCCTTGGGAAAGGGGTTCATCATGTCCAAATAGCACCCGTGCAGGCTCAATTCGCTCACCCGCGACGCGATGCGCACGTCGGCCTTCTGTTCGATCAGCTCAGCGCTCGCTATGAACGAGTATCTGGGCGAACGGCGTTTCTCTTGATATTCGATGGCTGCCTCCGAACGCAAACCTTCGCCAACATGATACGACGCCCAACCCGGCCAACCCCAAAAGTTCTCAAACGGGATTTATCCAACTTACAACCTCTCTTCCTGGAGCCTCCATTTGATAGTGCTTCTAGATCTTCAGCGCGGAACCCGGAATATGGACAGTAAGAACGAAGTCCTTCCCCGCGCAGGCAACCCCTATTGAATTCGATGATTCAGAGTTGGGTAACGAGCCTCATTCGGGCTCTGCACTGGAGGAACTGAGAGTCGGTTGCAAAGCTTCTCCTGACAACGTTTCGCCAGTAAGGTGTCCTCATGCAAAGTGGGAATTGCTGGGTCCTCCGTTTACTCCTCTGCGCTTGCCTCTCTTGGCCAACCTTCTCTGCTGCTCAAGAACAGCCCGTGCCGCAAGACAACTCGGCGAGGCCCCTGAGCGCCAAAGAGAGCAAGAAGCGCGACAAAAGATTTGCGAAAGAGCTGAGTCTCAATGACTCGAATTGGCTCTTGAACGAAATCCCGGACATCATCACCGAAGCAGAGCGCCGCGCCTTCCTGGAACTCGGTACTGAGGAGGAACGCGAACAGTTCCGGGAAATCTTCTGGCGCGATCGCAATCCGGATCCAGAATTACCGCTCAATCCCGTTGGGGAAGAGCATTACCGGCGCCTCGCCTACGCCGATGAGCACTTTGCCTCCGGCGTCCCTGGCCGCAAGACCGACCGCGGTCACATCTACATCATCTGGGGCCCGCCCGATGAGATCGATTCTCATCCCACCGGGGGCACCTATAACCGCCCCATCGAACAGGGCGGCGGTTCGACCTCAACGTATCCTTGGGAGCTGTGGCGCTTCCGCCATTTGGAAGGTATCGGCGAGAATATTGAAATTGAATTTGTCGATTCCACGGGTTCGGGCGAATACCGCCTTGCGCTTGACCCCTGCGAGAAGGACGCCTTGGCTCACATTCCCGGCGCCGGATCCAGTTTGAGCGAACTTCTCGGTCGTTCTTCTAAAGCGGAACGCTTCTCCAATTCCAATGGAACGACTTGTCCTATGCCATTGGGCGGCGCCACCGCATACATGAATGAATTCGACGCCATGGACCTTTACTTTCGCGTTCAGCATGCTCCCGCGCGCTTCAAGGATCTCGAACCGCTCGTCACGACTCGGGTCGTTCACAGTCAGATTCACCTGGACTACCGCGCGGATTTCCTTCGCGTCACCACGAACACGGTCCTCGTTCCCATCACCGTCCAAGTTCCCAACCGCGACCTGAGCTTCCAGAGCAAGCAAGGTCTACATTCCGCCGTTCTCGATCTCTATGGCCGCATTACCACGCCCGGCGGAATCGTCGTCCAAACCTTCGAGGACGTGATCTCCCGCGATTTTCCCGATTCACTCTTTCCGTCGTCCTTAAACCTCTCTTCCATCTACCAAAAATCTGTCCCCCTCCGCTCTGGCCTCTATCGTCTTGACCTCATCGTCAAGGACACTGTCAGCGGCAATCTTGGGATCTTCAACACCGCGCTTCGCGTCCCCCATTTTGAAGACGACAAGCTCGATGCCAGCTCCTTGATCCTCGCTGACCAAATCGAGAAAGTCGCCCCTTCCCAAACTGGTATCGGCCAGTTCGTGCTGAATTCTTACAAAGTCCGTCCCCGCCTGAATCAGGAGTTTTCCAGCACGGAAAGGCTTGGCATCTTTCTTCAGCTCTACAATCTGAAATTGGACGAGATCTCGCACAAGACCAGCGTCTCCGTCGCTTACCGAATTACTAAAGATCAGCGAGAAATCTGGCGTGCTGTCGAAACCGCAGATCATCTTCATGAAGGAGGCGAGCAGGTCACTATCGAACGCCTCATTCCCATTGATACATTGCTGTCCGGCCGCTACACCGTCGAAGTCACGGCCATCGATCTGCTCACGAATGAAACTGTCATCCGTACTGCAGAGTTCACCGTAAAAACCGCCCCACCTCTGAAGCCTGCGGCCACGAACCGCACCCCCAGTTCCTAATGGCAAGGCGCCGCTTCAATCTTAGTGCGATGCTCTCATTCAATTTGCGGCCAGCGACGGTGCAAGCTAAAATCCTCTGAAATGAAAGATCGCGCGAGGGCTCGTGAACTAGCCGCCGAATTCAATCACAAGGGCGACCCTACCGGCTGGTTCGATCAGCTGTACCAGGAAGGCGAAGCAGGGAAAAGCACTATTCCGTGGGGCAATCTCTGCCCCAATCCTCACTTGGTTGATTTTTGGAAGTCTCATCCGCAGCCGACCGCGGGAAAAGCTGCGCTGACGATTGGCAGTGGCTTGGGCGACGATGCCGAGCAGCTCGCCTCCTGGGGCTTCCGGACGACGGCCTTCGACATCTCTGAAACTGCAATTCGCATTTCCGGCAAACGCTTTCCTGATACCAAAGTGCAATACTTCGCTGCCAACCTTCTCGACCCGCCTTCCGATTGGCATCGCGCCTTCCATTTTGTATTTGAGGCCAACACTCTCCAGGTTCTGCCGGCCGCTCTTCGCCTCCGGGCGATCCAAAAAATTGCGAGATTCCTTTGCCCTGGCGGTCTTCTGCTCGTCGTCGCCCGCGCCCGCGAACCATCCGACCCCGAAGGCCAGATGCCCTGGCCTCTTACTCGTGCCGAACTGTCATCTTTCACGGCCGCAGGTCTCGAAGAACTTTCTTTCGAAGATTTTCTCGATCTCCAAGATCCTGCAGAAGCAGCCGTCCGCCGTTTCCGTGCGCTCTACCGCTTCCTAACCTAAGTATTTTCTTCAGGCAACTAGTTCACATCTTTTTGGCGGCAATTCCGCGAGCCGCATCGCATTCTTTTCCAATTGCTCCGCAGTCAGCGAATAAAATGTTATTCTCTGGCAGCCAGTTGCCTATCCCTCAAATTTCAAAGAGAAGGAGACAGCCATGTTTCAAAAGCTCATGAACACTACCGACGACTTCGTAGTGACCCTTCTTCGGCTCGCGCTTGGAATCGTATTCTTTGGGCACGGCGCGCAAAAGGTCCTGGGCTGGTTCGGCGGATTCGGTTTCCGGGCCACGCTGGGCTTCTTCACCCAGCAGATGCACATTCCCGCGATGCTAGCCGTTCTGGCCATTGCCGCCGAATTCCTCGGCGGCATCGGTCTCCTGGTCGGTTTTCTCGGGCGCGTAGCTGCTTTTGGCATTGCCACCAACATGGTGGTCGCCGTTATCCTCATCCACCGGCACTTCGGTCTTTTTGCAAACTGGTCCGGCACGCAGCAGGGCGAGGGCTACGAATACCACATCCTGGCCATTGCCATCTGCCTGGCCATCATGATCAGGGGCTCCGGAGCTCTCTCTATCGATCGTTCGGCATCCAGACAGTTGGCGTGAGCCACCGTCATCTTGACCAAGATTCCTGCGCGCTCTGGCCCGGGTGGCAAAAACTCTTTACTCCTGCTCGACACGGGAGAATTCATGGGACGGAAATCAATTTCGATCCTTGCGATAACTCTCGTGCTTCTAAGTGCGGCCGGCTGCCGTCCGAATTCTCCCTCGAGCGGTAAGGAATCTGCCACCCCCGCCAACGTCGACGCCTCGCGCTTGATCAACGCCGATCAGCAACCCGGCAACTGGATGAGCTATGGGCGCACTTACAGTGAACAGCGCTTCAGCCCCCTGAAGCAAATCAACGATCAAAACGTCGGCCAACTCGCGCTGGCCTGGTACGTTGACTTGGACACGCACCGCGGTCAGGAAGCGACGCCCATCGTGGTCGACGGCGTGATGTACTTCACCACGGCGTGGAGCAAAGTCTTCGCGGTAAAAGCGGCAACCGGAGAGAAACTCTGGTCCTACGATCCCAAAGTGCCTCCGGAGTGGGCCGTCAATGCGTGCTGTGACGTCGTCAATCGTGGCGTCGCCGTCTGGCAGGGCAAGGTTTTCGTCGGCACCCTGGATGGCCGTCTTGTCGCGCTCGACGCCGCCTCCGGAAAACCTGTCTGGGAAATCCTAACCATCGATCCGCACTTCCCTTACACCATCACTGGGGCTCCTCGAATCGTGAAGGGCAAAGTGTTAATCGGCAATGGCGGCGCTGAGTACGGCGTGCGCGGCTACATCTCCGCATATGACGCTGACACAGGAAAACTCATTTGGCGCTTCTACACCATCCCCGGCGATCCCTCGCGGCCCTACGAATCTCCCATCCTTCAAAAAGCTGCTAAAACTTGGAACGGTCGGCGGGGCAATTTAGGCGGAGGCGGCACCGTTTGGGACTCCATCTCCTACGACCCCGACCTCGATCTCATCTACTTTGGCGTTGGCAACGGCACTCCTTGGGACCGCCGCGTCCGCAGCGCCAATGGCGGTGACAATCTCTTCCTGTCTTCCGTCGTTGCTCTGAAAGCCGACACCGGCGAATACGTCTGGCATTACCAGGAAACTCCAGGGGACGCGTGGGACTTTGATTCCGCCGAGTCCCTTATCCTCGCCGACTTACCTATGAATGGTTCTCCGCGCAAAGTTCTTCTTCACGCTCCCAAGAATGGTTTTTTCTACGTTCTCGATCGCGCCACCGGCGAACTCATTTCCGCGAAGCCCTACACGGCCGTCTCCTGGGCAACCGGTATCGATTTGAAAACCGGCCGTCCCATCGAAAATCCGCAAGCCCGTTACCAAGGAGGGAAGGCCGCCCCGGTTGCTCCCGGTCCCCCCGGAGGCCACAGTTGGCATTCCATGTCCTTCAGCCCGCTCACAAGACTCGTCTATCTGCCCGTTCAAGAGACAGCGTTCCTTTACAAATCTGACGAACATTTCCAGAAGAAAGCAATCGGCTTCAACGTCGGCATTGACTTCGTGGCTGCTGGCATGCCGCAACAACCGGAAGTCAAGAAAGCCATCCTCAGCACCATTAAGGGCCATCTCTCTGCATGGGATCCCATTCAACAGAAGGAGATATGGCGCGTCGATCGCCAGAGTCCGGTCAATGGCGGCGCTCTGTCCACTGCGGGAAATCTGGTCTTTGAAGGCACGGCGCAGGGGAATCTCGAAGCCTATCGTGCCGACACCGGTCAAAAGCTCTGGTCCGCCGACGCCCAAAGCGGCGTGGTCGCTTCTCCCATGACGTACACTGCGGGCGCCGAACAATACGTTGCCGTCCTCGCCGGCTGGGGCGGTGTTTTTCCACTCGCCGCCGGCGAAGCCGCGCTCTCTTCCGGAAGAACGCAAAATATCAGCCGCTTGCTCGCCTTCAAACTAAGCAGCAAGGCAAGTCTGCCCCCGCTTCCGCCATTCACCTCGCCGCAGCTGAAGCCGCCGAAATCCACTGCCACTGCCGCCACCATCCACAAAGGTGAAGCGCTCTTCCAGCCACTCTGTTCGCCGTGCCATGGCGACGTCGCTGTCAGCGGTGGCGTTCTCCCCGATCTGCGCTATTCCGGCACACTGGACAACGATCAATGGTTCGAAATCGTGCTGAAGGGCCAGCGCAAGCAAGCGGGCATGGTTTCGTTTGACAAGGATCTCTCCCCTGATGACGCCGCGGCCATCCGCGCCTACGTTGTCTTTCGCGCTAATCAAAGTCTGCCGCAGCCCGCATCAGCACCGAAGTAGCGGGCGAGCGCTTCTGGCCTCAGTGCGTGGTAGTCGTGCCCCCGAGAAACGCCGTCACGGCCGCAAGAAACTCTTCCGTCTTTTCAATCGGCGGCACGTGTCCGCACTTATCAAAGCTGACCAGCTTGGCTCCCGCAATTCCCGCGGCGTAGCGTTCGCCGGATGTAATCGGCAGCAATTTGTCCTGTTTTCCCCACGTCACCAGCGTTGGCACTTTGATGCTCGCCAGCCGGTCGTCCAGCCTTTCCTTCTCGCGCGTAGGATTTCCTAGAAAGCTACGCACCGTGTAGCCATCGTGTACTGACAGTTTGTCCGTGAAAATCTTCCGCAGGGCGTCCTCAGTCACCCAGCTCGTATCGTAGAAGACCGCCTCCATTACTCCGCGCATCGCCGCCAGCGAACTCGGATTCAAATCCGGAATCGGCGTGTCCTGTTTCAGCCCCGCAGCATCCACAAGCACTAGCTTATCCACCGGAACCAGGTGCGCGCCGCCGCCGATTTCAGCCACGTAAAGCGCTGCGATCCATCCGCCCAGCGACTCGCCCACCAGGCTCGCCTTTTCCACTTTCAGTTGCCGCAAGAACTCATTCAGAAAATCGACATACGTTTGCACGCTGTAATCCAGCAGTGGCTTGTCCGATTTCCCAAACCCGATCTGGTCCGGCACCAGCAACCGGTATTTCTGCGCCATCGGCTCCAGCACCGGCATCCAGTCGTCCTTGCGGCTCCCCAATCCGTGCAGCAGCACTACCACCGGCCCCGAGCCCATATCAAAATAATGGATCGATTGTCCAAACACCGTGATCGTCTTGTCCGGCGGTTGCCCCTGCCCAAATGCCGGAACCACAAGCACCGCTAACAGTAGGATGAGCCCGAATTTCATCTTTCCGCGCATAATCCCTCCTGTCCTTGCCGGCCCTCTTTAGCACACCCCCGCCGCGAATACTACTCTGGCCAGCCCTCGGCATTCGTGTTCGTTGTGGGTGTGCTTGAAAGGATGGGGTCCGCGCATGACTGGATCCACAGTTGGAATTTCACTTCAAGGAGCGTCCTTGTGACTCCATTTTTCTCGCGTCTTCGGTGTGATCCACAGCAGTTTCGCCCCCGACCCTCCACTACGCGGCCCGTGTTCCCGGCCTCCAAATCTCTTTCCTGCCAACACGCGTTCTAGTGTTTTCACTCTTGGCTCTTCATTGTCTCCGGATAACCCTGGAACGTACCAACAAACAATTGACATCGACGGTCGACTTTCTTACATTTCCCCCATGGCGGCGAGAATCAGCCATCGTGTAACGATTCCCTGTGTATGGATCCTCGCCTCCGTGTGCGCTCTCGCCGGCCCCAAGGACAAAGAGCCCGCACCCCGTTTCAACGCCATCACCACCACTGGCGAGAGATTCAACAACGAAACCATCAAAGGAAAAGTCGTTCTCCTCGAGTTCTGGACTACCTGGTGCGGTTTCTGCGCCGACGAAGCTGCTTTCGTCGACAAGATCGGCCACGAGCTTGCCAACAAAGGTCTGATCCTTCTCGCCATCGACGTCGGCGAATCCAAAAAGACCGTAAAAAAATACCTCGAGCAACATCCCCGCAACTGCAAGATCGTCATGATGGAAGACACCAATCTTGCCGCCATGTACCAGGCCAACGTCTACCCCATCTATGTGGTGATCGATCGCGACGGCAACATTGCTGGAACCCAGCGCGGTGCGGCCGGCGAGGAAGCCCTTCGCAGCCTCATCGCCCAAGGTGGCATGGAATCCGCTGACGACGACGCCAACTAAGGCGCCTTTCGTTCGTCAAATTCGCCCATCATTTCAAGTCACTCATTCTAATGCTCTTAACGGTGAACACTCAGCCAAGTCAGCCTTGGCCATGATCGAACTCGCCGATTCTAGTGTTGCCCATAAGCCCATCAGATTTGGCGTAGTACTTTCGCCCCGTCTTATCAGTCAGTAGCGTTTTGGAACCACCTGTCCGTTGGGCCAATTTACGAAGGTATTTCCAGGGCTCATAAAGGTTCTAGTGGCTCGGTGTGTCCCGGGCCGAGGAGGGGGCAATGTTGCGCAATCGGATTCTTATTCTCCTGGGGGTATGTTTTCTTGCGGCGTCAGCCGCTTTAGCCGACGATGTCGGCTTCATTGATTGCTCCAAAAACGCAGATGGCGCACAAGTTTTCGCCAAGCCCCGGAGGTCTCCGGACGTTGTGGCTGCTCTGCCTTGCGGCGAGCGCTTCACCATCTTGGTATACGGTTTTGTGTTCTCTCGAATTCAGACCAGCGATGGCAAGGTAGGATTCGTCTATTCCAGCGTGATCGCCGTGGATCG
>WNFP01005686.1_pt1 | contig 11293 bp, 10 predicted proteins | sample 5400201 | NCBI WGS metagenome assembly WNFP01 (sample SAMN13153355, study PRJNA577476) | soil metagenome | isolation source: 115 cm saprolite under Madrone tree | place: USA:California | collected 2016-06-14
TGCCTGACGGTTTCCACACGCGCGTGCGACTCACCGGAGGCGCGTACGCCAATCCGCCGCACGACGTGTGGCGGTTTCGGGACGGCACCGGGCTGGAAGGCGGCGGCGATGTCTCGGGTTCGTACGGCACTGCGACGTTCGGCGGCCGCCTCGCGGCGGGCGCGCGGCATTCGGATGGATACCGCGAACAGGACGACGGGGACCATTGGCAGATCGCCAGTAGAGCTCGCTGGCAGGCATCTCCGCGCACGCGCGTCGACATGTCCGGCGCCTGGGCGGACGATCATTACGACGTGCCGCTCGCGTGGTGCCGGCAAGGCCAGTGCGACGATCGCGGCCAGGCGTTTCAGCCGTTCAAGGTCGCCACGGCCGCGTTGGGCTCGTGGACCGAGTCGCGCAAGGGATACATCGCCGTACAGGCGCGGACGGTGGTATCGGAGCGATTGGCCTGGCAGGCGCGCGGGTCGTGGTTCCGTACCAGCTTCTTCGATCAGCGTCCTCCCAACGGTTCGGAATTCGGGATCGCCAATCGCTTCGGCGCCGAACTGCGAGCGGAAGCGCATCCCGATTCGATGCGGACGGTGCTGGTCGGTACCGAGATCACTTTTTCGGATGTCACCAGCGACATTTTCGGGAACCACTCACAGTCGGAGTTCGCCGCCTACGGCGAGAGCGACCAGTTGGTCGGCGTGTCTCGTTTCACCGCCGGCGCGCGCATCGATTTTCTCGCCGTCGACGGCGGCTCGCTCAGTGCCGTCGTCAGTCCCCGGCTCGGCGGGACGGTGCCGACCGACCACAATGGAGGTGTGTTACGCGCATCGATCGGCCGGGGTTTCCGTGCTCCGACCGTCGCCGAGCGATTCGTGCACACCTTCTTTGAAGGGCTCGAGATCATTCCCAATCCCAACCTGGGACCGGAAACCGCATGGTCGACGGAACTCGGCTACACAACCGCACCGCTGTTCCGGATGTTGCGGCTCGACGCGGCGCTGTTCTGGACGGAGGCTCGAGAGCTGATCGAGCCGCGGTTGATCCTGATCGAGGAATCACCCAACGACACGATCCCCAACCTGGTACCCAAGATCCAGCTCCAGAACGTCACGCGTGCACGCATCGCCGGACTCGACGTTGCGATTCTCACCGCGCCGATTCCGGATCGCCTGACTGCCACGCTGAGCTATACCTACCTCAGCACCCGGCGGCAGGTCGCCGGCGACACGTCAGCAGGAGGACCGCTGGCGTTTCGTCCCAAGCACCTGCTCACGCTCAGCGCAGACTACAACCTCGGCGCCGTCGGCGTGGGCGCCGACTTCCGTTATGCCAGCCGCGTCGAGCGCATCGAGCTGGAAGGTTTCGTCGACGCGAGGCGCGTCCCGGTGAAAGTGCTGGACTTGCGAGCGGGCTGGAAGCAAGGGCCGGTCGAGCTGCGGCTGCTGGCCGCTAACGTGCTCAACTACATGTACAACCTGGTGCCCCAGACGCTCGGGCCCGTCCGTGCGGTTGCGCTGAACGCGGTTTGGACGCATTAGCGTTCGCCCACCTGCGGCATCGCGCTGCTCGCCGGTCCGGGGTTGATCACTTCTCAGCAGTCGAACGCGCGAGCGGTCCTCACCGATCCACCGCGTGGCATCCCTGACTCCCTGCCCGCACTCGTCATCCAGCAGAAGAACGACCGGGGTGCGGTGATCGCCGGTCGCGATGCCGAAGGCAAGATCTCGATGCAGTTCCGCGGACCCTCGTTCCCGTCGCGAGGCTACGGCTTGCTGGTGGTGGACGACACCTCACAGCGGGCCATGGGCGTCATGATCCTCGATCAGGAGGAGCCGCTCAATCATCCGGCGATCGGCACGATCATCGGCGGGGGCACCACGCTGAACCTGTACGGGGTGCGCGTGGACTGGGCGAGCGTCAACAATCCCCGCTGTCCCTTGTTTGGCGGCCCCACGTCCCAAACGACGTGAGCACGGCGCCAGCGGTCGCCGTGACGGCGCCGCGCCGCCTCGTCGATGGCCGCGAGCGCGTCACCTTGAACACCGCGTACGTGCGAGCGCTCGAGAGCGCCGGCCTCGTCCCCCTGGCCGTTCCGACGATGCTGGCGGCTGATCGAGCCGGCGCCGCGCTCGCGGCGGTGCGCGGGCTCGTGCTCACCGGCGGTGAAGACGTCGCGCCCGATCGCTACGGCGCGGCACCGCATCCGCGCCTCGGTGAAGTCGACCCCGTGCGCGACGCTGCCGAGCTGGCGCTCATCACGGCTGCGCGGGCGCGTCGTCTCCCGATTCTCGCGATCTGCCGCGGGATTCAGATTCTCAACGTTGCGCTCGGCGGCACGCTGTATCAGGACCTGGAGAGCGAGCGGCCGAGCGCGGTGCCCCACAGCGACGAAACGAGCCGCCACGCCGTGCGCGTGGAAGCGGGATCGCTGCTCGAACGAACGCTCGGCACGCGCTCCGCGACCGTGAACAGCCGGCACCACCAGGCGATCCGCGATCTCGCCCCGAGATTGAAGGCGGTCGCGTGGGCCGACGACGGCGTGATCGAGGGCGCCGAGCCGGTGAACGCGAACGAAGGGTGGATCGTCGCGGTCCAATGGCATCCGGAGGATCTTACGGAGCGAGCGCTGTTCGAAGGATTCGCGCAGGCGGTCGCGTGACGGCCGCACGGCACGCGTTCCCCTCCCCGGAGTGGGTGGCCGCGTACGGTGCGGCCATCAATGCGAGCGAAGACTACCGCACCGCGTCCACGGAGTGGACCCACGGCTCCGTCGCCCTGGTGCTGCCCGCGCAGCCGACCATCGGCGTGCCCGATGATGTGGCGATCCTGCTCGATCTCGACCGCGGCGTCTGCCGCGCCGCGCAACTGGTCACGCGGACGGATGCGCAGCAGGCGCCGTTCATCCTGACCGCCGAGTACCGATACTGGAAACAGATCATCAAGAAGGAGCTCGGCCCGATCGCCGGCATCATGCAGCGGAAGGTCGCGCTGCAGGGATCATTGCCCATCGTCGTCCGCTTCATTAAGTCAGCCGAAGCGCTCGTCGACGCCGCCACACGGGTGCCGACCCGCTTTCTGGACGAAGCCAAGTGACGCAGGGAAGCTCGGTCGCGGAGGTGCTCACCCGGCTGACCGCGCTGTCTCAGGAGCTCGCGGGGGCGTTCCGGCCGGTGACCATCGTCGAGATCGTGGCCCGCGTCCTGACCGAACGGCTGGCGCCGGCCCGGCTGTCGGTGATGCTGCTGGACGTCGATTCCAACCGGCTCGTCGTGACCTATCATAACGGCCCCCGACCCGCGACCACGGACGAACCGCTGCTGCAGCTCGCCCTCCGGCGCGGGCCGCTCGTCTTTCCCGAGAAAGTCGCCGCACGGGCCGCCGAGCTCGACGTGAAGGTGGATCAACCGGCCCCGGCGAGCTGGCTCGGCGTCCCGATTGTCGCGGTTTCACGCACGATCGGTGCGGTGGCAATAGAGGGCGAGAGCCCGAACGCGCTGGACGACGCCGCGTTGATGTTCACGCGCGCGGTCCTGGCGCAGGCGGGCATCGCGCTCGAGAACGCACGGCTCGTAGAGCTCTTGTCGATCGGCAAGCGCGAGTGGGAGCAGACGGTGGACGCGTTCAACCAGGCCATCTGCTTCGTGGATCCCCAGGGCGGCGTGCGGCGTGCCAACCGCATGTTCGCGGAGCTGATCAAGCTGCCCGTCACGGCGCTGCCGGGAAGACCCTGGCTGACCCTGCTGCCGCCGTCGTGGGTCGATCCCGTCGCCCGCTTGCTCACGCCCGAAGGCGCGTCGACGCCCATCGAAGTGCGAGCCGGCGAACGGACGCTGCTGGTGACCGCCATTCCCGCGGGGGAGCCGGGCGCGGCCGTGCTCCTGTTCGAAGATCAGACCGAAAAGCGCCGCTTGCAGGAACAGCTGCTGCAATCCGAGAAGATGTCGGCGATCGGCCAGCTGATCGCAGGCGTGGCGCACGACCTGAACAACCCCCTCGCCTCGGTGGTCGGCTTCAGCGACCTGCTCGGCGAGGCCGCAGACGTGCCGCCGCGCCTGGCCGAGCCGCTCGCGGTGATTCGTCAGGAAGCCGAGCGCGCCTCGGCGATCGTGCGCAACCTGCTCTCGTTCGCACGGCGCCAGGAAGGCGAGCGCCAGCTGCAATCGATCCGGCCGATTCTCGAGTCCACCCATCAGCTCCTGAAGAACCAGCTGCTCGCGGCCCGCATCGAGCTCTCGCTCACCTTCGAACCAGGGCTCCCCGAAGTCGAGGTGCACGCGAATCAGATCAAGCAGGTGTTCGTGAACATCATCAACAATGCGGCTCAGGCGATCGCCAGCACGCGTGCCAGGGAAGGCCGCGGACGAATCGAAATCGCTACCAAGTGCGAGCCCGACGGACTGTCCGTCAACGTCTCCGACAACGGACCGGGCATACCGGAGGCCGTGGCGCAGCGCGTGTTCGAGCCGTTCTTCAGCACGAAATCCGAGGGCGAGGGTACCGGCCTCGGGCTGTCCATTTCCCTTGGCATCGTCAAGGAACACGGCGGCAACATCTCGGTGGATCCGGGAGGTGCGGGCAGCGGCCGCGGGGCGACGTTCACGATCGAACTGCCGACCGGTGTACGCGCGGAGCGAAGCCCGCTGGCGCAGGGTGCCGAGACCGAACCGGCTCCTGCCGAAAGGCACGAGCGCCTCCGGGTACTCGTTGTTGACGACGAGCCGCACATTCTTCACTACATGCAGGCGACGCTCGAAAGCTGGGGTCACGAGGTGGTGTTGGCCCACGACGGGAGTCAGGCGTTGAAGCGCGCCCTGATGCAGCCATTCGATCTGATCATCTGTGATTTGCGTATGCCCCGGCTGGGCGGGCGCGAGATGTTTCACACGCTCGCGCGCATGCACCCCACCGTCGCCGATCGCATCATCTTCGCCACGGGCGACACGGTCCGCGGCGATACGCTGCAATTCCTCGAAGAGCTGGGCCGTCCATTCCTGCAAAAGCCCTTCAAGCTCGATGCACTGCGCCGCGTTCTGGCCGGAGTTGAAAAGGCGGGGGCTCGGGGCTAGGGGCTGGGGGCTAGAGATTGGAGTTTAGGGCTCCCATGCCCCCAACCCCTAGCCCCGAGCCCCATTCGAGATGCGCATCCTACAGGTAGACTCAGGCCGGGAATGGCGGGGGGGCCAGAACCAGGTGCGGCTTCTCTGCCGCGAGCTCGGCAAGGACGCCGGGATCGAGCAGGTCCTCGTCACGAAGCACGGCAGCGAGCTCGCGCGTCGCGCGGGCACTGATGGTGTGGCCGTACAGGGGACGACCTGGGAGATCGGGCTCGATCCGCGCGCGTGGTGGCATCTGCGCCGCACGATCGCTGCGTTCCGGCCCGACGTGATCCACGTGCACGACAGCCACGCGCTCACACTGGGTGTGACAGTAGCGTTGGGCCGGACGCTCGTCGCGGCGCGGCGCGTCGATTTTCACGTTGGTCGCTTCGGCTTCTGGCGCCGGCCCGATCGCATCATCGCCGTATCCGATGCGGTCAAGCAGATCCTCACGCGCGACGGGATCGCGGCGGGTGCCATCACCGTGGTGCACGACGGCATCGATCCGGACCAGATCCGCCGGGCCGCCACACCCGGGCTCGACATCCGCGGCCGGCTGCGCATTCCCGCCGGCGCGCCGCTGGCCGTGAACGCCGCCGCACTCGTGGACCACAAGGACCAGCGCACGCTGGTGCGCGCCGCCCAGCACGCGCGCGCGCTGGAGCCGCAGCTGCACTGGATCATCGCGGGCGAAGGACCGCTGCGCGCGGCGCTCAGCGCCGAAATCGCGCGGCTCGAGCTCGAGGACCGCGTGCACCTCGTGGGTTACGTGGACCGCATTGATGCGCTCATCGCCGAAGCGAGTGTCTTCGTGATGTCGTCCAAAACGGAGGGCCTGGGCAGCGTCATTTTGAACGCGCTCGCGCTCGGACGGCCCGTCGTCGCAACCGCCGCGGGGGGCATTCCCGAGCTCCTCCCGGCTGAGGTGTTGGTCCCTGCCGGAAGCCCAGACGCGTTGGCGCAAAAGGTGGTTGACGTGCTCAAACACCCCACCCCGCTGCCCTTCCCGCCGCGCTTTACCGCAAGCGCCATGGCTCACGGAGTCTTGGACGTGTATAGGGCGCTTCTCTAGATTGCAGGGCCATGATCTACGTCTGCGTGCCGGTCCACAATGAGGCGAGCACGGTCGGGCTCGTGCTCTGGAAAGTCCGTCAGGTATTCACCGCGTTCGAGCGGGAATACCAGATCATCGCGTGCGACGATGCCTCGACCGACGGCACGGCGGACGTCCTCACGTCGTACGCGCGCGTGCTACCCCTGACCGTGGTCAAACATCAGACGCGCCAGGGCTACGCCCGTAGTCTCGAGGAGCTGCTCCGGCTCGCGTTGCAGCGTACCGATCGGCCCAAGCGCGACTGCGCGATCACCCTGCATGCCGACTTCGTGCACGCGCCGGAGACGATGGAGGAGATGGTCAAGCGGCTCGAGTCCGGAGCCGACCTGGTCGTGGCGGAGCAGTACGGGGCTCGCGGAAACCGGCCCTGGCCCGAACGCTGGGCGCGGCAGTGGGCGCCGCGCTTGTTGCGGGTGGGCGGCGGCGTGAAAGACTCGATCTCGGGGTTCACGGCGCTGCGCCTGATCGTGCTGCGGCAGGCAACACGCGCCGGCGAGGCTCCGTTGCTGACCACCGAAGGATGGGCCGCGAACGCGGAGCTCTTGGCGCGCCTGGGCGCGCACGCCCGTCGGATCGAGGTCGTGTCCAGCGCCGCCCGCTACGACCTCAAGCAGCGCCCGTCGCGGTCTAACCCCTGGCAAGAGCTTCTCGCCGCGTGGCGCTCGCGCGGCCGGATCAGCGCCGCACGAGGGGGGGCAGGCTCCGCGATGATCCTCCTTGCGCTGCTGACCGGGGGAGGATCGCTCAAGGCTCAGGACACCGTGTGCACCGGTAAAATCGTCGGGTCTTCCGGCTCAGGTTTGACCATTCCGGTTGCGTCGTCCTCCAGTCCCGTGATTCACGTACCGCCGGCGGTGCCGTTCCCAGTCGGCGAGCGGCTCACATTCAATGCGAAATACGGGATCTTCAGCGTGGGCAGCGCCACGATGGAGGTCATGGGAATCGATACGGTGCGCAGTGCGGAGACGGTGCACATTCGATTTCGCATTTCCGGGGGGGCCCTCTGGTACCACCTCGACCAGACGATCGAATCGTGGGTGGGACGGTACGACTTCCGCTCGCGGCGCTTTTCGTCCATTCAGGACGAACGCGGCAAGCATCGTGAGTCGCGCTACGAGATCTTCCCTGATTCCGGCTTCTATAGAGAGGAAGGGCGCGACACGACCTTTGCCACCGTGCTCGAGCCGCTCGACGACGCGTCCTTCCTGTACTGGATTCGGACGGTGCCGCTCGAGGTCGGCAAGCGTTACGAGTACGCGCGCTATTTTCGCCCCGACCGCAATCCGGTCATCATCGAGGTCGTCAAGCGCGAGCGGGTGAGCGTGGCGGGGAAGAAGTGGCGGGCGATCGTCGTTAGCCCCAAGATTCCGCAGGGTCGTGGCATCTTCGCGGAGAAGTCGGAGACGCATATCTGGCTCTCCGACGATCCGCAGCGGCTCGTGCTCGCGATCCAGTCCAACTTCTCGTTCGGCCAGGTGACGCTGAAGCTCAAGGACTATGTCGTCCCAGGAGTTGCTCAGCCATGACGGATTACCGCGAAGCCGACTTCTCCCGCCTCAAGACCGTGCCCGTTGCCAAACGCCACAACAAAGTCGACCCCTCACTCCTCGCCCACCCGCCGCTCCCGTCTGACCGCTCGTTCACCGCCTTCATCGACGCCCTGCCGGCGATTCTCGCCGCGCAGGACTTCCGCTACGTCGTCGATCAGATCGTGGCGGCTGCCGGCCGCCGCGCGATTGTCGCCATGTTGGGCGGGCACGTGATCAAGGTGGGCCTCGGGCCGCTGCTGATCGCCCTCATGCGGCAGCGGGCCGTCACGGCCGTGGCGATGAACGGCAGCGCCGCCATCCATGACTTCGAGCTGGCCGCGTACGGCGGCACGAGCGAAGACGTCGCGGCGGGCCTGGGCGATGGGACGTTCGGCATGGCAGAAGAGACGGGACGCGAGATGAACGCGGCGCTCGCGCGCGGCGCCAAGACGCAGCAGGGCGCGGGGGAGGCGCTCGCCGAGTACGTGCGCGCGCGCAAGGATCTACCCGGCCGGGACGTCTCGGTGCTCCTGGCCTGCGCCGAGCTCGGCGTCCCCGTGACGGTGCACGCGGCGATCGGCGCGGAGATCCTGCACCAGCATCCGACCGCCGACGGCGCTGCGATCGGCGCAACGAGTCATCGCGATTTCAAGCGTCTCGCCGGCGTCCTGCCGGATCTGGATGACGGTGGTGTCGTCCTGAACCTCGGTAGCGCGGTCGTGATGCCCGAGGTCTTCCTCAAGGCCCTGACGATCGCGCGCAACCTGAACGGCGGGCGGCCGAAGAATTTCACGGCGTGCGACTGCGACATGCAGCGCCATTATCGGCCACGGGTCAACGTGGTAGAGCGGCCGACGCTCGCGGGCGGCCGCGGGATTCAGCTCACCGGCCACCACGAGATTCTGCTGCCGTTGCTTGCGTGGGCGGTTCTGGCGCGTTTGGACACGAGGTAGGGGCGCAGCATGCTGCGCCCCTACACATGCATCGTTGCATTGTCGATGGTCTATGCGTGCGTGTCGCACACGATCAGGCCGGGCGCGGTCACGGCGGTCGGTGGCAGCGCGGTGGGGACCAGCGACGTGCAGGCGTTGGTGCAGTTGGCGCTGACGCTCGACGCAGCGGGGGACCGGAACGCGGACACTTTGTACAGCGCGGATGCGCTGGTGGTGGGCAACGCCCGCGTGCGTCAGGAGGCGCCGCGGTTTGCGGGCGTCACGACCGGCCCCGGGCGAGTCACGGTTACGGCGGCGAACGCGACGATTGAGGGCCGAGTGGCCTGGGTGTTAGTGGATTATCAGTGGGTCAACCCGGCCGAGCGGCGTGCGGAAGTCGGCCGGGCAACAGTCATTTGCGAGCGTCGGGGCGAGAGCTGGAAGATCGTGCACGCGCACTCGAGCCAGCCCCTGCCCTGGGAGCCGCCCTAGGCGTCGGCGGGACGTCCCTTGATCATGTCCCGGATGCGATCCGCGGTGCGCGGGCTGACGAGCCGCAGCGCGAGATAGACGACGAAGCCGATGAACGCGAGCCACAGCACTGTCATCGCGAGGCCGACCAGACTCCCAAGGATTCCGAAGATCAACTTGAGACCAAGCCATGCCAGAATCGCGAGAACGGCGAAACCCAAAATGCTCCGGAACATGATTGCCTCCGTGGTGTCCGGTGCGTTTGCAGCGTACGCCTAAATGTCGCACAAAGTTTCGTCCTGTGAAGTGTTGGTTGCTGGCGGTGGCATCATCGGGGCCGCCTGCGCCCGTGCCGCGGCGTTGCGGGGCTTGCGGGTCATCATCTGCGAGCCCGGCCCCGATCCAGCGGCGGCGTCGGCGGCCTCCGCCGGGATCCTGGGACCACAGATCGAGCGCGCCGACGAGGCCCTGCGCGCCCTGGGACTCCGCGCCCGCGATCTCTACGAGAGCCTGGCCCCCGCACTGGCGGAGACCACCGGCGTCGACATCGGGTTGTGGCGCGAAGGGATCGCGTCCCTCGCATTCGACGAGTCCGAAGCCGAACGGCTCCGTGATGCCGTCGCCCACCAGCGTCAGGCGGGACTGCGCTGCGACTGGTTGGAGCCGGAGGAGGTAGCGGAGCGGTTCCCAGGTACCGCGCCCTGCCTGGGCGCGATGTTCGCGCCCGAGGACGGCGCCGTGGACGCCCCGGCGCTCGCCCGCGCGCTCCACGCCGACGCCAAGCGCCACGGTGCACGCACGTTTAACGCGCGGGTGACCCGCCTCACCACGATCCTCGGCCGGGCGACCGGCGTCGAGATACCGGCCGGCAAAATCAAGGCCGAGCACGTGGTCATCGCTGCGGGCGCCTGGTCACCGCGCATCGAGCACCTGCCCCGCTCGCTGCCGGTCGAGCCCGTCCGTGGCCAGATGGCGGCTGCGCCGTGGCCGGCAAACATGCCGCGCGCGGTGCTGTACTACGACCACGGCTACGTCCTCGCGCGGAGTGGTGAGGCCATCTTTGGCAGCACGATGGACCACGTTGGCTTCGACGGAAGCGTCACCGAGTCCGGAGTCCGTGGGATCGTCGCCGCAGCACAGCGGCTATTGCCACAGCTGCCGGCGGTCCCAACCCGCACCTGGGCCGGCCTGCGCCCCCTCACGCCCGACGGGCGTCCGATCGTCGGACCCGATCCAGACGTGCGAGGGTTGTGGTACGCCACCGGCCACGGCCGCAACGGCGTGCTGCTCGCGGGCCTCACGGGTGAGATCATCGGAGATTTGGTGAGCACGGGCGCCACGGAAGTAGAGATTGCTTCGCTCGCCCCGGAGCGATTTACTTCCTAGCATGTTCAGCAGTTGCGCATTCTGTAACGCGGCATTCGACGGTGATGGCGGTCCCTCAGGGCTCGGCGTCGGACGGCGAATCGCGTTCGATGAGTGGAGGGGGCGGTTATGGGTCGTCTGCCCGCGCTGCAGTCGCTGGAATCTCACCCCCTTCGATGATCGGCTCGAAAAGATCGAGGCCGTCGCTCGCGCCGCGAGTCAGGGACGCATCGCGGCATCAACGCAACAAGTCGCGCTGATCCGCTGGGAACGCTACGACCTCGTCCGCGTCGGCAAGCCGCCGCGCGTCGAGCTGGCGACGTGGCGGTACGGCGAGCGACTGCGCAATCGCCAGCGCGAGCGCATGAAAGTCGTCGTGCCCCTCACCGTGGCGGCGATTGGCCTTGGCATTGCCGCAAACGTGGCTGCGGGCGGCGGCTTCGGCGTGGTCGTCTGGAACGTGCACCGGTTGGTGGACGGGATCTATCTGGGCATCATGGGCCGCCGCAAAGTCTCGCTGAGCGAGCCCCCAATCTGCGCGCACTGTGGGAGCCTCATGCAGCTCCGCGCGAAACACGTGCAACACGCACGCATCGTCCCCGATCGACATGCGGATATGGCCGTGGTCTTGAGTTGTCCCAACTGCAAGCAGGAAGGGACGCAGCTGACGGGCAACGACGCGATCCAAGTGCTGCGCCAGGGTCTCACGTACCTGAACCAGGCCCGTGGCGGACGCCGCCGAGCCGAGGACGCGGCGCGCGAGGTGGACCAGGTGGGCGGCGCCGATCGTCTGGT
>WNFP01013145.1_pt1 | contig 11293 bp, 11 predicted proteins | sample 5400201 | NCBI WGS metagenome assembly WNFP01 (sample SAMN13153355, study PRJNA577476) | soil metagenome | isolation source: 115 cm saprolite under Madrone tree | place: USA:California | collected 2016-06-14
CCCGGGGACAATATATATTCATGTTAGTCAGTGGCATGATCATAACCCCAATTGAGCAAAACTATATTATCGGTAATTGAGTTCTATACGTCAGATTTCAGCGTGTCAGCTGACACACATTGTGTTCTTCCATCCACGTTACAAGCAAATTCCATCTCGCTCTAACTCGCGCATAATCAGCAATTTCGTAAATGGACGCTTCCGTGCCATATGAAAAGAAGTGCTGCCAAGGCAGCGGAGGTGAACAAAATGAAATCTTTCCATTCCAGCCCAGTAAACAGCGGTTCCACAAAGCGTGCGCGCTTGATTGGATCCGCGGCAACGGCAGCCGCAACGGCGGTGCTGGCGTTGACTTTCGTGCTCGATCTGAATGGTTGCTCCGGCACAAAAAGCAAGCCCAATGCGGCTGCCCAGTCCAGCCAGAACAGCGGAGCGCAGAGCAGCGCGTCCGCCAGCCCTTCAGTAGTAACGCAACCAGCTTCCATTGAGCGGAAGATTGAAGCTGTGATCGAAAAGAAGAAGGCCATCAAACGGGCGTCCACCGCCACGTATAAGAACAGTACGTATGGGGTTTCATTCCGCTATCCCAAAACCTATACGATGTTGACTCCGGAAAAGAACAGCCAGGAATCCGCATGGCCTGATCCGGTAACGATGAACTTCACCGAACCAGGCGGCGAGACACTGACCACGCTGGTCCTTCCCGGCACGCGCGCTTCGTCTTACTTCAAGGCGAGCGTGAACAAGAACCTGAGCGCGGAGCAGTGCGGAAAGTTTGCCACTGTGCCGGAACTGACTGAGACTGCCACCAACCCGCCGGTGGACGCTAATGATGATTCGATTCTTCCGGACAGGACCAATGTTCTGGGCGTGGAGTTCGCCAAGTCAGAGAACGTTACCGATCAAAGCGAAGCGCGTTACTATCACCACTATGAGAACGGTTCCTGCTATGAGTTCGCGCTGGGTGTGGAAGATGCACCCGGCACCACCAAGCCGGTAGACCATCTGCAGGTCTTTGACAAGCTGGAACGGATCATGACTACGGTGAAGATCAAGTCTGAGCCTGCTCCGGCAGTGGCATTGAGTACTCCGGTGCAGCAGCCGGCAAACAACGGCAATCCACAGCAATAAGGAGTTGCCAGTGATAAACAGCGGTGACACACAGGCCAGGTTCGGCGACGAGCCTGGCCGATTTCTTTTAGTTTGCGACGTCTGAGTTTTGCGACACCAGGATTTGCTACAACGGTTGCGTCACACCCAGACGTGGATGTTAGTTAACGAATTTATAAACTGAATACACTAAAGCGTGTTCAAGAACATGTATGGGCAGCTGCGGCGGTGTTTCCTTGAATCGTCACTATGCTGTATGCCCCACACTTTTTCCTAGAGCAATGAACGTTTCCGGTCGGCTGTGCCGCGTTCCTTGAATCTGGCAGAAACGAAGTGATATCTATAATTCTATCCCTCCGTCCCCCACCGGAATCGCGTCACCGCTACCAAGCCGAACAACAGCGTGAAGAGCAGCAATACAGCGATGGGGGCAAGCGCCGAGGAGAATCCCAAGCCGCGCCAGGTCATGCCGTCCAACCCATCCATTGCCCACCGGGTGGGTATGATCACGGTTAGTTTCTGGAGCCACTTGGGGAAGATGAAAGTTGGCACCCAGGCGCCGCCCAGCATCACCATGATGAGCGTCGCCATGATGGAGTAACCGCGTGTCGCTTCGACCGTCTCACCGAGGGCGGCGACCATGAGGCCGAAGGAGGCGGTCATCAATGAGAATGCCGCGCACACTCCCAGGAAACCCGCGAAGCTGCCGCGGATGTGGACGCCAAACACGATCCGGGCAAAGGCGAAGAGCACCAGCAGGAGAAATCCCGCGATCAGGGAGGCGCTCACCACCCGGCTGCCCAGCAGCATGGTTCGGGAAAGCGGCGCGGCCCGCAGGCGCTGCCAGAGCCCGCTCTGGCGCAGCATCAGCAGCGCAATTCCGACATCAAGTCCCATGAAAAGGATGAACTGAATACCCATGCCTCCGAACGAATGGGCGTACCCGTTGTACTCGATGTTTTGTCCCGAGGTGATGGCCTGCTCGCGCGTTTGGTAGGGCATGCTCAGGCCGCCGGATAATTCGCCTTGCCCGGACGCGCCCTCGCGGTCCTGCTGTTCGTTGAATTCCTTCACGCTGCCAAGCAGATCGCGCAGAGCTTTCCGGTTTTCAGGCCGCATTTGCGGAGTGTTCTCCAATTGCGCAAGTGACTCGTTCACCATTTCGCGTCCGCTTCTACCAGTGAACATCTCCTTGCTGACCGCCTGCATGACCGCACCGCTCAAGATGCCCTTCACCATTCCGAGTTCCACGTTGTGGGAAGGGTCGTAGAGAATGCCAAGTTCGGGTTTGGTCGCGCCGGTAAACAGCGCGTGTCCTGCGTCCATGCCGAAACCCGTGGGAATGACGATTGCGGCGGTCGCTTTCCCTTTGCGAACCGCCTCGCGGGCAGACTCGAGCGTGGATGGTTTTACGTCGAGAGTCTTATCGCTGCCGAGCTGAGTGATGAGCCCCCGGGAAATGTTGCTTCCGTCCTGGTCAATCACCAGCACCGGCACTTTGCTCGTCTCCGCATTGCCACCTTGTCCGCCGAACAGGTAGCCGAAGAACGAGGCCAGCACCATGGGAACCAGTATCGAGATGATCACGGCTCTGCGATCATTGAAGAACAGTTTCAGGTCTTTTCGCACCAGGGCCAGAAGTGGAATCATTCTCGAAGGCTCCTTCCCGTGAGAGTAAGAAAAACGGTCTCCAGATTCGGCTGTTCGCTCGAAACATGATGGTACGAATGCCCGTTTTCGGCCAGCCAGTGAAGAATGCCGGGCGCGCCGCGGGAAAGATCGTGAACTCCAGCCCGCAGCGTTCCTTGCTCCAAGGCAGCCGACTTCACCTCCGAAAGCGCCAGCATCCGTTCGGGCTTGAAGCCGTCCGCATGGTCCAGCTTGATGACAATGACGTTGGTGACCGGCAACATCTTGTGCAGACCCTGCAACGTGTCGTCGGCAATCACCTTCCCATGGTCGATGATCACGATGCGGTCGCAGAGGCGCTCCGCCTCTTCCATATAGTGCGTGGTGTAGATCAGAGTTTTGCCCCGCTTCTTCAGCGCCTCAAGGTTTTCAAAGATAGCGTTGCGGCTTTGCGGATCCACACCGACCGTTGGCTCGTCGAGCAGAAGAATCTGTGGGTCGTGAAGGAGGGCCGCGGCCAGGTTCAGGCGTCGTTTCATGCCTCCGCTGAAAGTTCCCACTTTGTCGCCGGCGCGATCCGACAGTCCCACAAGATTCAGCGCATCGGTGATCGCTTGCCGGGCTTTGGCTCCAACGAGCGAGTACAGCGCTGCAAAGAAAATAAGGTTGTCGCGCGCGGAAAGCTTGTCATAGAGCGCCATGTCTTGCGGGACGAGACCGATCTTCAACTTGACCGGATCGGTGTCACTCTTTACCTGCTGGCCTCCGATGAGAACTTCGCCGGAATCCGGGTTCAGCAATCCTACAATGATGGAGACAGTGGTCGTTTTGCCGGCGCCGTTTGGTCCGAGCAGGCCGATGGTCTCTCCGTAATCAGCCCGAAAACTAACGCCGTTGACGGCAACCAGCTTCCCATAGCTCTTCGTAACACCTTTCACTTCAAGCATGGTTCAAGTGTACCTCTGTCACATTTGGCGTTGACCGGAATTCCCTTTTTCAAATCCCCAAGAACCGACATCATAGTACACCCGTCTCGTTTCTTCGTGACGTTGTGAAAACGGCTCATGAGTGTTCGGGCTTGTTTCTGACTGGGAGCGAGCAGGGGCAAAATGCAATAGTGGCGGGTTTCTGCCCGAGTTACGCTAGTTTAGTTAGAGCCATTATGGGTTGGTAATACCACTTTAAAGATGGAGCCGGTTCCTGGCTGGCTTTCGGCATGGACCGACCCTCCATGTGCTTCGGCAATCCAACGCCCGATGGAGAGACCAAGCCCGGCGCCTCCCAGTTCGCGTGATCTCGCTTTATCGGCGCGATAGAAGCGGTCGAAAATGTGCGGCAGGTCTTCATCGGAAATCCCAATACCAGTATCTCGAACGCTGACGATGATCATTCCATCTTCTGCCGCCAGCGCGATGGAGACGTGTCCCAAAGGAGGAGTGTATTTCACTGCATTGTCGATCAGAATCAGGAAGAGCCGCTGCAATAGTTGCCGGTCTCCTGCGATACAAATTGGATGTTGCGGGAGCACGGCATGCAGTGAGACCCGCTTTTGGTCGGCTATGGGAGATACCTGCGCAAGCGCATCTTTAAGGACATGCTCAATATTTGCCGGCTCAAAGCGAAGTTGCTCCGCCTCTGAATCGGCGCGCGCCAGCAACATCAGATTATCCAGCAGCTCAGAGGTTTGGACCAGTTCGGTGTGGAGCTGTTCAAGTGTCTGCCGGTTTTCGGCCAAGGTGCGTGGCCGGCGCAACGCCAGCTCCGCGCGAGTTCGCATTATGGTGATCGGCGTCCGCAATTCGTGAGAGGCATCGGCGCTGAAACGGGAGACCCGGTCCAGGGCTGCTTCAATCCGCTGCAGCATCTGGTTGAGGGTTTCAGCGAGCCGCTGCAACTCATCCCCGGAGCCGGGAACGGTGAGCCTGGCGGACAGGTTATGAGCATGAATTTTTTGTGCGGTTTGCGTGATTTGGTCCACCGGGGCCAGCGTCCTAAAGCCTCATAAAATTCTCCCATGCGCGCAGCCACCTGGATGCGATAGAGGCGCTGGTTCACTGTGGTGGAACCCTGGAGAACCCGTATTGGCTCTCCGCTGATCCACATAATAGTGGTGCGTGATGTGGCAATCGCGGGTGGCAGGCCACTGGCCTTCAGCGGCGCGGACTGATAAATCAGGCTTCCTTGATCGTCCCAGATCTGCAGCAGGTCGCTTTGCGGGCGCAACTCGGAGTCTTCGTCGAGTTCGCTCCGAAGCACATCAATGTTGCCGCTTTGCAGGGAGAGATTGACCGCTTGCCGTACGGCATTCAGGCGGTCCTGGAGCTGTTCATCGACGGTGGAATGAATGCTGTGGCGCATGCCAAAGAACGCCAGGACGCACAAAGCGCATAAGGCCCCGGCCATACAGACGCCGTACCACGCCGTTAACTTTACGCCAATGGAGAGAGAGCGTTTCATGGTTCTTCGCGCAGGCTGTATCCGATACCTCGAACGGTGTGGATCAGCTTGCGCCGATGTCCTTTGTCAACCTTGTTGCGCAGCAATGAGATGAACGCGTCAAGCGTATTGTCTCCTACATCTTCAAAATCCCACCATACTGCTTCAACAAGAGCGCGCCGGGTGACCACGCGGCCTGCGCGCCGCATGAGAAATTCCAGGAGCCGGAATTCGGTTACGGTGAGATGAATGGTGCGCTCTCCGCGAGAAATCTGATGGGTGACCGGATCGAGCCGCAGGTCTGCCACCTGCATTTGCACGGGGCGAAGAATGGGGCCGCGCCGGGCAGCCGAGCGGATGCGGGCCAGCAATTCGGTAAACGAAAATGGCTTAATGAGGTAATCATCCGCGCCTGCGTCAAGACCGCGGACGATATCCTGTACTGTGTCTCTCGCGGTGAGCATGACCACGGGCGTGGTGTTGTTCGCTTTACGCAAACGGCGGGCGACCTCAATGCCGTCCAGGCCGGGCAACATTACGTCGAGAAGAATGATGTCAAGATCCGTGGTGTTGGCGATGTCGAGCGCGGACACGCCATCGAAAGCCGCGATCACCGAATGGTGTTCTTCCTCCAGTCCTTTGCGCAGGAGGTCTGCCATTGACGATTCGTCTTCTACTACCAGAATGCGCATGCAGTGCCGCCGTTGTAAAAATCGTACTCTGACATCCTTAAAAAATGCTGAAAATCTGCTCCTACCCTGCAGTCAAATCAGCGATTACTTTTTTCAGGGAACCTTAAGGTAGATCACTGATAATTCCCATAGTCTTAGTGGAGGACGAGCATCAGTCCATGCGCGGAGTACCGAACAATCCCATAAAATGTAGCCGCTGCGGCCGCATGAATGGCTGTATGGGAGACAGGCTGTGCCATAGTTGCCGGATACAGAGTCGTCCACCTGTAGGGCGCAAATTCCTCTGGACGTCAGAACTGGATGCTATTTTGCGCCGCGCGTATCAAGACTCGCACACCCGGGCGGAACTGTCTAGCAACCTCAATGACCTGCAGAAGAGGACAGGGTTCACACGCAATGTCATCCTGGGGCGCGCTGTGCAGCTGGGATTGGCCTTTTCCTCCCGCCGGACGTGGACAACCGAGGAGCTCCGAATTCTTGAAGAGCGAACTGGACAAGCAACTCCGCAGGCGTTCGTTATCACGTTGAATCGCACGCACGGGTCCGTTAAAGCCAAGATGAAAGAGATGGGATTGAGTGCGCGCGTTAGCGAAGGCTACTCACAGGACGATTTGCGCCAGCTGCTTGGCGTGAGCGCCCGGTCAATAAAGAAATGGCTGGCGATGGGTTGGCTTCGCATGATGCAGGGGCGCATTCCGGAAGCAAGTGTGGTCAAGTTCCTGCGGTTGCACTCGGAAGAGTATCATCTTGGCCGTGTGGACCAGGCATGGTTCAAAGGTCTTCTGTTTCCGGCCTTCAACTTTGCCGCGCAGCGGATGGAGAATGCCAAACGCCCGGGGCCAGGACATCCGGTTGCGGGCCGGGAAACTGATCTGCAACGGCCATATTTCACTACAGAGCTCGAATCGGAATGGAAGTTGCCTGAAGCTCGATAGAAAGCGCATATACAAAGGAGAAGATGTATGAGCCAGCGAACGATAGTGACCGCTCTAGGATTGTTTGCTTTAGCGATAACATCAATCGGCGCCGCACAGGAAAAGAAAATCAGTCGACAAGATCTTCCTGCCGCCGTTGAAAAGACCGTCGCCGAACAGGCCAACGGGGCGACCATCCGTGGATTTTCAACCGAAATGGAAAAAGGCAAGCGCCTGTATGAAGCCGAGCTCACCGTGAACGGGCACAGTAAAGACATATCGATGGATGCCAACGGAAAGATCGTGGAAATCGAAGAAGAAGTCTCAATGGACTCGCTGCCCGCGAACGTCAAACAATCCCTTACTCAGTCCGCTGGCGCAGGGAAGATCACAAAGGTAGAGTCCCTCACGAAAGACGGAAAACTTGTAGCCTATGAGGCTGTGGTCAAGACAGGCACGAAGCGTTCCGAGATTCAGGTGGGACCCGACGGCAAAAAATTGGCGCACCCGGAATAGTCTTAAGCTCGAACTCAATTTTCGTTTAAGGAGAAATATGTCGATGAAGATGTTATTGAGGTTTTACGTAGTCCTTATCCTCGTTGCCAGTTGCACCGCGGCTGAATTGCCTGGCTTCAAAGTTGCGAAGAAGTACCCGGTCCCGGGAGATGGCGGGTTCGATTACATCGTGTTTGATGGCTCCTCGAACCGCCTGTATGTATCACACGGCACAAAGGTGGACGTGCTGGATGCCGATTCCGGGAAGATCGTCGGGACCATTTCGGACACGCCGGGAGTGCATGGTGTGGCCATTGTGCCCAGCCTGCATCGTGGGTTTACCACCAACGGCGGAAACGGGACCGTCTCAGTATTTGATACAAACACCTTAAAGACGATCAAGACGATCAATGTTGAGAAAGACCCGGATTTTGTCTTTTACGATGCGCGCACCAAACGCGTGCTGGTGTGCCACGGAGATGCAGCCGCAATCACAGCGATTGATCCGGAGAAACAAGAAGTGGTCGGGAAGATTGACCTTGGAGGAGGAGCGGAAGCTGCGGTCGTGGATGGCAAGTCGGGCGGTTTCGTTAATCTGGAAGAGTCCGCCACGGTCGTCAACTTTGATCCTCAGGGCCTCAGCGTGAAACAGAAATGGCCGATCACCGGCTGCAAAACGCCGACCGGTCTGGCCATGGACGTGAGTAGCTCCCGGCTGTTCATCGGCTGCCGTAGCAAGGTCCTGGCGGTGATGGATGCTACCAACGGAAAAGTGATTACGACCCTCCCCATTGGCGAGCGTGTGGATGCGGTGGCTTACGATCCAGCGACCAAGCTGATTTTCGCCTCAAATGGAGGAGGTACGGTTTCAGTGATTCGCCAGAAGAGCGCGGATGAATATGAGTCAGCGGGTGATATCGTGACCCAGTTGAGCGCCAAGACGATGGCATACGATCCCAAAACGAAACGCCTGTTCCTTTCTGCGGCAGAGATGGAGGCTGCGCCAGCAGTGAACGGGCAAAGCCCCCGCATGCATCCGAAGGCAGGATCTTTTAACGTTCTGGTTGTTGAAGCACATTGATGGCTGGTAGCAACACAGACGACGTCCATGTACGAGTGGACGTCGTCTTTTTCTTTTGTAGACTCAAGAGCGCTATGCACCAGCCGCATTGTGGAGAGTAAATTTTCATCGGACTGATATGGCATTTACTATTCGCAATTCTTTCCCGGAAGACCAGGACGCTATTTGGCGTCTGCTCAGGCCGGTTATAGAAAGTGGCGAGACTTACGCATTGCCCCAGGACTACAGCCGAGAGCAAAGCCTTGCCTACTGGTGTTCGTCAGATCACCACGTATTTGTTGCAGCCGATGAAGAAGAGCAGGTTGTCGGGACTTACTTTCTTGCAGCCAATCAAAAAGGCGGGGGCTCACACGTGGCTAATTGCGGATATATCACGCTGGCTGCTGCCCGAGGGCGCGGCATTGGGCGTGCGATGTGCGCCCACTCGCTCGACCAAGCGCGTGCGCTCGGCTTCAAGGCGATGCAGTTCAATTTTGTGATCAGCTCCAATGCATCTGCTGTAAGGCTGTGGCGGGACATGGGTTTTTGGGTCGTCGGCGTGTTGCCGCACGCGTTCCTTCATCCCACGCTGGGATTTGTAGATGTCTTCATCATGTTCCGCACTCTTTGACGCGACGACGCTACTATATTCTGGGTTCTAAACTATTTAAAATACGCGTTATCTATGCCTGTTGCCATTTCGCCTGTTACCATCCATGCTGGTTAGAATGCTCACGGTACCCAACATTAGATAAGGATGCAAGAAGAAGAAATCCCAATTCGGGCGTTATTGCACCTTTGTCTGAGCTCGGAAGGCGAAGAGCACTGGTGTAAGTTTGTGCGTCGTACACAGCCGCTGATCGCCAACGTCATCATTAATACAGTCAGGCACTGGCGTGAACCCAGTCCGAATCTGATTGACGATCTGATTCAAGAGACTTTTCTCAAACTGTTCGCGAATGATCGCAAGGCTTTGCGCAACATTAAGAATGAGTACGAGAATACGCTTTTTGGGTATTTGAAGGTGGTTGCGTCCAATGTCGCTCGCGATCATTTCCGTCAGACTGAAAACAAGGTCGAGGAAGTTGGCCTGGAAGATACAGTTGTGCCGCCCTCGCCGGATGGTCTTGACCGAATTGCGTTCAGCCGCCTCAAAGATAAGATTCAAATGCGGTTACGCAGCCTCTCTGCCACGACTCGGGAGCGGGACGAGTCAATTTTCTGGCTTTATTACGAACAGGGTTATACAGCAAAAGAAATTGCAGATATTCCTGCTATCGGATTGACAATTAAAGGCGTGGAGAGCACGCTCTTGCGCCTTACACGTGTTATCCGTGACTCAGGTTTTGCTTCTGAGTTGAGTGGCGATTCATGAATCTGCCTACAGGGAAAAGGCTTCGGCTGGAGTTTTGCGTCTATGGGTGTAGGAGATTGTAATAAGGTGAGCCGGCAAGCAAAATGTTGCGTGGGTTTACGGCGCGAAAATGCGCTATTTCTCCCGGAGGCTTTCCGCAGGCGGCTGCTTCTGAGAGAAGATCCTGAGCCTTTGTTTCCAGCGGGCTCCATTTACTCTTTTCAATTTGCTTTAGGGTTGTTCAATGACTGTGCCTACCAATCATAGTTGTCCCGATGACGAAGTGCTTCAGGAACTGGCGGCTGGCATCTGTCTGCCGGATTTGGCGGACCAGGCCATGCAGCACATTTCCCGATGCGCCAGCTGCGGCACGGCATTGCGCCGGTATGTTCGAGAGTTTTCCAGTGATGTTTCACCGGAAAACGCGCAAATACTCAAACAGCTGCGCAGCTCTTCGCCACAATGGCAGCGTGATTTGGTGCGTGGGGCCAGCCCACAGAAACGGCGGATGCCATGGCTCAAACTGGCGCCTACCCTGGCCGCTCTGGCTTTGATGGTCTTCAGCATTGTATGGGGGCCGGCGTGGCTGTCAGAATTCAAACTCCACCGGGCGCAGAAGCAGGCGGTGGCCGGATTTGAAGAACGCCGGACCACGGAGATGCGCCTCACAGCAGAGAACTACTCGAGTTTCCGGCCATTTCCCATTGTCCTGGGCGCATCTGAGAGCGGTCGCGGGCTGGATGAAGTGCCAACGTCACTGCATGATGCCAGTGGGGCGGCCAACCAGAATCTGCGCGCCCCTCAGGCAGATCCGCGGTGGTTGCAGATCCAGGGCCGTGTGTTGTTATGGGAGTCAACGCCCAGCAGTCTGGAGAAAGCCGAAAAAGATTTTGAGAAAGCGCGGGCGGAAGGGCTGGAGGTTCCAAGCCTTGATATCGATCTGGCGGTGAGCTATTTCGAGCGCGACAGCAGAGCGGAGCATCCCAATTTACAGCGTACCCTCAACTTGTTGAATCAAGTCCTGAATAACCCCCGGCTGAGCAACTCCGACCGGGCCACAGTGCTCTATAACCTGGCCATTGCGTATGAGAAAACCCAGGCATGGGATTTGGCGGCTACAACGTGGGAAGATTACCTGAAGCTTGAGCCTTCCGGCCAATGGGCCGAAGAGGCCCGGCGAAGACTGAAAGCTGCCAGAGAAAAACTTCCAGAAAAAAAACAGCAGGGCTACTTACAGCCTGCTTTTTTTTTAGAACAAGTGGCACGGCAGACCTTGAAGTCCGAAGATCCTGAACAGTACCAGCAAAAGGCGCTGAGCCTGTGGCTTCCGGTTGCGATGGCAGACAAAAACAGTGATGCTTATCGCGCAGTCAACGGGTTGGCAGAGATTTTCGCGGAACATCAGGACTTTTGGTGGAGGGATTTTCTGGCGGCGACCGGAGCCAGTGACCTGGCCGCTGTGCGGGAGCTGAGTGATGCCCTGCGTAGCAATGAAAAAAGCCGGTACGATGAAGCATTATCACAGTCGCATCATGCAGGCATGGTTTTTGCCCGGCATGGAAATTTGCCGGCGCAGCTGCTTGCCGGGTTTGCTGAGGTTTAT
>WNFP01009535.1_pt1 | contig 11291 bp, 13 predicted proteins | sample 5400201 | NCBI WGS metagenome assembly WNFP01 (sample SAMN13153355, study PRJNA577476) | soil metagenome | isolation source: 115 cm saprolite under Madrone tree | place: USA:California | collected 2016-06-14
ATGAGGGCCGGTTGGAAGCCGCGCCTTTGGTCGCCCCTCGGCGATGTATTCCTTTTCTCGAAAAGGATGGATATTACGGGGGGAAGCCGACGGATGACGAGGCCGCCATTCGCGAGGTCACTCGGCTACGACTTTCCGGTGCGAACTTCATGATTTTCGTCTCGTCTACCTTTTGGTGGCTGGAATATTATCCTGGTCTCAAGCGGTACCTATATTCAAATTTCTCCTGCACCTTGAAAGATGATCGGTTGCTTGCGTTCGACCTTCACACAGCTGCCGTATGAGAGCGGTATGCTGACACGTTTTCTCAATCCCAGTCTCTAATTTGCTATCATCCACCCTAGTCATTGTCCCCGCCCAATGATTGCTGGGGTTTAGAGGATGTTTGTATGTGGGAGGACAGCCGTTATTTTTGTGTGGACCTCTGCAAAAACCATTGGTTCCACGTTCGGAGAAATCTATTTTTCAGGCACAGAATCCCGCTTGCCCTCGCCCTGCTGTCGATTGCCGCTTCAGGGTCCGATGCGACGAGTGCGGCAAAGAGTATGTCTATAAACCCTCCGAAGTGCTGAGGTCCGACCCAGAGCCTGCTGAGTCATTCTTTCCACATCCCCTATTTCGAAATGAAGACACTGCGCCAGACATAAGCCAGCAAAGGGCCGTTCACTAATACTCAGCACAGAGGCGAAAACAGTGCTGCTCTTCTTAGTGCTGTGGCCGTGAGCGGAGCAGCGAGCTAATATCAGATCACGAGAGAGTAGGCCGTGCTTCTTCCCCCGGCCTTTTCCTGTTTGAGAATACCTTTGCCGATTAAGTCTTGGATGTCTCGCAAAGCTGTATCGTGCGAACTCTTTGTGAGTTTCGCCCACTTTTCGGTTGTCAACTTTCCCTCAAAGCCATCCAACAACAGATTCACTATCTTTTTCTGTCGGTCGCTGACCACGATTGATTCTTGCTTGACTCGCCGCCAGAATGCTTCCTTTTCCAAGACGCTGCCTGTCAGCATGTTTGCTTTTTCAATTGCGCGACTAAGGCAGCCTAGAAACCAATTCAACCAATCGGTTACGTCCATTCCGCCCTTCTGTGTATTTTCAAGAATCTGGTAGTAGCCCCGTCGGTCTTCCCGGATTTGGGAGGACATGCTGTAGAAGCGCTGTGCGCTGTTCTCCAATCGAGCCAGAGACATTTCCGTGACGGCGCGCGCGATTCTTCCATTACCATCTGCGAACGGATGAATCGTGACGAAGTAGAGATGCGCTAACCCAGCCTTGATGAGAAGCTCGATTTCTTCGCCACTGTTGAACCAATTAAGGAATGCGGCTATTTCTGGTCCGACACGTTCCGCAACCGGGGCCTCAAAATGAACCTTCTCACCTTCTCATTTCCTTCCGCTCCGGAGACAACCTGCATTCCTCCCTCGCGCCATGCCGCAGTTCGAATCTTGAAAATTCCGCTGCGCCCGCTCGGAAACAATGCTCCATGCCATCCGAATAACCTCTCGTCCGTTAGCGGTGTCGCATATTTCTGCGTAGCATCCAGCATCATTTCGACGATACCTTCAATATTGCGATCCGCCGGAGGGGCACCGGCGACGCTCAGGCCCATTCGACGTGCAAGGGATGAGCGGACGCTCTCTGGATTGAGCACAGCTCCCTCGATCGCAGAAGATTTGACTGTTTCTTCGGTGAGAGCAGCAAGCGTTGCTTCTTTTTGAAGCGGGTAACCTAACGTGCGCATCTTTCCAAGAAGCAAGCCTTGCTGATAGCGCGCGGCGGATAGAGGAGCAACGAGACTGTCCACTTGCCAAGTGAAGTGTGGCCATTCCGCTGCTTCGTGAATGTATCTCATAATCTACGCATATTCTACGGATTATTCTACGCATCAGTCAAGCGCAATCTACGCGTATTCTGCGCGTATTCTACGCACAAATCAACGCGAGAGACGTATGAGATCTGACTACAGCGGATGGATGTCTCCCTCCCCCGTGCGGGCATCACCAAATCCCTCGAAGGCTTCGCTCACAACCGCTTCAAGAGAGGCGACCTCGGCATCCGTCAGTTTCTCGAATTCGTCCGTCCGCCGCCTCTTCGGCAATTTCCCTTTGTTCTGACGTATGAACATCAGAATATTTTCAGCCACCCAGTCGGGCATTTCGACCGTATTCATGATGCGCCGCAGCGCCTCGTCATGACGGCGAAGATAGTCGATTTCGCGCGGCAAATCCTGCTCGACTGTCCGCTTGACGCAGGCATAAAGAAATTCCGCCGCCGCCGTGGCGTCAAAATACCGGTACAGATCAGCAGTATCGTTCAGCACCTCCACATTCCGTTCCGGTGTCGGCCGCCACTCGATGAAACTCATCAACGGTCCCGAATGACTCTGAAGCGTCTTTCGGTATTCATCGATCCGGTCAAACATGACCGAGGACACGGGAAACACCATGCCCGGCGGCGTGAATTTCCGCTCCGCAAGCACATGATGAACGAGGCAGCGATGCAGCCTCCCGTTCCCGTCCTGAAAAGGATGGACATAGATAAATCCGAACGCCGTGGCTGCCGCCTGCAGAACTGCGTCGACATCATCTGCGCTCATCCGGTCGTTCGTTTCCAGCATTTCCGTCATCAGGTCTTCCAGGTCTGAAGGCCTCGCGCCGATAAACTCCGGCAATGGCTCACCATTGTGATCGCGCTCGCCCATGAATACGCCATCCGGCCGCAGGCCGACGCGCACAAACCGTTGGTCCTCTATCAGAACCCCTTGAAGCCGAACGATCTCATCAAGAGTAAGTTTGTTCTTGCCCGCCTGCAGAACGGCCCGGCCCCACCGCTCCAGTCGATTGCGCGGAGGCCGTTCGCCCTCTATTTCAAAACTCGCAAGGCTATCGGCCAGAAGCAGGAAACTTGCCGCGCGGGAAACCAGATGCGCGCCCGTGCGCCCCAGCGTTTCGGCTGCCCTCTCCGCAAGCCCGCTTTGCGTAAACTCTGTCAACAATTCCGTCCGTCGTATGATCGGACAAAATCCGCCGCTGCCGAGAAGGTTGTCCCTCACACGGTGCCGCTTCGAAAGACGCGGCTTGCCCGTGAAGTAAGCCGCCGGATCAAGGACGTCCACAGCCGGAACCCCCGGATCGTCCGGCACATCCAGTGTGCGTCCCGTCATCAGCTCATACAGAAACCACGCGCGCCGCGAGGGGATTCCGGTCGGCGTCGCCTTGACAAATGCCTCCACAACCTTCGCGCCCACCGCATCGAAAATCCGCTTCAGCAGAAGCATGTCGAGATTTTCGTTACGAAGAGCAAAGCTCAGGTGATCTCCAAAACTTTCCCCCGGCCAATACCTTCTGTCGAAAACGCGCCAGATCCTTTCCTCGCGGATGCTCCCTCTGACGTACTTGTCTGACACGCACGCAGGGTTGCGCACCGGCCCCTTGACCGCGAGGGCCTGAGTCAGCGCTGCCCAGCCCGCGAGGCGGCTTTCCTCCGGAACCATGTCACCCTGAAAGATATTTACGCCTTTGTTTTCTATACGCATCGTCGAAATACACCTGTCATTTGTCGAAAATGACCACTTATTTATAAGAATCGTCGAAAACAATATAGGATGGCCAAGCGTCGAAAATCAACTACCGTGTATCGAGAAACCAAACCATTTCAGGAGATACGTCGAGAAACATGTTTTCGACCCCTTTAAGGATAAAAAGCCCTCCAGCACCTCGACCTTCTCTCCACCCCATCTCTGGATTCATTGCTGGCAGTGGTTTGTCGGTTCTTGCGATGCTCTAAGTTCGAGGGTGAGTATCCATAAGCGCGTTGGGCCTGGTGCTGCGGCGCTGAGTCACTGGATTAACCGATATGCTTCCTCGGACAACCAGAAAAAGCTATAGGCCGCGAGCCTCAGATAGAACCATGGTTGACACCGTTCAACCGCACTGCTTGTTTGCGTCAGAAAGCCGATCACGTCGTCACGCCAAGATGATGAATCTTCGCAAGGTGGAAAAGCGCGAACTCCTCACTCCACTACGAAGGCTGGATGCCAAGGGAAAACCCTCCCTTCCAGTCAAGGGCGAAGTGTTTCTCTTGAGACCGGACAAGCGGAAACTTCTGCTCGCAGAGATGCCGAGCTGAGAAGTTTTATCGCCAATGACGATCACCAAGCACCTCCCAGTCAAGATCTCTGTGTACCCGCCATGTACCTCGCTTCGGTGTTTTCTGGGTTTTCCCCGTTTTGGAGTTTCGCAAAATCCGTAACATACGCCCGATCAAAGCCCCCGAGGGGTTCGACTCCCACCCCTGGCACCATCTTATCCATTTTGTTTTGAATCAGTTGACGCGCTCTCGTTCGCCGCGTACCCGCCGTGTACCTTTACTTCGACAAGTACGAGCGGATCTCGGCTCCATGCTCCCTCAAGATCCGCCTGTAATTGCTCTTGGCAAGCGCGCACCCAAGGGTTGTAATGTCTTTCGGTCACTCTGGTACTTTGGTGCCCAAGCAGAATTGAAACGTGCTCAATCAGAATCCGCCAGCAGTAAGTCAACCGCGAAGGTGTCACGAAAACGATGGGCGTGACCCTTAACTACGCCAGCTAATTGGAAGAGCCTGCGTAGGCGTTTCTGCCAGCTCCTGACGATACTCTCTAGTTTTCCTACCCCCCTCCAGAAAAAATGGATTTCACTTTTGAGCGGCGTAGATTCCAGTACGCGAAGTACGAACTCGGAGATCACGATATGGACTGGCACACCTGTTTTCGTGTAGAGAAATAAACGCTTCCCTACAAAACGCTCTGCAGAGAGATTAACGACGTTGCTGATTCTCATTCCGCTAAAGCGCAGTAGCAGAACGAAAGCGCGGAGGCGCCATCCCCTAGTGCCGGGCGTACAACCAGCCTGCGCCGTCGCAATGGCCGCAACGAGTCGTTCCTGTGATCCCCGCACCCGCGCACGCAGCACATTGTTTCCAATCGTCAGCGCTGAGAGCGCTTCCATTGACTCCGATGCATCTCTTCCCTGCGACCATTTGTTTACACTGCCCGTTAATGACGTTCGGAGCGTATGAAACAGCGCCGCATCGCGTGCAGACGGCCACGGGCTTAGGTTCTGTGCTCCCGTTGGCTCTCGTTTCTTGCGCTTCGAGGACTGCCTTCAGTTCAGGCCGGTTCTGATTCAGGCATGAGTGGGTCGGGGGAGGCGGCAACTCGCTTTCTTTCGCGGGGGTCCTGGGCCAGTCGAATGAACAGGAATCACACACGTATCGAAACAGGTTCGGGAAAATCTCCCTCTTTTCAAGTGGCACAGGCCCTCATCTGACATATTGGAGCAACACAACCCAAGGCTTCGCGTCATCTGTCCATTTTGCGACGACGCATAGCCCATTCAGCTGCCACCGATACTGCCATCCCCTCGTTTTCAAATCAGATTCTCGCTTACGTTGTGTCCGTGAAGTGTTTCGGAGCAATGGTGACTATCAGCCAGGTAGAGCCGAGGCGGAACTCGGACAAATGTTCGAGTTCGACGGCATGAACTCGTTCGCCGTTTACGTATATGCCATTCGCGGAGTCCAGATCGCATAGCCGGACCATGTCACGCGTCACGTCTATAACGCAATGCACAGCAGAAATCTGTGGGTCATCAATTTTGATGTCGGCGCTGCCGCCTGTCCGCCCTATGCTGGTCCTTGCTTTGGTCAGTTGGTGCGTCAGGCCGTTCGAGGAACCAGCCATGACAGAAATTGTGATCCTCCTATCGCCCGGCAGTGAGAGAGCTGACATTTTGCTTATTACGGAATCGCACCACGCCGACGCTGTCTGTGCTTTTTGAACGCGATGCACGTGTCCAAGCGCGGGCTTCAGCCACCAATAGCCCGCCGCTGCAAGGCGGATTGCTGGTGATGGCGGAATTTTTTCAGCGGGTATTTGCCAAAGCGCCTTCTTACTTGCCCAGACTCTTCAACATGCGGTGCCGCAATTTACCGAGTTCGCGATTCAAAAAATGCTTGCGCCCGAAGAAAGGCAATGAAGGAGCACGACGGTTCTCCACTTTGCTGCGCGCCAGCTTTAATCGTGCATCTTCGCCGAACAATTCAATGGCATGGTCCAGCCTATCTAAAGCCATCTGGCGTCGCCCTGCCAATGCATACACCTGTACCAGATTCAGATGAAGTTGGATCTCTTTAGGTTTTAGATCTACCGCTATTTCGCAAAGCGCCGAGGCTTGATCCCACTTCCGTTCCGCACGCGCAATCGCCAATCCAAGAAACGAACTATAGTACGCATTATGCTTGTCGCTTTCGAACGCACGCCTCAAACTCTCCAGGGCCTTTTGCGGGTATTCGTTCTTGAGGAGCTCGACACCCTTCCTGAACTCATCCACGGGATCGTGCTCTACTGTGACCGTGGTTTTCTCCGTAGCAAATCCGAGGTTCATGGAGGTCCTCTGGTCCTGAATGTGGACGACTGTCCTAATCTAGATGGATTACTTGCGCGGAGTCTACTGGCCTAACGGTCAGTGTTAACAAAAAAGATGCAAACCGGACGTGTAATCTTCAATTGTCAAGTGATCCGACGCAATATAAAAGGGCAGTTCTAACTTCGTCTGGCAAGCTGGTGATGGAATGCTCCACCGAAACCAAGCCCAGCACCATTCTCCAGTTTTTCCAAGGGCTACAGAATTTGGTTGGCCGCACTAGCGGACTCGCGAGAATCATATGATGAACCGGCGAACAGAACCCAGCGGGGCTAGGCTTGAGCTCCGGCGCTCAAGGCGAGTGCCTGCGCAGTTACCTGTGGTCGTGTACGGCAAGACGACCGACGGAAATTCATTCGCAGATCCCACGCGCGCTGTCGTACTAAGTGCACACGGTTGTCTCATTACTTTGTCGGCGTCCGTCCGATTGGGCGAAAAGCTTATCCTGCGGAATGTCGCCAACCGTGGGGAACAGAACTGCCGAGTTGTGTACCTAGGTGAGAAACATGGCGGCAGAACCGAAGTTGGCCTTCGCTTCAAATCCGCCGCCCCGCAGTTTTGGGGCCTTGAGCACACACCTCCAGATTGGAAGAAGTTCTTGAGCTAAATTTTTCCTCACGCAATAAAGCATTCAGGGAAGGCAGGTACCCGCATCCAGCGCTTCACCAAGTGCCGGATTAACGCGGAAATCGTACAAGTGGATTGACTTCTCCGGTTAGGCACTCTCCATAAACTTGTTGATAAGTCCTTTCAAAAGACAACTCAGTTATTTCGGAGCAACTTTGGCTAGAGTGACGGTCTTGGGATCGACCGTGACCTCCTTCAAGCGCGCAACAACCTCTGGTGTCCCGCCTTCTTGATAGTGTCCGCCCAGGTATTTGGCAAAAAACCTCTCCGTGGCCATGAAGGAAGCCATGTTGTTTACGGGCCGGGCAAAACCGTCTTCGGGAGCCCCCTGTTACTTTTGACAATTCCGTTATCTGGGCAACAAAGGCAGGATGATGCGCTCTGCGTGAACATCTCGCGGCTTGTTTCCACGAAGCGCCATGCACTAATGATTTTTGGGAGAAGGAATATAAGGAAAAAGGAGTGTCCTTATGAAGTGGACCGGAAAAATAAGTTTAGCTTTGGCGACAGTTGCCACACTGTTTGGTGTAGCGGGAACACCTTCCGCCAAAGCGGAGGAGAAGAAGCCCAACATCGTTGTCATCATGGGCGACGACATCGGCATGTGGAACATCGGTGCTTACCACCGCGGGCTGATGGCCGGCAAGACGCCGAATCTGGACAAGCTCGCTAAGGAAGGTATGTTGCTCACCGACTATTATGCCGAGGCGAGCTGCACGGCGGGTCGCGCGAACTTCATCACCGGTGAGCTGCCGATTCGTACTGGAATGACCACGGTAGGCCAAGCGGGCGCGAAAATCGGAATACCCGCGGAAGCAGTGACGATTGCCACGATATTGAAATCTATGGGGTACGCCACCGGACAGTTCGGCAAGAATCACCTTGGCGATCTCAATGAATACCTGCCTTGCGTACACGGCTTCGACGAATTTTTCGGCTATCTGTATCACCTCGATGCCATGGAAGATCCGGCGCATCCTAACTATCCGCAAAATCTCTTGAACGCCGTCGGTCCGCGCAACATGGTTCATTGCTGGGCCACCGACAAGGATGACGCCACGGAAATGCCTCGGTGGGGCAAAATCGGCAAACAGAAGATTGAGGATGCCGGTACGCTGTATCCCAAACGCATGGAAACCGTGGACGACGAGATCCGCGATCTCTCGATCAAGTTCATCGAAAAGGCCAAGAGCGACAACAAGCCGTTCTTTGTGTGGATCAATCCGACGCGCATGCACATCGTTACGCACCTTTCACCAAAGTATGAATCCATGCGTAACGCGGAGAACGGCTGGTCAGAGGAAGAAGCCGGGATGGCGCAGTTGGACGACGACGTCGGCATCGTGATGAACACGCTCAAGACCATCGGCGAGGACGAAAATACGATTGTGCTGTTCACCACCGATAACGGCACAGAAGTATTCACGTGGCCAGATGGTGGGCAGACGCCGTTCGCGCAGTCCAAGGGCACAGTTCTCGAAGGTGGTTTCCGCGTGCCCGCGCTCCTTCGCTGGCCCGGACACGTACCGGCGGACTCCGTGCAGAACGGCATTTTCTCCGGCATGGACTGGCTACCTACGTTCGTGGCGGCGGCCGGTAACCCAAACATCAGAGAAGAGTTGTTGAAAGGCAAAACGATCGGTGACCGGACCTACAAGAATCACCTAGATGGCTATAACCAGATGGCCGCGATCACCGGCAAAGGTCCGTCGGCGCGGCATGAAATCTTCTACCTCGGCGAAAGCACGGTTGGCGCGGTTCGCATTGATGACTACAAGTTCCGCTTCATTGACCAACCCCAAGGATGGCTGGGGGAAAAAACCCATCCAGATGTGCCTTACATCACCAACCTGCGTCTCGATCCGTTCGAACGCACGGGTTGGCCCAGCAATGGGACGAAAGACGGGGCGCAGCAATACTTTGATTGGTTCAAGTACCAATTCTGGCGCTTCGTGTTCGTCCAGCAGGTTATGGGCAAGGAAATCCAAACCTTCCTCGACTACCCGCCGATGCAGCGAGGCGCAAGCTTCAACCTTGATGCAATCAAGGCGGAGATGGCAAAAAGAATGGCCGAAGCGGAAGCAGCAGCCAAGGGTCCGAGCAACTAATAGTGATGGTGGCCACAAAGGTGGCTCGCGAGGGCCGCCCTTTTCTTTGCGAGATGCCAAGAGAGGAACAGGAGGATAGACCATGGGAAAGCTAGTGCGATTGGCCGCGTGTTTGAGTCTGGCGGCAGGCATCTGTATGGCGCAAGACGTGGTGAGTTTCTTGCATGGAACGGTGAAGAAAGTCGATAAGACTACGAAGACGGTTGTTATAAAAACCGCGGATGGCACGGAACACACCGTCAAGGTCACGAGCGACGCGACCGTTAAGGGCACGAAGGACGGATTTGATGGATTGAAAGAAGGAACGGAAGTGGTAGCGCGAACTACGGGAAAAGGCGTGGATGAAACCGCTGTGGACGTAGGTAAAGTCAGCAAGGATGGTTTTAAGGCGACGAAGGGCACGGTTACGAAGTTCGACAAAGATACGAAAACAGTGGTCGTGAAGACGGCCGATGGCACGGAAAAAAGCTTCGAACTAACGGACGAAGCAGTGGAAGATGCGGGGAAGGCGACGGGAAAAGGTATCGCGAAAGGCGCGAAAGTGACGGTGTATAAGATGCCGCCGCATCGCCGGCGAGGGCTCGAATCGCCTTGGGCTGAGGACGCAGCAGCAAATAGAATGCGACGACGGGCGTGATCATCAGCACGAGCACATAGATAACCGGGATAGCGTAGGTGGCGCCCAACTGTCCCGCCAGCTCTTTTTACCTAACCACAAACCGTTCTGGGTCAAGCGGTACGTACTTTGCTCGGTGACGGCGCGACAGCTTTGGCTCGTAGCAGTATGCGGAACGCCAAGCCATGGGTTATGAGAAGCAGAGGCACGTAGGCAGTCAAGATGAAATAACCAGCGCCTAACAAGCCTTGGTTATCTGGGAGTGATATGCGGCCTCCCTGGTAAAAGGCGAAGAGCAGGTCGGCAGTTCCGAAGGCATTGAAAACCCAGGTCAGCACTGTCCCCGTGTACGTTCCCAGGGTAGCCAGGGCGAGCAAAGCCAGAATGGCGGTTACGAGATCCCCGTAAGCCACTGGTTGAGCAAATGTAGCGGGTAACTCTGGAGAGACAACACCCGACGCCACAAATGCCAATCCGAGGAACCTGAACCCATGCAGCAGTAGGATGGGCTTCAGATTCTCGGGGCTGGGACGTTCCCTTAGCGCTGGCCAAATATAGTGCCACGCTACTGCTCCCCAAGCAGCCAAGCCGAACGCAACACTGATTCCGAACAAAACTGGAGATGGCATGATCGATCCTTTCCGATGCAATTCGGGCTATCACTTCTTAAAATGTGTCGAACTCCTGAAATTGATTGGGTTCCTTCCTGAATGCGAGGAAGTGTCTGGCCATGCGCTGTCTCGCACAAAGGTCCGCTGAACAGGGGACGCTCCATGGCCGGGTTTACTTATTGGTTGGGCTATCTCGCAAGAGTATCCCGAGCGGCAAGAGTGGCCCGACCGGGATGAACTGCTCGTCCACGAGGTTTTCCTTCGAGAGAGGCAGGCTTTCGATCAGGGCTCGCGCCTCCGCCACGTCCTTGCAGTTCAGTATGAAGATGACGCCCTTGCCGTCGCCTCGCGTGAACCATTGCTGAATCTTGCCGTCGAGATACAAGGGAACGGTCGCACGAATTTCGGCGGGCATGATTTTCATGACTTGCTCGACCGTAACCCCCGGTTTTGGCGAAAGGATCGTCAGCACGCCGGTGATCTTGGGCTGCGGCGGTGTGGACTGACCTTGCGCCATGGGCGCCAGGACCGTCGCGAACGCCAGCAGCAGGAAGGACATTTCAATCTGCATTGTTCAGCTCCTTTGATTCCTCGCGGAATCATCATGTGTTGGTACCGCTGGGTACCACACGCTTTTAGACGCAGCTACAAGAGAAAGGTTGCATCCGCAAGCCACAAAATTCACTTCACCCCTTACACTCATCGTGGTACTATACGGTACCATGGTCGCCAAGGAGAGGGCGATGGCTAGGGCATCGATATCAAAACGCCGCCAGAAAGGCGGCGAGGAAGCCGCGGTGCGCGAGCGCATCCTTGCGGCGGCCTTTGCGGCGTTCATGAAGAGCGGGTACGCAACGACCAGCACGCTTGA
>WNFP01004438.1_pt1 | contig 11290 bp, 17 predicted proteins | sample 5400201 | NCBI WGS metagenome assembly WNFP01 (sample SAMN13153355, study PRJNA577476) | soil metagenome | isolation source: 115 cm saprolite under Madrone tree | place: USA:California | collected 2016-06-14
GGTGCAGGCGATCTACGTGCCGGCCGACGACATCACCGATCCGGCGCCGGCGACGGCGTTCGCCCACCTGGACGCGACGACCGTGCTCTCCCGCCAGATCGCCGAGCTCGGCATCTATCCGGCCGTGGATCCTCTCGCCTCGACTTCGCGAATCCTCGACCCGGTCATCCTGGGCGCCGACCACTACGCGGTCGCCCGGTCCGTGCAGCTGACGCTCCAGCGCTATAAGGACCTGCAGGACATCATCGCCATCCTCGGCATGGAGGAGCTGTCCGACGAGGACAAGTTGATCGTGGCGCGCGCCCGCAAGATCCAGCGCTTCCTGTCGCAGCCGTTCAGCGTCGCCGAAGCCTTCACTGGGCAGCCCGGCCGCTATGTCAAGCTCGCGGACACGATCCAGGGCTTCAAGGAGATCGTCGAGGGTCTGTGCGACGACATGCCCGAGCAGGCCTTCTACATGGTAGGCGGCATCGAGGAGGCGCGCGAGAAAGCGCGCAAGATGGCGGACGTCAAATAATGCTGCTTGAGCTTGCGACGCCTGTCCGGATGCTCGTGACCGCCGAGGTCGACGAGATCGTGGCGCCGGGTTCCGAGGGCTATTTCGGTGTGCTGCCCGGCCACGCGGCGTTTCTCACGACACTCGGCAGCGGCGAGGTGACCTATCGCACGGGCCAGCGCGAGCACCATCTGGCCGTGGCGGGCGGCTTTGCCGAGGTGAGGGCCGAACGCGTAATCATCCTGGCCGAGCACGCCGAGCTGCCCGAAGAAATCGATCGCGCGCGCGCCGAGCGGGCGCGCCAGCGGGCGGAGATGCGTCTCCAGGGCAAGAGTCCGGAGAACCTTCAGGAAGAGATCGACTACGCGCGGGCGATGGCGGCGCTGGCCCGCGCGCTGACCCGCCTGCAAGTAGCGTCTCACGCAGCTTCGCACTAGCCGGTGCCCCGAAGCCGGGGCACCCGCAACACCTGATCGCCTACCTTTCGAGGCACTTTCGGCGCCGGCCGCTCCGCAACTCTCCGCCGCATAAGACTCTCGCGGTTGGCATCCTGCTCGCACGGTAGCGCGGGCATGACAACCATCCTGGTAGTGGACGACGAAGCGCCCATCGTGGATCTCGTGCGCTTCACGCTCGAAGACGCCGACGTGCGGGTGGTCGAGGCTTCTGACGGCGCCGCGGCGCTCGACCTCGCGCGCCGGATCAAGCCGGACCTCGTGCTGCTCGACGTGCACATGCCGCGGCTCGACGGCCTCGAGGTCTGCCGGCAGCTCAGGCGCGAGCCCGATTTCGCGCGCACGCCGATCATCATGCTCACGGCCGCCGGGCAGGAGGCCGACCGATCCAGCGGATTGAGCGCCGGCGCCGATGAGTACCTGACCAAGCCGTTCTCGCCGCTGGCGCTCCTGGCCCTCGTCGAAGCGCTCCTGCCGGAGACGCGGTCATGGCGGCCGACGTAGCGCTGTCGCAGGCCCTGGCGTACGCGCGGGACCTCAAGAATCTCTACGAGGTGTCGCGCGCGCGCGAGGCGGAGACGGTGCGGGCGCACGACAAGCTTCGCGCCGCCTACCAGCAGTCGCTGATCTATGCCGTCGATCTCAAGAAGACGCACCGGCGGCTCCAGCGATCCATCTTCCAGAGCCTGCTCGGCCTGGCGAACGCGCTCGAGGCCAAGGATGAGTACACGCGAGGCCATTCCGAGCGCGTGGCGGCACTGGCGCGACGGCTGGCGCTCGAGGCGGGCGTGCCGGCGCGAGAGGCGGAGGTGATCTCGCAGTCGGGGCTGCTCCACGATCTGGGCAAGATCGGGGTGCCGGAACGGATCCTGAGGAAGCCGGGGCCGCTCACCGAAGAGGAGTGGTCGGTCATGAGGCGGCATCCGCTCACCGGGGCCCAGATCGTGGCGCCGCTCGATTTCTTCTCGGACGGCGCCCTCATCGTCCGGCATCACCACGAGCGCCAGGACGGCAGCGGCTATCCCGACGGGCTCTGCGGCGAGACGATACCGCTCGGGGCGCGGGTGGTCGCCGTCGCCGACGTCTATGACGCGCTTACGTCCGACCGGCCGTACCGTCGCGCCCTGACCCACGTTGCCGCGCTCGAGCGCCTCGCCGCCGAGGCAGGGCGCACGCTCGACGCGCGGCTGACCCGGCTGTTCACCGATATGGTCTCCCATGCGCCTCCTGACCGGGCGGCTTGAGACCGAGAGAGCGGTCCGCGCGTCGTCGATCGCGCGTCCGCTGGGTCTCGTCGCCGCGACCACGGCGCTTGGCGTAGGCGCGGGTCTCACGGCTGATGCGATCTTCGATGCGGCCGGAGGGATGGGCCACGCGCTCGCAAGCGGGGCGGTTCATGCGGGCTTCTTTGCCGCGGGGTGGGTGGTGGCGCTCGACGGCCGGCAGGGCTGGGGAGGCCCGGCATCGAGCGGGGCGCTGGCGCTTCTCCTGGCTTCGCTGGCGGCCCGCCTCTGGATTCCTGGGGCGCTCGCCTACCTGCTCGTGCCACTCGTCCTCGCGCGTGATGCGGGCAGATGGCGCGGCCTGCTGGGACGCGTCGGCTGGCGGGCTCCTTGCCGGCCTCGCGCCCTCCTCCTTGGAGCGGCCGCGGGGACCTTTCTCGGTCTTCACTTGCTGATCACCGCCAGAATGACTCTCGGTTACACCGTCTCGGTGCCCGATGCCGGCAGCTATCTGACGGCTCTCGCTTACGACATCGGAGCCAGCGCGCTCACGGCCGAGTGGCTATTCCGTGGCGCGATCTTCTCGACGTTGTGGTGGCGATGGAGCTTCTGGCCAGCGGCGGCAGCGTCTACCGGCTGCGCGCTCGTCCGCTACCTCCTCGACCCTAGTCTGCCTCGCGCGGTCGAAGCCATGGCCGGCGCCGCCTTCTATCTCGTGCTCCTGGGTCTCGCATCCTGTGCCCTGCGTGCCTGGAGCGGAAGCCTCCTGCCCGGCTACGTCGCGACGGTCGCTTTCTTCGTCGCCTACAGAATGCTGCACGCGTGATCGCGGGCCCACTGGGACTGATGGCGCTGATCGCCGCGGCCGTGATCGCGGCCGGAGGCGATGCGGGAACGCCCCTCCGTCACCTCTATATCGTGCCGGTGCTCTGGGCGGCCCTGTCCCGCGGAGCCACCGGCGGCGCGATGGTCGGGCTTCTGGCTGGACTTCTCCAGGCGCCGACGATCTTTCCCCTGATCGAGCGGAGCGGGCTGTCACGACCCGCCGTAGACGGGCTCTTCTCCCTGGGCATCCCGCTGGCCATGGGGCTGACCGTGGGACGCCTGGTCGATCAGTCGCGCGCTCGCGGGGCACAACTTCTGGCGCTCGTCGAAATCCAGCTGACCCTGGCGGCAGAGACGGCGCTCGGCGCCAGGCTGGCCGAGGTCGCCGCGCTCGCGCGTCGAGCCCTCGGCGTCGATAGGGTCAGTCTTTTCCTCGATGCGGGAGACGGCGCCCATCTTTTCGCGCAAGCGCCCGCCAACCCATCGCTTCTGGAAAGCCGATCGTGTCGTCCCGCGATGCCTTCCCGTCGCCTCGTCCTGCCGCTCGACGCGGGGCAGGGCCAGGTCGGCAGGATGGCTGTCGAGCGGGACGGAGATCTTGGGGCCGCCGCGCGCGGAGCCGCTGAGGCGATGGCGCTTCACGTGGCTCTCGCCGTGGAGAACGCGCGGCTGGCAGAGCGCCAACGCCAGTTCGCCCAGGAGCTCGAGGATAAAGTCGAGCGGGCCACAGAGCGGCTCCGCGAGATCGATCATGCCAAGAGCGAGTTCCTCACGGTGGTCTCTCACGAGCTGCGCACGCCGCTGACGGCGCTCCAGGGGTTCAGCGAGCTGTTGCTCGTCCGCGATGTGCCGCGCGAACAGGCGCGGCGCTACCTCGGCCACGTCCACACCGAGTCGCAGCGTCTCGGGCGCATCGTCGCGGATCTTCTCGACCTCACCCGCATCGAGTCCGGCCGCGGCCTCTCGCTGCGCCGTGAGCCGCTCGACGTGCGCGAGCTCCTCGAGGCGAACGCCGAGATCTTCGCCTGCCAGCACCCGGCCCACCGATTCGAGTGCCACGTGGCTCCAGCGCTGCCTGCGCTCTGTGCCGATCGGGACGCCGTGGACCGGATGCTCAAGAACCTCCTGACGAACGCCGTCAAGTACTCGCCGCGAGGTGGCCGGATCCTCCTTGAAGCGCGGTTCGCAGCGGATCGAGCCGGCATGGTCGAGCTCGCCGTCGAGGACGATGGAGTCGGAATTCCGGCCGAGGCCCTGCCGCGCGTCTTCGATCCCTACGTGCGGATCGCTCATCCCGACACCTCGAGGGCTCCCGGGCTTGGCCTGGGCTTGAGCCTCGTGAGAGCCCTCGCCCACGCTCACGGAGGCCTTGTCGAGGTCGAGAGCCTGCCGGGAAAAGGCTCGCGGTTCCGGGTGCTTCTGCCAACCTGAAAAGAGCGGATTTGGCCGATTTTACGGCCAGTTCGCTTGACACCTTCGGAGCCGTGCGTGTAGTCTCAAGCGGGCCCATGTCCAGGCGTGACGAGATCGCAGGCAGAATGGCGGACGCCGTCGTAAAACGGCTGGTCGCCCGGAAGCTTGCCGACATCAAGGACGAGCCCCGGGCGAGGGAAGTCGTACGGAGCATTCTGGCCGAGAACTTCCTGGCCGAGGAGAAGCTCGAAAACGAGGTCAAGGCCCTGCTCCTCGAAAACGCCAAGCTGATCAAGGACTCGGCCTCGGACTACAAGCGCCTCTTCACCCTGGCCAAGACGAAGCTCGCCCGCGAGCGGGGGTTCATCCTCTGATGCGCATGAGCCGCGAGCGCCTCTTCGGCCTGGCCGAGCGCATCGTCGGCGACCTCGCGGCGACCGAAGGCGTCGTCATCAAGCAGATCGCCGACGAAAAAGTGCGCAGCCACCTCAGGACCGAGATCTTCCGCGTGATCGAGGACGAGGGCCGCCTCGAGGAAACGGTCGACCAGGAGGTGCGGAAGACGCTCGGCAGCTACTCGCGCCCGGCGCCCGAGGGCAGCGCCGAATGGGAAGTGCTCTACAACAAGACGCGGGACGAGGTTTTCAAGCGGAGGCTCCGGCTGTGAAGCGGCTCGTGGTCGGCATCAGCGGGGCCTCGGGCGCGGTCTACGGCATTCGCTTCCTCGAGCTGTTGCGCGCGGTGCCCGATGTCGAGACCCATTTGGTAGTCTCGGATCCCGCCAAGCGCACCATCGTCGAAGAGACCGACTGGGTGGTGAAAGACGTCCTGGCCCTGGCGACGTACCACTACGACATCAAGGACATCGGCGCGACCATCGCCTCGGGCTCGTTCAAGACCGACGGCATGGTCATCGTGCCGTGCAGCGTGAAAGCGGCGGCTTCCGTGGCCCATTGCCTGGCGGACAATCTCCTGACGCGCGCCGCCGACGTCACGCTCAAAGAGGGCCGCCCCCTCGTCATGGTGGTGCGCGAGACGCCGCTTCACCTCGGCCATCTGCGAGTGCTCACGGCTCTCGCCGAGATGGGAGCGGTCATCCTGCCGCCCATGCCGGCGTTCTACCACCGGCCCAAGCAGATCGAGGACCTCGTGGATCACACGCTGGCCCGCGTCCTCGACCGGCTCGGCATTCCGCAGGACGTGATGCCGGAATGGCAGGGAACGAACCGGCGGGCGAACCCGCCGAGGCGCGGGTGAGCGGTATCGCAGCCGACGAAGCCCGCGCGCCTGCCTCCGGGCTCGACCTCTCCATCGTCGTTCCTGTCTACAACGAAGAAGAGAACCTGCCGCTGCTCTGGCCGGAGATCCGCCAGGTGCTCGACCCGACCGGGTGGAGCTACGAGGTGATCTTCGTGGACGACGGCAGCCGCGACCGGAGCGCGGAAATCGTGCGCGCGTTTCACGAGGCGGATCCGCGCGCGCGTCTCGTCAGGCTCAAGGCCAATGCGGGCGAGACCGCAGCGACCGACGCGGGGTTCAAATCGGTGCGCGGCCGATGGGTCGTGGTCATGGATGCGGATCTCCAGAATGACCCTCACGATATCCCGGGCATGCTGGCGCACCTCGACAAGTGGGATGCCGTGACGGGCTGGCGGGTCAAGCGCGGGGACGGAGACACGTGGATTCGCCGCGCGTCATCCCGAATCGCCAACCGGGTCCGCAACGCGCTCACCGCGGAGACGGTCCAGGACAGCGGCTGCACCTTTCGCGCATTCAGGCGCGAGTGCTTGCGCGATCTCGTCCTCTACAAGGGATTTCACCGCTTTGTGCCGACCCTCCTCAAGATGCGGGGCTATCGTGTGCTGGAGGTGCCGGTCAATCACCGGGCGCGTCGCTTCGGCCAAAGCAAGTACGGCATCGGCAACCGCGCGTGGAGCGCCTTCAAGGATCTCCTGGCGGTGCGCTGGATGAAGGACCGTCTGCTGCGCTACGAGATCGAGGAGAATCTGGGCGGCGGCGACCCACGTGCCGGGGGCGCGAGCGGTGAGGGGAGGCCGCGGCAGTGAAGGTGCTGCTGATCGGCCTGGGGCGCTGGGGCGAGAAGCACCTGCGCGTGCTGGGCGAGCTGGGGTGCGAGGTGTGGGTCGCTGACGTTTCCGCCGAGCGCAGAGCCTTCGCCGTCAAGTCGGGTGTGCCCGAGGCGCGCGCCGTCGCCGATTTTCGCGCCGCGCTGCCTCAGGTGGACGCGGTCGACCTCGTCACGCCTGCGGACAACCACCTGGCGCTCGCGAGCGCGTGCCTGCAAGCCGGCAAGGACTGCTTCGTCGAGAAGCCGCTGACGCTGACCGCAGCAGAGGGGGGCGCGCTGGCTCAAGTCGTTCGCAGCACCGGGCGCGTGCTCCAGGTCGGCCACATCTTCCGCTTCCACCCGGTGACAGCATTCATGCGCGAACGGCTTCGGAGCGGCTCGGTCGGGCCCGTGCGCTACTGCACCGGCCGCTTCGCGGGTTTCAAGCGCCCGCGCAGCGATGTCGGAGTGACGCAAACGGACGGCATCCACTACTTCGATCTCTTCGCCCACTTGCTCGACCGGGAGCCGACGGCGGTCACGGCCACGCTCCGCGATTTCCTGGGACGCAGCATGGACGATCTCGGCTTCTGCGCCGTGGAGTACGGTGACGTGCCCGCCTTCATTGAAGCCGGCTATTTCGCTCCGGGGACCTACCGGGACTGCGTGATCGTGGGCGAGCAGGAAACTCTGGCGGGCGATTTCGGCACTGCCGAAGTCAAGGTCCTCGCCAATCGCCACGTGAGACAAGGCAATGCCTGGAACGCGCCCGAAGGCGCGGCCGAGACCCACAAGGCCACGGGGCCCGAGCCGCTGAGCCACGAGCTCAAGCTTTTCCTCGAGGCCTGCGCCAACAAGACGGCGCCGGCGGTGGACGTCGGGGCAGGGCTCCTCGCGCTTCGTGTCGTGGAAACCGCGCACCAGTCGTCCAAACTGGGCCGCCGGGTTCTGCTCTCCGAGGTGGGCTAACCCGGAGCCGGAGTGCCGAGCCAGAAGGGCGACGACTTGCCGATCCGCGTGAGGTACTCTCGGCGCTCCGCCCCACGCTTGGGGAACCAGCGCGAGAGATAGTCGTCATCGAGCATGTGCTGCCTGGACTCGGTGCCGAAGAATCCCGCGAGATCCGGCAGAGAGATGAAGCCCTCCTCGGACTCCGGACGGAATTGCTCCCAGCGCCGGGCGTGCTCTTCCGACCGGAAGAGGTTCATACCCGTTCAGAGGAACGGCGGACGGCCCCGCGAGGGGCCGAAGCCGTAGTTCAGGTGCCCGACGACGGTCGGCGGATCGACCCAGGTGAGGCGGCCGTCAAGCATCTCGACCGTCAACGGATCGCCGCAGTCGAGGCAAGCCGCGTCGATCCGAACACGCTCTCCCGGAAACAGCCAGGTCACCGATGTGGCCTCGAAGCCGCACTGCGCGAACCACTTCTGCTCGCCGCGTACCGTCACCCGATACTGGGTGGGCAGGCCGTTCAGAGGCGGGAACGAGGCGATGTAGTCCGTCTCGGGGTGCAGCCATCCGATCGGGTAGGCTTCGAGGACGGCGTGCAGGATCCTCCGGCTCTCGGCTGGGCTGACACCGAGCACGCTCGCCAGCTCCGCATGGTGCGGCGGTCGCCCGGTGTCGATCAGCATCCGGGTGATGCGGTTCCACATCCGGTCGGTCATACCGGCCGGGACAGGGGACGGCTGCTCGCTCATTACCCCTCCTTGTGGGACTGCGTTATACGTACGTCCCGTCGGCGCGGGTTCCTTCGCGCCGCTATGCTACCTTGCGCTCGGCTTTTCACGAAACGCCCGCTCCGGTGTCTCAGGGATGCCGAAACGACCGACACCTTCGACCACGGGAGGCACCATGGGAGCCAAGCAGGAGCTGCTGCAGCAGGCGGAGCAGGAGTTCGACGGGCTCAAGGCGGCCGTCAAGGATCTCGACGAGCCTCAGATGAGCCAGGTCTGGCTCGGGACCTGGGGTGTGCGGGAGATCCTCGCCCACGCCGCGGGGTGGCATCGGGAAATGGCCCCGGCGCTGGAGCGCATCGGACGCGGGGAAGCGCCGTACCCAGATGGGGCCTACGACGATTTCGACAACTGGAACGCCCGGTTCGTGGAAGCGCGCAAGGGTCAGTCCGGAGCCGACCTTCTGCGGGAGCTGGACGCTTCGCACCGTGCGGTGCTGAGCGCGGCTGGGCGCCTGCCCGACGAGCACTTCGGCGAAGGCAAGCCGGCCTCAGGATTGGTGGACGGCATCACGGCGGGCCACTATCGCGAGCACGCGGAACAGATCCGCCAGTGGCGCCGGGGCTGAAGGTCAGGTCCGGAGCGCTCGCGCCAGTGGGGCCCGCAGTCGACGGGGTGTCACGCGTCGCAACGTGATTTCGTCGCCGCCGACGAAGGCGCCGAGCGAGCGGAACGCCTCGGCCAGGCCGCTTAGCGCCTCGTCGCGGTCGACGGCGCCGTTCCCGGAGGGTGACTTGCCCGTGGTTGCGAGCCACGGCTCGAAGTGCACGTGCCGAACCTCGAGCCGGCGCTCCGCGCGATGCGACTTGGCGTCGATGCGTCCGATGAGCTGCCCGTGATGGAGGATCGGGAGCGTGTAGTAGCCATGCACGCGCTCGTGACCCGGCGTGTAGACCTCGATGCGGTAGTCGAAGCCGAAGAGACGTGTGATGCGGTCGCGGTACCAGAGGAACGAGTCGAACGGCGAGAGCAGCGTCGTCCCACGAGAGGCCGCCGGCCTCCGCCCGGCGCGTGACAGCGCGGGCAGGTCGCGCGTCAGCGCGAGCCAACGGCCGCGGGATCCGTCCACCTCGATCTCGGTGACTTCGCCCCGCTCGATCATGTCGCGGAGCGCGGCGACGCGAGCGCCCCGGGGGAAGCGCGGGAAGGTCATGTAGCCTGCAAGATCCCGCTCGGTCGCGGCTCCCATGGCGTGCAGCGAGCGCTCGAGGTGCCAGCGCTGGAACTCCTGGGTCGTAACGGCCGCGCAGTCGATCGCCGCCGGAATCGACCGCTCGAAGAGATCGAAACGCTTGTGGAAATGCCTGCGCGAGTGGATCGTGAGCGCGCCGGTCATCCACAGGTAGTGGAGCGCGTGCTGAACCGGCTTCCAGCTCCACCATCCACTGCGGCCGCTCGGACGACGCCCGGCGAAATCCGCGCTACCCATGGGGCCCCGCGCCGACACCGTCGCCGTCACCTCCCCCAGCACCTTCGAGTTGCGGCGGACCAGGTCGGACCAGCCCGTGTGTCGGACGCGGTAGTCGAGCATGGCCCGACGCCACCACGGCAGCATGCCCGTCGGCACGAGACAGGCGGCGTGCGCCCAGTACTCGAAGAGAAGGCGGCGCTCGTAGACGAGCCGGTCGAGCCGCGCCCGATCGTAGGGGCCGAACCGGCTCCACAGCGTGAGGTAATGGGCGCGATCCAGAACGTTGATCGAGTCCATCTGGACTCCGCCCACGTCCTCAACGAAGCGGCCGAGACGCGGCGCCGTCAGCCCGACCGAGCGCGGAGCGGTCAGGTGCTGGCGCTGGAGGAAGAGCGCTGTAACGGCGCGCAGTGGGACGGGTCCGCGTGGCACTGCCGGCAGCCTACCACCGACGCCGCCCGAAACGCTGTAGGATACCCTTCATGGCCGGCATGGACTACCGCTCGTTCCGGGATTTCTACCCCTTCTATCTGACCGAGCACAGCCGGAGCGGCACGCGGCGTTTGCACTTCACGGGGACGCTGCTCGTGCTGGTTACGCTCGCATACGCGCTCGCGACCCGCCGGTGGGGCTTCCTGGCGTTGGTGCCGCTCTTCGGCTACGGGTTCGCGTGGTTCGCCCACTTCGCGGTAGAGCGGAATCGGCCCGCGACGTTTCAGTACCCGTTCTACAGCCTGGCGGGCGATTTTCGCATGTTCGCGGACATGATCCGCGGCCGCGTCCCGTTCTGAGCGCGCCGCCCGGCCGGCGCGGCTAGGCGTTGTCGAAGAGCTTGACCGCGAGAGCGCCGTGGGTGACCGCCGCGCCCGCGCGCAGGGCCGCCGTGATGAGCGAGGTTTCCGCGATCTCTTCGCGGGTGGCGCCCGCCTTCTTGGCATTGCGAGTGTGGACGTCGAGGCAGTACGGGCACTGCGTGGTGCACGCCACGGCCAGGGCGATCAGCTCGCGATACTTGCGCGGGATCTTTCCGTCATCGCGCCCGACTATGCCGTCCAGCTCCACGAAGCCCTTGAACTCGGCCGGGGCCAGCTTCTTGAACTCGCCGAGGATCTTGAGGTCATCCGAGTCGTGATAGTGGCTCATGTGCGCTCCTTGGGCTTTGGGTTTATGATTCGCGCGTTGCGGTCAGCGGAACAGGCCCGAGTGTAAAATCCCGGTCGTGCCGTGTCAACCGAGAGGCGTGGAATGAAACCAAAGCTTCGCGTGTGGGTCACGTTCGGCGAGGACCTCAAGTTCGGGGACGGCCGCGCCCGACTGCTCGAGCTGATCGACGCGAGGGGGTCGCTCAAGAAGGCGGCCCAGGAGCTCGAGATGTCCTACCGCAACGCGTGGGGCTACCTGCGGGATCTCGAAAAGGCGGCCGACTTCAAGTTCGTCGAGCGGGCGCCGGGAGGCGGGCCCGATAGCGGCATGCGGCTCACCAAGGCCGGCAAGCGCTTCCTCGCGCGCTACCAGAAATTCCGCAGCGTCGTGGACAACGCGGCCCGGCGGCAGTTCGACCGCACCTTCGGCGGGTGAACGAGGAGCCGTAGACTAGGCTTCGCGTCCGCGGAGCGCTCCCGCTTTACCCCCGCGCACCGGGAGTCCTGAGGCGCCGGTTTGC
>WNFP01006929.1_pt1 | contig 11286 bp, 7 predicted proteins | sample 5400201 | NCBI WGS metagenome assembly WNFP01 (sample SAMN13153355, study PRJNA577476) | soil metagenome | isolation source: 115 cm saprolite under Madrone tree | place: USA:California | collected 2016-06-14
ATCACGCGTGGGTGTGTCTCCACACATCTCCGAGTATCGACAGGAAGGGGGTCTCCGTCTTGGAAGCATCCCACCAGAAGTAGCCGCAGATCCGGGAATCGATTACCGAGTTGCAAAAAGGCTTCCATCAGCTCGGGAATGCCTTTGTCACGGGTTAGACGCCCCACGAATAGCACAACAGGCGCTCGCACAGGGATTCCTAACTGACGCCGCAACTCGGCCGCTCGCCTCATCATCTCTGGTGTGGCCGCGAAACGCAAAGCATCCACACCATTGCAACTGCCGGATCCGAGAACCACCGTTCGCTCCCGGCTCGTGAGCCCAGAAGCAATCGCCTTTTCACGCACGCTCTGGCTGACACATATGACGCGATGGGCGAAACGGCAAGCTAGACGCTCAGCATAGATGAGGATTCGCCGCTTTAGTCCTTTAGTGGTCTCGAAACGCAAACCGTGCAGCGTGTAGAACCGGCAAGGGACTCGGTTCAGCCAAGCTGCACAGCCCCCCAAAAACCCTGCCTTGGGGGTCCCCACATTCGAGACTGTGGGGCGCAGCACGCGCATGGTGCGCCACAAGCGCCAAAGTGATGCAAGATCTCGCAGGGGAGCGATCTCTTGCTCCATGGGCACTTCGATGAACGCGATGCCCTTGGGCCAGGGCGCTTCCCACTCGCCCTTGCGTCGCTTTGGAGAGAGAACGGTCACATCAAAGCCCTTATTCTGAAAATACTGCAGCTGACCTTGTAGGTAGCCAACTGCGAGCGACGAACTCACCACAAAGATCAAGTGTGGTTGTTCCGAATTCGCGCTTTTGATTTTGCCGTCTAGCATCACTATGTGCCGACTAGCGGTATGTCCCGCTACCCGCCGACTGTTTGAGCGCGGCACTGTCTTTTGTCTTGGATTGATCACGTCGATCGCATAATCCGCGCGAGTGGCTGACGTCCGCCGCACCAATCAGATGTACTGAAAGAAGTTGAAGGAGATAAATCAGGTGCGCTCACAATCCCAAGTGGGAAACCGAACGCCACTAAAAGGCGGACCTACCGAGCACAGTGCGAGAGGCTGGGGCCAGGCACACCTTGTGGTGTTCCGGCGGCCAGCTGCGCGTAGATTGCCTGATGGCGGTCCACGATCACCGGCAGTGCGAAATGTTGCTGCACTCGCCGTCTAGCAGCCATTCCGAGGTGGTGCCGTACTTCGGGTCCGGCTTCTATGAGTTTCCGCCACGCTTCAGCCAACGCATCCGGATCTCCGGGCGCCACAACAATACCAGTCTGATCAACGATCATTGCGGAATCCCCCACGTCGGTCACGACGCAGGGAGTACGGCTCGCCATCGCTTCAGCAACTACCACGGGAAAGGCTTCGCCGCTGACGGAAGAAGTAGTGGCGATATCCATTGCGGCAAAGAGGCGAGATACATCTCGACGTACCCCTAAAAGATGACAGCAGTCACCTAGGCCTGCTGCCTCCACCCATCCCGCCAACTGCGAGTTTTGCCGAGTGATGTCAAGGCCGCAGAGCAAGAAATGAATCTCAGGCATTTGTTTGTGTAACCGCGTGGCTGCGCGCACGAAGTTGCGATGATCCTTTTGGGGATGGAAGCGGGCTGCCATTCCAATTAAAAGTGCATCTGCCGGGATATCCAACTCCTCACGTACGGATAAGCGGGCGATGGGGTCGGGCCGGAATTGCTCCAGATCAACCCCGTTGGGTACAAGCTCCAGTTTTTCTGGGGCGTAGCCGAGCCTCTCATGGATGCGACGCGATGCTTCTGAGCAATATACAATCCGGGCCGGCAATTTTCGCGATAAAAAGGCACAAGCGCGATTGACTAACATGGTGCGCCGCTTGTCAACGCGAGGGTCAAGCCCGCTGTGGTGGATGCCCCAAACCACAGGAACATCACCAGCGAGGCGCGCGGCGAGAGCGCCGATCAGGTTCGCGTGATACATCCAGGTGTGAATAACGTCCGGCTTCGATTCGCGGATCCATCGTGCAAGTCGCATCACCGGCAAAGGGTTTGGCACACTCGTTTTCATCCCGAGTGTGCGTACGCGCACACCGATTGCCTGCATTCTCTCCGCCAAGTCCAATATGCCAGTAAGTGAAACAATTTCATTTTCAAACCGCGTGCCATCCATCCCAGAAGCGATTCGGCAGAGCATGGTTTCGGCCCCGGCTGGGCCGAGGGTCGTGATGATGTGCATGACTTTGATCATGGACTTCTACGAAGATCAGTGCTGGCGTTTCACGTGCGGTCGCTTATACGCGTCTGCATTTTTTTCGAGTGCTGCTAACTGGGCTAATTGAGACCACAATGGGAGGTTTCAGTTTCGCCTTCCGCGGCGGGTTTCTTCAAAAAGATCATGCCACTAACTGTGGACGCATCTTCTTTGCTCATGCGATCGAATGGCTTGGCAAATTGAGTCGGATTGGTCGCTAGCGCAAGGTGCGCAGATAATGGGATCCTATTGAGGAAGAATTGGCGATGGCCCACGACGAGATTCCAAAGCCATTCTGGGTAGGTCCAGTGCCCATTCCAATCCGTAGATAAACCGTGAGATCGAAAATCGATCACGTGCCAGGACAGACCGCCTGGTTTCAACAGGTCGAAGATCAAATGATATGTCTGGGCAGGATTGCCAATATGTTCAAATACTGCCTGGGAAAAAATGGCGTCGAACGAACCAGAATAGCCAGACAGATCGATGTGTTGGTATGGAGCAAGATACTTCAGACAAGGATTGCGCTCGGGGCCGTCCAAACCCTCAATCAAACTGGTCTTCGTGGCGGCCAGGTTTGCCAAGCTGTCTACTTCAGCAAGAATCCATGACGGGAACGAATAGTCTTCGAGTTGAGGGACTATCTGTGGATATTGCTCCGGCTCGGGAATCGGGACTCTCTTTTGAAAGAGCCCAGTTAGGTCATTAATGATTTTTGTGATTTCCTCTTTCTGTTCTACGGTCGAATACGGTACGGCGTCGAGGCCTGTATACGATTCTGCACCCGACAGGAGAGCCGCAATTCCAACGCCGATCGAGTTTCCGGGACCCAGCTCGCATATTTTCTTTCGAACTGGGTTCCACCCAAGCTTTTTGAGGCTCCGAACGTGTCTCAGCCACACGCAATAGCAGTACGCCGCATCGTTCGTGCTGCCCCCGCGGCCGGCTCGGCTCAGGTACCAGCTTGTGGGAACTACGTAGGTTGCCAGGCCCTTCGCAACCTGGAGTAATTTGTTTGCAAAAGAGAATTCCGTAATCACAACTACTCGTCCTTAATATTCGCTTTTTACCGGAGAAGATTGTTAGCCGCCGACGGCGATCGCAGACACTTCCTCGGCACCGCCGGGGGTGAGTCAAGAATCGGTGTCCTTAGGCATCGAGCTGAAGTCGCCTTCATGGCCAATTGGTCTCGCGTCGGACAGGGTTCCATCTCTATGTCTCGTTTCAGTGGAAAAAAATCGATTTCAGAGACGCCATCCTCATCGAAGGTTTTGAAACGCACACTGTCGAACCCCACGGGCTCGAGGGTTTCTTCTAAGGGCCTTTAGTTGGAACCCGAAGAAGAAAGTGGCTGGTATTTAGAGCCATATTTTCCGGACCTGACGGACGACGACAGAAGAATTGCGCAAGCGGGACATTGCAGACCATATCTGGCAAAATTCATCGCGTGTTTATATTGCACGATTGAATTTCCACCAGGGTCCGAGGGCCCGGTATCTGAAAGCTAAAGCATATCCGGCGAATATGCAGACGATCGGCATAATTGGGTGACGATATCTGCCCGTAGCCATGGGTCCACCGGACAAAACCGCAAAATACACGACGATGGTGATTAACAGAACCGCCGCTATTCTGGCTTCGCGCCAAGCCAGCACGGCACCCGATACGGCCAATGTCATGTATCCGAGTAGCATCAGCGCCAAACAACTGAGAGTGTAAAAACTAAATGGGTACCGACTCCTCAAGAAATTCAGCGCATATAAGATGCCTTCGTCGGTCACGGTACCTAAGAGTCCCCCAACCGCAGGATACTTTTTAAATATTTTGCTGTACTCCATACCCCCTGGATCCGCGATCACTACTGCCATGCCTTTCAGATGGATAAGTGCGTATATGCGCACATTGTTCTTGATCAGTTTCAGGCCCTCGCGGCGCATAAACGCATTCTTCTGAGCCGCAGACCACATCTTCTGATCGGGGTGCTCATTATCGTACTGCGCCGAAGAGTAGTAGCCGAGTTTCTCTTGCACTGTATAGAAAGGTTTTCCAGTCGTCTTTGCAATGATCGAAGACCCCTGATTGAAGTAAAGATTGAATCCTTCGAGCGCGCTAAACCCTCCATAGCCGCTTACCCGATAGTTTCGTGCTTGCCAGGCACCGACCAGTACGGCATAGAGGAGTACGAACCCTAGAGCATGGGTCATTGCGATCAGTCGACGATGCTTCTGCAAAGAGGCGTAAAAAATAATTAGGACAATCGCAAGCGGCAGGTAGTACGAAACTGGGCGCACGTACGTCGCTGCGGCTAGACTCAATGTAGCGGCAAGAAGAACAGGCAGCTTACCCTGCTTTAGGTAGCACACGGTTTGATAAACAAACAGCACGACGAGAAAAGTGAAAAGCGTCTCTGAGAGGATTTGAGAACAATAGAGAACAGATAGAGGTTCGATAGTATACAGGGCAGCGGACCAATAGGCTATCTTCCTTGAAAACAGAAGCTTGGAAGTGAGATATACCAAAACAACCGTCAAAGTACTGACAAAAATCTGCAAGGCGACAGTCATCGTCGCTAAACGCCCTGCTATCAGTCCGGGCATCAAGAAAACAGGATACCCAGGGGTTCGCTCGATCTCAGGTTGGCCGTCTCCGTCGAAAGCTCCAGAACTGAGCATGGCCTCTGCGGGTCGCACGTAATCTGGCGTATCCCGTGCGACAAAGACGGAGGGATCGTGACGCAACGCCAGGACGGCTGACGGGAGCAGGATTCTGAGTAATAGGGCACAACCCAAAATCGCCCACAGTGGGCTAACCGGCAGGTGTCTAGCTCGCGCCACAGCTTTTCCAGCATGACTGCCAATATAGCCCGCACCGCCAGCAGCAAGAATATTCATCGACTGCGGCTCCCCACGCCTTCTTCAGCCGGAATGCCGGACTCCCGGAGCACGCTTTCTTCGTTCAGACGACGCGAATGATCGACGAGATTCTCATACACTCCCTCGTATGCCTGGACCATCCTCGACACGTCGAATTTTTCTCCTGCCCTCCGGGCGGCTGCCATCCCCAAGGACTGCCTAATTTCTCGGTTTCGTAAGAGTGAGGCCATGGAATTGGACAGGCCCAGAACGTCTCCCGGCTGCACAATAAGGCCTTCCTTTCCATTCTCGAGGAGGTCCGGTACCCCACCCGCGGCCGTGGTTACGACAGGGAGACCAGCGGCCATGCCCTCCATCACTGAGAGTGGGTTGCCCTCGTAGTCCGAGCTCAGCACGAAAACATCCATTGCTCCCAGTACGTCTGGGATATCGGCCCGCAGCCCGAGGAAGTGGACTTGATGGGTTAAGCCGAGCACGCCAGCTTGTTGTTCCGTCTGTTCGCGCAAGGCACCGTCTCCAACCAGTACCAAATGGGCCTTCGGATCGGAAGCGGGACCTTTGGCGAACGCTTTCAGGAGCAGAGCGTGGTTCTTCTGTGGAGCAAAACGTGCCACGCAGGCAAACAGAACATCGCTGTCGCCGAAACCCTCTTTTGCTCGCCACTCCCTCCGTGAGGTCTGCGGACACGCGTAGCAATCCGTTGGAATACCGTTTGGGATCACGCGGCACCGCTGAGTCCCATAAAGACGCTCTAGGCTTAGCGCTACTTCTTCCGCGACCGCGACAGGGACAACTCCGTGGTTGAGCGCGTAGCGCTGAATCCAGCGTGCCCTAGGTTCAATCTCGCGTTCCGCCATGTTGTGGACTGTGTGCAACAGCGAGGTGCGTTTGAGAAGCAGCAGGGACGGCAACGCATAGCGGAGCACGTGCAGGTGGGTGTGAACGATATCCGGTTGGCAGTCTCTGACAACAGGATGCAATCTGGAGTACATCCGGTAATCGAATCCCGGGCGTTTGCCCAGGTATCGAACTTCTACGCCAGCCTCCTCCAGCAAACGGTCGAGGTCGCATCCCAACCGTCCCGTGAGAGAAATGACTACCGGTTCGTACCGCTGACGATCCAATCCTCGCACGATATGAACCGCCACGCGCTCGGCGCCCCCCGGGCTAAGCATCGGAACAATATGGAGCACCTTAAGCTTCTTCATGATCCCAGTTCGTCGGTTGGCAGCGGAATTTCTAACAGAATCGCGTGCGAGTCAGGCGGATTACGGTCAATATCCCAATACGCGAAGACGATTCACATCATGCGCGCCAGCAAAAGCGGGGGCATGCTTTCGCCGCTTCTGGGCCATGCTGCCGCATTGCGCCATTAACAGGCCCAAGAAGAACCATGTCGGTTTCCGCACTTCCCAAGTTAAGCTGGACACTCCTACTACCCAAACCCCCAGACATACAATCCACAGTTTCTGCTGGAGGGGGGGAAGCGCCCTGAGTGACAGCGCTAGGACACCGAGCAAGGCACAAAAAAGTGCAAAGCCGATTACGCCCTGCTCGACAAGGACCGATAGAAAAGTATTATGCGCAGGAGGCGCCGGGGGCCGCCCGTAGTCATCGGGGTGAATCGGTTCAGCCAAAACACGGCTGACGATAAGCCGGAACGCATTTGCTCCAATGCCCAGGAAAGGATGTGCGCGGAAAAGCTCCCACCCTGCTTTCCAGATGACCGTACGTCCGGTCAGCGTGCCCTGTGCGAATTCGTTGGGAACCGTGGACAAGCGATCCCATGAGGTCGAGGGTACAAAAGCAAGAGCACCATAGGCGAGCAATGACGCTGTCAACAGGACGGCGATTCTCTGGCGCGTTGTCAGGCGCGCATGAGTCAACGGCACAATCGCGAGAGCAACAAGGGTCGCCAGGGCGGCCCCCCTTGAGGCAGTCAGCAAGACGGTCGTCCCCGCCAAAACAAGTTGTAGTGTGTAGAACCAAACGATTTTTCCCTTGCTCTCAATCAGAAGATAGTATGAGACGGGAATGCTCAAGGCCATGATTAGCCCCAGGTCATTGGCGTCTAACCGGGCGCCGGCATAACGTTGATAAGCAGACTCCTGATGAGAAAGATATCGGTACAGGGTGTCTATCCCAGAGACGCAGGTCCCAAGGACGTAGGCCTGCATCAGCCGCCTTTGTTCTCGGGCCCGGGGGGAAAGCTCCCATATCAGCCACGCCATCGCCAGGAGCTGGATGTACGAGAAAGCTTGCTCTTGAGTTCCCTCGGGATAGAGACTCCACAGGTAACTTACCGCCGCCAACATGACAAATAGGGCCATTATGATGTGGCCGGGGGCTGGGCGTCTGACTCTCCCTCTTTCGATGATTGCTAAGACACCAAGGCCTACAGTGACCATCCCGATCAAACGTGCGCTTGTACCAAAATCAGCGATCGTGACGGCGTCTTCCCATGGAATGGCGAACACCAAAAGCCAAAGGGAAGCGAACGCAAGCTTGCCCAGAACGGAAGACTCTTCAGCTCCGACGGAAGAGCGGGCCGCTCTCGTGGACTGCCTCAAAAAGCCGCGTTCGTCGATGGCAGAATCAAACAAACCCAGGTGGACTCGACGAAAGAACGGAGGGTTTAGAGTCCTAGTCATTGAATGCTGAAGTTCGTTCCGCTGAAACCGAGTTGTGCTGACGGCAACAGCGTCATGCTGGTTCAATTCCTTGGGCGCACACGCGGGTGTGCATTCGCATGCCTATGACCAGAACAAGCGCGCTGCCGGCAAGCTGCACGATCGCGGCGATCAGCATCGCGAAAATCGCGCCAAGGAGACCCCGCCGTTCGATCATCCAATAGCACCCTGCCAAAAGGCTTAGGTTCGCCACGATATTCAGTACGACCTGTGTATGGTAGAAATTGGCCGCAGTCATTCCGAATCCCAAAAATTGGGCCATGAACAGGACGCCGCCGGCCGCCATGATCCAGGGAAGTAGGTCTGCTCGCTCGGCGTATTCGGGTCGGAACACGATGGTGAGGATCTCGCGTCCCGCTAATTTGGAAATAATCATTCCGAACACTCCTAGCATTGCCCCAAAGGCAAGGAGCTTGCCGAGGAGCGCCCCGAACTCTGCAAGGTTGCCGTTGGCGTACGATCTGGCTAGGCGGGTGAAGGCAGACTGCCCAAGCGACACCACTGCCATGTTTCCTGCTGAAATCATGAATCCGATCGCTGAGAAAATACCCAAGTCCCGTTCCCCAAGTCCATGCTCGATGAAATAGCTAGGAACGCTGGAATTCAAAGAAGTTAAGAGCACTACGATTCCGAGAGGAAGACTGAGCCACAGCAACTCGCGTAGCACCGTCAGATTGAAGCGCGGCGTCAGCGCCTCGTTTTGAGAGAACCATCTGGATTGTCCAACCAGACCGTGGGTACGCTCGCAAATGTCGTAACCGAAAAGGACGATTACACGCGCCAGCACAACAGCTGCGACTCCCCACAGAAGATTTCTGCTGACATAAGTTGCGACTGCTAGTCCAAGCACGGAAAGCAGCGCCCTTGCAATCAATGACTTGGAGATCTCAGCCATTCTGTCGTGCAGTTGCAGCCGCGCATAATACACATCACTGATGGTTTCGATGGCGTATGCCACACCCACCATCAGAACCACCGCCGTCAGTTCCCAGCGATACCCTAGGATTTGGGTGATGGCGAAGATAATCCCGAGCGCCAGCGACGTGGTCAGCAGGCGGAGGCTTAGGTAATGGCCGAAATGGGTCTGCTGCCGAGCGCTCGAGGTCATAACGGCCCGCAGTTGCATGTTCGTGAGCATCATCACGGGATATACCACTGCGAGACCCAAAGCGTACTGCCCGATCAGCTCTGGCCGAACTAGCTTGGCCAACAGCATCAGCGTCGCAAACTGGCCGCCCGCATAAATGGCATTCCCCACAAACATCCAGCTGAAATCCGCGCACAAGGAGGGACGTTCGCCTTGCTGCACGGTGAATAGACTTGGGACTTTAATGCTCACGATCAGCACCCTGCACAGTGGCAGTTAGAGGTGAGGGTGTTGATCGGACGAAACCGGAGGCTAGCGTGTCTTCAGTCACAAGCCTCTTGGGGAGGTCCTTCGCTAGTGCTGATGTGAAAAGCACTGCGCCCTCGGGATTGAGATGCATTCCGTCCCGCTGGTAAAACTTTGCCGAAAGTGCCGCTGGATCAATCGGCACAGATATATCCACTCCGGCGGTGTGCGCAGCGTAGACCATCTGGTTGACCGCACTCTCCGAAGATAGAGTTGGCGGGACCAGAAGAATCAGTTTGGCTCCGTATGCTTCACATAGCTCATGCATCCTCTGCAAGCGGGGAATCGCAATCTCTTCAAACGCCCGGCCCTCCGGTATAGCCGGCCTCGGATTTACGAGCAAGAAAAGATCTTCAACATGGGGAACCATGAAGCTGAGAATCTGTGTTCGAATGGCGCTGCGCGTATCCCAGAAGGTGCTCGAATGTGCAAGCAAGAGATTGCTTGTTGCAGTGCGATCCAGATGTAAATCTGAGGCTACGGCGAGGGCGTCTCGGGCATCAAAGAACAGCATGGGAGCGTAATCCTGACGGACGCCGTTCTTCAGAAAGTAATTCACACCGACACCGACGACGACCACCTGCGGTCTTGCCCCCTGACGGAACAGGCGCCGCAGCCCGTACAGCCAGTCATAGTAGCCGGTAGCCTCCAGGAAAATGGGATGGATCCGCATACGGGAGGAAGTCAATGCCTGCAGGCGATCCAGTTCGACTCCGTGCAGGAGTAGGGAATTGCCCACCATCAGCACGGATGGGGGCTCGCCCGGCCTAGCGGGGCGCATTTTAGCGGCCTCGTCGTATTGCCGAGAAATCCGCGCATAGGTGGCCGAATCATGCTTGAGGAGATAGACGGAGGAGATCTCGACAGCAATCATGAGGATCACGCAAATCCCGACCAAGGTCTTCGCGTAGGCCAGGGCTGTGGACTTAGAATCGGAAATAGATGAAGGCATGGAGATTGCTCCCCGAAACAAGTGCTAGCGCAAAGAGAGCGACAGTCGCAAGTCCTGTCCGAAGTGCGTAGGGGGCGTCAAGGACCTCCGCTTTCTTCGGAGACTGCTGGCCGAGCGAACCGCGGAGCTCACTTTTTTGACCTACCGTCCGACATATTCCTGATAATCGCGGTAACTTCCGTAGCCGTAACCTCGGCTGGTCTTTGGATCCCAGCTGTTTAGAACGGTGCCAAGAACGCGAGTTCCGTCTTCGGCGAAACGCTGGCTGGCGAATAACGCGCTTTCGGTCGTAGTTTGCCCGGCGCGGATCACCAAAATGACGCCATCCGCGAGGCGTCCCAGCACGCGCGCATCCGCGAGATGGATGACGGGAGGAGCGTCAATCATGACCATGTCAAACTCCGACCGCAGACGCCTCAAAAGCCTCGACATGCGAGGAGAATAGAAGAGATTCGACGGGGTTATGCCGCAACTGCCCCCCGGCATCAGGGAAAGACCGGAGATTTCAGTCTCGCGAACCAGGTGTGAAATGGGAACAGTTTCAAGCGGATTGTCAGCCCACAGCAAGTCACTGAGACCCCAGGTGTTCGCCACGCCAAAAATCCTATGCAGTCTCGGACGACGCAGATCGCCGTCGATCAGGAGCACCTTGCGACCGATCTCCGCCATTGCGATACTGAGATTACAAGCAACTGTAGTCTTGCCATCGCCCGGGCATGCGCTCGTGAGGACAATGATCCGAGGACCCTCTCCATTCTGGCTAGGCAAAAGAATCGAAATCAGGGTGGTGCGGGTACATTCAGCGAGCAAAGAAGGCTTGCGCTTCCAGGTGGCTAGTTCGGGACAATCGCCTAGCGAAGACCTCAAGGCGCTCTCGGGAGGGCGGGAGGAGGCTGCACGATGCGGGGGCAGACGGTTAGGGATTTGCCAGGAAACTGCGGCCTGATCCAAAGGTAAAACGCCCAATTCCGGTAAATCCAAGTAGACCTGAGCGTCGCCGGGAGCACTTATCCTGCGGTCAATACGCTCCCGGAGCAGTACGAATCCAAAACCCAGGAACACGCCGCTGAACAAGCCAATCGCCGAGTTCATGGGCAGACTTGGACGGTAGGGGAGCAACGGCGGTTTGGCGTGGTCAACGACCAGCACAT
>WNFP01004446.1_pt1 | contig 11281 bp, 8 predicted proteins | sample 5400201 | NCBI WGS metagenome assembly WNFP01 (sample SAMN13153355, study PRJNA577476) | soil metagenome | isolation source: 115 cm saprolite under Madrone tree | place: USA:California | collected 2016-06-14
CAATAACCGGGTGCGCGGCTCCATCACGGCGGTTTCAACCGAGGACTTTGGCCGGGGCAATTTTGCCCACGGCCGGCATGGCGTTGACGTTAACGAATGGCGCGATGCGCGGGTGATGACGGCACAGGTGCCGGTTGTGCCCACGCGGGAGAGCCTGCATGCCGGCAGCAGCACTGCCGGGGCTCCCTCGGGCATACAGCCGCGCAGCTCAGACCGATTCTTTACGCGGCATCAGCCTCCGGCGGGGCCGGAATCATTCCATGACCAGGCGGCGCGAGTGCAACGTGTGGTGGGGCCGGAAGTTGCGGGCGGGACTTCTATGGGCGCACAAGGCAACGTCCGCTCCGGAGCGGGACAGATGGACCGGCGAGAAATGGGTCGCGCCAACGCCAGTGGAAACGTCAACAGCGGCATGAATGCGCACGGAAGCGTGAATGAGCGGGCCCGCAATGCTGAAGGTCCCCGGCAAGGCAACACGGGCATGCCCGCAGGTGGCGGTGACACGGTACAACAGAATACGCGGGAGAATCGTGGTGGATGGAGCAAGTTTGGTCCACCCGCCGGACATACCAATGGCGGAGTTGGTGAAGGCTCCACTCCAATGTCCCGATCGAACGATGGTGGACGTGCGCAGCGCAATGACGCTACGCCGGATCCGCGCCGTGGCAACGCCAACGACGACGGTCCGAACTGGCAGAAGTTCCCCAGTGCCGCCCCCCGGCCGTCTAATGACCGGCCATCGGGCGGGCAATCTGACAGAAGCATCACGCCATCAGCTTCGCATACGCCTTCTTCGCATACGTCTTCTTCGCAAGCACAGGAAGGACAAGGCGGCTGGCAAAGGTTCCCATCGAACGCTGATCGTGGATCCCAGGGTTCCAGCAACCGGCCCAGCCGCGGAAACAGCAAGCCTCCATTGGAATTGCACCGGCCTATCGTGATGCCGCGAGACACGAACACAGGCAGTGAACCGCGTTATTCGCCTTCACCGGCCCGGAGTGAGCCGCGCTATAGTCCTCCGCCACGGTCGGAGCCGCACGGCAATTCATCCTCATCGCACGGCGGGTCAGGCGATAGAGGCGGTCATAGTGACTCGAGATCATCCTCAAATCCCAAGCAGCGTTGATCGGTTGATAGTTGAGCGTTGATTCTGGATCATGGTTGGCTGGTTCGCCCCGACGGACCGGCCAACAAATTTTTGTTTGGATTTTGAGGATAAAAAGGCGACGAAAACCACCCCGCCGCCTTTTTGCATTTGCGCGAGATGTTCAGCGCTACCACACGCCTTTGTCGCTGCCCGTGATCTTAAAAGCCACGGCAGCGGCGGAAGCCAAGGGAGGCAACAGGCTCAGACGGAAAGTTGCGGGAACATTGCCGCGGAAGGCAGCTTGCACGATCTGCTGGGTGTAAAGCCGCGCGCCGTACGGCATGATGGGCAAACGCAGAAAGCGGGCGCGAGTATAGATTTTGTCGCCGCTAACGGTGGCTTCCGCCAGGATGGACGCGGGCAGGTTCAGCGGAGTGGTGCGGTAACGCTTTACGTAGTCAGAGACGATCTTGAGAAAACCGGCCACGCCCGGCCAGATGCCGGCGGAGGTCGCCGCAGCCCGCAACTCGGCAAAATCGAGCTTGCCCGAATCCACCAGGGAAGCGGCATTCAGAATGTCGCACACGCGAAAATAAAAGTGACGGTACATGCGTTGCAGCGTGGCCGCAAAGATAATCTCTTCCGGCGCGGGGACATAAAACACATGTCCGCTTACATTCATTCTCAGGCGGCGGTCAATGAATCTGTGCGCCAGACCAATGTGCTCTCCGGTCTGTCCCAGCCGTCCGATGTGTGTCTCAATCGACTCCGGCAGCCCCGGCAGCGCAAAGTTCCACTTGCAAGCCAGCCGGTCCCCCCAACTGCGGGCCTCGATCCTGGCGTTGAATCGCTGCGTGAATATCTGTACGATCCTAGATTTTTGTCCGGTGGAAACCAGATCAAGATCGTTGCCCAGATCGGGCCAGTGGTCCAGAGTTTTCATGACCACCGTGGGGCAATTTTCTTCTTCCAGGGCGTTGCATACTTTTTCCAGATAACGAAGAGCGATTTCGGTGCGCGCACGTTCCTGGCTGAGCACTTCCATGGCCCATGCCTGCAGGCTGGAGTCATTGCGATTGCCGGCCACGCGGTTGATGACCTCAAAGGCGCGGATGACGACGTGGTTGGAACCGGCAAGTTCAACAAAGTCGCGTCTCTGGTGTTCGGTAAGCGAGTGCAGCAGAGGGAAAACGTCAGCCGACGAAGTTGGACGTAAAGTCAATTTCAGAAAGGCGTCAATATACTGGGTTTCATTTTGAATTGCAGTGGCCATGGGATCCCGGTGTTTCAGGTATTCAGCTCGTTTGGGTAGGATGTGGGTTGTATCTGCTAGGTTGCTGGCCTGGGGCAGCACTACGCTTCGCGGCCATTTTTCGCTGCCGAGGCACAGCTGACTTCTCTCTAAAGTGTTGCTTGCCGGTGCTCCCTTATATAATCGCCAGTTCGCACCCAGCTTACTCAATGAGGAGCGCAGATTGCCGTACAACGACCTAAGAGATTGGATTGCCGCGCTGGACCGCGCAGGCGAACTTAAGAGAATTCGCACGGAAGTCGACCCGGTGCTGGAAATTACGGAGATCGCCGACCGCGTCTCCAAGGGAGCAGCCAAAAAGTATGGCCGTCCTGGCGGGCCGGCGCTGCTGTTTGAAAACGTGAAAGGCGCGAACGGCGTACCGGTACTGATCAACCAGTTTGGCTCAGAGCGGCGCATGGAGATGGCCCTGGGCGTTGACCGGCTGGATGAAATTGCCGAGCGCATACGCCAACTCCTTAATATGAAGTCGCCGGAGGGCTTTTTAGAGAAACTTAAGATGCTGCCCATGCTGGCTGATATGGGCAAGTTCTTTCCCCGGACAGTTCCCACGGGGCCGTGCAAAGAAGTTATTAAGAAAAAAGATTTCTCTCTGCTGGATTTTCCTGTGCTGCAATGCTGGCCGCAGGACGGAGGGCGCTTTATCACCCTGCCATGCGTGATTACGCGCGACCCAAAAACAGGGAGGCGCAACGTTGGCATGTATCGCATACAGGTCTACGATGCCACCACCGCAGGTATGCATTGGCAGCGGCAGAAGGTGGCGGCAGAGCACTATCGTGACCTGCTGCGCGGAGTGAACAAAGAGAAAAAGGAATCACAGCCTTCTTCAGCCGCTCAGAGACGCGCCGGGGTGGATATCATGGCCCGCTCGGGCGGTGGAGCCGTTCTTGCTGCCGGTGGCCGGCCCAGTGGGACCATGGAGGTTGCGGTGGCCATCGGCACCGAGCCGGCGCTGACTTTTTCTGCGATTGTCCCCGCGCCGCCGGATATTGAAGAGTTCATCGTGGCCGGTTTTTTGCGGCAGAAGCCAGTTGAGCTGGTCAAATGTGAAACCGTTGACCTGGAAGTGCCGGCTTCGGCGGAGATCGTTCTTGAAGGGTACGTCAAACTTGATGAGCTGCGGACCGAAGGGCCTTTCGGCGACCACACCGGATTTTATTCTCTGCAAGACGAGTACCCGGTGTTTCATGTGACATGTATTACTCACCGCAAGGACCCGATTTATTCCACCACCATCGTCGGCAAGCCCCCTATGGAAGATGCCTGGATGGGCAAGGCGGTGGAACGCATCTTCCTGCCGCTGATGAAGCTCACGCTGCCGGAGATTGTGGATGTCAATCTTCCGGTGGAAGGCGTGTTTCACAACCTGATGATTGTTTCCATCCGCAAGTCCTATCCCGGACACGCCCGCAAAGTAATGAACGGCATATGGGCCCTGGGACAGGCCATGTTTACCAAATGCATTGTTGTAGTGGATGAAGATGTGAACGTGCAGGACATCGGTGAAGTGGTGCTCAAGGTTTTCAATAATATTGATCCTGAACGCGACATACAGTTCACGCTGGGGCCGGTGGATTCGCTCGACCACGCCTCGCGCTTGCCGAACTTCGGCTCGAAGATGGGCATTGACGCTACGCGAAAATGGCCGACGGAAGGCTTCTCACGCCCCTGGCCGGATGAGATATTGATGGATGAAAACATCCGGGAGCTGGTGGACAAAAAATGGAAAGACCTGGGAATCGAGTAGAGCAGGGAACCGGGTTTGCCGCAGATTCGCGCAGATGAACGCAGATCAGAACAATATATTTGGCCGCGAATGTACGCGAATGAACACGAATCTAATGAAGCGTACTTGAATAGGTGATGCCAGCGTTCGAGACAGCCAGCGCCGCAAGGCGCGGAATTATTGAGCCCAGCGCGGAAGCGCTGGGGTGGGTGCAGTTGGGTTGGGTGAGTAAATACGGACAAGCCCCAGCGGGGCGGCACAGAAAGGAAGTTTAGGATGGACAGTCCCTTTTCCACGATCGCCACGGATCTGGGCCGCACGGTGGCCCGGGCCAAACCGCTATTGATGAAACTGGAAAACGCCGATACGTCGACGCGTCCGAGGCCTGACAAATGGGCCAAGAAGGAGATCCTTGGGCACTTGCTGGATTCGGCTTCGAACAACCATCAACGCTTAGTGCGGGCTGCCTTGCAAGGGAGCCTGACGTTTCCCAACTATGACCAGAATCCTCTGGTGGAGTTGCAGAACTTGAGCGAAGTCGATTGGAATTTTCTCGTCGATTTCTGGGCTTCCTACAATCGCTTTCTGGCCCATGTGCTTGGCCAACTTCCGGCAGCGTCAGCGCAAGTGATATGTAACATCGGAAACAACAAGCCGGCCACACTGGAGTGGATTGCGCAGGATTACGTTGCGCACCTCAAGCACCACCTGAACCAGATATTGGGCCAGACGTTTGAAACGAGCTACGGGAAGTGAAGCTCTTTCCCAGCCGACGCGGGTGGATATGCTCGATAGGCTCCGAAGCCAGCTGACCGATTACAGAGTCCGTCATCCCGAGGGCTCGTTTACGGCCCTCGGGATGACGTTTCGTAAGATAGGCATTATTACATTGAGCACAGAATTACGGGTAATGATTTGTGAAGGAACTGCTTTGTCGGGCCCTCTTTCGCGTCCGGCTTTGCTGTGCATGGGGTTCGCGCTTAGCGGGCTCGTCTGGTACATGACCAGCATGCTGGGAAAATCTTTTTCCGGTCCGCTACCCGCCTTTATCCGCTGAAGGACTTGCTTCCGGTGTTCCCAATATCGCCTCCCAAACGTTATACTGACTGCATGTCGATCTTCGGCGATATCTTCGGCATTGCCAAAGGAATGTCCGTAACGCTGCGGGAGATGTTCTCTCCCACCATTGTTGAGGACTATCCCAACAAGAAGCTGCCCAATGAAGGCGCGGTTTTCCAGGAACGTTTTCGCGGTCTGCACGAACTGCAACGCGATGAGAACGGCCTGGAAAAGTGCGTGGCCTGTTTTCTGTGCGCGGCGGCATGCCCTTCCAACTGTATTTACATTGAGGCGGCGGAGAACACGGAAGAGAACCGCATCAGCGGCGCGGAGCGCTACGCCAAGGTCTATAACATTGACTACAACCGCTGCATCTTCTGCGGTTATTGCGTTGAGGCCTGCCCCACGGACGCCATTACCCATGGCCACGGCTTCAAGCTGGCGACTTTTAACGCCAGCAATCTGGTCTATCGCAAAGAGGCACTGCTGGTGCCGGTCCCAGCCAATGCGGGCAAACCGCTGGAGCCGCAAGTTCCAGTGATGGTCCCGGAGAAACGGGCCTAAGGAAATCGCCGACATCGCGTGTCATCGGTGATCTTGGTAACCCGGAAAGGCGGATAGGCTTGGCTCCCATTAGAGCAGTTCGTATCAGGGCGCGGGGCTTAATGCCATGCCGAAAACAGCGATCTTTTCCTTATCGCTCTTTGCGGTAAAGGATATTGCTCATGGTTTCTGTGTTGGCCTTAAGATCACTTCGCTCACAAAGGATTGTGACCGCTGTGTGACCAGCATTGCCACCACATGGGCCACGTCTTCCGGCGTCAGCATCTTTTCAGCGCTCTTGCCTTCATGGGGTGAAAATTCTGAATGCGTCGAGCCCGGACAAACCACGCTCACGCGTATATTGTGCGCTCGCAACTCTTCAGCCACCGCGTAGGACAGCCCATTGAGTCCCCACTTGGAGGCGGAGTAGGCGGCCCCGTTCGGAAGCGCGTTTTTGCCGGCGATAGAAGAAATATTGATGATGTCTCCGCCGCCTCCGGTGATGAACATGGGCGCAAATGCCCGGATGGTATGGTAAACGCCACGCAGATTCGTATTGAAAATGGTGTCCCATTTTTCAGGAGGCATGGTGTGCAGCGGCCCGCCAAACCAGCCCACGCCGGCGTTGTTGACCAGGATGTCGAGTTTGCCAAAGGTTTTTTGCACCCGGTCTGACAATGCCATTACCGAGTTCCAGTCGCCAACATCACAGGCCATGGCTTCAGCTTGTCTGCCCGAGGCGCGGATTTGTGCGGCCGAATGCTGCAGCCGCGCCAGGGTGCGTCCACACACGATGATATTGCCGCCCAAAGAGGCCAGCTTTTGTGCAATCGCGGCTCCAATCCCACGTCCGCCACCGGTTACCAGCGCAATTTTGTTGTTGAGAATATTTTGCATAGTTTTTAGTTTTATCACTAGCATCCGAATGAGGTCCTGGTAACCAGTCTTTTCATGCTGGCCAAAGAAACGTTTTAGCCTGGAGTGGTGTCTAAAGAGCCCAGGATCTTCCGGGTCTGCTGCGGGACAAGGGTAAATGATTCTCTGACTGATCTGCGCGCTTTGCGTCCACTGAAAATGGGCAAGTGAAAGTTCATAAAGTGAGCTGTTGAGCTGGTTGTTATTGCTTTTCATTTGACAATTTTGAAATTCTCCGGAGTGCAACAGCGGAGCGGATAACTATGAGGAGCAACTTTGCATCTGAGCAGTAAACTGACATTTTCTGTCGAGCCTTGCATAAATATGGGGTTCGTCTTTTATAATCCGTGGCTCTAGCTTTTAAATGGAAAAGACAGGCCCGAACCGATTTGCGTTCGCCGAGGCATCGGGCCCACATAAATCTGGCAGAGATGGACTGAAGGAGCAAATCGCAATGAAAAGAGTGCTTGTCACATGCGTGCTTGCGCTAACCACAGCAGCAGCCCTGGCACAGGGCGCGTCGCAGCCGGCCCAGCAACCCGCAGCCACTGATCAGCAGGCCAACGTTCCCACCAGTCAAAAAGTTATTAAGGACCCGGCGGAATACAACGCTTACATCGCGGCGCTCAATACCACGGATCCGGCAGCGAAGGGCCAGGCCATGGAAGCTTTCGTGGCCCAATATCCCAACAGCATCGTCAAGATCGATGCGCTGGAACAGGCCATGGGCGCGTATCAGCAAGCTGGAAATCAACAGAAGGTGGAGCAGATTTCCCGGAATATCCTGCAGACAGACCCCAACAACGTGCGCGCTCTGGCCATTGTGGTTTTCCTTGAACGCAATCAGATCAAAGACAAAGACACCGGCGCCAAGGCCCGTGCGGACGCAGAAAAAGGCCTGCAGGAACTGCCGAACTGGAAGCCTCCGGAGGGCGTCTCTCCCGCCGATTTCGAAAAAATGCGCAACCAGATGGCGGCCATCTTTGCCGGCACGGCAGCATTTGGAGCTTTGCAGCAACAGGACTATGCCGGCGCCCGTAAGTATTATGAACAGGCGTTGAAAATCGATCCTACGGACCTGGCCAACAATTATCAGATGGCCATTGCGTTATTGCAGGCGAATCCCATGGACCCGTTGGGCTTCTGGTATGGCGCCAAAGCATTGAGCATCGCGCAGGCGCAAAACCCTCAGGCCTTCCAGGCATGGTCGCCTTATTTCCAGTCCAAGTACAAGAAGTACCACGGGAATACCGATGATTGGGCCCAGCGCATCACCGCTGCCGGCAGCCAGATCGCGCCACCAGCTGATTTTGTGGCCAGCATTCCTTTGGCTCCCACACCGTGCGACCTGGCGGCCCAGGCCGTCCAGCAGAATGACCCCGGCTCGCTTTCATTCAGCGATTATGAACTGGTGCTCTCCTGCCGCGATAAGACCCCGGCCAACAAGGATGCCGCCGACAAGGTCTGGGCATTCATCCAGGCGAAACAGAAGAATGGCGAAGCTAAGTTGAAAATTCCGGTCAAAGTAGTTGCTGTGCCGGACGCGAACTCACTGGAAGTGGCCATTAGTGACGACAATCAAGCGGCAAACAAGACAGACATGAAGGTCGCCATGGATAAGCCCATGACCAAGCCGCCAGCCGCCGGCGCCACCGTGGATATCATTGGCGTGATTTCTGAATACGCGCCCGATCCATTTCTCTTTACCATGACCAAAGGTGAGTTGCCCGCACCCAAACCAGCGGCCACAACCAAGAAAGGCGCCGCCACCAAAAAGGGCGCTACTAAAAAGAAATAATTTTCTTCGAAAAATTCCACAGGCAGCCTGAAAGCGGGCTGCCTTTTTTATGTTCTCTACTCGCCCAGCATCAGCCGTTGTATGGAATGAGCACGCCCCGTTGCGCCATCACAGCCGATCAGCACGGCGCAAAACCGGGGGTCGCCCTTGGCTGCCTCAAATCGTCCAGGCAGGCCGGTGAGAAACCGCTGCAGGACCTGGTCTTTCTGTACTCCAATCACGCTGTCATAAGGGCCGGACATGCCCACATCCGTCTGGTATGCGGTGCCGTTCGGCAAAACGCGCGTGTCCGCCGTCGGGATATGTGTATGTGTGCCCAGAACGGCGGTAACTCTTCCATCCAGATACCACCCCAGGGCAATTTTTTCTGACGTTGCTTCGGCATGGAAATCCACGATCACTACTTTGGCTTTGACCGTCTGCAGAAGCGCATCGGCTTTGCGGAATGGATCGTCCGAGTCACGCATGAACACTCTGCCTTGGAGATTGATTACGGCAAAGCTCTGGCCCTGAGGCGTGTCACCCTCATAGAGGCCCACCCCCGGCACACCGTCTGCGTAATTTGCCGGACGCAGCACCTTTCTGGCCCGCCCGCGCGGATCGCCATTGGCGGAGTTGAAATAGTCCACGATCTCCCGCTTGTCCCAGATGTGATTGCCGGTAGTCAGTACATGACAACCAAGGTCGAAGAGTTCATCGGCAATGGCCGGCGTCAATCCAAATCCGCCCGCGGCATTTTCCGCATTGGCGATTACCAGATCGACCTTGTTGGTTTCTACGACGTGGCCCAGGTGATCGCGTACGATCTTCCGTCCCGGACTGCCGAAAATGTCACCGATAAAAAGTATCTGCATGTTTGCGTATTCGATACTACCATCTGGCCAGAAAGCCATGTGTCGCCAGCTACGGTGGATCTGCAACGAACCGCTATTGCGCCAAACTCACCGCGTTAAGGAAGTCGTAATTGCCCGCGGGGCTCACACGCAGGTTCCGGACGCGCGCGGAGTGCACCACGACATTGTCAAAATACCATAGGTCAATGTAAGGCAGATCGCGCGCCAGAATTTGCTGTATTTGGGCATAAATCTGCTTGCGCCGGCCCTGATCCACGGTGGCGCGCCCGGCCTCAATCAGACGGTCCATTTCAGGATTTGCGTAATAGCTGCGATTCGCGTGTTTGGGTGGAAAACTGGAGGAATGAAAGGCATAGTAGAAAATATCAGGGTCTTCATTTCCGCCGATCCAGCGCAGTGAATAGAGTTGGAATGATCCTTTCACGACGTCGGCATAAAACGTGGCAAACTCAAAACTACGAATATCCAGCGCGATACCTGCTTCCCTCAACTGCTGTTGCAGCACCGCCGCCAGCAGGCGCGTAGTTTCTTCCGTGGAAGTCTTCATGGTCAGGTGGAATCGAATGCCGTCTTTCCCGCGCTTATATCCCGATGCATCAAGCAGGGCGTTGGCGTGGCCAGGGTCGTGCGGATAATGGGCCACATCTCCGTTATAGGCCCAGTGCTGCGGCGGAAGAACACTATCCGCCAGCCGCCCCTGGTCACCGAATAAATAGTGCAGCATGGCGCTCCGATCAATGGCATAGGCCAGCGCCTGACGCACGCGGACATCTTTCAGAATAGGATCGCGCAGGTTGAAGGCGAGATAGGCCAGCACCGTGCCCGGTTGTTGTTCTATCTCAAGATTGTGATCGCGGCGGAGTGTGTTCACCATGTCTGCGCTCAATGAGCCGCCAGGGGAAATGTCCGCGCTGCCTTTGCGCAACTCCAGCGCGCGAGAAGTGGCATCCGGTACGATGGCCATGCGCACCCGTTCAATTTTGGCAGGCTGGTTCCAGTAACTGTCATTACGCTGGAGAACCACCTGGCTGTCAGGTTCCTGGAGCACGAAACGGAACGGACCTGAGCCAATGGGATTACGGCTGAACTGCTTGCCGCTGCCATACGGCACAATACCGAATGCGCCATCCGACAGGTTGTAAAGTAATGTCCCGTCCGGCTCGGAAAGATGGATGAGTACCGTGGAGTCATCCGGCGTGTCGACGTGGTCCACCAGCTTATATGTCGTGGTTTTCAGGGTGATGAGTGACCCGTCACGAATGCTGTCCAGCGTCCACTTCACATCGCGCGAGGTCAGCGGCTGTCCATCTTGAAAGTGGATACCCTTGCGCAAGTGGAAGATGTAAGTCCGGGAATCTGGAATTTCCCATCGCTCCGCTACCCAGGGCACGATGTTGAAATGATCGTCGCGGTGGACCAGTGGATCGAAGATCAATTCATCAATGCGTTCTGATTGAGCGTCAGTGCCGACCCGTGGATCAAGATTTGTAGGACTGCTTTCAATGATCATCACCAGCGTATGCGGATCTGGCCGCTGGGTGCAGGAGATCAGGTTTAGGCACAACAGCATCGCCAAAATAAGGTTCCAGACTGGAGCGCGGAGAGGCACACGGAAAGAGCCAGACCTTGTAGAACATCTGCTGCTCTGTGTTTCTCTGCGGTTAGACATAAGAAATCTTCCCCAGTACTGCTGCCCGTTTTGCGCCTGTGGCCGAAAGCACATTACCCGGCTGCCGGTTCCAAGTCTGGCATGCCAGCAGAGCAAATGCCACGGCTTCCTTCGCCTGGCTGGGAACACCAAAGTCATCGGAATGCCTGATTCTAAGTCCCAATTTCGCTGCTTCTTCGGCCAGCATGGCCATGAGCGTGAGGTTTCTTGTGCCTCCGCCGGAGATCACATGGTCGTGGAATTTTCCGTGCGGCAGGACGAACCGTTTGAGGGCATCGGCAATGGACCTTGCCGTCAACGCCGTCGCCGTGGCGA
>WNFP01006014.1_pt1 | contig 11279 bp, 10 predicted proteins | sample 5400201 | NCBI WGS metagenome assembly WNFP01 (sample SAMN13153355, study PRJNA577476) | soil metagenome | isolation source: 115 cm saprolite under Madrone tree | place: USA:California | collected 2016-06-14
TCGAGTACTTCTTTGCAAGAAACTGGTCGACCGAATTGATCCTGACCTATCCGCAGCGGCACGACGTCACAGTGAAGAGCGCGACCATCTATCCGGGAGGAACTGCGACGAGGGTCCCGTCGGTTCAAATCGGCAGCTTCAAGGAACTGCCGCCGACTCTGACGCTCAAGTACAATTTCTTGCCTGATAGTGTATGCCGTCCCTACATCGGCGCGGGAATCAACGTAACGTCTATCACGGACGTCCGCATGAACGTGCCGACCGTGGGAGCGGTGAAACTCGATAGCACGACCGTAGGCGCCGCGGCGCAGGCCGGATTCGATTACAAGTTGCGGGGTAACTGGTTCATGAACGCGGACGTGAAGTACGTGCAGATCGAACCGGACCTGAAGTACAACGGAAACAAACTCGGCACGGTGAAGGTCAATCCGATCCTCGCAGGCGTTGGCATTGCCTATCGGTTCTGAGCACACCGAGTAGCGCCCGCCCGGGGTGCGCTTGATATGGCCCCTTCGAACCTGGAGTCCTCTATGAAAATTTCGGTCCTCGCCGGATTCGTGACCCTCACCACGGCCGCTTTGGCGACTGTTTTAGCCACACCCGTCAACGCACAAATCGCAGGGTCAACCACCGTTGGCGTCGAGGTCACGGAACTTAACGACGTAGCTCTTGGGTGGAGCGTCAAACGGCAGATTCTCGGGCGCAACGTGTATAACGAAAAAGGCGAGATAGTGGGCAGAGTCGACGACCTCATTGTCACACCGGACAAGTCTCTGTCGTTTGCGATCATTGGCGCCGGGGGCTTCGTCGGTTTTGGGCATCACGACGTCGCCGTTCCCGTGAATCTATTCCGACGGCACAACGGAAAACTTGTACTCGAGGGGGCCACCAAGGAAGCCATCAAGGCAATGCCGAATTTCGAGTATTCGGCGAGCCAATGACTCGATCGCGTCGCCTGGTTTCCACGTGAGGCGCCCGCGGCAAAGTGCAAGCCGGGCTAAGGCTCGAAAGAGTAAACAATGGACCAGCTGACGATCACGTTTATTACCTTGTCGGTAGTCACTTTGCGGATAAGAAGAAATAGTGCAGCGCTCCCGGACTCCAGCTGCTGGTCCAGCCGCCGAGGGCAATCTGCACCCCGAGCGCAATCAGCGCAAATAAAGCGAGTAGTCTCGTCCCTTGCACGGTGCGGGCCTGCGGCGGCGTCGGGCGCCACGACTGGGTGCGATGAGGCAAGGATAGGACCAACCACAGCAGCAACGACAGCGTGGGGCCGCTCCGGCGAGCGCGCGAACGAGAGTCGGAACGGTGCCGATCTTGCACCTGGCTGCCGCGATTGTGATCACCGAGCCCACCCCTTCAGGCGCTCAGCGCCGTTCGGGCTGCAGGCTCACCTGAGGTGCGAGGGAATCTCGCGATTGCGAATCGTCATCGGCGAGCGCGGGCGCATGACGGTGCTCATCGGCGAACAATTCGCGAATGAGGCTCAATAGCCCCAGCAACACAAAGAGGCAGACTCCGAGCAACATCAATGTCGCCAGCATTATCCGCATGGTTGCCGAAATGATGTAATGCACCGGCGTCTCCTCGGGGAGTTACTGCGGCGAGCTTTGCCGCGCATCATTCGGAGCGGCCCGTCGCACTGTAATAGACGGCCACTGCATGCATCTCCGCGGGCGTCAACTGCTGCGCAATCACCCGCATCTGTTCGTTGATGTCGTTCAGGCGCATGCCTTCGGCGAAGGCCCCGAGCTGGCGTTCGATGTACTCGCCGTGCTGGCCGTGCAGCGGCGGCGCCCTCACCGGCCACCGGGGTCAACCCATTGGGACGATGGGCGAAGTAGGCAGCGACGTCGGCCGAGTCCTGGTCGGTCAAGGCGGTGGCGATCGCGCTCATGACGCCCCAGAGGCGCTTGCCCGAGCGGTAATCATCGAGCTGTTTGTAGATCACCGCCGAATCCATGCCGGCGAGCGTGGGGATGAGGGTGGAGGCACTGACGCCCCGCTCGCCATGGCAGGCGCCGCAATTGAGCGCGACGACGGCGCCGTGTTGCTCGCTGCCCGCCGCGATGCGCGCCAGCGTATCCTGGGACCAGGCAATCCGTGTCGGCGTGCGTCTCGGCGGTTGAGGTTCGTTGGCCGGCCCGCTGTCGGCCGTGAGGCCGATCGCGCGGCAGAACGCGGCCCAGGTGCCGAGCGCGGGATCGTTTTGCTGGAATCGCCCGAGAACGACGAACCCGAACACGAAGCAAACCACGAACACCACTGCGGTCGACGTCCAGGAAATGCGGGACCAGGGATTATTGAGCTTGAAGGGGCCTTGCTCGCGAACCATTATCGTCGTCCTCCGACCTCGGGCAGACTGGTCACCGCCGGCACAGAGTGCTGCTTCAAGAAGAAGAATTGCCCGATCGGATAGCCGTAGGCGAGGATCATCAGGACCAGAACGATCGAGTTCCAGAGACCAAATCCATTGAGCGCCGGCGGAACGCGCACGGGCGGATTCACGGCCAGCGCATAGTGCATCGGCTCTCCCGCCGTACGCTCGCCGAAGTGCGAACGGATCAGGATGACGATCAGAAGGATCGCCGAGCTGAGCAAGATCAGGCCGCCCACCACCGAGATGATGACGAGCGGACCCATCGGCGCATTCAGCGGATCGGTGTAATCGAACGTGGCGACGCGCCGCGGCTGCCCCATCAGGCCCGCGATGTGCCAGGGCACCGTGGTGATGAGCATGCCCCAGAACCAGAGCCACAGCTGCAGACGAGCCGACCGCTTCGAGACCAAGGGCCTCCCCGTGATTCGCGGCCACATCTCATAGGCGATGGCAAAATACATGATGACCACCGCACCGCCAAAGATCAGGTGAAAGTGCGCGGTCACCCAGGAGGTGTTGTGAATCATCGAGTTCATGGCGTAGCTCATGTTGATGAGTCCGCCGAAACCGCCAAGGCCGAGCATCACCAGAGAGAGACCCACCGCCAGCACCATCGGCTCCCCCCAAGGGAGCGCCCGGATCCACCCGAACAGTCCGCGGCCGCCGCGAATGCGGCCGGCGATCTCGAGGCTCGCGCAGATCGAAAACACTGTGAGGAGCGTCGGCAGCGCGACTAGAAAGGTCAGGGCGGACTGCAGGAACTTGAAGCCCGATCCGTGCTCCGGGTCCATGAAGAGATGATGCATGCCGACGGGCAGCGAGAATACGAGGAACATGATGAAGGTGAGCCGCCCCATGGTATCGCTGTAGAGCCGCCCGCCCGCCGCCTGGGGCACCAGCGTGTAGAAGGCGATGTAGGCCGGCATCAGCCAGAAGTAGACGATTGCATGCAGCGTCACCGAGAACAGCGTGCGCGCGAGCGCGGCATCGATCAGGTCGCTCCAGCCGAAGGCCCGCGGCAGCAGGATGCCGGCGAGCTCGAGGAGCACCCCGCTCGCCGCCCACGCCCACAGCATGGCGGTCGCGGTGATCGCGAACATCGGCAGCGGTACGGGCAGCCCGGGGTTGTCCCGCTTCCAGTTCCTCAGGTTGAGGATCATCAGCACGACCCAGATCATCGAGCCCGCGATCAGCAGAAACGCGCCGCCGTAGTACCAACCGCTCGCGAGCAACGGCGGGTAGAAGGTGTAGAGGACCGATGCCTGTCCGGAGAGAATCGCCCCGACTGCCATCAGGGTGCCCACGAGACAGATGGCGAACCCGATCCACGCGGCCGCAGCGCCGCGAATCGGACGGCCGAGGCTCGTTGCGGCGACGGCATAGCCGAATCCCATCGTGAAGAACGTCGTGACCACATAGGCCATCGCGGTGCCGTGCAGCGTGACCGAGCCGTAGTAAAGCGAGGCATCGTCGAGCGGTGCCGGCAGCGGACTGCGCATGAGCATCTGCCACGCGCCGAGCAGGACCGCGACGAGGAACGTGGCAAACGCCACCCAGTAGTGAAATATCGCCAGCCGGCTAGTACGATTCACAGCTCATCCTTTGGAACGGAGTCAGGTTGGCAAACCGCTCTTTCGGCACGACCTGCACATGCGCCCACATCGCGTGATGACCGGGGCCGCAGAACTCGTGACACGGCATGGCCTTCTCGCCGATGTCGTCGAAGCGGGTGCGCACTTCGGCCACGAAGCCCGGCACCACCATCGTGTTCACATTGGTATTGGGCAGCAGGAAGCCGTGCACCACATCGGCGCTGGTGAGCCGGAACTTCACCGGCGTACCTACCGGTACCTGAACGCAGCGCGGCACGAAATTGTACTGCTCGGCAATGAGACGCACGGTGACCGAGCGGTCGGGCTCGACCGCCGCGCCGAGATTACTTTCGACGAATTCACCTTGCAGATGAAGTGTGGTGGGGTCGATGACCTCGACATTGCTGGGCGGGTGCATGGCACCGACGATGCCGGTGACGACGATGATTGCCAGCATGACGAGGAGCATCGTCGCCATGAGAATGATCCAGCGCTTCTCGGTTCGGGCCACAACCTCCGCCGGGACGATGCCATCCGGCAGTGGCCGATTCAACGGATTCATCGAGTACTCAGCCACTGGCGCCCCGCGGTATGAACAAGAGGAAATAAAAGGCGAGCCAGCCGACGAGCAGAAGCCCGGCAGCGATGCTCGCGACGGCGAAGGCACCGATCGGCCCGTTGCGCAAGGCCTGCGCTGCCGCATCCGCGGCAGCCGAAGCCTCGGCGCCATCGGCCGGACGCGCAGCGGACTTCCGTGGCTCATCAGTCGGCATGTCGATCACTCCTTTGCGCCGGGGGCGGGGCGGACGCGCCGAGCTGCTGGTAGTAAGCGGCGAGCGCTGCGATTTCTTGATCGTCGAGCAGCTTGGAGAAGAGCGTCATCGTCGTCGGACTGTTCCTGCGAAAGCCGCGCTGCCACATCTGCAATTCGAACGCCGTGTAGTGCGCATACTGGCCGGCGAGGTAGGGGACGGTGGGCGACTCGCCGACGCCGCCTGCGCCGTGGCAGGCGCCGCAAGCGGGGATGCCTTTTGCCGTATTGCCGGATTCGGCAAGCTCCTTGCCGCGCTTTACGAGCCTGGGGTCAGGATTCGCCAGCGGTGGGAAGCGTGCTTCGACGTTTGCGTAGTAGGCTGCGACGTCCTCGATATTGTCGGACGAGAGCGCACGCGCGATCGGCGACATGATGGAATTGGAGCGCACCCCGGAGACGAAATCCCGGAGCTGCCTCGAGAGATAAAATGCCGACTGGCCGGCTATGCGCGGAAAAGCGCCGCTCCCATCCGAGCCGCCGGTGAACGCATGACATTGGGCGCAAGCCGGGGCGCCCGCAGCGGTGCCCTGTGCAGCGATGACTGCTCCCTGGGCGGGATCGGCCTTGTGGCCGCTCACGGGGCGTGCCGGGTCTGGCTCGTTGGCGCGATGGACGATGTAGTCGCGGATCGCCGTGGCCTTCGGGCGGTCGAGCACCGTCTTGAACGGAGCCATACCGCCTTGCTCGAGCGCTCCATCGAGCACCACGCTGTACCACGCCTCCACGGCGATGAAGGGCGACCCTCGAAGATCCGGGGTCACGCCGCCGGCCACGGCGGCTTCGCCATGGCACACGCTGCAGAACTGATTGTACAACCCCTCGCCTTGAGCCACCGTCGCCGGGCTCGCGGTGTCGGCCGGGGGATCGATGACCAGTTTCGGTTCGGGCGGCAGGGCCGGCAGATCCCCCTTTGCGCCGAGCTTGAACACCAGCACTCGGCTCACATTGCGCTCATTGCCGGACTTGGCGGATTGCTGTCCTTGCAACAAGGGATAGGCGCCGCCCCATCCGGACAGCACGGCGATGTACTGCTCGCCATCGACTTGATAAGCGACCGGCGCCGCCATCACCGGCGACTGCGCGAACATCGACCAGAGCTTCTGGCCGGTATCCGCGCGATAGGCGCTGATATCGCCGGCTGCGTTGCCTTGCACCACGAGATTACCCGCGGTGGTCAGGATGCCCCCGTTCCAGGGCCCGAGATAGTTGGCGCGCCACACCTCTTTCTGGGCCGCGGGATCCCAGGCGATGAGATATCCCTTCACGTTGGGCAAATTGGTCGTGGCGGTACCCACGTTCCAGCCCATCGGCAAGGGCTGAAAGTTCTTCACCGATTCGTACGACATCGGAATCTCTTGCGCCGGGATGTAAACGAGACCGGTACTCGGGTTGAACGCCATCGCTTGCCAGCTGTGGGCACCGAGCGCGCCCGGCAGGAGATTCGCGCGTTTGCCGGTCTTGTCGTACCGGATACCGGGCTTTTCCACGGGCCGGCCGGTCTTCGGATCGATGCCGCTCGACCAGGTCACCGGCGTGAAGTTGTTGGCAGAGATCAGCTCACCGGTCTTGCGATCGAGGACGTAAAAGAATCCGTTCTTGTTGGCCTGCATGATCACTTGACGGCGCGCCCCGCCGATGGTGAGGTCCGCGAGGATCAACTGCTGGACGGCATCGAAGTCCCATTCGTCTGCCGGCGTCGCCTGGTAGTGCCACACATAATTGCCGGTGTCGGCATTGATCGCGACGATCGAGGACAGAAAGAGGTTGTCGCCTTGACTCGCACTGCGATATCCCTGGTTCCACTCGAGTCCGTTGCCGGTACCGAGATAAATCAAGTTGAGATTGGGATCGTAGGACATGGCCTCCCAGGGCGCGCCGCCGCCGCCCCATTTCCACCACTCGCCCTGCCAGGTCTTGGCCGCCATCGCCATGGCGTCGTTCTCGAATGGTTTCGAGGGATCGCCGGGCACGGTGTAAAAGCGCCAGACGAGCTTGCCGGTGTCGGCGTCATAGGCCGAGACATAGCCGCGCACGCCGTACTCGTTGCCGCTGTTGCCGATGACCACCCGGCCTTTGATGACGCGCGGCGCCATGGTGATGGTGTACGGCTTGCTCGGGTCGACGGTCATCACGCTCCAGACCGGCGTACCGGTCCGCGCATCGAGCGCGATCAAGCGGCCGTCGAATGCGCCGACGAATATCTTCCCTTGCCAAGCCGCGACGCCTCGATTGACCACATCGCAGCAGCCTCTGACACCGAGGACGCGTGCTACGGCGGGATCGTAGGACCACAAGCGCCTACCCGTCTTGGCGTCGTACGCCTTGACCATGCTCCAGGCCGTGGAGACGTAGAGCACGCCGTCGATGACGAGCGGGGTCGCCTCCTGGCCACGGTTGGTGTCGAGGTCTGCGTACCAGGCGAGGCCGAGCTGCTTCACGTTGTCGGCTGAAATCTGCGACAGGGGGCTGAAGCGCTGTTCGCTATAGGTGCGGCCGTAGGTCATCCAGTTGCCGGCGTCGTGATCCGCCTGGACGATGCGCGCTGCGTCCACATTGGCCGGCGATCCGGCGGCCGGCGACCCGGCAGCTCCGGCGGATTCGAGCGGGCCGGCGGCAACAACAAAGACCAGTAGAGCCAAGAGGGCCCGAACGCCGCGAGGACTAACGAATAGCGCTACAGATACCATCGTCCACCCCTTTATGATGGGCAGCTACACGCTGCCATTGCGGAAACTTAGCGCGGCGCGACTCACCGCAGGCTCACGGTGCGCTTATCGGCGCTTTGACAGGCGGCCGTGAGTCATCGGTGAGCGGCGTGGGCGCAGTATTTGGGCCCATGCTTTTCCTACGTCAAGCCTGTGCGGCGATCGTTCTCGTCATCGTCACGCTCGGCATGCAGAGCGCAGGGATGGCAGGTCTCATCGAGTGGGCGAAGTCTCATTTTGCCCGAGGCGCGCAAGCGCTCGGCGCATGGGGCTCCGCCGTGCTCGTCGTGCGTTTTACCAGCTTGATTGTCTGTCTGCACATTTCGGAGATTCTCCTGTGGACAGTGTTTTATCGCTGGCGCTGTTTGAGCACCTGGGAGTCGGCTTTTTACTTTTCGGCGACCAGCTATTCGACCGTCGGTTATGGGGATGTCGTGCTCCAACCGGTGTGGCGGCTCCTCGGGCCCGTAGAAAGTATTGCGGGTGTGCTCATGTGCGGACTGTCGGCGAGCTTCCTGTTTGCAGTTGTGACCCGGCTCCTCGAGAGCAGCGAATCAGCCAAGAGCCGTCGGTGAGCGTCGTCGTCGTACGGTCTCTCTCTTGCACACGGCATCTGCCCGCTCGGGAGGACTACGCTCGGCGGAATTACGATGCGGATGAGCGGCTATGATGCAAACCGGTGCCGTCGCGATCCCGAACAGACGCCTCGTCATGGCACCGTGGCAAGTGCGCTGCCTCCAAGGGTATATCGCCGCACACTTGCACACGAGCATCAGGACAGCCGATCTTGCTCGGGTGGCGCAGTTGGGTCCTTTTCGATTGAAGCGCGCCTTCAAAGAAAGTCTTGGCTGCACACCGCATCAATACGTCATTCGACGGAGAGTCGAGCGTGCTCGAAAGCTCATGTCGATGACGGATGACTCGCTCGCGCAAATCGCGACGGAATGTGGCTTTGCGGGGCAATCCCACCTCAGCCATCTGTTTTACAAAATTTTGGGCGAGCGTCCGGGCGCGTGGCGTCGTGCCCACGTAGCGCCGCAAGCACCACCGATCTATTAGTAATTGGTGTGCTCGCCGTGAGTGTAGACGTTCTAACGTGTTGCCGAAGCCGGCCCCATGCGCGGTCAATAGTGGAAGAGGCGATATGCCGATAGTCCTATTGTATTTTGCCAGGAATTTGAAGATCACTCGTTTCACGATCGATGTACTCACGCAGCGGCTCGAGCAGCTAGAGTCGCCGCGTGATGGTACTAGCGAAGAGTGTGCGCGGTTCGTCGGCTTGACGCACGAGAGCGTCGCGGCCTGCGATCAACTGCACGATGCGCTGCGCGCCAAGTTTTCTGGTGTGCAGTCGCTCGATTCCGGTGCGATCGCGTTCCTAAACGCCGGATTTGTAGTGCTGCATCGCAAGATTGCCGAATCAATAGCACGCTTGAACTCGTTCGAATACGGGACCGCGAGATAGAGGAGCAGCACACCGTAGGCGAAGCACTCACAAATGCGCGCTACAACACAAGCCATTTTTTTTTCGCCACGCGCGGTTCTGCTCACGTGGATCGTCAGCCTCGGCTGCACTCTTCAAGGATGCGCTCCGGTTTTCATGACCGCGCCATCGCCACCCGCAGCGAATGCCGCGACCGATTCACCGGGCGGCATTCGAGTGCTCGACGCCGATCAGCGTTTCACGACGGTATCCGTACAAAGCGTCGCGCGGCGAGCGCGTACTTTGCGGGGGGAAGAATCGATCAGCATTCTCGCTCTCTCGGGCGGCGGCGCCGATGGGGCGTTCGGCGCGGGTGCTCTGGTGGGATTGACGAACGCCGGCGCACGCCCGCAGTTTTCGGTCGTCACCGGGGTGAGTGCCGGCGCCTTGCTCGCTCCCTACGCGTTTCTTGGTCCCGAATGGGACAAGCAACTTACCGACGCCTACACGAGCGGACGCGCAGAGCGCCTCCTGCGGCCGCGGGGGCTTGGGGTGACCTTCGACTCCAGCGTGTATCGCGGCAGGCCACTCGAGGAGCTGGTCGGCCATTACCTCAGCGACGAGCTACTTCAAGCGGTGGCGCGCGAGGCCGCTTCGGGGCGCTTGCTGCTCGTCGCTACCACTAACGTCGATACCGGAGAGACCGTGATTTGGGATCTAGGATCGATCGCGATGAACGGCGGTCCCAGCGCAAAGACCCTGTTTCGGGACGTTCTCGTTGCATCCGCCAGCGTACCGGGCATGTTTCCGCCAGTGATTATCCGTATTCAAGACACCGGAGGCGATTACAGTGAGGCTCATGTCGATGGAAACGCCACTGTTCCCTTCATTGTTCCGCCCACCTTGTTGCAGCTGCCTCGAGACGCAGCCAATGGCTCGCCAACCACGGTTTATGTCCTCGTCGATGGACGATTGAGCCAAGAGCCCATGCCGATCCGGCTGCGCTTCGGGACGATTTTATCGCGGAGCATTTCTGCGGGTCTGACTCACATGACGAGGACGACTCTCGAGCTGACCGCAACCACCGCACAACAGCAGGGAGCGAGTCTTCAATACTCGGCGATTCCGGCCGCCTATCCGAACCCAGCCTCACTTGATTTCCGCGCCTCGACCATGCGCTCGTTATTCCGATACGGCCATGATTGTGCATACGCCGGTCGACTGTGGATCCCTTCACAACGCGCGGTTGCCGATCACGCAGAGCGCGGTGAAACCGCCTCGGGGAAGAGTGTTGATTGCCCAGCCGATGATGATTTCATAGGGCGCTTTGCCGTTCGCTGAATCGATTCACCGGGGCGCCCAGCCGTGAGCCCGCGGTGAGCCGCACTGCGCTAAGTTTCCCTTTAAACAGCTGCTTGTTGGCTGTCGCACAACCTAAGGAGTCAGATTTCATGCGTAAGTTGATTGTCAGTCTTGCTGCCCCCCTTTTATTGTCGGCCGCCGCTATGGCGGCAGACGACGCCGCGCCGCCGGTTGCAGCCGGAGCGATACCCTCGGGCTACGTGTGGTATAGCGGCGGCTCGGTCGCCGTGGGCATAGGATACACTTGGGGACACGGCACTCTTTACAACAGCAAAGACCAAAAGCAGTACCCATTCAAGCTGTCGGGCGTATCGGTTGCGGACGTTGGCGCAGCTGGAATCAACGCCGAGGGTGAAGTCTATAATCTGACCAGTCCGGCGGATCTCGCAGGCAACTATTCGGCGGTTACCGCCGGCATAACGATCATTGAGGGCGGTTCCGTCGCCTATCTCAAGAACGAGAAGGGCGTGGTAATCAAGCTGCATTCACAGACGGGCGGGTTGCGATTCAACCTGTCCGCCAACGGTATGCACATCACGCTCCAGTAGCCACGGCTCAGCGAGCAAGGTCCCAACGGCCCAGCACTCCCTCCTGGGCCTTGCGCGGCGGAACACGCCCGCCGCGCTCTTTAATTGACCTGTAGGCGGAGCCGCCTTGACTACGGGTTGGCGCAGCAGGGCGTCTGACCCCGGTCCTCATCGCATCGGTCTTCCGGGCCGCCGTCCCCCACATGGGGGATTTCGGCCCTGCGTTTCATTAGAGAGGATATAGGCGTCATTACAGAGGATATAGGCGTGCTGTAACCGAAGGAGAGCTGTCAAAATGCCTTTAAATCAACCTGTGCATCGAATCGCGATCGTCGGTACTGGGGTAATCGGCGCAAGTTGGGCTGCGTACTATCTCGCTCGCGGAATCGATGTGGTTGCGACTGATCCCGGACCGCAGGCGGAAGCGAACCTGCGCAAGTATGTCGATGACGCGTGGCCATTGCTGACGCAGGTCG